>Ga0224559_1000389_pt1 | contig 30220 bp, 26 predicted proteins | sample 714S33034metaG_FD_180676 | JGI IMG/M metagenome (GOLD analysis project Ga0224559, IMG submission 180676) | Peat soil microbial communities from Stordalen Mire, Sweden - 717 S3 30-34 | ecosystem: Environmental > Terrestrial > Soil > Wetlands > Peat | place: Sweden: Norrbotten County, Stordalen... | reverse complement strand
TCATAGCGTGTCATTCTGAAGCGCCTACGCCTGCGCACGTCGCTCGTCTAATTCCTCACCCAACTCACCATCCCGACCGATAACTACATGTCAGGTGCTAGCGTGTCTTTCTGGGTAATGATGAGCCTCGGCGGACCGAGGAGAAGGGGCCCAGATTTCTCCGTCAGGCGAGTAAGCTCGGCGAGCCGGTGGACGGGCTTACCCTTGATGGCGGGTGGGCATTCCCAGCCGCGCGCACGCCAGAAAACTCTGGCACCACTCCCGCGGCCGCCGCTCTACAAAAGCGCGGTTCACCCGTCATTGCCTTTGTTGCTCAAGCGACCTGATCTTCCTTGCCGGGCGACATCAGGGAGTGAGTTCGACCGCCTACCTATTTGCCGAATCGGGTACTCGGGTTTCCAGTGCAGTCGAGGCTGCGCGGTCCACTCCAGCTTGAGTCTCACTTGTGGTCGCCTTTGAATGTCCGAGTATCTGTGCCTGCCGCAGCCGACAAAAACGGCCCATCAGCGAGATTGTTCCCATCACCTCGACCTGGTCGCCAGGCGACATCGCACGCATCAAGCCTTCGTCTACCTCACTAAGTTCTGCCGGTACCTCCCACATCTTTCCGTCCTTGACGGCGAAGCCGAAGACAAGCTGGTAGGCGGCTTTTGTCACTTGGCTAACGCCAAGGACCAAGCCGCCCCAGCGAACCCGCCGACCCTCAAATCGGTGCGCATCGGCCTGGACGTTAAGTACTGTTCGAGCGCGGTCCTCGATAACGCCAAAGACATCTGCCACGCCAATCGACGGATCCAGAGGTGGATCCTTCGAGGAAGCGGCAGACTTCGAAGATCCTCTTGGTTCGATCGGCGCAGCCGAATGGTCGATGAGCACTGGCTTCTCCAGGGATACTGACCCGAAGGTCCGTGGCATCTGAACGGTGCCCTCTACCGTCACTGTGTCGCCCTTCCTAATCACGAGGAGCGCATCCGCGACCTTACGGTCGAGGTTTGCGCAGACAAAGCCGGCCCTCGATCCATCAGAAGTGAACGGATGGAACCAAAGAGTGATCTCCCTGCTCGTTTTGTCAGCAACGACGTCCTGGACCCCCCCGGTCCATCGGACTCTCTGACCCGAGTACTTGTCATGACGGACAGAACGCTGAAATGTCGTCAAGGTGGAGTCGTCGGCGGCAGCGCAGACCTCGTCAGGAGTCAAGGTGGAAAGGATGTCCGCCCGTTCAGGCCCTGTCGCAGCAACCATGGCCGACGATGTGCCTACCCCCGCCTTTCGTCGACGAGAAGTAACCCATGTCGTGACGGCAAGGAGTACGGCCACGCCGATGCCTGAGAACAGCCATTCCTTGTTCGCGATCAGCCAATGGAACATTCCTGCGCCTCGAAGCAACGTGCGGTTTCAGAGTGTCACAGAAGCATTAGCGACTCAAGTAGGCTGCAGGGGTGATGGCGGAAGGCAGGTCGGTCGACCTATCTCCTGCGCTGCCAGAAAAATCAACACGGCAGCTGCGGGTGCCCCTCTTCCCAACCTGGACCGGCTCGGGAACTCATGCAATGCCGCCCTGCTGGCGACGGAAGCTGCTCCCCCCGCGCGGCACCAAGCTGTCATCGTCGAAGAATAGCTGAAGGACAGCTTCCGTTGACATCGTCAATCGGGGTCGTAGCTTGTTGATAATGTCAACCGAGACAGAGCCTCTTCGCCGCGAGATCCTCGTGGTGACCGGTGCTTCGACTGGCATCGGCGCCGCCACCGCCCGCGAGCTTGCCAGGCGCGGCTTCCACGTCCTCGCTGGCGTGCGCCGAGCCGCAGACGCCGACGCGCTCCGGGCCACGAACCTCGAGCCGATCATGCTCGACATCACCAACCAGGCCGAGATCGCCGCGCTCGTGAAGCACATCACCGACGATCCCGAGCGGCGCCGACTGCGCGCCCTGGTCCACAATGCAGGCATCCAGATCAATGCGCCCGTGGAAGTGTTGCCGCTCTCCGAGTGGCGCCGGCTATTCGACGTCAATCTCTTCGGCCACGTCGCGATGATGCAGGCGCTGTTGCCCGCGCTCATCGAGAGCCGCGGGACCGTCGTCAACATCACCTCTCACGGAGGTAGTGCCAGAGACCTGAAGGCGGGGCGGCGCTACATCGGCTCCTCCCCGAATTGGACCAGCACGGCCTTCACGAGGGCCGGTGAGAGGAACAGGCCGGCGTCGCGCAGGGCTTGGTAGATGGGGGCGGCGGCTTTCAGGGTGCCGCGCTGGCGAGCCAGGGCGACAACGCCGACGGTTCCCACCATGGGGATGGACAAGGCCGCCGCGCAACGCCGGGCCGCGCGGTCATCGAGGACGACGACGCAGCCGGGTTCTTGCGAAGCGGTGGCGAGAACCTGGCTTTCGCCCGGGTCGAGCCCCCACGAACGAACGGCTTCGGGCAAGTCGACATCGGCGGTGATTTGCAGCCGTGACGAAGCGTTGATCGCATGAGCTGCGCTGTCGCGGTCGCCGCCCGCTTCGATTTCACGAACGACCGTGTCCGGGACGAGGATCTTGGCGGCCAGGGATTCGATCAAGTCGAGACGGCCGATGCGCGCCAGGGAGATGAGTGGCGAACTGCTGCAGACCCAGACGTCAACCACGCCTCAGGCTCTCCTGAACTTCGTCAAGCGTCTCTTGAAAGGGAGAGACGCCAGCAGCGCTCAGGGTCCGCATGAAGTCGGCGCGGGTCATGCCCGCGATCTCGGCGCCTTGTCCCTGGCTTATCAATCCCTTGGCATACCAGATCGTCGCAGCGGCCACGCGCATCTCGTCGGCCATTTGGCCGGGGGACATGTGCATCGTGCTGAACACTTCGTCGGGCAACGCTATTTGTACTGTCGTCATGACCACGCTCCGCGTGTGCAACCGGGAACATGGGCAAGGCTAACACAGAGATGGATGGAGGGCAGCCAATCAGATCGCGTGTGCTGATGCCGCCTATTGTGCAAGGCGCGGGCGGCGTTGCTGTGGCGAACGCGGACCCTGGCCTGATACGCTCGCCGCGAGCATGCGTCGATTCTTCCGCGCCGAGGTGTGGCGCCAGAGGCATCTTGTGGGCGCGCCGCGAGGTGTAGTGCCAGAGGCATTTTGTGGGCGGCCGTCCCAGTCGAACGTGAGTGGCAGAGCGCAGGCGCGACAAAGAGCGAGCGGTGCGTGGTACAGTCTCCGGAGAACCTTGGGCGGTTCAAGGACTCGAATGGCCGACTTTCCACACCTATTTGATGATGAGCGTGGCCGCCATGTGCGTGGCCGTCGCCGGGTAGCGGACGACCGATGAAGTCGATAGCGCGACGGCAGTTCCTGAATCTCGGACTGGGCCTGGCGTTTCTCGGCGGAAGCGTCCGCGGCGCGGCCCTGGCCAAGGAACGGCGCGCGCCCAAGGGCAGCCACGTGCTCTTCGTGTGTACCGGCAACTTCTACCGGAGCCGATTCGCCGAGGCGATCTTCAAGGCCCACGCCACCGCTGGCTCGCTGAGCGCTAGCTCGCGTGGCCTCGACACGTCCAAGCCGCGCGCCACAGGGCTCTCGCCTCTGGTGGTGGATGAGCTGAAACGCCTGAAGATTTCCCCGGACCTGGTCGCGGGCACCCCGCGCCAGCTCCAGCGCGAGGATTTGGACGCAGCCGATGTCGTGGTGTTGCTCGATGGTCGCGAACACATGCCCATGTTGAAGAAGCAGTTCCCCCAGGCGGACACGACGAAGGTCCGCCAATGGTCGGTGCCGGATGTGCCGGCCATGGCGCCGAGCGACGCCTTCGCCGAGATCACGCGCCAGGCGGACCTTCTCATCATTGAGTTGGGCGAGCTGGGCGCGCGCCAGCCTCCCCGGTGATTGACATCTACAGGCATACGAATCACCATCAATCGTATGCGCACCACGCTCGACCTGCCCGCGCCTCTTCTGGACGAGGCGCAGCACCTGCTGGGTTTCAAGTCCAAGACCGACACCGTGGTGGTGTCTCTCACCGAGCTGATTCGCCGCCATCGCATCGACGAGCTGAAGGGTCTTGCGGGACGCGTGGATCTGGGAATCGATCTCGGGCGTTCACGTCGTCGGCCGGATGAGGTTCCGGCCCGCCGGGCGAAGCTGGTGCGTAGCAAGCGGAGGCCCAGGCTGCCGCGGGCGAAGCCGTGATCGCCGTCGACACCTCGGTTTGGATCGACTTCTTCCGCGGTCGGACGCCGGTGGTGGCGAAGCTGGCCGCGCTGCTTGACCACGACCAGGTGACATTGCCGGTGCCGGTGAAGATCGAGATTCTGTCGGGCGCGCGGAAGGCGGAAGGAGCGCGACTTCGGCGTCTGCTTTCCGCCCTGCCAGTTCTCTATCCGACCGACGATCTTTGGCGGCGCATGGAGACATGGGTGACCGCGGGAAGCGCTGCCGGCCAGCGCTTCGGTGTGGGCGATCTTCTGATCGCCGCGCTTGCCGTCGAACACGGCTGCACGCTGTGGTCCCTCGATCGTGACTTCGCTCGGATGGCGCGGCTTGGGATGGTGACCCTCGCGGAGATGTAGCCGTCGCCAGCCGCGCCGTGGACGTAGGTAGCTACGCCTTCCCGAAGTGCTCCGCGGCTTCGGCCAGGGTTAGGAAGGTCGCGCCGGCAGAGCGCGCTTCGGTCAGGGTCGCGTCGAGCGCGGCGAGCTTGCGGCCGAGCGCCACGCGCAGATCGGGCTGGCGAGCCACCAAGGCGGGCGCCATGCCGTCGCTTTCCGCATCGACCAAGTCGATGCCGTGCAATTCAAGGTTGAAATGCGAGGTGCCGAGGGCCGAAGCGACGAGACGGCGGCGCAGCCATTCGGGCGAAATGACCAAGGTGGTGCCGATAACGTGCAGGCGCAGAAGCGGAGTCACGGTTACGGGCAGCTCGATGATGGGCAGGGTTCCACGCCGATGGGGCGCGCCCGCGGCTGGCCGGTAGGGCACGCACGGCGCGCGCAAGACTTTCGGAGTGCCGAGGATGCTGCCCGATTTGCGTCCGGTCACCCGCATGACGCCCATCACGGCCGCCTTGGCCAAGTAGTACGGAATGGCCGGAAACACCGACGAATCGTAGCGGTAGCCGCGCTCGCACAACACTTCGATGAGCTCGGCGGAAATCTCGTAGCCCGGAGCGCGGAAGCCCACCGGCGGACTGACGCAGGCCTCGGCGATGGTGGCGTGGGCGCGGTCGATCTCCTCGGCGATGCCCGCCCGCCCCAGGCGAACCAGATCGTAGGGATGGCTGTGGGAGTGACTCGCGATCTCGTGTCCCGCCTTGGCCAGCTCGGCCAGCACGCGTTTGCCCTCGGGATCTTCCGCAAGGTCGCCGCCCACCACGAAGAGCGTGGCGTGGATGCCGTGCTTGGAGAAAAGCTCGTAGAGCCGTGGCAGCGCCCGCCGCAAGACCGCGAATCGCCCTTCGCCGGACGGGGCCTGCGCCAGCGCGTGAATGCGGTGGTAGCACGCGATGGCGTCGAGATCGACGGAGACCGAAACGATGGGCGGAGTCACCACCGAAGCGTAGTCGGCGAGCGCGCCAACCTCAAGCGGCGCGACGCGGATGCGCGCGCTTCCCTAGCCGGCTGCCACCTCGGACGAGGCTTGCGCCGTCGCCGGCTTGGCCGCAGGCAGAAGAATCGTGAAGCGGGTGCCACCTTCGGGCGGACAGTCCACTTCGATGCGCCCGCCGTGTTCGCTGACGATTTGCTGGACCAGGGCCAGGCCAAGCCCGGTGCCCTTGGCCTTGGTCGAGAAGAAAGGCTCGAAGACCTGGTGCAAGTTCTCCCGTGAAATGCCCGGCCCGCTGTCGGTGAGCGCCAGGCGAACCAAGCCCTCTTCGCTACTCCCCACGTCGATGCGCAAACGGCCACCGCTCGGCATGGCCTCCTTCGCGTTGCGCACAAGATTGAGCAGCGCCTGCCGGATTTGGCTCTCGTCGGCGAGGACTTCGGGCACGCCGGGCTCGATGTCGATGGACCAGGTGACGCCCGCCAAGGCCAACTCGCCGCCAGCGAATTCCACCACCGAGGTCGCGATGGCGCCGAGATCCTCGCGTTCCAACTTGGGCTTGGGCAGGCGCACGAAGCGCAGATAGGTTTCGGTGATTTCGCTCAGACGATCGACCTCCTTGCCGATGGAGGTGACCAGCTTGCGCGCCTCTTGATTGTCCGCGCCGACCTCGTCGCCGAGGAGTTCGACATTGAGCCCCAGCGAGGCGAGCGGGTTTCGGATCTCGTGCGTGATGTGCGCGGCCATGCGACCCACCGTAGCCAAGCGCTCGGAGCGGATGAGGCGGTGCTCGCGCTCCTCGATGGCGGCGGCCATGGCATCGAACTCACGGGCCAGGTCGCCGATTTCATCGCGCGAGGCGATGCCGGTCCGCCGGGCATAGTCGCCGCCCGCGATCTGCCGCGTGTGTTCGCGCAAGACGCGCAAGGGCCGCAAGGTGCGCAGCATGAGCAAGGCAGCGCCTACCGCCAAAACCAGACCGAGCCCGCTTAGAATGAAGGCCGTTTCCACCGCGCGACGTTCGCTGTCGGACAGCTGCTGCGCGATTTGCTTGCCCTGGCCACGCAGGGTATTTCGCAAGCCGTGAAAGCTGCTGATGAGATTGGCCAGATTGCGGTTGGCCTCGTTGCTGTCGCCATCGGCCAGTTCGCTACTGCCCAGGTCGGCCGCGGCGGCGACCACGCGTTCGTCCAGATCGGCGATATCGCGTTTGTAGCCATCGAACTCGTCGCGCCGCGAGGGATTGGCTTCTTCCCTGAAATAGCGATCGATGGCGTCGAGGGCGTCGCGGAGATTCTGCCGTGACGAGGCGATGCCATTCTGCGCCGCAACCCGGCTGGTCAGGCCGAGCGCCTGGCCGGTTCCCGCAACCGTACGCATCTTGGCGAAGTCCTCCAGCGAGCGCAGCGAGGCGTCGACCGCGACCTGCACCTCGAGGCGGCGTTGGTTGGCGGCCATTTCCTGCCTTCCCCGGCGGAGATAGAGCAAAGTGAGAAGGCTGCTGGCCGCCAGCATGGCCAGCAATACGGCGTACGCGACGAGGATTTTTGCTGAAACGCCGAAGCGCATGGTGGCCTACGCTAGCACGGGCACGGCGCGCCAGGGACCCTGCTTCCACGCTCGTGTGGGCTGAACGGAAGGGCATTCCCGCCGTGTTCGGCGAGCAGATCGGGAGGAATTGCCCTGGGATTCACTTTTTTTGACGGCCGTCGCGTGTTGACATTGTCCGACGGCTGGGAAAACATGAGACAAGCCATGATAACAAAACCGCTTTGCGCATACTCGCTATCGGCGCTCGCTCTCTTCGCCGGCACCTTCGCTGCCGGCAAGGCCGCGGTGGCTGGCGAAACCACGCTGTCGGTTCTCGGTCTGGAGCCAGCGGGAGGTTCGCCCGAATCGGTGGCAGCGGCTGTCACCGAGGCTCTCCGCCAGCGCGCGACTTCCACGCCGAACTACCGGCTGGTTCCAGGGCGCGACTTGATCGAAGTGAAGCTGGTGTTCAGCTGCCCGGATGAGGCGCCAGCTTGCATGAGTCAGGCAGCGCAGAGCATTGGCGCGAGCAAGCTGGTGTTCGGAAACGTCCAGCCCATGGGCGCCGATGCCTATTTGGTCACCCTCAAGATCCTCGACGCCGGTCAAGGTGTCGTCGAGAGCTGGATCTCCGAGCAGATCACAAAAGCGCAGGTGGCGCCAGCCGCCCTGCGCCTGCCAGTGCAGAAGTGGTTTGCCACCCTCACCGGCCAGGCCATGCCCACGACGCTCAAGATCACCGGCGGCGTGGTTGGCGCAACGGTGTGGCTCGACGGCGCCCAGGCCGGCTTGCTCGGCGCGGATGGCTTGACCATCGCGGGGATCGCCTCTGGCCCACACCAAGTCGCGGTTTCCAGGGTTGGCTACGAGAGGTTCGAGCGCGGCGTAACGCTGGCTTCGGGCGCGAGCGAGAAGCTGGCGGTTCAGCTGAAGCCCATCGAGGAGCCGGAAGCCGCGCCGGCGCCGGCCGTGCGCAAGCGCCCCGTCGTCGACGATGGGCCGCCGCGCATCGAGGAACCGGAACCACTTCCGGTCGAAATGCCCAACCAGGGCTCGCGCGTCGCCGCGTGGGCGCTTCTCGGCACCGGCATTGTCGCCGTGGGTCTCGGCGGCTATTCCAGCTACAAGGTAAGCGACATCAACAGTCAGCTCGATCCCTATCGCCGCTACCCCTGTACCAACGGCACCGGCGTGCACTGCGGCTCCGACGGCAAGACCAATCTGGGGACGTTGATCCCTAGCCAAGTCAGTCAGGTCAACGGCCTCAAACAGTCAGGTGATGATTGGGCGACCAGCCAATGGGTAGGCTACGGCGTGGGCGCCGCCCTGCTTGTGGGCTCGGGGATCTGCATGTACTTCGGCTACTTCTCGAAACCCACGAACGCGGCAGCGAACCATGATCGGCCAAATCTCATCGTGCTGCCCTCGTTCGCGCCAGGCAGCGCGGGCGCGACGGCGTACCTAAGTTTTTAGCTATCGGCGCATGAGAATGCGCACCAGCACCGTCGCAAGCACGCCCCACGCGAGCGTGGCGACGGGCCAGTAGCGGGCCGCGCGCTTGCGCACGCGCGAGAAGGTGCGCAGGCCAAGCCCAACATTCAGGGTCGACAACACGAGCAAGAACGCCATCCACATGCGACTCATCGGGCTCTGTCGCTGGGGACCGAGCGCATAGGCGAGCGCGCCCATGAGAAAGACCGATCCCAGCGCCGACTTGCCGATGGCCCAGCGCAAAGCCCGCGTGCGCAGTTGGGCGGCCCGCACATGGCGCAGGGAGCGCGCGGATCCCAGTTGCGAAGAAATTCGAGGCCCGTTGAAGGGATCGTTGCCCATGCGTCTGACTTGAGAGTAGCCGTTGTTTGCACGCGGCGCACGGAGTTCGGCGTTTTCCGCGCTACAATTCCCCCTCGCCCATGTCGACCTTCCTCGTGCTGGACATCGAAACCATCCCCGACGCCGAACTCTACACGCCGGCCCAGCCGAGCCCAGGCAGCGAACGCACCTTTCCGCCCATCTTCGCCTGCAAACCGGTGGTCATCGGCGTGATGTGGCTCGACGAGAACCTGGACTGCAAGAAGGCCGGCACCATCGGCGAAGGCAAGGAGGAAGGTCCCATGCTGGCCGATTTCGCGGAGTTCATGGCTAAGTGGGAACCCACGCTGGTGACCTGGAACGGCCGCGGCTTCGACTTGCCCGTGCTCATGCTGCGCAGCCTGCGCTATGGGGTTTCCGCGCCCTGGTACTACCGCAAGTCGGGCTACCGCTACCGTTACAGCACGGATCGGCACATCGATCTGTGCGACGTGCTGGCCGACCACGGAGCCACGCGCATGACCTCTCTGCACGGAGCCGCGCGCTTGGTGGGTTTGCCCGGCAAGGACGGCGTCGACGGCAGCCAGGTGGAGGCCCTCTACCGCACCGGACAGATGGAAGCCTTGCGCGGCTACTGTCTGTCCGACGTGGCGCAAACCGCGTTCTTGTTCTTGCGCTACCGCCTGCTGGCCGGGTTGCTCGATCGTGCGGCGTACACCAAGGCCGCCACCAGTTTGCTCGCCGCGATCAGCGCCGACACGCGTCTGGCACCGCTCGTCGCTCACCTCGATCGGGCGCGCCTACTTCTGGAATAGTGGCAACGGCTGCCTTGCAAGCGAATCTGAAGAGCATGCGCGTCCTGCTCATCACGCCACCCATGCTGCAATTCAACACGGTCTATCCGGCCGTGCCGCAGCTGGTGGCGTTTCTGCGCGCGCACGGACACGAGGCTGCGCAAGAGGATCTCTCGCTCGGCTTGGCCCTGCGGCTCTTTTCTCCCGCCGGCGTGACCGCCGTCGAACGCGTGCTGCGTCGACGTTTTCCAGGACGACGCCGACCGGCTTCGGTGAAACATTTTCTCGACCACTCCAGCCAGATTCGCGCCGTGATCGCCGACGTTGTCCGCTTCCTGCAAGGACGCGCGCCCGACCTAGCCAGCGCGCTCGCCGCCCCCAAGGGCCTGCCCACGGGGCCACGTTTTGCGGCCCTGCGTGGCCTCGTCGACGGCGAAGACGAGAGCATCGTAGCCCGTCACCGCGCCAGCCTGTTCATCGACGAGATCGCGGACGCGGTTCGCGACGGCGTGGACGAACGCTTCGAGCTAGCCCGCTACGCCGAGCACCTGGCCGCCGACGCTGGCGGTTTCGAAACCTTGGCGAAGGCGCTTGCCCGCAGGCCGACCCTGCTTGACCGCTGGATCGACGGGTTGGCCGAGGCGGCGTGGAAAAAGCACCGACCCGCATTGGTCGGGCTGACCGTGCCGTTTCCCGGCGCACTCTACGGCGCCTTTCGCATCGCCCGGCGCATGCGAAAGCTCGACCCGGGCATCGCCGCCGTCTTGGGTGGCGGCTTCATCAACACCGAATTGCGCGACCTCGCCGAGCCGCGCCTATTCGACTTCTTCGACTTCGTGACCTACGACGACGGTGAAGTTCCGCTTCTGCGCATCGTGCAATCCGTGGCGAATCCACGTGCCGCCACGGCCCTCGTGCGTACGCGGGTTCGTCGCGAAGGCCAGGTCGTGCTGTGCGACGACGCGCAAGCACCGCCGCTGCGCCATCGCGAACGCCCAGCCCCTGATTTCTCGCCGCTCGGCAGTGCGAGCTACCTCGCCATGGCCGAGAGCCCCAATCCCATGCACCGCCTGTGGACCGATCGCCCGTGGATCAAGCTGACCCTGGCCCACGGCTGCTACTGGCACCGCTGCGCCTTCTGCGATACCTCGCTCGACTACATTCGCCGCTACGACCCGGCCGACGCCGAAACCGTCGTGGGCTGGATGGAAAAAGCCATGGCCGACACCGGCCTTGCCGGCTTTCACTTCGTCGACGAGGCCGCACCCCCTGCCCTGCTCGGCAACCTGTCGCGTCTCCTCGTCGCGCGCGGCTTGCGCGTCACCTGGTGGGCCAACATCCGCTTCGAGAAACAGTTCACGCCCGAACTTGCCTCGCTGATGGCGGCGGCCGGGTGCCTGGCGGTAAGCGGCGGGCTCGAGTGCGCCCACGACCGCTTGCTGGCCCTCATGGACAAGGGCATCACCACCGCACAAGCCAGCCGGGCCATGCGAGCGCTTTCCGAAGCCGGGCTGCTCGTGCACGCCTACCTGATGTACGGCTATCCGACGCAGACCGCGCAAGAAGTCGTCGATGCCCTGGAGTACCTGCGCGATCTCTTCGCCCAAGGCCGCGTGCACTCGGCCTACTGGCATCGCTTTGCGCTCACCGCGCACGCTCCCGCCTTCCGCGATGCGAGCAAGTTGCGCCTGCGCATCCTCGACGACCGCGCGGATGCCTTTGCCCGCAACGAGATCCCCTTCGACGAACCGGGGCGAAAAGATCCCGGTGTTTTCGGCGAGGGACTGCGCCTTGCCGTGTACAACTTCATGCACGGCGTGGGTCTCGACCGCGATGTGCGCTCCTGGTTCGACTTCGCCATGCCGCGGCCAGGCCGCTCGTCGCCTGCCCGGCGCGCGCGTTTCATTGCGGGCTAGGCCCTTGCCGAGCTAAGGTTGGGCTTCCCTGGAACAAAACCATGCCAAGACCCTTCGCTCTGCCCGGCACGCAAACCCATTTCGCCCCTGATTGTCCAGTCTCGGTCACCCACGTACGGCTCGAACTCGAGCCCGACTTGAAGGCGCGCAGCCTGCAGGGCCGCGTGACGCTCTCCTTGCGTTGTCGGCGTGACGACCTCGCCGCCATCACGCTGGACGCGGTGGACATGCGTTTCTCGTCGGTGATGGTGAACGACGAACCCGCCAAGACCACGCACTACGACGGCAAACGCCTGCGCATCGAGACCGACCGCAGCTACGGGCGCGACGAAGTCTTCACCGTCTCCATCGCCTACGCCTGCTCGCCCACGCGCGGCCTGTACTTCGTGGGCCCCGACGAGGCGCATCCCAACCGGCCGCACGAATGCTGGACGCAGGGTCAGGACGAAGACTCGCGTTTCTACTTCCCGTGCATCGACGCTCCGCTGTTCAAGTCGACCAGCGAGGTGCTGTGCACCGTCACGTCCGACCTCTTCGTTCTATCGAACGGAGAATTGCGCGAGAAGCGCGACCTCGGCGGCGGACGCACCCTGTGGCACTACGGACTCGACTTCCCGCACTCGGCCTATCTGGTGACGCTGGTGTGTGGACAGTTCGCCGAAATCAAGGAGCACGCCGAGGAAACCGGCGTCGATGTCTATTACTACGGGCCCAAGGGACGCGAGGCCGACCTGCGCCGCAGCCTCAGGGCCACGCCCGCGCTCATCGACTTTTTCTCGAAGACCATCGGCGTGCCCTACCCGTTTGGCCGCTATAGCCAGATCTTCGTCTCGGATTTCATTTTCGGCGGCATGGAGAACACCTCCGCCACCACGCTCACCGCCGAGGCCATGCTCGACGAACGCGCGGCCCTCGACCAGGACATCGAATACCTGGTGGCGCACGAACTGGCCCACCAGTGGTGGGGCGATCTCATCACCTGCCGCGAGTGGCCCGAGGCGTGGCTCAACGAGGGCTTCGCCACCTACTTCGAATACGTGTGGCGCGATCACGCGCATGGCCGCGACGAAGCCGACGTCGAGCTGCTCGGCGATCTCGACACCTACCTCGACGAGGCCGGCGAGTACCAGCGGCCCATTGTGTGCCGCCAGTTCGACGAGCCCATCGATCTTTTCGACCGCCACCTCTACGAAAAGGGCGGGCGGGTCTTGCACATGCTTCGGCATGAACTGGGCGAGACGACCTTCTGGCGTGCCCTGCGCCTGTACGTCGAGCGCAACGCGCGCGGCTCGGTCGAGACGCGCGATCTGGCCCGCGCCGTCGAGGAAGCCACCGGCCGCAACCTAGACCGCTTCTTCCACCAGTGGATCGACAACCCCGGCCACCCCGAGCTGGAATGCACCTGGGTGTGGGACGCTGACCAGCGCGTGGGTTCGCTGCGCATCGAACAAAAGCAAGAAGGCGACAAGATTTACGATCTGCGTGTCTGCGTTCGCCTGGTGGTCGACGGCCAAGAACGCGACGAAATGGTGCACCTTTGCCAGCGCTCGCACACCTTCGAAATGCGCCTGGACAAAGCGCCTGCCCAGGTGATTTTCGATCCAGGCGATGTCCTGCTCAAGACCGTGAAGTTCGACAAGCCGCGCCCGCTGTGGATCCAGCAACTCGGCGGCGCGCGCTTGGGCGTAGATCGCGTGCTCGCGGCGCGTGCCCTGGCCGACAAGCCAGACGCCGAGTGCGTGGCCGCCCTGCGCGCCAGCCTGGAAACCGATGCTTTCTGGGCCGTGCGCGCCGCCGCCGCGACGGCCCTGGGCAAGACCCGACGCCAGGATGCCCTCGACGCCCTTGTGCTAGCCCGCCAGCAAGAACACCCGCGCGTGCGCCGAGCCGTCGCGGCCGCGCTCGGCGAATTCCGCGTCGATTTCAATCCCGGCAACCAGCGCGCCGCCCTTCTGCTCGAAGCGTGGGTGCGCGACGGTGACGCCAGCTGTTTCGTCGAGGCCAATGCCGCCCAATCGCTGGGGCGCGTTCGCGCGCCACGCGCCGTGGAGATCTTGACCCCAGTCCTCGGCCGCCGCGCGTACATGGACATGCTCCGCGCCCGAGCCCTTGAAGGTCTGGGACTGTCGGCCGACGAAGCCGCCTACCCTGTGGTGGAGGCCGCGGCTGGCAACCGCGCGGCGTCCTTCCAATCGCGGCGAGCCGCGGTCACCGCGCTCGGCCGCCTGGGCGAAGGCACGGCCAATGCCCGCCGCGCGCGCGAATACCTGGAGGCCTGCCTGGCCGATCGCGACTTCCGCGTGCGCATGGACGCCGGCTTGGCCCTGGCCGACCTCGGCGATATGCGCGCCATTCCCGCCATCGAACGCGCGCACAAGGCCGAACTCGACGGCCGCGCCAAGCGCCGCTTCCGCAGCGCCATTACCCAGCTGCGAGAGAAGGGCACAGCCGGCGAGAAACTGCGCAAACTCGGCGAGCAGGTCGAACGCCTGCAAGGCGAATCCACCGGCTTGCGCGAGCGTCTGGAGAAGCTCGAAGCGCGGTTGGCCGCCCCCGAATCGACCAGCCCGTCCACGCCCGCCGCAGCCGCCAAACGACCGCGGCCGGGCTCGCACCGCACCGGCCGCAAATCGCTCCCGCGTCGACGGTAGCGAGAAGCGCCACTGGCAGGCGCCTCGCGCTGCGACTGTCACTGCGGCGTGGACTGCGCGCCGCAGGTCGCGCTTGCGGGCGAACACGCGGCGATGCCGCAAGATGGAGTGATTTGTGAAGATGTGTTCGCGGTGGCGTGGATGCCCACGCCCTGGATGTTGGCCACACACGACAATCCAACCGGGTTGTTGCTGTTGATGTCCAAAAGGTCGAGGCTGGTCGAACCGCTTGGGGGAAGAGCATTCACCAAAATCCCGCCCCAAGTGGCGACTCCGAGAGCTCCCGGCCCATTGTAGGTGACCGTGGTGTTCTTGATGTCGAAGGCCGCGCCATTGAGAAGAATGCCACCGCCGGGGTTATTGGTGACCAGGCAGGTGTCCATGTGAAGGGTCACTGTGTTTCCCGGCGAAGGCTGGGCATTGATGCCGATGCCGGTTGAGTTTCCGCCTTTGATTGTTAGGTCGCGCAGGTAGACTTCACCGGCCGTGATGTCTACAGCGTCCGCGCCAAGGTCGGCCGGAGCCAAGGTGGCGCCGCTCTTGCCCACAATGGTCAACGGGTGAGAAAGCGCAATGGTCGTCGAGGCTGGAGTCAGCGTTCCGCGGATCACCACCAGGGGCTTGGAACTCGACTTGGCAAGACCAATGCCGGACTGGGCGCTGCACAGAGGCAGTTCCGACGTGCCAGTGTTGCCACTTGCGCAGGTTGCGGCCGCGGTGGTTCCCACGTAGACGGTCTCCGCATCCGTCGCGCAATGCCCGTCCACCATGCACACGCCTGGATCCCCGGCACACTCGTCGTCCGAGGCGCAGGCGCGGCAGGTGTTCGTCGCGGTCGCGCAGACGGGCGTGGTGCCGGCGCAGGTGGAGTTGTCTTTGCACTGAACGCACGCCCCAGTGGGGGCACAGGCGGTCTGTCCCGCGAAGCTCGCGCAGTCCGCGTCCGCCGCGCAGGCGCGACAAGTGTTGGTCGTGGTTGCGCAAATGGGTGTACTGCCCGTGCAGGCCGCGTTGGTCAGGCACTGCACGCACTTGTTGAGCGTGGTGTTGCACACCGCGGTCGCACCGGCGCACTTGGTACTGTTCGTGCCGGTGCACTGGACACAGGCGCCGCTGGCGGCCGCGCAGGCGGCGTGGGCCGGGTCGTTCAAGCCGGCGCAGTCCGCGTCGCCCGCACACACCTTGCACTTCTCGTTGGTGCCGCAGATGGGGGTGACCCCGGCGCAGTTGGCGGCGGACGTGCATTCGACGCAGGTATTGGTCGCGACATCACAGGCGGGTGTGGTGCCGGTGCAAGAGGTGGCGGCGGTGGCGGCATTGCACTGCACGCACTGACCGTCGGCGCGGCAGGCAGGCAGGGTGGTGTCCTTGCCCTGACACTGCGGATCCGCTGTGCAGGCCACGCAGACATTCTTCGTCAGGTCGCAAATGGGAGCAGCGGACGACGTACACTGGCTGCTTGCCGTGCAACCCACGCACTTGCCGGTGACCGAATTGCACACCGCCGTGGGCGCCGAACAAGGATTCGCGCCCCCGTCCAAACCTCCGGCCTGGCAACCCACGCACACGCCAGCGACGCAGAAGGCTTTGCTTGGATCGGGACAATCGCTGGCCACCGAGCAAGTGCCTTGCGCATCCGGGACATAGGCGTCGACAACCCGGACGTCGGCCGGGACGTCGACCGCGACATCGGCCGACATGTCGATGGCCACCTTTGGGCCGTCGATCCCACCCGCGCCGTCCAACGGTGACATGGGCACGTCGCCGCCGCTATCGATATGCGAGCCGCCGTCCGAGGAGAGGCAGACTCCACCCGAACAGTACAGCCCAGAGCCAATGGCCGTGCAGTCCGCGGTGGACGCGCAAGTGACCGCCTCGTCTTGGGTAGGAAGACAGGCGGGAAGAAGGCAAAGCAGAAGCAGTGCTGCGCGCATGGCTAGAACCTCACGTTGAGTGCGACGTGGTTGGGGGATAGTGAAACCGTGGCCGCCTGGCTGGGCGTGGTGATGATCCAAATCGCACCCGCCAGGGCCAGCAAGCCACCCCCGGTGACACCGACGATGCCCAGGGTTTGCGAGGCGTAGCGTTCGCGTGTCGCGCCGGTGGACGTGACCGTGTTGGTTCCTGTGGTCTTGCCATCCTCGTAGATGGCGTAGGCGCCGTAGCCAAGCGCCACAGCCCCGACGCCGATGAGCGTCCAAGGCACCCAGTCAAGCTTGCGGGCAGCAGGAACTGGCGGTGGCGTCACCAGAACCGCGGTCGGCGGTGGCAGCGGCGCCGCGACCGGCGGCGGCGCGGCGGCCACGACCTGTTGCTTCGACTTCTCTTTGAAACTCGTCTCTTCCTTGACCACGCCCGCCAGCAATTCCCCCGCCGCCTTGCCGGCTACTTCTGCCATGCGCCCAGGGTCGCAGATGTCGCACGTGGCGAGGCTGCTGCGCACACCCGCCAGCACCGTCGAGTACACGTGCAGGGTGATCTCGTAGCCGTATTCATGGTTCTTCTGACCAAAGATGCGCAGAACGTACTGGGCACTGGTGTCACGGGCGACCTTGGCCAGTCCCTCCGGTGTCATCCCGCAGTCCGCGATGGGGCGGCTGGTCTCGGCCAGAAACCAATTCTTGGATGGCAGCGACTCTTCCACGGCGGCGCGCAAGCGGGCGTGCGCCTGCGTGGCCTTGGCGGGAAACTTCACGACATCGACAACGGCCACGGTGCGCAGAGGTTGAGCCACCGCTTGACTGGAAAACAACCAGCCAGCGGCAAGGGTCAACATGACAGAGATAGTCTTGGGCAAGCGGCTTCTCCTCCGATCAAAGGTTGGATCTAGACTGCGACAGAACACTCGGGGCGCCTTCAAGGTACGTCATCAGATACCCCATTGCGAAGCCGTTCAAGAAGGCGTTTGGCTTCGGCGTTCTTCGGCGAGATGCGCAGCGCCTGTCTCAATGCATCTTGGGCGCCGGCGAAATCCTTCTGGATGCTCAAGCAGCTTCCCATGAGCACGTAAGCCGACGCGCCAGCCCCTTGTTCGGCGGCGCGGCGAGCGAGTAGGAGCGCTTTCGCGATGTCGGACTGCTCGAAACTCTCTTTTGCCGAAGCAAGGATCTCTTCGGCGCTCGGCGGCGGAACGACGGGCGCGAGTACGGGTTCGGGCTCCGTCGAGATCGTCTTGTGCGTCGTCGTATCCACCGCGTGCGAAGGCGCAGAGAGAACAGATGGCTGGGAACCGATGGCCGTCGGTCGGTTGCCGCTGGCCGGCCCCGGTTCCGCTTTTTGCGGCTGCGCGGACAGTGTCGCCGGCACGGAAGCCACAGCCGGTGACTCGGCGATTCTCCGGCTTTTCACGATGACGATGAAGAGCCCGACGAGCGCCACGGCGGCCCCCAAAACAAGTAGCGTCGGGAGGAACAAGCGCGCAGCAGCCTCTCCTTTGCCTGCCCGCCTCGGCATCGCGATGGGAGGATCGAGCAGCGATCTGCCTTCCTTCAAGAGGCGCGGCAGCTGCTCCTCCCACTCCCGGCGGCTGTGGCGCCGGACCGTAGCGACCACGTCTTCCTTGCCCGCGAAGCCGCGAGGAATTTGGGAACGCACCGCCTCGGCAAGCTCGTCGGCGGTTTGGAAGCGCAGGATGGGATCGGCGTGGGTGGCCTTGGCCACCAGAAAATCGAGCTCGGGGCAAACCTTGAGATTGAACGTCGAGGGCGCGGGGAATGCCTCGTGGGGGCCCACCCGGCGCGACTGCGATGCACCGGGATCCAGATGGGTCAAAAGGTGCCAGTAGACCACGCCGAGGGCGTACAAGTCGGCCCGGCGGTCGAGCGCGGCGCCATGGAAAAGCTCGGGAGCGAGCCAATGGGCCTTGCCCACCATCCCACGCTGCGAGAGCCCTTCGTCGCACGCCGTGGCCTTGGCCACGCCGAAATCGATCAGCTTCACCTCGCCCTGGGTGGTCAGCATGATGTTCTCCGGTGTGACATCCCGGTGAACCAGCCCCTTGGCTTCGAAGTCATGCAAATAGGCCAAGATGCGCGCGACCTCGACCACGATGTGCGAAGCCAAGGGAATGGACAGCGCTTCGCCGGCCGACACCAGCCCGGGAACCAAATGGCCGAGGTTGATGCCGTCCACGAACTCCTGCACGAGGTAAGGTACTTCGTCGTCGCCGACGGCCAGGGTCCTTGGGATCCCCGAGTGGTCGAGCGCCATGGTGAGATCCGCCTCGTGCTGAAACCGCTGTCGGATTTCGGGCAGGTGCTCGGGCCCGAAGTCGGACCAAGTGCTGCCCATCTGCTTGATGACACAAAACCGTTCCGAGCCCTTCTTGCCCATCAACGCCAGGTACGCGCTTCCCATCCCGCCTTCGCCGAGGAGCTGCAGCACGACGTAGGGGCCGAGGCGGCGCGGGAATTTGTTGTGGTCGGCGGGAAGCATGGCAAGAAGCCCAGTCTCACTTGGACGCCGGCGCGAAGGCCGACGCTGGCAATGGGCCCGGCCAGTCTTTCGCGTCCGGATAGGTTTGACGATGAGGTAGTTGGCAAAACACTACCACCCCGCTCCCCACCACGTCGAAAAACGCCTCCTTCCCGTCCTCCTGATTGAGCCGAGGAACACCGTGCCGCCCTCGAACGGTTCGCATCTCGCCGCCGAGCCGTTCATCTGTCCGCTCGGACCGTTCGCATCACGCGTTTCCAGTTCCCGTTTACCGCGCTGTGGTCATGGCACGCGGGTATCGGGTACTTCGCAGGCGCCACCGGGGCCGCCAACTCCCGCATAGCGCCTGATTGAATGCGTGATCCGCGCCTTCCGCCACCGCCCCGCTCTGGCCGAATTCAACAAGGGCTACAACTAGAATGGGAACCCTCGAAGGGTTCCCAAACCCTCCCGCGATGGTCCGTCGCCGGCAAAGCCGGCGAGCTCCCCACGCGAAAGGCACCTACCAAGGCACCAGCATCGCAGCCTTCTGCACCGACCTCCACCGCAAGCTCGCCTTCGCCAAAGATCACGAGCCCGACCTTGCCCTCGTCGGCGCCGGCAAGGACTTCCAAGCCATGCTCGAAACCAAACTGCGCGCCCTCGAAACCGACAGCGGCGCCGAAAGGGATGGAGCCGCCATCGCCAGATTGCCCAAAGACAACCGCGCCTTCTGCGAAGCCAAAGGCCGCCTCTACTTCATCCTGAAAGACATCATCAACGCCGCCCGCGCCCTCCACAACAAAGAACCCGAAGCGGCAGCGAAGTACAATTTGAAGGTCCTGTACCGGCGGGGTGGAGGAAAGGGGAAGGTGGAGCCGGTGCCGCTGGCGCCGGTGGTGGTGCCGGCCCCGGCGAAGTAGCGGTGAGAGGAAGGGCCGGCGGCGGTGGCGGTGAAGTAGCGGTGGGAGGAAGGGGCCAGCGGCGATGGGGGGATAGTCGCCGCTGGCCGAGGGTTCAAGAGAAGAGGTTCTCCGAGTAACCATCTTGGTCCCTGCCGGCAAGACTTCTTGACTCCTCTCTTCCGCGTGGCTTCGCCATTCGAGAAGCGGACTACCCAGCTGGTGGTGGTTTCGTCTCTGTGGCCAGGGATCCGGATTCGCACGCACAGATGATCGTCTCGTACCTAGCGATTGCCGCGTCTGAAGGGTGGACCATGCGCAGGAACGAGACATAGCCTCGAAGCTCCTGCGACCGACCACCAAAGCGATCCGGATGAAGGCTGGCTTGGTGAAAGATTGCGCGCCAGCGATGTCGCTGGCTCCTCGGCACATTCGGGAACTCATTCACCACCAGCCCAGTGACCATCTGGGACTGACCACGACGATGAACGCGCGTCTTCTTGGTGTTCACCTCAAAGCCTTCGGAAGCAATGATCGCCTCGATCACACGTTTTGCGCCCCCGAACACTCCGTTCCCAGACACTGTGATGTCGTCGCAATAGCGGGTGTACCTCCAGCCGCAGCGCTGACATAGTCCATCGAGCCGGCTATCGAGACGCCTAGCAATTATGTTGGCGAGTTCTGGCGAAGTGGGCGCCCCCTGTGGCAACTCGCCAGCTCTCGTGGTCAGCCGTGTGAATGCGGCAGCCAACTCATTCGCGAACCCCAAGGCCCTAAACAACCCAAAGATCCGACGACTAGTTATGGAAGGAAAGTAGTCTCGGAGATCGGCGTTGAACACGAAGTCATGCCCCGCGTGCGGCTTGGCGTTGTTGACGATTGAACAGCCCGGCCGAAATGCAGACGCTGCTATGTGTAGCTTCACGGCACGAAGAACATTCCGTACGATCCAGCGTTGAAGACCCTTCAGCTCGGCGCTAGGTGCGTTTATTGTCCGATAGCCGTGTCCAGAGGGCTTCCCGATGCGGAATGTCTTGTAGAGGCGATTCGCTTTGAATACGTATCGCGTGAGGGCGTACTTCGGAATGCCGAGCGCCTTCGCAAGGTCGTCAACTGTGACTATCGGGGTCATACACGAACAGCAAAAAGGTGGTGAGGGATTGCTCTGCTACAAGGGTGCCCGCAACGCGGGTACCCGCGGACACGGGTGCGAGCATCGCGATCAAGCGCGGAATCGCGCGTGCTCGCGATGTGAGCCCCCGGCAGTGGGAACATCGATAACGGATTGGCGATAGCACCAATCACACCTGCTTTCGCAGTCCAGAGCAATCCCTCACCCCCCAAATGGTGTCTTTACTGACGCGGTTGAGCGCCGCGGATTCAAAGTTCGATTCAACCACAATGCACGCAATCGGACGATATCGCTGACGCAACCTGAAGGCAACCCGGATTCATCGAGGGGGCGTGTCGGCGCGCATCGTTTCGATTCTTGGCGCAGGAGGCCTGCCTCGAATAGCGGTTTGAGTAGCGCTCGGACTTTGTGTTCCGGAAATGGAAGAACAGCGCAGAGTTCTGCGAGCGTTACCGTGCCGCAGACGTAGCATGTAGCGAGGACCAGGAACTCGCCGAATTTCGCCGTGTAGTCGCGCCGATCACTCGCGAAGCGCGCGTGCCACCGTTCGGCAACAGCGAGATCAACGTGACGGAGTGCCGTGGGATCGAGCAACTTTGCGGCGGGCTCGTACCAGACCAATCTATCGCGGCCGACAAGCGCCAGCGGCCCAAGGTTGAGAAAGCTTTTTACCTCCCAATAGCTCACATCATTAAACACCAGGAGCTTTGGGTTGATATCTGTGTCCATCGCAAAGGCAGTGAGCTCAGAGATGCTTCCCACCGATTCAAGAAATACGACGATGAGATCGGAGCGCTTTGCTTCACGGACTTCTACTCGGAGGTGATTCACATCCGCATGCACCTCCTTGGGGAGATCGATATCCTCACCGAGAAAGGCGTCGCAGCCCATTCGCGTCTCAAGAATGCGCTTCAGCTGGTGCCGAGCGTCGAACCGAGGGTCGATGACTTCACCTCCGCAGAGAAACACGCGAAACTGGTGACTACGGTGGAGGTGGCGAAACAGATCGCTGAGCAAGAACGGCAGGCGCTCAAGAACGGAGTCAATCTCATACATTCCGGATATCTTCACCCTTCTAAGGCTGACAGTCGAGTAGAGGTTCAGCGACCAACGAAAGTGCTGCTGACCTGGGTGCCAACTGCCTCTATCATTGGTTCTATTCTGAACTCCGTGGGCGGTGGCCGAGTGTCGCGCCGTTCATCACCCAACTCAAGTCAGAGCTGAAGGAATCGGCTGCGCCGCTGGCCTGTGAGGGGACTTCACGTCTCGCGCTGACCGCCGCTCAGCGTCCATATGCGAACCGGCTTCTGCGGATCGGATGGCGGGGAAGGAAGGAGCCGGACATCAGCCCTGAAAGCAACTGCCTGTGCTGCAAGCGAGATTCCCGCTTCTCACGCCCCCGCCTCCGCCTCTGACACCAACCCCGCAACCGCCCAGTCGTAGTCCGGCCGAGTCCCATCCCAAAGCGGTATGTTTGTCTCCGCTCCGATGTCCAACCCGCGCTCCTCGGCCCATTCCCGCACCCACACCACGGCGTCTTCGCTCGCCTCGCGCGCAGGCACGGCGGGCACTTCCCTTCCATCGGGCGCTTTGAAGCGCAATTCGCCATCGGCCATCCGCGCAACCGACCAGCCGCCTTCGTGGACTAGGTGGTGATGGTGAGTGCAGAGCAGGGAAAGATTGTTCATGGTGGTGGCGCCTCCGTGCAGCCAGTGCTGGATGTGGTGGCCGTGCAGGAAGCGGTCGTGGGTGCAGCCGGGGAAGGTGCAGCCGTGGTCGCGGAGGGTGAGGGCGCGGCGGAGAGAGGGGGGAATGGAGCGGGTGCGGCGGCTGGGGAGACCCTCGGGGAGCCCCTCACCCGGCGCGCTTCGCGCGCCGACCTCTCCCCGCTGCGCGGGGCGAGGTGTTCGGAGAGCGGCGAACTCTTCTTGCTGCGCGGGGCGAGGTGAGACGGAGGCGGAGGCCAAGGGAACGGCGACTATTCCGCAATCGCAGGACACCCGTCGGAGCGTTTCCGCGGAAACGCGGGTGCCGTCGTCAAGGGTTCCGGCGAGGACGCCGTCGGGTGCGAGAGGATCTTGGTCGATGTGAACCATGACTTGGAAGCGCTCGCCGCCGTTGCCGGTGCCGGTGTTGACGGCGAGATAGCTTTCGGCCAGGGCGACCATGCCGTCGGCACGCGAGGGTAGCTTCGGATCTTCGCATGACATTTCCGCGGAAACGTCATCTGCTTGTTCGTCTACTTGCTCGTGGGTCACTTCGCGGGCGCGGTCGAGGGCGGTCAGGACGAGGGCGGCTTCGTCGGGCGACAGGATGACTTCGAGCTTGACCATGCCGCCGGGCAGGTCTCGGCGGCGCACGCTGCGCTCGGGCGGCGGCAGCACGTTGTCGGCGGTCATCTGACTCTTGGCGGTCCGGTAGCCGCGGCACAGGCGCTCGAGCTGGGCGCCGGTGGATTAGAGCGCGGCTTCGAGCAACTTGGCCTCGGTGTCAGGGGTGGATATGCGGGTGAGGGCACGTATCATCCACATTGCGCGTACGACAGCTGGCCCGACCTCAGGGCGGCATCGATGGCAGGCAGCTTGCCGAGGGCACGCGCCACGCGCACCTTCTCGCGCGCGGTGGCGGGGTCGAGCCCAATTCGCCACGACAACCAATGCGCGCACGACACGGCCCCTTGCGCTGCCCATCCACTTTCGGCATCGAATTGGCGAACACATTCGAGCAAGCGGTGCGTGGCCGCATCCAAGTGCACCGCCAATTCCGCTATCTCCCGACCCAATTCCTCGACGGTAAACATGGGCAAGACTATACACTTGTTCAGTATTGGTGACAATGCGAATTCGCTGTGAAACAGGCACTTTTCTGCGCGTTCGCTGCGCGCCCAGTGGTTCGATTTACAGTCCAATGACGGAATTCGCGGGGAGCTCCGCGAGAATCGCGCGATCGCCGGTGGCGAGGCGCCAGCCTCGGAGCCGCGCGTGGGCGACGATGAGTCGGTCGAAGGGATCGCGCGTCCAGCCCAGATCGACGGCTGCATCGAAGAGATCGAGGGACATGGGGTTGTCGAGGGTCCAGCGCGAATCGTCGCCAAGGGCGGCACGCGCGCCGGGCGCAAGGCGAACGCGCTTGGTCTCCTCCAAGAATGCCAATTCGAGTAGGCTGACAGGCGAAATGTAAAGGCCTCTCGCGCGCGCGAGCGCCCGCCCGCGCGCATGTCCGGTGTGCACCCAAATCAGGGCGTTGGTGTCGAGGAGGATCACCCCATGGTCCGCCGCTTGAAGGACAAACCAGCCCTACCGGAGCGCCAGGTCCAGTTCCCATCCGCGACCGCTGGATCTAGGATCTCGATGACGGAGCTTGCGCTTCGCGGTGCTCGACGTTCTTCTTCCAAGACGAGGCGGAAGCGCAACTGGCCGCGCTCGATGGTGACCGATTGGCCACCCGCGGCCTGATCCAGGACTCGGGAGAAGTTTTGGCGCGCTTGCGAGGCGGTGAACCGTGCCATACGTACATTGTACAGCGCTGTTGCGAGGATCGGCAAGGCGGCGATCCCCGAAGTTCCTGCCCGATCCCCGTCCGAAGGTAGATGGAAAGCTCCGACATCGCCGACTCGGACGTTGTATGATTGTGTGGATGAGCCGGTTGATGGCGGCTGAAGAAATCAAGAGCGTGGCCGAGACAATAGACCGGCTGGAGGGGAACATTGCGCGCGTCATCCGCGGCAAGCCGGAAGCAATCCGCAACTGCGTGCTGGCACTCCTAGCGCGCGGGCACCTCTTGGTCGAGGACGTTCCGGGGGTGGGCAAGACGACCCTGGCCCGCGCCCTGGCCGCATCCATCGGCGGCAACTTCCACCGCATCCAGTTCACCAGCGACCTTTTGCCGTCGGACATCATCGGCGTCTCGGTCCTGGGCATCGCCAGCGGCAAGTTCGAGTTCAAGCCTGGTCCCTTGTTCGCCAACGTGGTGCTCGCCGACGAAATCAACCGCACGACCCCGCGCACGCAAAGCGCCCTGCTCGAAGCCATGAACGACAGCCAGGTGACGGTCGACGGCGTGGGCCACCTGCTCGGGCAGCCGTTCCTGGTGGTGGCCACGCAGAATCCCGAGGAACACTACGGCACCTATCCTTTGCCCGAGTCGCAGATGGATCGCTTCGGCCTGCGCATCCGCCTCGACTATCCCTCCGCCGAGGTCGAGCAAGCGCTGCTGCTGGAAGCTCCCGCGCTGACCGAGGACTCGCTGGCCAAGCTCGAAGCCGTGGTTTCCCTGGGCGAGATCGTCGCCCTGCAGGAAGCGGCGGCGCGCGTGCATCTTTCGCCCGAACTCGCGGGTTACATCGTCGCGGTGGCGCGCGAAACCCGGCGCTCGCCTTTCTTGTCGCTGGGGGTTTCGCCGCGTGGCGAGCTGTCCTGGCGCAACCTCGCGCGAGCCGCGGCGCTGGCGGCTGGCCGCAGCTTCCTTCTGCCCGACGACCTGAAGAGTCTCGCCCTGCCAGCCCTGGCCCACCGCTTGGTGCTGGCGAACCCGCTCGATTCGACGGTGCGCGCCCGCGAGGAAGCCGAACGGATCGTCTCCGACATTCTCGCCCGCGTGCCAATTCCTGGCTGATGGAGCATGCATGTCCGCACTGCGCGCGCGCCTTCGCCGCTGGATGCGACCGCCTCGCAAGTTCCGGCTGACCCGCGAGGGTAAGTGGTTCATCGGCGCCACGCTCTTGTTCGGCTTCGCCGCGGTCAACGGCGGCCTCAACCTGCTCTTCCTCATGTTCGGGCTTCTGCTTTGCCTACTGGTGGCCAACGGTATCCTTTCGGAAGCCTCCCTGCGCCACCTCGATGTCAGCCGGCAGCTGCCGCCCGCCATTTTCGCTGGCAGTCCCTTTCTCACGGGCATTTCCGTGCGCAACCCCAAGCGGCGGATCGCGACCTTTTCCCTCGAAGTCGAGGATCTCGCGGCTGACGGCAAGCCCATCGACCGACGCTGCTTCTTTCTCAAGATTCCGGCGCGGCGCCAGCAGGAAACCTCGTACCGGCGCACGCTCGCCAAGCGCGGCCTGCACCGCCTGACCGGTCTGCGACTGTCCACACGCTTTCCCTTCGGCCTGCTCCGCCGATCGATGGACATCACGTCGCCGGCCGAATTGCTGGTCTACCCCGCGCTCGTGCCCGTGTCCGACGTCGACTTGCGCAGCGGCCTGGCCCAACTCGGCGAACGGCAAAGCGCGACCCCCACGCGCAGCGGCGACTTCCACGGCTTGCGCGAGCTGCGCCCGGGCGACGATCCGCGCGACATTCACTGGCGGACCACGGCCCGGCGCGGACGGCCCTTCGTGCGCGAGTTCGAGGACGAATCCGGGCGCGCGGTCATCGTCGTGCTCGACCGCCGCGCCCCGCCCGACGCCGCCGCCTTCGAAAGCGCCGTGTCCTTTGCCGCGTCCTTGGCCCTGCTGCTTCTGCGCCGCGGATTTCGCGTGGGCCTCTCCGCCGGCGACAGCTTCCTTCCGCCCGCGGCCAGCGCTTCCCATGGCGGACAGATCCTGCGCTGCCTAGCCCTGGTTGAAGCCGCGACGTCAACCACGACACATCAAGGACTTGCCGGACTTCCGGCGGGCGCCTGGCGGGGAATCAACCTTCTCACCGTGGTTCCCGCGGCGGGGCGGCCACGCGTCGAGATGAGCACCTTCGATTCCGCGCGGAGGAGCGCGTGAGGTTCCGCCTGGTCCACAAACTGGCCACCTTCCTGCTGGCCAGCACCGCCATATTCACCCTCGCCACCTCGGGCATGCTCTCCACGCCCACGTTGGTGTTGGTCGTAGCGGCCCTGGTGCTGGCTTGGCAGGCCGATCCCGATTCGCGTATCGGGCAGTGGTTCGATCGCCGCACCGTCGTGCTCAACGTGCTGACCTTGCTGCTTTTGGCCGTGGCGGTCTTTCAAGTCGCGCGCAGCTTTCCCGACCTGGATCTGTCGCCCTTCCTCGACTTCGTGCTCTTCCTGCTCGCGCTCAAGATGTGCCAGCGCCGGGCCGGCCGCGACTACCTGCAGATTTTCATCCTCACCTTCCTCATCATGCTGGCCGCGGCGTGGATGGCCACGAGCGTGGTCTTCATGGTCGGCTTCGGCGTCTACGGCATGTTGGCGACCTGGGCGCTGGTTCTCTTCCATTTGCGCCGCGAAATCGAAGAGAACTACATCGTCCGCCACAGCAGCGAATCACGCACGGAACAAGTGACCGCCACGCGCGTGCTCAATTCGCGACGAGTGGTGGGATTGTCTTTCTTCGTGGCGACCGGCTCCGTGGCCCTCCTCGTGCTGTTGGGCTCGTCGCTGGTTTTCGCCATGGTGCCGCGCGTGGGCCTGGGTTTCATCCTGGGAGGCGTGCGCCGCCAGGTTGGAATCGCCGGCTTCACCGACCAGGTCAAGCTGGGCATGCACGGCTCGATCTCGCCCGACAACCAGACCGTGGTCCTGCGCGCCCAAATCCCCTCGATCACGGCCCTCGGCGACGACAAAGTCCGCGAGCGGGTCATCGCCTCGCTGTACTGGCGAGGAACGGTCTACGACACCTACGACAAGGGCGAATGGCTGCGCTCGCGCGACGACAGCATGCGCACCCTGTTCACGATTTCCGATTCCTCCGCCGATCTCAGCCGCAGCTACCTGCTGGTCGACCCCTCCGCGGTTCCCCCCGCCTTTGGACGCAAGGCCGCGCAGAAGGACGCCATCGCGCAAACCATCGAGATCGTCGCCCTCTCGCACCCAGTGGCCTTTGCCGTCGACCATCCGGTCTTGTTCGAGATCCCGCAGCCGGCCACCGGCTCGTTCACCGCCATCGACCTGGAACCGCGCTGGGCCGACGAAACATCCTTGCGCGCGTATCGCGTGAATCCGGCGAATCCCTACGACCGCCGCCAATCCCTGGGCGAATTCCTCGGCGCCACCTACCGGGCCTACTCGCGCGACGCCAGTCGAGCCCGGCCGAGCAGCGTGGCCGCGACCGAATTGCCGCCCACCGCGCGTGCCCGCTACTTGCACGTGCCCGATTCGCTCACCCCGCGCGTGCGCGCCTTGGCCAACGAAATCGTCGCCGCACAAGGCTCGCCCACCGCCAAGGTGCAAGCCGTAGTCGCGTGGCTCGGCCGCACCCACGGCTACACCACCAACCTGCGGCGCGACGAGCGCATCGCCGATCCGGTGGAAGACTTCCTCTTCGAGGAGAAGGCCGGCCACTGCGAATACTTTGCTTCCTCGGCGGCCATTCTTCTGCGCCTCGGCGGGGTGCCCACCCGCTACATCAATGGATTCCTGGGCGGCGAGTGGAACAACATGCGCCAGTCGGTTACCGTGCGGGAAAACCGCGCCCACTCGTGGGTCGAGGCCTACCTGGGTAGCGAAGGCTGGGTGCGCGTCGACGCGACCCCGGCGCTTGGCCGCACCTCGCGCATGGGAGCCCTAAGCCAGCTTTTCGATTCAGCCGAACAGTTCTGGGGCCGCTGGGTGGTGGAATACAGCGCCAGCCAGCAACTGCTGCTCGCCCAGCGCGTGGGGCGACACTTGGGATTCGCCAGTCGCGACTACCATCCCGGCCCCACACATGCGCCCATCACCAAACGGCAGGCATTGTTTCTCGCCGCGGGCGTGTTCATCGTCTTCGCGCTGGCGAGCCAACGCAGACGTCTGCTGCGCTGGCGCGCGCCTCGCCCCAGGGCCGTCCTCCGCCGTCACAGCGAATCCCCCATCGTGCGCATGTACCGCACGACGATCGATCGACTGGCTTCGGCGGGACTTGGCCGGCAGCCCAGCGAGACCCCGCACGAATACCTCCGCCGCATGGTCGACGCCCGAATCGAAGGCGCCCCCGTGCTTGCCCAGCTGACCGACCTCTACACCTCCGCCTACTACGGCGCCGTGCCCATCCCGCCCGAGGAAGTCGCCCGCATGCGCGGCGAATCCCGCCGCATCGATGTGGCGCCGTGAGGAAGAATCCGGCCGTCAGAACCTGACGGTTGGGTGTCCGCAAGGAGTGCTAGGATGGCGCGGTCATGTGCCAACTTGGCGAAAGCCGACGCAACCCCATGCCAGCCGATCAGAACGCCCCTTTCAAGTTAGGGGATTTTGGCTATTTTCGCAGCAATTTCGCGGAGTCGAGGTCGGCCGAAGAGCGGCACCGGCATTGCACTTCTTGGGCGCAAGGCATGTTTTCCCTCGTCTCGAAATCCCTCCTCGCTTGCGTCATTGCGTCCTTCGCGCTGCTCTCGTCCGGCCAAGCCCGGGCGCAAACGGGCGGCACCGGCGGAACCATCAGCGGGACCGGGGGCACGACCGCGTCGCCCATCGCCGCCACGGACTTCACGATGTACTTCGAATCGTACAACAAGGACCAGGGCAAGTGGATACAGATGAATTCCACCGATGCTTCCATTTTCTTCAACCAGGCGCACTGTTTGTGCGGCGAAGACCAGAGCGCGGAGTTCAAGGTCCTGATTGAGACCGGCACGGGGGTTTATCAGAAGATCACGAACCTGCTGGAGTCTGTCAACTCGGCCAACACTGGCCAAGGCTATGGACGCCTGTTGGTCGGCAAAGGTGGTACAGATTGCCTCGTCGCCAACGACGCAAACGTGAACAACCTCGACGGCTTCTGCACGAATCTTGAGTACCCGGACTCCTCCTACCTCAGCAATTTCTTCCTGATGTCTACGGTCGCGAACTATGGCCACTACGAAAGCCTTCCGATTCCCGTGGCAAGACTCTTTGGTGCGTACAACGGTTGCACCTCCTCCCAAAGTTGCGACTCGACGACCAATTGCACTTTGCCGTCCGCGCAAATAAGCATTCAATTCTGGGCACAAACTCAAACCCAAACCACCACAGCTCCAGATTTCGACGGCCAAATATCCGGGGGAACAATAAGCCTGGTGACCAGCGTATCGGTCGTGCCCACGGACATCATCGTCCAGGGAGGCAACGAAGCCCTGGCTGTCAACTGGGATTTCGGCTCGACCAGCGTATCGAGCGATACGACGCTCAACGGAGTTCAAATCTTCTGCCGGCGCGGCGCCAGCTACCAAGTCTACGCCGATGGCACATTCAGCGCGTACTACCAGAGCCCCGCCGACGTGTGCCAAGCCAGCGCCCCCCCGCAGCCAGCGGGCACCGACCCCCTAACCCAGGACGATCGCTACTACCTATGCTCTGGTCTGATCCCCCCGACCACGCAAACCTATCGCATCACCGGCCTGCAGAATGGCATTACCTATGGAGTGGCCATCGCGGCGGTGGACAAGTATGACAACATCGGCCCTCTCTCCAGTATCTCCTACGGCACGCCCATCCCAACCGTGGACTTCTATTCCGACTACCGGAAGGACGGCGGGGTCGCGCCGGGTGGATTCTGCGCGCTGGCGGGCTGGCAGAAACGGGGCTCGGCGCTGGTGACGATTGGCATGGTCGGGCTGGCGTTGATTGCGGTGCGGCGCCGGAGGTGGAAAAGGCGTCCTCCCGGATCGGGCGGGCTCGCAATTCTCTTCGTGACCGGCGCGCTCGCCGCATCG
>Ga0224559_1000388_pt1 | contig 30273 bp, 28 predicted proteins | sample 714S33034metaG_FD_180676 | JGI IMG/M metagenome (GOLD analysis project Ga0224559, IMG submission 180676) | Peat soil microbial communities from Stordalen Mire, Sweden - 717 S3 30-34 | ecosystem: Environmental > Terrestrial > Soil > Wetlands > Peat | place: Sweden: Norrbotten County, Stordalen... | reverse complement strand
GCCTCTGGGGCAACCTCTACTTGAAACAACCTGGGGGCTGCAAACCCTGCATGAATTGGGTTTAAGAATGCGGCAAGCAGGGGGTCGCTGTAATAATGCAGCCACCCTGGGCTGCAGAGTTCACCTTCCCCATCAGTTTCCTTCCACTGCTGCAGTTTCCATTGGTAGCCCTTATGGGTCCGCATGTTTTGATCTGTCAGTTTGTAGCCGATGTTTGTCATGGATTTAACCTATCTCTTTTCTTCTATCTTGTCAAGACTTTTATGCAGCTTCTTTCGCTTTCTCTTTTATACAATGATTTCAAATAGTTATATCTCTTTTTTACGGCCCAGCCATATCTCGATATCTTTGGATTTTTTAACCAGTTTCCAATACCTCTATTATATATGTCCAGTGAGATCTCTATAGGTCTTCCAGGTTTAATATTTTCTGCTAAAAAAGCAGTTCCTAGTTTAATGCTGTCATTTATTGTAAATAGACTATATTTTAATACCCCTAACCCTTTTGCAATTCCCTTCGCTGTATTTGCAGCCATCTGAGTTAACCCTAAGCACCTTTTTTTACTTTTAGCTTTAGAGTCATACCTGCTTTCTATTTCTATTAAAGCTAGTATGATAAAGGGGTCTATTTTATATTCATCTCCTGCATTTATTGCACTTACTGCAATTTGTGCAGCATCATCAGAGTTTACCGGGTTTTGTAATAGAAATGACCTTTTTTGAACAAATTCTTGTAGTTGAACTGTTTCTGCAGGTAATGGAGGCCCATAATTGTCATAATTACCGCTGGTTACGGATAATAGGCTTATCAATACTATAGCTTGGAGCATTAACCATTCTTTCTTTGTATTTGTCTTTAGTACACTCCCAGAAACCCTTCATAGAACTTGCTGTTGTGGCGCATTGTGTGACCTGGTAGGCTTTTGGAAGCGCAAGTAGGATTATTAGTAAAATGATTGCAGCTTTGAGCAACCCAAAGATAAGACCGAATGTAATTGAAAATAGAGTCTTCATGGTTTCTAGGTAGCATATCTAGTTCTAGAAGTCAAGAACCAATTGCCTCCAATCTTTATCATAATGCTTAAAGCTGACACCAAAAATGCAAAAGGAATGGTAATTGATGGCGTATTTTCTTCGGAAGCCATTGATTCTTCTGGGGAAATTGTAAAACTCAAAGGATTAGACGTTTCCTCTATGGAAGAGGGACAAGCTACCGCTAATTATGAGCACATGAAAAAAGAAGACGGTGGGTTTGGTAGGGAGACTGTTGGTAGGATTATTTATGTTAAAAAGATTTACTCCTTAGAAGACTGTGAAGACGATAGGCAAAAGTTCTATTTTAAGAAAACAGGAGAACAGCCCTACCTTTATGGGCAGGTAAGGCTATTAGATGCAGCCGGGCATACAGGGGCAGCTGCTCTTGCTGCTCAAATCAGGGATGCAGTTGCTCATGATGAAATTATCCTTGTTCGGTTTTCGGTAGAAGGGACAACTCTTGAAAAAGAAGGAAATGTTATTAAAACTTCTATTGGCAGAAAAGTCGCCCTTACAATAGTTCCTTGTAACAAAACCTGTTTTAGTGGTGTTGTTGTTGATGGTGCAGCCCCCGAAGGCTATGAAAAGTACCCACAGGATGTTCTTAAGTCTGAACTGTTACAAGACCCTTCAAATAAATGCATTGGTAGTAACTCTGGTTACGAGTGCAACCCTATTGTCCATGATAATGGTAAAATTTTTGATAAGTTAGTAGAAAATCTGCAATTATTAAAAGCTATGACTGCAGGATCATATGATGCTGCACCTTCTACTTTGACTGGTGGCGCGGCCCTTCAAAGGGAAGATTTGCATCAAAAATACAAAGATCATATTGTTAGTGCAATTAAAGATTTTGACAAGCCTTTTGACAGGAAGAAGTTTAAGGAATATCTAAAGGGTAGATTAAATAAAGCAGACCTTCCTGAAGTATCAGATCAGTTCCTAGATCATTTTACTGGAATTGCAGAGGATTATCAAGTTAAGAAATCGGAGCCTCTTGGCGATACTGCAGTTTTCTTTTGGAGTGCGGCTCATCAGCTTGAATCGGAATTGATAGAGTTAAGAAAAACTATTAGAGATGAACTAGAGGGCTATAACATAAATATGCCTGAAGTTTATTTAGTGCAATTAAAGGTTGGTGGGGATTTATGTCCAGCTGGTAGGTTTATGATACAAGACGGAGTTGTACATCATTTAGAGGATTATCATAAATTACTAGAAAACTTGATTCCAGAAGGTGCAATCAACAGCAACGTAAACTCTACAATAGAAGCCCTTAAAAGGTGTCCTGCTTTTGTTGTATCGGAGCATGAACTTACCCAACCTATTCGAGATCAAGGGATTAAGGAAGCTAGTATAACACAGCAAGAAACTCCACAAAGGGCTGGTATTTTTGAGTATTGGCGTCCTGGTATGGCGAAGCCTCATATCGTTGAATTTAGTCCTGATTGGGCTGCAATTGATGGGCAAAGCCTAGGGCAAGAGGAGCTGCAGTTAATACTAGATAATGCAAGAAGTGGTCTAGCTACCATTACTTGGAAGGGTAGCCCCAATGGTGGGGATATTCAGCTAGAGAAGGCGGAAGGGGATATCCAAGGGGCGGTTGCAGGGTTAAGACAGGCAATGGCATTGGGGCACATCTCTAAAGAGCATGGAGAGGGAATCATTAACCATATTTATGGGGATCATATGATTCCTGGTGTGGGGAATAAGTACTCTTTCAATGAGCACTTAGCAAAGAAAAAGCCAGGGATTTATGGATCTATTGACATAAACAACTTCAAAAATATCAACGATAAATTTGGACATCCTGTAGGAGATGCTGCAATTAAAAGTATTGGCGGAGCGTTAAGAGAAGCGGCTAATAAAACTGGCCCCGTTAAGCTGTTCAGATCTGGCGGTGATGAGTTAGTTTTCCATGCCCCTACTCATGAGCACGCAATGACTTTTTTAAGACATGCTAGATCTGGAATGGAAAACATACCATCTATTGGTGGCGTTCACAAGCCCTCATTTGCTGTTGGCCTTGGACATGATTATGAAACTGCAGATAAAGCTTTATTATTAGCGAAACAGCAGAAACTAGATCCAGTGACAGGGAAGAGTAGGTACTTACCACACAATACCCCACATATGTTTCATTCTTTAGTACCGGGATTTGAAGGACCGCTTAATCCACATGAAATTGGCAAAGAAGAATCTGTTCCTAGGGCTACTAAGGCTGCTTGATGTTTAGGTTCTTTTGCATCCAATCTTATTTATAGCAACTGCAATTTTAAGTTTATAAAGGAAATAAAGCAATGTCATTTTCTTACTATCCTCGTGTGGGGCGCGCAAGCTGACCACGGTGTCTACCAGTCAATAACAATAGCGGCCGAACAGGTTGGCAGTCCCATGACATTCTGCGCTTACGTAAAGGCAGTGGCCGGGGCTGCCACCATAGGTGCGGCTGGCGTGTACGTGTCTGGTGCCGGGCTGCCTTACAACAACTACGCACAAGCCATGGTCGGATCGGGCTGGCAGCTCATCACTCAGACGTTCTGCCCGCAAGCAGCCGGAACGCTGCTGATTGGGGTCAGCGCTTACCATTTGACTGAGGTCCTGATCGACGCCTGCGCTCTTCGATTCGGTGACGTCGGAATGCCTGGTTAGGACTCACCTTCCCGCCGAAACAGCCCACGCCCGGAGAACAGCAGGCCATCGGGAGCAGAGCAGATGAAAGGACCGAAAAAGACATGACAAGTTACCGACACCCACATCTCTCCGCCGCCCTCCTGGCCTGGATCATCCTCTGCACCGCAGCTTTATGGTCGTGTTCCGTTTGACTAGGTTTTACGGGAACCGGAGATGCAGTTTCTGCAGGTTCTATAGCGAGATTTAAAGAATAAGTACATCGGTAATACTAAGTGGCAGGTGTAACACTCCCTTAGTCCACTATCGCTGTTGCAGTTGTTGCAGATCCCATTGCTATTAAGCTTTCTGTGGCATTGGCAGCAATCACAGATGGTGTCTGGCCATTTCTTGGTCATCCGATCTTCTTTCCTGCATCTCCTGCAACAAGCCGTCACAGGTCTGCTCACACCCTCCCTATTGAATTCGTGAAAGTCTCGTCTAGGTAGTTTTTTATGGCAGCCAGCGCATTCCCAAAGCTTCTCTAATTCCATATGTATCTAAGATTGTTACGAAAGTTACAGTTTTTGTATCTCTTTAATTATAATTATTAAATATAAGCACTACTGCTTTTACACTTTTAAGGAGAATTCAAATGGCTGTAAATTCAATCACAAAAGCTATGGATCTTAAGCGAGATTTAGCGGACAACCTTTCTAAACAACTTTATTCGGCGATGCCCTATAAGACTGATGGATTTGATTCGCTAGGCAATCCTACTGTTACTTTCTCTGTGGATGCAACTCCTACAGCTACCCACAAGGTTGTTGTCATTACCGTTGCTCCCTATCTAAATGGTACGGCTCTTGATGTGTTTGGCAACACTGCTAATGCTTATAGCAATCCTACCAAGATCCAGATTTGTACTGAAGCTAACTATGCTGGCACTTCAGATAACGTTGCTGATATTTTAGCTGCTACTGATTTGCTTCCTGTTTTTGCGGAAGTTGCTCGTAAAGGGACGATTATCGAATGGCACCAAACGGCGACTTCGGTCCTTCCGACCGCTGCTGTAATTGTTGCTGGGGCATCGCTTGTTGCAACCTATAAGCCTCTCTACTGGGGAATTCAATCAGCAGTTTAATTGGGCTGCAATTATAGGAGCCCATAAAAAATGGCAAATTTAAGTAAAAAGGACCTTCAGCAATTAGTTGACAGCGTTTCGCTGCAATTAACTGAAGTGTTAGCGAAGGCGGAAGAAATTCCGAACCAGGAACTGGCAAAGGCTACTCCTGGCAATGAAACTCCCTCGGAAAAGGTTCCTACAGGGTCTTCGACTACTGAAGAAACTCCTGGGGAAGCTCCTAATGAAGACAGTTCGTCAGCTTCTCCAGACGCCTCTAGTGCGCCTGCAGAAGGTGCAAGCGATGGTACTCCTCCAGTAGATGGTGCAGCTCCTGCTGAAGCACCTGCTGATGGTGCGGCACCAGATCCTGCACAGGATGAAACTGGAAGTGTTGAATCGTTACAGGCTGAATATTCAGCTTTACCGTTAGAAGAGCTGAAAATGCATCTTCTAGCTTGTAAGGCTGCGTTAATGGCTCAAATGGTTCAAGGTGGCGGGGAAGGTGCAGAAAGTGCAGCTCCTGACGCCGATGCTGCAGAAGGTACTCCACCTGCTCTTGAAGGTGCAGCTCCTGCAGATGGTGCAGTTCCTCCTGCTCCAGAAGGCGAACCTCCGATGCAAAAGACTGAAACCGATCCTGCTGTTTTGGAACGGCTTACTTCTCTTGAGAAGTCTCTTAAAGAGAAAGATGAAATTATCAATGGGTTTGGTGCTGTTGCTTCAAATCTTGAGAGGATTTTAACTAAACGAAAGTCTGCGCATTCAATTGCAGTTCTTGGGAAGCCTGGAACTGAAATGGCAAAGTCTGAAGACGGCATTGATGTTAGCTCGTTGAAGACTGAACAGGTTATTGAGAAATTAAATGAAATTACAGCTAATGGTAAGTTGTCGAAATCAGATAGGGATGCGGTAATTAGCTATGTGGCTAGTTCCGTTAAAGATATTACAAAAATTGCCCACCTTTTAACCAAAAAGAACTAAGGAGAACTAAAAATGGATTCAATTACACAAGTACAGGACCTCGTTAAGGCGTTAGAGGCTGGCAATTATGATGCCGTGCCTTCTACTCTAGTGCAGGGTAGCGCCCTTCAGATTGAAGATATGCAGTCGGTTATGAATGTTGTAACCGCTGACATGTCGCATATCAAACTACAGAAGATGATTAATACCGAGACGTGTAAGTCCACGACTTGGCAGTTTAATCGCCAACTGTCTTACGGTATCAACGGTGGATCGGCCCAGGGAGAGGGTAACGTTGGTCAAGAAGAGACTAGCGATTATGTTCGTATCGCAATTCCAATCACTTACTACAGCTCGATTCGTCGAGTGACTATTGCTAGCACCATGGTTGCGTCTGCCGATGGTAAAAAGTCGGATGAGCGCGCTGCTGCTGATGCTGCAATTAAGATCGCGATGGATGTCGAGTTTGATCTCTTCCGTGGTATGGATGACTTCTCGAACGCTGGCGTGTTCGATGGTAACCCGATGACAACCTCGCAAGACATGCCTAATATGCATGGTCTTGGTCTTCAGATTCGTCAGAGCGATTTCCAGGCTAACAGCCGCGATCAGCTCTTTAGTGAGTTCGGTTCGGATACTTCGGTTGTGCTCTCTGGTGGTGGTTCTACTCTAACTCAGGGTATTATCGAAGACGGCGCTCTCCGCAGCTCTTTGGGCTTCGGCGAAGCTGACAAGTTGGTTGTTGACCCAGTTGTTCTCGCTAACTACAACAAGCTGACCTTTGGTAAAGAGCGTATCGTTCTTGCTGGTTCGCCGCAAGGTGCAACCGCTGGCGATCTTCGTCGACAGTGGGTTAGCGGTGGTACGGTCAATATCGAAGCTTCGCAGTTCCTTCGTGCTAAGGTTAAACCCTCACGCACTCGCCCCAATGGTCCTGCCGCTCCCGCTTCGGTGACTGGTTCGGCTGCCTCTGCAACCTCTCCAACTGGTATGGTTGCTGGTGACTACATCTATTACGTGACAAGCGGAAATGAAATTGGCGAAAGCCCCTATTCTTCGGTCACTGTGACTGGTGTTACTGCTAACTATAAGGTTACTCTAACGATTACTCAACCTGCTAGCGGTGTGTGGCGTTTCTATAACGTGTATCGTACTGCTGCTGGTGGTGCAATCTCTAGCGCGGCTTTCATTGGTCGCGTTATCCCCACAGTTGGTTCTAACACGACTTCGTTCGTTGACTTGAATAACAGGACTCCTGGTTTCGTAACTGGTTACTTCCTTCAGAAGGATGGAGCCGAAGTGCGACAACTTGCTCCTTACTCGCGCCTTAAGTTGGCCGTTTCGGATCTGTCTATGCCTGAAGCGCACTTCCGCTTCCTTGGTTTGGCAGTGACGACTCCTCGTAAGTTCGTTATTATTGACAACCTCAAGGGCACTCTATAATTAAAGTAGGGGCCTTAACAATCCAATAGGAATTAAAAATGCCTACTTTTCAATGTTCAAATGGGGACGATTTTATTGTTCAGCAATTAGATCGTTCTACCCGTGGGTCTTTAACGACCGTTCTAAAAGTCGATGGTAATACTGGCACCGTAACTGTTGCTGGTCAGACCATCTCAAGCTCTGGTGTTGTTGGTAACACTGGGGCTGTGACAGGCAGCACCGCCTCCTTTACTAGCACCCTTGCTGTAACTGGGGCTGCCACTTTAAGTGGAGGTCTGGCTGTCACTGGTGCCACTACTGTTGGCGGGAAAACTGTTGCAACTGGCTCTTTAAGGTCAGTTGTCTCGGTTGGTGTTGCTGTACCTGGTGCTGTAACAATGGCAAGCACTTTAGTTGGAGATCAGCTGGTTGCAGCATTTGACCATACTGATGGGACAGACGTTCAGACTGGTTTTGAGTCTACTGTTACCGTTTCTGGACAATTGCAGCAATCTACTTCAACAAATCTCTCTGCTAAAACGATTCTCTTTATTTTCCATAGACCTTAATAGTAAATTAAAGAGCCTTGGTTCTATGAAAAACCCACCTCCATCCGGTGGGTTTTTCATTTTAAGAGCAAAATATGTTGCGGAAATATGTTGCAAAATGAATTACTTGGAGTATAATTCGATTATGGCTACTAAGAAAATTGTAAAGAAAGTTAGAAAGAAGAAGTTTAAAAATGAGCTTGATAATATTGAAGACTCCCTTAAAAGGGGTGCAGATTATGCAAATTATGATAAAGCCATAGATAGGATTTTAGATACAAAACTGCAAGAAAGAGATTTAGAAGCCGAAGAGCTATTTGAACTTAACAATAGGAGACAAGATGACTAAAATGATTGTGGACGCTATTAAAGACTGCTTAGAGGGAGCTAGAAGGATTAAAAATAGGGTTTTAGGCGAATTAGTATTTTATGGATTGATTTCGGTTTGTTAAAATGCAAGTTTATAAGAATATTGTTCGTTGGTTTGAAAAGAAACTTGGTACTAGATGTACTGGGGATTGTTGCAAACGGTTTTTCTTGCCCTGCTCTCCTGATGAACTTAAGGCATCATATGATAACGCATTGAAAGAAACGAGAGTAGATGGCGTTCCGTGGTATAGGGATATTGAAACGATTTATCCCATGGTAGAGTTGGTTGCTATTGAAAATCGGAATGATTCGGCTGGCATTAAACATTTTTATAGATGTAAAAATTTAACTAAAAATGGAGATTGTGGCATTTATGATAAGCGCCCTTGGATGTGTTCAGAATATCCTTATGGAGGTGGATGTGCCTTTGAAGGGTGTACTTGGGGTAAGGTAAGTGGAAAAGGTCTGTTGTTTAAAATTGGTAGAAGCTGCAAGAAAGTGAAGAATAACAAGGATTTAGTTAAACAGTTAGAGTCAAAGACCTCTCAAAACAATCTTTAATGTATGAAGCTTTCGGCTAGACCCTTAATTGAAGTTGATTCCGTTAATGACTTTGATATTTCTCAGCAGGTAGAATTTACTGTAGGAGATCCTCTTACTTTCTACTTTCAGCTTGTTAATTTAGAAAAGAATAGAGCGCAGTATGGGTGGAACCCGCCAGGAATGCGCTATATGCCTGCAGTTGGTGCAACTTTAGCATTAACTTTTCTAAATATTGACAATGCGAAACAGTTTACAAGATACGCTTTTCAACCCTTCGCACAAGATAGTAGCATCTGGGCAGTAGCTATCCTTTCCTCAGATCCTGTAGGAGGAACTGTTAATGTTAAAGCTGTTCTATCTGAGGGTTCTACGACCACCACTTTCTCTCTTCACGGGGCTTTGTCTGCAGCGGGGCAGCATGTTTGTAAGCAATAGTGACGATTTGGCTTCAGTTGTTTCTGCTGGGAACACTGGTATTGGCCCGATTTTAATGAAAGGGCCTTTAGTAGGTGATTTATTGTTCGCAGCACTTGATAGGACAGGTGGGGTTGATGGTGCAGACCTTAAGGCTAATTTTGAAGCAGCCGTTAGTGTTTCTGGACAATTGCAGCAAACTGCATCTTTAGATCTTTCTGCTAAGACTATTGTCTTTATTTTTAAGCGACCTGAACCTTCAGATATAAATAAGCCTCGTAACTATTCTTTTGAAAACGGCCTTGATTATAGCCCTAGAATAGATAAAGGTGGGGACTATAGAAATTCTAAGAATGGTTTAGGTAGAGTTTTTAATGAAAACGCAATTGCCGTAGCTTGGGAGGATCTAGAGCCTCTCATTACTCCTCAGTTACTAAAAGAAGATCATCTTTTGGGTATTCCCCTTGTTTCTGCAGTAAGGGATCCTTCTACTGGGAAGGCAGACGTTTGGAATTCAGACATTCTCAAGAGGGTTATTGTAAGGTCTGTTTCTATTTGTGAGGTTGAAGGGAAGTTTGATATATTCCCCAAGCAATACAGAGAGAAAGAGGCTTTTGATAGAGTTCAGTATCAATCCTTTGGTTATTTTCAATTGAGGCACCGTCCTGTTTCATCTTTACAGCAGCTGACTGTAACGACAGCTAGTGAGCAATCGGTCTATCAAGTCCCTCTTGACTGGATTGATATTGGATATTTGAGGCAGGGGCAGATAAACATTTTACCTCTTACTATTAGTATAAAGGATGGAGCAATTGTACCTCTATTGGCTGGGCCAGGTGGATCTGCCTTTTTAAGTATTTTTGGGAATCATCCTTGGTTGGCCTCTTTTTGGGAAGCTATTTATACTACAGGGTTTCCTGAGAATAAACTTCCTAGAATCGTTAATGAATATATTGGTGTAGTAGCTGCAATGGAAGTTTTATCTGCTATTGGAGCTACTTATAGTAGAAGCACGTCAACTTCTTTGGGGTTAGATGGATTGTCTCAAAGTGTATCTGGTCCTGGTGCTCAAATTTATGTAACTAGATTAAAAGAGCTTGCAAGTAAGAGACAGTGGATCAGGACAAGGCTTCAAAGTCAACTTGGTGTTGGTACAATTATTGATAACGTTTAACGTGAAGTGATGGCAGAAAACGATACCAATAGTGCTGTTGTCATTCTTATTACTGATGGGGCTGGAAAGCTTATCTTTGGTAAGAGGAAGGATAATAATCAGTGGACGTTGGTTGCAGGACATATTAAACAAGGTGAAACGCCAGAACAGGCCGCCTATCGAGAGATTTTTGAAGAGTCTGGACTAAAGGTTACCTCTTTATCTTTAATTAGAGAAGAGCACAGTCCAATGGGTGGTAAATTATATTTCTTTGCTACCCAATGTCAAGGAAAACCCGTTACATCAAATGATCCTGATGGCGAAATGTCTAAAATCCTATGGGTTAATTGCATAGGAGGAATACCTTCAAATATTTACAACAATCTGCATGGACCCCAAGGAGATGCTAACCTTCTTAGACAGGTTTTTGATATGAAAAAATCTGAAAAGATTTGGTTAGAAGATGCAGGATTTGCTGTGCTTTCTAAGTCAGAAGATGATGAAATTTCAAACCTCCTAAAGCATCCTAACCCCAATGAACGTGTTTTAAGTTTGAAACTTGGATCTGTAACCCCAGAGCATCTTTCTACTGCTATTTTAGATCCCGATCCTAAAGTTTTTCAGGCTGCTTTTAATCATAAAGACTCTAGCTATGCCCTAAACCATCTTGCATCAAATACTAGAGATGCAGCAGGCAATCCTCTTTTTGACAGACATGATTTTCTATTAAAAGATCCTCGTTTGTCCCAAGACCATGTAAAACTGATGGCAGGTGCTGTTAAACAAGATCCAAACCTTTCTGTTCAAGATCAAGCTAAAAGACTAAGGGTTCTTTCTAATTACGGCTATCAAGATATCAACAAGGCTGAGTCGACTTGGGCACATCATCTATTATATGCAGGATCTTTGCAGCACCCTACTGGTCGAGTATCAAATTCTGCAAAAGAAGAAACTCTTGAACACCTAAAGCCTCTTAAACATCAATATGAAACGTTATTAAAAGAAAATGAGGCGATAGAGCCCAATAATGCAGGTTTACATGATATTGGGCAGATATCGCCTAAAGTGGTTTATAATGTAGGTGAACATAAGTTAATGGTAAAGCCTTATGAAGAGGAAGACCATCCTACTTCAGGTTGGGCTGAGGCTACAAGTCAAAATTTATATCATACAGTGGGCCTAGGGCATCTACATCAACATTCATTTGTTTCTAATCATGGTGTTGGTAAATATAACATTCCAGCTACTGCAATTAAAATAGACCCTACTTCTGTACCAGTGCATAAAGCTGCATTGAATGATGCTAGGAAAAAGAATCCTGCAATTGAGGATGAGGCTAGGAAGTTGGCTGTTATGGATTTTTTGACAGCTAACGTTGATAGACATTCTGGCAATTTAATGGTACAGCCTAACGGTCACCCACTTGCTATTGATAATGCAATTGCGTTTGGTAAGCCTGGACAAAGCCTTGATTACGTTAGCAGTAAGCCTGGGGTTGCATCAATTGCAGCTAGTAGCAAAACCCCAGAAGGCAAAAAAGACTATCAAAGAATTATTAAAGACTGGTGGCCTACTGTTTCAGAGGATGTCAAGAGGGCTTTTAATAAAAGGCTTGATTTAATTCAACACCCTGTTCATAAAGAGCGGATTGGATCTTCTTTTAATCATAGAGCTAATTGGTTAGATAATAAAGCTAAGCAGGATAATATTGATAGTTTTGGTGATTACGCACAGGAAACATTAAATAAACACATGGAAGGTGCAGAATTTCTTTCAAATCATCCCCAGATGAAAATAGAGGGATTGCATGAGTCATTGATGGATAAACATCCTGCAGTACACAACGAAGACGTTGCTGCCTTTGAAAGGAATGTTAATAATCCTGCTAATAAACTGCAGCCTATTAAACACAATTTAGGTGGATTAGATGTAAAGGCTGTTTATCAGCATGGGGATAAGAAATATCTTGTTAAGCCTAGTGTTTTTAAGGGTGAATATGATAAGATAAACACTCCATTGTCTGCTTTTAATGAAATGGGCAGTCAAAACATGTATCATGCAGGTGGCATTGGTCATCTGCATCAAAAAGCACATTGTACTGTAGCTAAGGGGGCTTTCGCTGATTCTCATGGGCTTGTTATTCATATGCAGCCAGGGGTTAAGAATCTATCGAAGGCTAGTTTTGCAGAAAAAGAGAAGCTAAAGAATCATCCTGATCTTAAGAAAATTGGATTCATGGATTTTGTCACTTTTAATAATGACAGACATGAAGATAATTTGATGCTGGATAAGAACGGAAATCCTCTTGCAGTAGATCATTCTGGGGCTGGTAGACATGATGCAGATGAAAGAGAGCCAGAGAATCAGGACTTAGAGTGGAAGGTTCCTGGTGTAGGGTTAGGTGGTGGTTTTACTGAGGCTGCTAAACCCGATGCTGACACTTGGAATTGGTGGAATAAAAATAAAGCTGCAATTGTTTCTGCACACAACAAACATTTAGATTCAATTCCTGATAAAAACATGAGGAATCGGATGAAAGATTCCTTCAATTACAGGATTAATGCAATTGATGAGGGGTGGACGCCTTTAGGAGAGCCTATTACTAAGGGTGAGGAGAAGCTGCAGAAGACTCTTGAGGGTGCAGATTTTTTGCATAAGCAGCACGATAATCCTAAGTTGGTTAACAAACCTGATTTAACAGGGGTGCATGAAAAATTAAAGATGGCCACACCTGCTGCAATTAAGCAGCATCGTCAAAGATTTGAACTTGGTTTAAATCAGCACAAAGATAGTTTTAAGTCTTCTGTAACTCTTGAGCATGATGATAGTAGAACCAGAGAGCTGGGGGAAGAGCCCAAGGCTTTTTATTCGCATGGGCCGCATGAGTTTATGGTAAAGCCTCAAGTGGGTCCAAGTACTGTAATGTCAGCTTGGAATGAAATGGGGAGCCAGGCTCTTTATCATGCGGGCGGTATTGGCCATTTGCATCAAAAAGTCCATGCAACCACTCTGGCTAATCAGCCTAATGCAGATCCTAGTAAGCCGCCTAACGGTATTGTTGTGCATCTTGAGCCTGATACAAAAACGGCCCTTAGATCAGAAATTGATGACGATCCCAGGGTCAAGAAAATGGTTGACAGCCCCGTTCATAGGCAGTCGCTAAAGAAGATGGGGGTTATGGACTGGTTAACAGATAATCCAGACAGGCACAAGGGAAATATTCTTGTAAAACCAGATGGGTCTCCTATAGGCATCGATCATGGTCGTTCTAACTGGTCTCATAGACATTATGCGTTTGGATCAGAAGAAAATGAGGCACCTGGAACCAAGCAATGGATTGACGCTTTTCAAAAAGATCCTCATTTGCAAAAACAGTTTTTTGATAAATTTAATGGTGATTTTTCTGATGCTACTAAGTATGGGGGTAGACCAGATGAGGAAACTTGGCAATGGTGGGATACCAATAAAGAGAAAATGAGAGAAGCTTTTAAAAAACATGTAGAGATGCTTCCAAATGAAAATGCTAGAAATAGAATGATGCACTCTTTTGATGTTAGGTTTGATCATTTGAACGATTTGAGAGACGCAAGTGTTGATACCCCTCCAGACGAATTTCAAGATGTTCCAGAAGCGGATTTGGGATCTCGTCCAACTGAACTCCACCCTGGTTTTAGATCAACTGAGGGCAAAGCTACAGTTTAGTTCTTGACTTTGGTGTGAAATAAGGTATAATAAAAAAATGAAAGTAACTGTTTTTGATGTGACAGATAAGCAGACGGATGTCTTTGAGGGGACACCGGATGAGCTTATTGGTAAGCTGGATAGCTATTATACCTGGCTAAGCCGTTATAAGCCAAAGGACTTGACTGATAGAATTAGAATGGTTGCAAATCATCAAATGTACTTTGTAAAAGTTGAAGAGTGAAGATAAGGGTTATAGATGCAGCAACAGATCTTGTAAGGGAGTTTGAAGGAACCCCAGATGAACTTATTGTTAAACTTGATGGTTGCTATAGTTGGCTAAAAAGGTACAGTCCAAAGTCTTTGGGAGATAGAATTAGATTGGTTGCAGGTCATCAAATATACTTTGTGAAGGTTGAAGAGTGATAATAAAAGTACATAATGCAGCAACTGAGGAAACTAAGACGTTCAAAGGAACGCCAGAACAGCTTATTGCTCAACTAGATGCGTCATATGCTTGGCTAAAGCAATATGAGCCTAATGGGCTGCAGGATATGATAAGACAGTTGAGCAATCAACAGATGTTTTTTGTTGAGGTGTCAGGTTAATTTTGTTTGACATCTAGCTAAAGATAGCGTATAAAGTATCCATGATTAATATTCAATATCTAAAAGGCGATGCAACTTCCCCTGTAGTCAATGGTAGCATTATTGTACACATTTGCAACGATATCGGGGCTTGGGGTGCTGGTTTTGTGTTGGCTCTTTCTAAAAAGTGGGAAGCCCCTGAAAAGCAATATCACGATTGGTTTAATTATGACGCTCCCAAGCTAGGTGATGTGCAGTTTGTTATTGTTGATAAGAATACCATTGTTGCAAATATGGTGGGGCAACATGGTTGTGGGTGGAATAATGGAGTCCCCCCAATTCGATATGATGCAGTCTCTCAAGGCCTTGAAAAAGTTGCTGAAATTGCTTTAAAAAAGAATCTTTCTGTTCATATGCCTAGAATCGGTTGCGGCCTTGCTGGTGGAACTTGGGATAAAATTGAGCCAATTATCGTTGACAAACTTAGTAATAAGAATATTTCAGTTTATGTATATGACCTGAGGTAAATTTGCAAGTAACTGTATATAACCACCTAGATAATGATAGAAAAGTATATGAAGGGTCTGACCTTGATGTCAAATCTGCAATATTCAAGGATCACCCTTATCTTTTGCATCATCTAGGTTGGGATACTTCAATTGAAGATCTTGTAAGGTCTTTAGATAGAAGTCAGCACTTTTCTGCAATTATCTCTAGCGTTTCTCTTATTAAAAGAGAAATGGTTATTGCAAGAAATGCACAGATTTTTAATAAAGATCGATATATGGAGTCCATTAGATCCGCCTGTGAGTTCTTATCTGGATTTAAGGCTTCAGATTTAGCAGTGCGTCAGGCTCTATTAGCTAACGATGGCGATGAGAAGGTTGCGATGCTGGACGCCCATAACATAATCCCCTCAAAAGCGAACCTGGAGGCATTAGAAGCGGTTCTAGTGGCATCTCTTGATAAGTCTGAGATCCTTGAGGACGCTCCTGTTGCTTTTAATGAAGTTGAAGCCTTTAATGAGGGTGGCAAAGAGTTTGCAGAGATGGTTAAGAGGGCATCCAAAGATGCTGCAATTAATGCAATTAAGTTAGGCGTTGGTAAGCATTCTAAGGGAACTTTAATTGCAAAAGATCCTGAAACCCATCTTTCCTTGATATTAAAACCTGGTGCTGGTAAACAAAACCCTGCATCAGGTGAGAAGCAAAACCCAGCCAGTCAAAGCGTTCGGGAAGCTGCATTTTATGCAATTGCAGCAGCCTGGGGTTTGGGGAAGTTCCTACCTGAGTGTCATTTATTGATAATTGATGGCATAGAATATGCAGCTATGCAATTTTTGCAGAGCCAATGGGTTAATGGAAATGAATTAAAGGCAGAAGATCCTAATAAGGCTAATAGGTTACTGCATATTTATCTAGTTGACGGCAGCTTGCATAAGTTAGCTGCACTTGATTATGTTAATGCTAATCCTGATAGGCATAGTGGAAATGTAATGTTTTGCGGCCCAGAGATTAGATTGATTGATCATGGGTCTGCTTTAGCTGGGATTGACTTTAAACCTCCTACTGATAAGTATTCATTTGTCCCTTATTATTTAAGGGTGTTTTGTAGGGGTGGGTTTAGCAGAGTGTCAGTTGATGAAAAAGTGTTAGCTTTGCCTAGGGTTAATCCTAGTGTTGAAAAGGAACTTGGGGAGTGGTTGTTGAAGTTGGATGGGGGAATTGTGCAGAAGTTATTGATTTCTTATAATATAGATCCAGTTCCTGAGTTAGCTAGGCTTGATTTTTTGAAGTTCGCTTGTGGCATTCAACCTGCAGATCTTGCAGTAAATAGTGCCTGGGTGGTGCCGTAGTGGATAGTAAGCAGTATCGGCAGTGTTTTATGTCTTCCAAGCAAGAGGATGGGTCTGTTTTTCGTCATGCGGCCTATCTTCCTAATGAAAAGGCAAAGCTGGGGAAGAAACTGGATATTGATTTGTATGGCAAAACTATTAAGGGTTTTGTAGTTGATTTTGTTGGTCCAGTAGTGACAATTGAAGATGTTGATAAGGCTAGAGAGAATTTGAAGAGATTCAAGTGGGTTTTAGGTGGGTAGAGATAATCTTTCTTTTAAGGATGGGAAATAATGAGTTTAGCAAGTATTGTTAGTTTTGATGTCAAGTGCAAGGGTGATGAAACTGAAAAGGACTATGAAGGTCTTTTTAAAGTTAAAACCAAACTTTCTATTAAAGAGCGTTTGAAGGAAGATGAGATTAGGCGCTCTGTTCTTGGTGTTGATTCGCAAAATGCAGGAACTGAGGCAACTCTAATCGCTTCTGCAGTTGCCTATCTCGCTGTTAGGTTAGTGGAAAGTCCTGACTGGTGGAAGGCTTCTGAAGGTGGAATGAAGCTTGAGGATTCTAACGTTTTAGCTATCGTTAATAATACTGCAATGGCTGAAATTGCTAAGGAATATCAGAAGTTAGCCAAGAAGGCAGAAGACGCCCAAGGTGAAATCAAAGCTGAACTAGCCAAGGCTCCATAGTGTGGCGATTGACTGGGTTGAGTCGATAAAGATACTAGCGCTTAAAGAGATAATATCAAAGCACCAGTCATCTGAATTCGACCTTAGATCTATTGCTAGGTGGTATAGCAAGACTTTTGCTACACCACTTCACCTTGTTTACACTCTTCCAACCTATGATGTTTTGCAGGCATATTTTGAAGAAACTTATGAAGAGCTTTCAAAAAGTGAAGAAGGTGAAATAGAGTTAAAGAAAATTGCAGAAGAGTTGTCTAAATCTGAAGCCGAACGGGAAATCGCTAAGAAAGAAAAAGACAAAGAGGATGTTCTTGTTCATAATATGGAAAAGGACTGCAATAGTAACAACATCAAGATTAATGAAAAAGAGCTTAAGGATAGACAAAAGAAGGCTAAAGAGAAAATTGCAAGGGATAAGGCCACTGCAAAAATGCTTGAAAAGGCATTAGATCAAGACAGCCTTAACAGTAGGATAAACCTTGATATCCCTGTAGCTCCACCTGAAGAAGAGCCTCAAGAATTCAAGATGGATTTTACAGGGTTAGATGATATTGGCGATTTAGATGGACTGACTAGCTTGACTGGGGTAAAATGACAAAGACTTGTAAATTGTTTTTTAGCGATTGTCATATTAGCGCGGGGATTGGTGTGCAGCCATCTCCTGGTACGTTTGCTTGGGAATGGTTAAGTGAAGCTGACAGACAGAGACTCTTGTCTTTTCTAGGCTGGGTAAAAGATAGGGTCGTAAACAAAAGCAACCTTCCTATAATTGAAGAGGTTGTGATTTTGGGAGATCTCTTTGATGGTTGGATTTTCCCCCATGACATTAAACCTCCTACCTTTGAACAGATAGTTTTATCAACCTATGCAGCTCCCTTGGTAGACCTTTTGCATAGTTTATCTAGCAAAGTTACTATCTCTTATTGTAGGGGTAACCATGATATGGGTATGACTTCTGCAATTATGGATGAGTGGCTGCCTTGGATAAGGTTCTATAATGACCCAGTAATGATTATTAATAATACTAGAGCGGAACATGGTCATATGTATGACCTGTTTAACGCACCAGATTATAATAAAGCTGATAGTTTGCCTCTGGGATATTTTATTAGTAGGATTAGTGCAACAGTTGCAAGACAAACGGGCAAACAAGGCCCTAGTATTGAAGCTGAAATCCGTGAACTCGCCAAAGTTATAGAAGATAAAGAAACCGTTCCTCAAGGCGTTTTTGACGCTTGCTGTAAAATTGTAGGATTAAAGGCAAGTGATGTAATTATAATGCCTGATGATTTATGGGGTGGTGAGACTGTCAGTGTTGGGGAGATTAGTGAAATGTACAAGGGGTTGGTTGGGGACTGGAGAAAGAACAAGGGAGACATTCAGACAGATTTAGCAATTGCAGCGGCTTTAAACGATTTTGAGTTAATTGCAGATGAGATGTTTCTAGAGGGTAAAGCTAAAACTGTTATTTTTGGACATACGCATGTTGCGAAATATGTCAAACATTGGATTCCATTTATTAAAAACTGGACTTATGTAAATTCTGGCGGATGGTGCATGGATCTGCCTAAAGTCTCTTGGGTTGAGCTAATTGGAGATGAACCTACACTTTATAAATGCAGTGGGTTTGCCAATGGAAGAAGCCCAGTTGGATTAGAAAGTCCTAGGTCGGTTGTAGTCCAGGTTTGATTTGAACAAACGGTAACGCAATTATAGATTGCGGGCTTTAACCACTAAGCTACTGGACCGTGTTTTAGTACGCCCAACAAGAATTGAACTTGTAACATTATCTTTAGGAAAGATAATCTCTATTCTATTGAGCTATGGGTGCAAAGGTTAGCGCGAGTGACACGACTCGAACGTGCATCATCCAATTACAGTACAGGAGATTAGAAGGCTCCGCTGGTACACTCGCATATTTTGTAATGTTTGAGCCCTTCGCTAGCTAGGAGCCAGCCTTACTGCGTTTTGCCAGGAGTGGTGCAGCAAGCAACCTGTGGAAGGGCATATTAAATTGTGACAGCAGGAACGACTCGAACGTTCTTAACCATAGCGGAATCGAACCGCCTTCAGGAATTACCTGTGTTACCAAACATCTGCTGTCATATTTTTGCTCCAAGGGTCTGGATCGAACAGACGACTCGGTTAACAATGGTGCCGAGTCCCATACCTCTTGGGGACCCTGGAATACAGTAGCGGGTGCAAGAGTCGAACTTGCGTAGACTGGGTATGAACCAGTTGACTTACAATCCGTTAGTCTAACCCGCTTTATTTAAGATTGGTTTGCATCAAGTGGAGTTGAACCACTCTTTATATAGAGGCCAAGACAACCAAGTCCTCTATCTATAAAGCCTATTTAGATGCCATGTTAAATTTACCGTGCTTGATGGACCCTAGTATAGTAGAAAGGAGTCACCAAAACTACCATAAATCCATCAAGCGCTTAGTCAGGGAGGTTGGATTTGATACCAACATTGCCTAGTATTATTGTTATTCCTAGGTCTGTCCACTGTCTGGCAGCGTAACTTCCGCCACTCCCCGATGTCTGCTATATACTATCAGAATCTATTTAGTTGTCAAGTCTATTCTTCTGGTAAAGTTTTTCGTTTACCTTGAAGGTATCTTAGTGTGTCCAATCTTCCTCCATAATAGGCTTTAATTGTTTTTATACCAGCAATTTTTGCTGCAATTAGCCTGTGGTTTCCGTCATCAATGACTGGGTATGGAGTAACATGTTCTCCATAACAGTAAGCGTCAATTGAAATGGGGTCAACCTTTTTATTTTGAAGGAATAGATCGTAAAAGTATCTGCATCGTTGTACATGGTACCTTTTCTTTCTATTTTTAGAATTATCAATATAGATAGATTGAGGTGAGCTTTTTAATACTAGTTCCTTGAACTCTTTATAAGAATAAATGTTTAGATTATAAACACCATCAGTTAGGCCAAAGATTCTGTCAACAAGAATTTTATTTGTTCCCTTTTTCATCTCTCTAAGATACACATTTTGTATCCTGCTGTCAAGTCTTTTGTTCCAAGGAAAATTCAGGCAATCTTTATAATGGTAACTCATGGCCGCAGAACAGCAAGATAAGACAATAAAAATCAAGATAGATACTGACAATCCGTCTGCGCAACGGTTTAATGCAACTATCGCAAGTATGACGGCTAGCGTTGAAAAGTTGGCTCAAGTGCTTGATAAAGTTACTAGAAGCATGGAAAGCTTCTCTAGGGCTCAGGGTAAGACAGGCGGCCCTAGTGTAGGTAAAGGTGGGGCAACCCAAGGTAAGGCTGGAGGGATTGCAGAGAGTATTATTGGTGACAGCGGTGGGGTAAGGAATGCTGCAAAGGTTACTGAGGCTGCGTTAAGTTCTACTGGGAATAATATTAAGAGGTTTGTTAACAATGCTATAAATGATATGCAGAGGCTGCAGGCTGCTACTAGGAGTATTGGAGGTGGTTTTGCTTCTAGTGGTGCGGGTGGTTTTGGTGCAGGGGGTGGAGGTTATAGCTATGGATCAGGGTTTTCATCTTCAACAGGTGCAATGCCCTTTGGTGGAGGTCCTGGTGGTGCAGGGGGTGGAGGTTATAGCTATGGATCAGGGTTTTCATCTTCAACAGGTGCAATGCCCTTTGGTGGAGGTCCTGGTGGTGCAGGTGGAAGAAATTATGGAGATTTTTCTAGTTTTGAAAGAGAGATAGGTGGGATCGCTCCTCCAGGAACTAGTTCCGGTGGCAAACCTGCTGGTGGCGTTGCTGCATTTGGGTGGCGGGGCAGAGCGGCAAATTCATTGGTTGGTGGAGCGATTGGGAAGATGTTTGGCAATGGGCCAGCGGGAGCGGTTATCGGAGGGATGCTAGGAGAAACCGGAGTAAGTAGAGCTTTGGCTCCTTATATGGGAGGTATCGGGGTAGGAGGAGCCATTTTGAAGGCTTATGATTTTGCCGCGACCTCCTTTGAGGATACTAGAGCTGGTAGGATTAAGTTTACCTTAAATCAACCCCTGATGGCTCTTGGAGCTGCAGCTTCTACTGCTAGCATCCATCATAAAGTATTTTCTGCTGCACAGGATAAGGATATCGCTTCAATTGCGGCTTTTAATGCAACAGTAAACGACCCTGATATCAGGAGATCAATCGGTAGTGCTAATTTGAACAAGGAAGCGCTAATGCTTGCTTGGAATCAAAATCCTGTATCTCTTTCAAAGGGTTCCGAGTATGTAAAAGATGTTATTAAAGGATGGACTGGTACTGGTGCAGAGTCTTTTGCGAATTATGTTTCTGGGTCCAAACTAGACCCAGTTGTGCAAGAAAAATTGTCTACTTTAGGATACATGACCGCTTCCTATGGACTAGTTGGCGAACAGAATGATAAGTTTAATACTGCATGGGAAGGTAAAAAGATGTTGCAGACTCCCATGTTTAATATGATGGCAAATCGTATTTCTCAAGAGGGTCAATCAAGGCAGCACATGATGTGGGGGCATGGCGGATCTACGGGATATACAAAAGACGGAAAGCGACTTAATGTAGAGGATTGGTTATCGAAGATAACTGCTAGCGGTTGGACTGGCGAAGAGGTAAATTCCGCTTATCAGCAATTTCTTTCTTTTGGTAAAGGCTATAGTGGAATTGTGGGCGGAGAAAGGGGGCTGTTGGGGGTTCAAATGGCAGGTTTGACGAATCTTTCTCAATTATTGCCAATGGGAGGTATGTTAAGTGGTTCTGTTGCTGGTACTCAAAATTGGTATAATACATTAAAGCACAGTATTGGCCGGGGAGGATTAGATGTTGCTGCTGGGAAGGATATGTTTGCAAATGTTGGGACAAGCGTTTTGAACACTGGGCAATTTGGATCTGGCAACACAGCAGCAACATATTTGGGATTAGCTGCGGGTTTAGTTGGCGGCGGTGTTGACGGTGGGAGTGTAGTTGCCGATGTTGCTGGGCAACAGCGTGCGTCTATGATTTTAGCGCAGGGCGATGAGACTTTTGCAAAGTTTACTCAGGGGTCTCAGGCTCCTTTATATATGGCTGCTAGCCTTTTAGGAGCTATGGGGGCGGCAGGAGGGTATAACGCTAGTGCAGAAGCTTTGAGTCGAATGGATCCAAAAGCTCTAACTTCTATTGCGAGGGGCGGAGAAATCCCTGGATACTATCGAGATATGCCAGGAGTCACTCAAGAATCTGCAAGAAACTTCCTCAATTATCAAAGAAACAGTCCATTTTTTGAAGTTATAGACTCTCTTAATACTGGTGGGCAAGGTGAGCTCTTAGGACAGGTCAGATCGAAGATGGCTTCTGGGGGAAGCTGGATCGATGTACTTAATGATAAGGCGGGGGGATTAAAGGGGAAAGATAGATTAAAAGCGAGAAATGTTATTGTTCAACAACTTGCTGGGATTATATCAAATTCCGGTTCAGGTATAAACGAGGCCAAAGCTGAGGGGATGCTGCTTTCGCAGTTAACTCAGGAGTCCGATTGGGCCTCTGGCTTGGGCGGTAATGGAGTAGGGGTGTCTAAACCCCAAGGTTTAGAGGCGGATGCGTTAAAGGCACAGGCCGCTCTGTATAATCAACAGGCTAATTTAGGCAGCTTCGGATCCTCTGACAGTAAAAATCTAGAGGATGTTAAGAGATATTTGTCTGAGTTGGTTTTACTTGTTTCTAAGAGTACTCCGGGAGTTCTTTCTGCTGCACAGCTCGCGGGTGCTCAAGCTGACGCAACTGCTAATGCTACAGATTCGGCACTATCCATGTACGCTAAAAAAGCTGGCTATGATATCAACAATCTAACAGCAGAACAAAAATCTAAAATTGACGCATTTCTAAATCCTGGGAGACCGCCAGTTAGAGCGGTTTCAAAGAGATAGAATGAAGACTCCTGTTGTTTATGATGTTGTCCAAGAGTATTCTGGGAAGAATGGACACGATGGATCTATTCATTTAAGTCCAGGTTGGTGCCTTGCCGTTGTTGGGTTTAATAGGCCACTAACTTACTCCAGAAAACTTAAGAAAGCAATAGGAGATCCTGCTTCTGGTGCTCAGTTGCGTGGGGAGAAGCCTCTCATTATTTTCGATGACTGTTTGCATTTATCGATATCTAGAAGTTTAAAGTCCCATACAAAGTCTCTTAATGCTACATTAAAAAGCGCTTCTGTTAATTATTTATCGGCAAGTTATGTCCTTCCTGGTGATTGGATTTTTGCTTGGTGTCACAATGATATCGAAGTTACTAAACAGATAATTTCAAAAATTCAAAGTGGCCAACCGGCAAATGACTTTATGTCTGGGCTTAAGTTTATTGGAAGAGTCCATTCCGTTAGACGTAAACTCAGCGTTAATAACCGAGTGAAATCTCTTACTTACAGTCTTAGTGCTGTTGGATTTCAAGAACTTGATACCCAATTTTATTATGATCTGCAGTTAGCGGGGACTCTTGCGAATGGTGGCCCTAGAGAAATTGCAAAATTTTTGGCACATCTTGGGTTAGACTGGACCGATTTTGCTGCAACTCAGCTTGAGTCTGCTGGGACAGTAAAGGACAACATGTCACGGTTGGTCCCGGCTTTAATTAACGCTGTTATAGGCAAAGGTGGCTCTAATAAATTAGCAAATACTCCAAGAGATCACATGTATGAAGGTGTAGGGGGCTTAGGTGTAGAGAATAATCAATTAGTGCAAGGGGGTGCTAAAGTTAGATTAACCGCTTTAGATGTTGATGTCCCCTATGCATATATGATTCCTGCATATTGTGCAAAACTTTTAGGGAAAACTAGTGTAGATAAAACGAAGCCGAATTTTGATGTTTTTGGCTATTCTGATATTTTAAGGCTTTTGATTGGTGTGCAGGAATATGATAATTCTGATGCAGATAAGCCTTCTAAAGGGTTTTGGCCAATTTTGCAAAATGGCGGAAATACCGAGTCTAGATATTTTTGTCAAGAGCCTTGTAAAGGAACTTATTTAGTTACTCAAGAGGCAACCTTTATTAATCGTCCTTTGTGGCAGATTTTAGAGCAGTTCCTTAATCACGCAATTAATGATATGTATACTGCACTAAAAGTTGGGCCTGATGGGCTGATTTACCCCACTCTTGTTGTTAGACAGATCCCCTTTTCAACACAGGTTATAGATGAAGATCCTTCTTTTAAATTGACTAGATTTTTGGAGATGCCTCGTTGGAAGATAGATCCTGTTATGGTTTCAGATCTTGATGTAGGGAGATCTGATGCAACCCATATAAACATGGTTAAGCTTACAGGGGACTTGTCATTGTATTCTCAAAATGAGAGATCTAGTCCCGCGCGAGCGATGATTAGAAATCCTCCTATTTTTGATGATATTGATATCGGACGGTCGGGAATTCATTCTTTTATGGCCACTGTTAATTGCACATTGCAAGACGTTACTAGGGTTGATGGGTTTAGAACTTGGACTGTTGCAGTAGCTGATTGGCAAATCGGCTCTCAGTATACTCTAAATGGTACTATGGTCTGTTCTGGCATTCAAACTCCGATTGCAGAGGGGGACAATATAGAATTTGAAGGCATTGTTTACCACATAGACGGGGTTTCTGACAATTGCTCTGTTTCAAAGCGGGGAAAGACTTTTTCGACAACTCTTTATCTTACTAACGGGATGCCATCTGATCAAATGGTTCAATCTCCAGACTTTCCTAGATACCCTGGGTTTATTATTACAGCTACATCAACCCCTGTTACCGAGGTTGACAATGAAAATCAGAAGACATGGACAGCAGAGGTAACCAATGAGAAACTAGCAAGTGTTCTTCCAGACGCGATTGGACAAGATCTTCTTTTAAGCCCCCCGTCATTTAAACCAGACATCACAGGAAGCACTGACGATATTTCTGGGAATGATGGAGACCTTACTGCTATGAATCCTGGATTGAGCGAGGAACGATAATGGATGTAATTCCTTCTATTTATGATGTGGAAGTAATAGGGCAAGCCCCTTTTTATTCTGGCGGATCTTTTAGCAACATCAAACTGCACCAAGGAGAAGTAAGGAAAATTATATATCCTGTTGACAAGGACTCTCTTTCAAAGATGTATGTTGAATATGACGTTTTAGTCTATCAACACGAAAAAGGCACCTATGCAGGTAAAATTTATCGAAACTGCACTTTGTTGAATACCTTGGCTGGCGGTGGAGATCAAAGCACGTGGACTTTAAGGGCATCTACACAGCCTGTTGAAGATCAACAGGAATCAGACGGATCTAGGGTTTTAATAATGTGTGTAGAGGGATCTAACAACCAACCTGTTATTTTGGGTGGGCTTAGAGACGAGAGATGTACAAAAGATCCTTCTAAAGAACATTTCTTCAACTGGGAATTCAATGGCGTTAACTTTAGAGCAAATGATGACGGTTCTTGGTCCATTGTTAATAAAGGTAAAACTACCAATCTAGGTGATGTAGACCCCAAAGCTGATAAAAATGGCATTGGGACTACAATTAAAACAGAATCCAATGGTAATATAATAATAAACACACCTAACAATAATCAGTCTGTTGTTATAGACAATATAAATAACTCTATTACCATAAATGCTGATAAAGAAATTACAGTCAACGGCACTAGAATCAATTCTGGCACTAACGCAGATGAGCCACAGGTATTAGGTCAGCAGCTTGTTGGCATTTTGCAGGATTTAATTACTGCAATTACTAGCATGACTATGTTCACTTTTGGAGTTCCAGGAACTATTACTTCTCCTCCTATAAATTCTGCACTTTTCTTATCAATTGCAGCAAGACTAGAAGAAATTCTTTCACATCAAAGTTTTGTTAAACGCGGGTAATCTTTAATAATATGCCAACTAGTACAGCTAGCGGAATCACTTCTTTGTTGAGCGGGGTTGTCAAAAACAGCCCCAAGAACGCCAATGTACCTGTTGATGGTGGTGGACTTGCTTATCTAGCTTCTGAAAATGCCTCACTTCAAATTAGTGAAGTAGAAGACGATTTTTGGAAACCAATACACTTTGACATTGGTAAGTGGGATAAGATGTTCCCCTACCAGTTAATGGTTGTTGATGTTTATGTAGACTCTAGCAATCAGAAAATTTACACTATTCATGGTGGTGCAGTTTTTACTCTCCCCCTTCCTCCTGAATCCCTTACTATTAGTACTCCCTTTGCAATGACCGCCACTGTTACTTTAGGTGGCATTGTTGAGGAAAGTAATGGCACCCCTATTAAAATCTTACAATTTAGGGGCTCTTTTGGATACCTTCCCCTAAGAGGAACTTTCCCTTATAATTCTACTTTTAGTGACATAAATGCGTTTACAGGTGGAGCAATTCAGGGAACTGTTAATCAAATAGCGGGAATTGCATCGAAACTTTCATTTAATGTTCAGTCGGATTCTGATTTCGGTACTGGAGAATTCCCTACTGATATTGGGAAAACAACTGGCTACTACCAAGCTAATAAGCTTAGAGAATTTCTGCAGCAATATGCATCTATTAAAAAGACTACAAAAGGTAAAAACCTAAGACTCGCTGTTGCTATTTGGAAGGATAATCTAGTTTATCTAGTAACCCCAACAAACTATGTAACTACTAAAGATGCCTCATCTCCAATGGAGCTTAAGTACTCCCTTGACTTTGAAGCCTGGAAACAGATTGACCTTAGTGTATCAGGAAATGTGTTTGTTTCCCCTGTCCCAGTTAGAACTAGCTCTACCCTTCTGTCAAAGACAATTAATACTCTTTCTCTAGCCAGGGATTTGACACAACAGATTGGTAATATTCCACAAGCCGTTCTGGGGGATATTAACCATGTTAATGAGATTTTTAGACAGTCAATTGGTTTTTGCAAAGATTTAGCTGGAAGTATTCAAAACTTTGCAGATATGCCTACCTCTGTGCAAAATTATATCCAAGGTAAGTTAAGCCAGGACTCTACAGGGTTTAGACAAGCCGGTAGTCAAATTGCAACTAGCGCAAATAACTTCTACAATAATATTCTAGTAGGAACTGTTATTGCTAAAAATCCTACTGTCAATGCTCAAATAAGCTCTGGCGTTAACAATAGTAATAGGCTGCCTTATAAGAATCAGATTACTGCAGTTCTTAAGGATGTCCCTGTTGATCAATTTATTGGATTGATGACTCCTAAAACAAAGGAAATCATCAATGCAGATATTGTTAAAACAAGGCAGCTGACTAGAAGTGATTTTGAAACTATGCGGGACAACTTGTCTACCTTTAGTGACAAAATGTCATTTTCGTTAGGTGCAGGTGATGCATCTTTTGCAGCAACCTATGGTCTTGGTGCGGTTACTCCAATTAAAAATGCGCCAACTGATAGTGACTGGGACTTTCTATATGCTCTTAATGACTCTGTGATTGCCCTTGATTCATTGGCTGCAACAGGTACTGGAGAGCCTTCAGAGCCTGCAAAGTTAATGGATAACATGGCCGCATTAGCTAGGGCTTCTGGTATTGCCTTTCAGGTCCCTACCAGCAAATTTGCAGTTCCCTTTCCTTATGGTGGGACTTTAGAGAGCCTAGCTTCTCAATATCTAGGAGATCCTAACAGAAGCCTTGAGATAGCTCTATTGAATGGCCTAAGAGAGCCTTATGTTGATGAAACTGGGTTTGACCTGCCTCTATTGGTTGCCGGTTCTGAAAATAGAGTTCTAGTTGCTTTTAGTCCTTATTTATATGTAGGACAAAAGGTTACAATAAGGTCTAATTCTGTAACTAAAACTGTTAGAAGGATTACACAGATTGATCAAGATCTCAATGGCAATTTAACAGTAACGCTTGATGGCGACTTAACATTAAATAATTATAAGGTTGCAGATGCTGCAGTTTTGCATGCCTTTTTACCAGATACTATTAACAGTCAAAGTTTGATTTACATTCCCTCAGATCAAGATCCTATAGAGGATGACTATTTAACTAAAGACATTCCTACAATTGATACCTTAGATCCTATGGTTCTTGCAGGTGGTGTTGATTTGCTACTAGATAGCAATAAGGATCTGATACTTACGATTGATGGCGATAGTAGGTTAGCCTCTGGATTAGCGAATATTATACAAAATGCAGAAATTGCACTTAGTATAAGACAGGGGTCTTTGATGCTTCACAAGGGATTTGGACTGCCCTTATCTGTTGGCGACAGTTCTGCAGATGTTAATGTTAATTCAGTTGCATCAAGTATTAGAAAGATGTTTTCAAATGATCCTACTTTTAGCAAGGTGGGGAAGGTTATTGTTAGCAAGAGTGGGGCAAGTGTTTCTATTAGTGCAAGTGCGGTGGTTACAGGGACGCAGGCTTATTTGCCATTAAGTTTTGCAATAAAGTAATCGTCCGTCACTACAATTGCAATATATTCACCGTGTAAATCTGTAAAGTTAAGTTTCCCAGTTTCCCACTTAATTCTCTTCCAGCCATCAAAAGCTTTTGCAAACATTTCTTCTGTTAATGTTTGTGGATGCCCAGGACAAGGTGGCATGTTGATCCACTCGAACACTCTAATTAGATTGCCAACTTTTGTAGCATTTTCAAGGATTTTGTTAGGATCTTCCGTATGCTGCAGACAGTTATAAATCCAGACTTCATCAAAGCGCTTTGGAGGGAAGGCATTTTTAATTTTTTCTGCCTTGTCATTTATTAGAACGATGTTGTCATTATTATAGCGAAGCTTTGTTTTATCTGTAACTGGGATAGGATCTACCCCAATAGCTCTTGCTCCATGTCTATTGAACTCTAGTAGCATCGAAGTGGGACCGCAACCGATATCGAGTATGGTTGTAGGCTTTTTTAGGTCGAAGTCTCCTGGCAGATCCATTAACTTAGCATAGGTTTTGTGCTTTTTAACTTCTTCGTCCCAATTTGCATTAGGTTCTAACCCCCACCACTCGGATTCAAATTTTGCTGCATTTTCCCATTCAGTTAACACAGGGGGCTTTTCAAGTGGTTGATTCAAATCAAGTGGTCTATCACATCCAGCAGGATAGACCTTTCTTAAGTAATCAAGCTGTGTCCTATTAGGATTTGGTTGGTACCATCCTTTTGCAGTACTACCTGAAACTGCTACAGAGTTATTAAAAAGATGCTGGAAGTATTCTTCATACATTAAAGCAACACGATCAAGGGAGTAGTTGTTGACGGCCCACTCTCTGCAGGCTTTTCTAGATAGCTTGTCAACATTTCTAACAGCCCATTCAAACTCCTCCATCTTCCTGCAGCGATATCCAGTTACTCCATGAATTACAGTTTCGGGGAAGACTCCAAAATCTACGGTGATAACGGGACACCCGCTCAGTTGAGCTTCAATGTTAACGCCCCCAAATGGCTCAATGTACCATGTAGGACAAAGGAAGGCCTTTGCACCTGCCATTAGTTCTTTGCGTCCTTCAATTCCAACTGGAGGAACATATTCGACATGAGACCCGAACTCCAGGAAGGGCTTAGGGTCTCCTTGCCCTACAATTTTAATGGGCATTCCTACATTTTTTGCTACTTGGCATGCAATTCCTACTCCCTTGTCTACATTAAGTCTTCCAAGGTAAAGTAAGTAATTGCCCGGCTTGTCTCTAAATCCAAAATGGTCAGGATCAAAGGCGTTAGGGATTACTGCATCATACCAGCCTTGTCCACCAAATTTGTTTTCTTTGCCATAGATCATGTGCATCCATGCATAACTTTCAAAAACACGATACTTAGCCCAAGTATGGGGGTAACCAATTCCTGATTCTACTACAAATTGGGGGAGATCTTGGGTTGCTATTTGCTGCGCCCCGCCCCATGTAATGCAAATGATAGCTTCCATTGGGTTTTTGCAGCGTTTAATGATTTCTTTGCGAATGTTCGCTGCAAAATCGTCATGGTACTCCTTATGTCCAGGGGCTTGTGTTTCTAAGTTATAGAACTTTGTCCCTGGTTTTCCATAAAGGGCGTACCACCTATCTTCAGGCATAACAGATACATTTTCGGTGCATTCTGGGTTGCTGCCTTCAGTCCCTAGGTGGATTACCTCATGTCCTCTGCGATGCATCATTTTGCAGAGGTGGTATGCTTTCATTGTAAAAGCACATGTGGTAAATTCAGTGTTTGTTTGTGTATGTGGTAACCCTAATACGAAGATTTTCATTTATTATTCCTTATGATAAACTTGTTTTGCCTGAACTTGTTCAAAGACTCTTTCCCAGTCTTCGTCAGTAAGGGGCTCTATTTTATGAACTTTAGGAATTAACATCCAGCGATATAGGTCTCTTTAATGTGATTTTCCCAAAGATCTTTTAAGTTGAAGAAAGCT
>Ga0224559_1000385_pt1 | contig 30297 bp, 21 predicted proteins | sample 714S33034metaG_FD_180676 | JGI IMG/M metagenome (GOLD analysis project Ga0224559, IMG submission 180676) | Peat soil microbial communities from Stordalen Mire, Sweden - 717 S3 30-34 | ecosystem: Environmental > Terrestrial > Soil > Wetlands > Peat | place: Sweden: Norrbotten County, Stordalen... | reverse complement strand
CGCCGCCAGTCATCCGAGATAGGAGCCGTATGCGCTAACGAGCGCCAGTACGGATCTGTGCGGGGGGTGTCAGGCAACTGGTATCCCTACCGCGACAACTACCGGCGCTTGCGGAGCAGCGGACGCGTTCGGTGAAAGGATGCGGACTCCCATTCACAAGGAGAAAACTGCCAATGAACCTGATTCTGAACGATTCGATTGAAGGACAGCGAAGATTGTGGGAATAGATTCAGCAAGTTAGCGTCCGCTTCGCGGACACGAGCGAGTTAGCGAGTTAGCGGCGACATTCGCAATCGAAAGTATCATCGCCCGCGAGAGGCAACACCTGTGGGGGGCCGGGCCGGGAAGGAAAAGCGTGGACCGGGAGGTCCACGCGACAGCCGGCCAGGAGGCCGGCGCTACGCTTACAGGTGCGCGCAACGCAGCAGAAGGCCGGCCAAGACCGCGCCCAGCAGCGGGCCGATGATGGGGATCGGCGCATAGCGCCAGTTGGAGCCTCCCTTGCCGGGGATGGGCAGCAAAGCATGGGCGATGCGCGGCCCCAGATCGCGGGCCGGATTGATGGCGTAGCCGGTGGTGCCTCCCAGCGAAAAACCGATGCCCCAGACCAGACTGGAGACCAGCCACGGCCCCATACCCGCCGCCGGACCGGTGGTTGAGACGCCTTTGGAGCCGATGGCCGCGGCCACCACGATGAGCACAGCCGTGCCGATGGCCTCGCTGAGCAGGTTGAAGATCGGGCTGCGCACCGCGGCGTTGGTGGCAAAAACGCCTAGCTTATCGACCGGGCCAGGGGTGAGGTTCCAGTGCGGGCCATAGTGCAGGGCCATCAGCGAAGCGCCGACAATTGCGCCCAGCAACTGCGCCAGCCACAGCCGGAGCACCTGCGAGTAATCGCCGCTGACGATGGCGTTGGAGAGCGTGATGGCGGGATTCAGGTTGGCGCCGGGGCTGCCGAAGGCCTGCGCCACCAGCACGCCACAGAGCACAGCCAGCGCCCAGCCGGTGGCGACGACGATCCAGCCTCCGTCGGCGGCGTAGCTCTTGCGCAGGGTTACGCCGGCATTGGTTCCGCAGCCCAGCAGCACCAGCACCAGCGTGCCCATAAACTCACCTATCAAGACAGAGTGCATTCCGCCTTCCTTCGCTTCCATCCCCGGTCCCCAAAAGCGAGGGACCGGGGCCACCCGCCAACCGCTTCTGATTAGAAGCAAGCGTGGACCGGGAGGTCCACGCTACAGCCGGCCAGGAGGCCAGCGCTACTTCGATTCTGGAGCTGGCGCGGGAGCTGGAGCGGGCGGAGCTTCGCCGGAATTGTCCGCTGGAGTCTCGGCCTTCTTCTTTTTATCCGCCAGGCGAGTCTTGTCGCCGGTGGTGGTGGCGGCTTTCTTCTTTTTCTTTGCGGAGGTATCCCCAGCCAAGCCTAAAGGACTAGCCTGCGTCTGCTGGTCGGCAACCTCGGCGGCGTTGGGCGCTACCGGAGCCATCGAGTCGGTCTTCGCAACTCCTTTGGCCTTGATCTTGGCCTGCTTTACCTCTTTGGCGCGGGCGCTGAAGCGGGTCTTCTCCGTCGGCTTGCTGCTAGCCTCCAGAGGATTGACCGGCTCGGGAGCGGAAGCTGCGGGATGATCCACTGCACCGGCATCCTCGACAGCCGTTGGCTGCGCGGCAGGCAGGGTCTTGGTGGGCGCCTGACCCAGGCGGATCTTTTCTCTCTTGCCCGGCTTCATGGAGACCACATCCGCGCTTGAACTCTTCTTGCCCTTCTTGGCTGGCGCGACCGCGGGAGCAGCGCCCTCGGCGGGCGCGGAGGCTTGCGGAGACTTCTGGCGGAAGTTGCGCGTGTTCTCGCGGAAGCGCGTCCGCTCCACCTTCTTCTTTTTCTTGGGCGCGGGCGGCGTGTAGGCGCTATAGACCAGCTTGGTCTGCTTGGCGCTGGCGCCGGTGTCGGTAAATCCCGGCTTGACCTCGAGGTAGGCCTGCTCGCGCATGGTAGTCAGATAAGTGCGCATCGCCGGCTCCATGCGGGCCATGAAGAAGTTCTCCTCGACCTGCGACTTGACGTCTTTGTAGGCCGGAACGCCGCCGGGGACATGCTGCACGACCTTGAAGATAACGTAGCCCTGCTTGGTGCGGATGGGCGCGGTGAATTGGCCCGTTTTAAGCGCGAAGGTCTGCTCTTCCAGCACTTTGGCCAGCTCGCCGCGCTTGTATTGGCCCAGATCGCCGCCCTCGGCAGCCGTCTGGCCGTCGCTGAAGCTGCGCGCCAGTTGAGCAAAGTCGCCGCCGGCTTTGAGCTTGGCTTCCAGATCGTCAGCCTTCGCCTTGGCCGCGGCCAGCTTTTCCGGATCGTCGGACTGAGCTGCGCCCTGATTGATCACAGAGGGAGCGGGCGTGCCCGTGGAGACCATGATTTCAGAGAGCGTGACGCTTTCCGGCTGCGCGTACTCCTGCTTGTGCTGCTCAAAGAACCGCTCGGCCTCGCCAGGAGTGAACTGGACCAGTTTGCCCACTTCCTGGCGCATCACCTCCTGGGTGATGATGCCGTTGCGGATGTTGGCTTTGAAGTCCTCGAAGGAGATGCCCTGCTCTTTGGCGGCCTTTTCCAGGTCTTCCATCGATTCCAGGTGGTACTGCTTGCGGATTTCGTCCAGCCGCTTGACCAACTCGGTCTCGCCGGTGATGCTCAGTTCCTTGCCCTTGGAGAGCCAGAGCTGCTGGTCGATGAGATTGCGCAGCAAATCCTTGTGCGCCGCAGAGATATCCTGCAGGGAGGCGCCGTGCTGGCGCGCCTCTTCATCCAGTTCCTTCATGGCGCGGTCATAGTCCGAGCGCGTGATGATCTGGTCGTTGACCCGAGCGATGATCTCCTCGACCACGGCGCCGCCATAGGGGCTCTCGGGCGCGGCGGGATGCGTTTGCGCCAGGGTGAATGTTGCAAGCAGCGCCGTCGAGATCACGAAAGCCGCGGGAGTGCGAAAGATTCGAAGATTCATAGGGTTTGGACACAGCACGGCGGCCTTGGATTGCTCACCTGATGCTTAGACGCCATTGTAAATGGCTGGGGAGCAGCAAGGCTATTACGCGCGTGTTTCCGGGCAAAATGGAGCTTTTCCGGCTCGATTCTCCCGACCGCCAAGCGCGCGGAGCCTTTTTTGTCCCCCACAGCCGTAGCCGACCCGCAAACCATGAAGCGGTAGCGCCGACCTCCCGACCGGCTTTCGCGTGGACATCCTGGTCCACGCCTGTTTCTTTGTAGTCCCCCACCGGTGTTGTCGACCCACGGGGACCCCACACTGGTGTGGGCGAGGACGCCCACACGACAGCCGGTCTGGAGACCGGCGCTACAGTTTGTTTCTTACTAGCCGGAATCGCCGCCACCCGGAATCCCGGTGAAGTAAGCTACAACTATGCCCAGTTCGCAGCAAGGTTCGATCCATCTCTTCCGCCTGGCGGGAATCGATGTCTTTCTTCATTGGTCCTGGTTTATCGCAGCGGCCTACATAATTGAACGCCGAAAGGGCGATTATTCCTCGATCATTTGGAACGTGATGGCATTTTTGGCGCTTTTTGTGATTGTGCTGACGCACGAATTCGGCCACGCGCTGGCTTGCCGGCAAGTGGGCGGGACGGCGAACCGGATTTTGCTTTGGCCGCTGGGCGGCGTGGCCTTTGTGGACCCGCCGCAGCGCCCTGGAGCTACGCTGTGGAGCATCGCGGCCGGCCCGCTGGTCAACGTGGCGCTTTTTCTGCCCCTTCGCGGGGCTGTGTTGATGAGCCGGTCGCTGGGATGGCCGCATTCGATGCACGATCTCTCCATGTTTGTGTATTCGGTTTATTGGATTAACCTGGGGCTGCTGATCTTCAACATTCTGCCCTTCTACCCGCTGGATGGCGGGCAGATTCTCCGCTCGCTGCTATGGTATCCGCTGGGGCGCGCGCGCAGCTTGATGGCGGCCACGGTTATCGGCATTGTGGGCGTCGTCGGGTTCATCGGCCTTGCCGTTGTTGAACGATCTATCTGGACCGGAGCGATTGCCCTCTTCATGCTATGGATTTGCTGGGGCGGATTGCGTCAGGCGCGTGTGCTGCTGCGGGTGGAGAAACTGCCCCGCCGGGACGGTTTTCGCTGTCCCAACTGCCGCACCAAGCCGCTGCTGGGAGAGCGCTGGCGCTGCGATCTCTGCGGGCAGCTCTTCGACACCTTCCAGACCGGCGCCGTCTGCCCGCACTGCGCCAAGCATTTTCCGCAGACCATGTGCGGAGATTGCGGGAAGTTTTATCCGATGAGCGAGTGGGTCGACGGCAGCGCGGCGGGAATGGGCGTGGTAAACGGCGGTTTTCCGGTGAAATAGCTAGAGGTGTCCAATGAACGATGTGAAATTCACAGTCGGCGGCGCGGTGGAGGAGGAAGCCTCGCGGCGGTTCATCGACGCATGGCATCGCGCCGAGTTGGGCGAGAGCTTCCGCGAGCGCCATCTGGCCTTTGAAAGCTGGGCGACTTTGGCCCGCGTCCTCACCGGCAAACGGATGGAACTGCTGAGCTACGTCCGCCGCCACAATGTCCCCAGCGTTCGCGCCCTGGCCAAAGAACTCAAGCGCGACTACAGCAACGTCCACGCGGATGTAAAGGCTCTGGCCGGGGCCGGACTTCTGGAAACCGGCAGCCACGGCCTCCAAGCCAACTACAACGCCATAGAAACCCGGATCGTGCTCTGAATCCATTGAGTTTAGCTGTCCGGCACACCACTCTTGGACCCACCCCAATACTCCGTGCCGCATTCATTGTGCGTTCTTTGCACAAAGGATGGGAGAGCGTGATCCTTAGCCGGGAAGTTTGTTCAATCATGGATTGCAATGCAGTGAAATGTGACCGAACCCACGCACTCCGAAATGGTGACCGTCACACTGGAAGCGGTTCTGGATGTGACTTGCAGAGAATAATTATCATCGCTAGCTGAGCCTTCATTCGAGCAGACAACTGTGTAATTGGTGTCCGAAAAAGCAGGATTCCAGGGAATGGTTCCGACGCACTCATAGTTACTGGCCGAGCTTGAGACTCGCCCGTGCCGTATGGCAGAAGTTTGCACGCTTCCGTCAGGGTAGCCGATGCCATTGCCCGATCCTTGCACCTTGATGGTCTTAGAGAAGGTGATCGGCTTTGTGAAGGTGTTGGCCGCGCCTAGCCGCGCATAGGTGCTATTGGCCGTGGCCGTGGTCACCACGCCGGGGAAGCTCTGGCCCGCCACGAAGGAGATCGGCTTGGTGAAGGTGTTAGGGGCAGCCAGTTGCGCATAGGTGCTATTGGCCGTAGTCGTAGTCACCACGCCGGGGAAGCTCTGGCCCGCCGCAAAGGTGATCGGCTTGGTGAAGGTGTTAGGGGCAGCCAATTGCGCATAGGTGCTATTGGCCTTAGTCGTAGTTACCACACCGGGGAAGCTCTGGCCCGCGGCAAAGGCGATCGGCTTGGAGAAGGTGTTGGCCGCGCCTAGCCGCGCATAAACGCTATTCAGTGTGCTTTCAAGTGACGTGGTGCTCAGACCAACGGTGACCGCTCCGGCGGTTGTGGATGCAGAGATCGGGCTGGTAGCCGTTACCGCCTTCACTGTGCCAGGAAAAGTTTGAGCACCCGCAAATGTGACCGGCTTGAGGAAGCTGACGGCCCCTCGCAGAGTGGCGGCTCCATTCACATCCAGCGTGGTGGCCGGAGAAACGGTACCGATGCCCACCTTGGCGCCCGACTCGGCGATCATGGAGTTGCCCAGCGTGCTCGTGCCGGTCCAAACAGGCAGGTAGCCGCTGGTTCCGATTCCGGTGACTGCGGTTGCGCTGCTCTGTGGACTGGAGTGCTTGTTCGCCACACTGCCGGCGACGGCCGATTGCAAGTCTTCGCGGGTGACGTAATCGGTGGCCGCGCGGCCGGCGAGGGTCTCAGAGTCGAGCGACTTGAAAGCGTAGGGAACGGCGGCCAGCAGAGTGCGAGTTGACGCGACGGTCTGGGCGGATGCGTCGGGGCTCGCGCTGGAGACCAGTTGCGCCTCAACCCAGCGCGCTTGGCCGGCTGCGAACAGCGACTGCGGCAGGCCCTCCGCGCTGGTTGCGCCCAGCAGGACCGAGTAACGGCCATCGGCGGCGACCTGCACGGTTTGCGTCTCGCTCCACAGGGCAAGGCCGCCGGCCTGATTCTGGTAGAGCGCGAAGTGAAGTTCGACCGTGCGGCCGGCTGCTTCAGGCAGAGTGGCAGCCCATCGGACGACACTCAGCATCGGCGCGGCGGTCTCGGACGGGGTGGTTTCGGACTCCGCTGCTGCCGGCGCCGTGCTCTGCGCATAGACGGACAGCGCAAACAGGCTGCCTATCAGGCACAGGCAGAACTCGATGGCCCTGCCGTAAGCGTTCTGGCGGATCGAGCGGCGAATGGACTGAAAATCGGTATTCTTAAGCACCTGAGGGGGCATCATGGTGGGAGTTTAGCATAAGTGGGATAGCTGTTCAAATGGGTTATCCCACTTAAGCATCAGATGAGGCCGGATCGCCATTTGATCCCCGCTACCGGAACCGCTTCGCCAAGCGTCAAACGCGATAGTGCTATACTTTAGCCCTGAGACTGCTGTTTCCGGCCTCTTTTCGGAGGGTCCGCGCCGCACTCTGGAGGTTCTTCCAGCCTATGACTCCTCGCGCACGCCGCGCCCTGTTCGCCGTGGTTCTCTTCTTTGCTGTCTGCGCCGTTGCGGGCAGCGTATTGCAGCGCAGGGTGGGCGCGCAGTCCGCGGCCGAAGAAGGCCAGGTGCGCGACAATCTCAAGGCCTTTTACGATGTCTACTCGCTGGTGGAGCAGAACTACGCCGAGCCGATGGACGGAGACAAGGCCGACATCGCCATCTACGACGGCGCCATTCCGGGAATGCTGCGCGTGCTGGACCCGCACTCCAACTTCTACGATCCAAAGGCCTTCGCCAAGATGCGCGAGGAACAGCATGGGCGCTACTATGGCGTGGGTATGCTCATCCAGCAGCAGAACGGCAAAGTCTACGTGGTGACGCCCTACGAGGGTACGCCTTCCTACCGCGCCGGCATTCATCCCGGCGACATCATCTACGCGGTGGACGGCAAGATCGTCAACGTGGAGGGCAAGGATCCCAACCAGCTGACCTCTTCGGATATGGTGGCCAAGGCGCTCAAGGGGCCCAAGGGAACCAACGTGCAGGCGACGATGGTGCGCGAGGGGCAGCCCAACCCAATGGTCTTCAATCTGGTGCGCGATTCGATTCCCCACCCCTCGGTTGACCTGGCCTTCGAGATTCGCCCCGGCATCGGCTACATTCATCTGACGCAGTTCCAGGAGACGACCGGCGCTGAAGTCTCTGCAGCGGTCAAAAACTTCAGCAATCTGAAGGGGCTGGTCTTTGACCTGCGCGGTAATCCCGGCGGCCTGCTGGATCAGGCGGTGGATGTCTGCGACCATCTGCTCAGCAAGGGGCAGACCATCGTCAGCCAGCGCGGGCGGCCCAACTCCGAGAACACCGACAAGTACTATTCCGCCCAGCACGGCAACGGCGGAAAGAGCTTCCCCATCGTGATTGTCGTCAACCGCGGAACGGCCTCGGCGGCGGAGATTGTCTCCGGCGCTTTGCAGGACCATGACCGCGCCCTCATTGTCGGCGAGACCACCTTCGGCAAGGGCTTGGTGCAGACCGTCTACAACCTCGAAGAAAACACCGGGCTGGCGCTGACCACCTACCACTATTACACGCCTTCGGGTCGGCTCATCCAGCGCAACTACACCGGCGTCTCGCTCTACGACTATTACAGCCACGGCGGCACCGCGCCGTCCGACACAGCCAGCCGCGAAGTCAAGCTGACTGACGCTGGCCGCACCGTTTACGGCGGCGGCGGCATCACGCCGGATGAGAAGATTGAAACTCCCAAAAACAACCACTTCCAGGATGAACTGCTCTTCAAGGATGCCTTCTTCCACTTTGCGCCGGTTTATCTGGCTCACCGCACAGTGGACGAGAACTTTCAGGTGGATGCTGCGGTGCTCGGCGAGTTCAAGAAGTACCTCACGGCGCAGAACATCCCTTGGACCGAGGCGGAGCTGAATGGCGTGCTGGACTGGGTCAAGATCGGCATCAAGGAGAAGATCTTCACCATCCAGTTTGGCCAGCTAAAATCTCTGCGCGCGCACGTGGAATGGGACCCGGAGATTCAGAAGGCGCTCAACTATCTGCCTGAAGCCCAGGCCCTGGAAGACAACGCCCACCGCGTGCTGACCGAGAAGGCCGAGGCGCGCAGCGAAGGGCGGTAGGGGGGCAGTTGGAATCAAATGCAACAGAAACTCGCATTTATACTCCTTGCATTTGTAGGCTGGATGCCGCTCTCGGCACAGGATATTTCTGCTATCTTTGCCAAGCCTTCAAATAGCTTCACTTTTGTCGGTCAGATCGTACTCTATGACCCATTCATCCATGGCGCTTCTGCCGCAGATGACTTCATTGTCCGAACCAATGATCCGAAGATGCCATTTGTGCGCATTACTTATATGCCCATGTGGGGTTTTGACGCTCCTCCTGCAAAGCCTGACGAAATACTCGACCGAAAAGCATTTATTGGTGACGGTTCTTTATGGAGTTTCGATGTTTTTCGTCCCGCAAAAAACAGTGAAGAATCAGGTGGATGTATATCTTCACAATGGCAACATGAAAAACGCAAGGACGGAACGATCGGTCCCAGTCATGTCTCGCGTTTTATTTTGGTTACTGGAACAAATGCAAATGATATTCCATCTATCGAAACCATGCCTTGTTATGTTCTCAGGCTTAAAAGCTGGTCAAAGATGACTTCTGACGTGACTGCTCCGAAGAACTAAGTTCCATCCACAAAACCAGCTCAAATACAACTCGAAAGATAATCAATTCTATACAGCAAAAATCTTGTTCGACGCAGTCTGATCGGCAAGGCCGGCAAGCCAGCCAACAAATGTGGTTGATTCGGGAGATCATTTAGCAGGTTAGCTTCCGCTTCGCGGAAATAGCGAGTTAGCGAGCCCTGGATCGGGCGAGAGGAAGGCTGCGCAGCACAAGTTCCGCGTCAAGAACAAATTATTTTGACGCGCAGGCGGATGATTTCAGCGACTATCCGCAGATCAGCGCCGATGGGCATTATGTGATCTTCATGTCCGCCGCCACCAACCTGCTCTCAACCCCCAGCAACGGCAACATGATGGTTTACCTGGCCAAGACAGGGTATTGACGGGAAAGGCGAATGTACTAACGGACGAGCGGCGGGGTGCGCTGCAATGATAAAGTTGAGCTTGCACACCATGTTCGCTACTTCGCAGCACGCGCACTTCATTGGCATCGGCGGCATCGGCATGAGCGGCATTGCAGAGATTCTGCTCAACCTCGGCATGGAGGTTTCAGGCTCTGATCTGCGCCGCGGGCCGGTGACGGATCGCCTTGCCCGCATGGGCGCGGTGATCCATGAGGGCCACGACGCGCTCAATGTGGCCGGAGCTACGGTGGTGGTGACCAGCTCGGCGGTGAGCGCCGCGAATCCTGAAGTGATGGAGGCCCACGCGCGCAAGATTCCCGTGATTCAGCGCGCCGAAATGCTGGCCGAGCTGATGCGGCTCAAGTACGGCATCGCCATTGCCGGAATGCACGGCAAGACGACGACTACATCGATGGTGGCGGCGGTGCTGGCGGCCGGCGGGCTGGACCCTACGGTCGTCGTCGGCGGGCGCGTGGACGCGATGGGTTCGAATGCGCGGCTGGGCAGCTCGCAGTACTTGGTGGCCGAGGCCGATGAGAGCGACCGTTCTTTCCTCAAGCTCTCGCCGATTCTGGCCGTGGTGACCAACCTCGACCGCGAGCACATGGACTGTTATCGCGACATGGCCGACGTGGAAGAGGCCTTTCTGAGCTTCATCAACAAGCTGCCGTTTTACGGCGCGGTGACGGCCTGCGTGGATGATCCGCTGCTGGCGGCGATTCTGCCGCGGGCGCGGCGGCGGGTCTTTACTTATGGAATCACACCGAACGCCGACTACCGGCTGGAGTTCATCGAGGAAGGGAAGGGAAGTTTCGCCCGCTTCCAGGTGGTGACGGCGCTGGGGCAGCTTGGGTCCTTTGAGCTGAATGTGCCGGGGCGGCATAATGTGCTGAACGCGACGGCTGCTGTGGCGATTGCGCATCAGTTGGGCATGGATTCGGCGAAGATTGCCCTGGGGCTGAGCCACTTTCGCGGCGTGGACCGGCGCTTTCAGCATCGCGGGGCGGCGCGCGGGGTCACGGTGGTGGATGATTACGGGCACCATCCGACGGAGATTCGCGCCACTCTGGCGGCGGCCCGCGAGTGCGGCTATGAGAAGATTCACGTCGTCTTCCAGCCTCACCGGTACACCCGCACCCTGGATCTTCTGGAGCAGTTTACTGGCGCGTTTGCCGATGCGGATACGGTGATTGTGCTGCCGATTTACGCGGCCAGCGAGGAGCCAATTCCCGGAGTGACGGCGGAGAGGCTGGCGGCGAAGATCGAGGGGCCGCAGGTGCGGTACGCCGCGGATTTTTCCGTTGCCGTTGCCGCAGTGATTGCTCAAGCTGAAGTAGGCGATCTGATCCTCACCCTGGGTGCCGGGAATGTGAGCCAGTTGGGGCCGCAGATTCTGGCGGCGCTGGAGGCTTGAAGCGTAGCGTCAGGCAGTCGGCGCTCCGTAGTAACGCTGAGAGTGCGCTTTAACCATAAGTTTTACAATTCTCTGCTGATCCTCCTGTTATTGGGGCTGCGTGGACAGCCATACCACATTACAGTACGATGGCCCTGAATGTGAGGCTCATCACAACAAGGAGAGCGCTTGCAAGCTAGCATTGCAGGTATGAACGCAGCAGCTCTCATTCTGATCGCGCCGTGCTCCCTGCTGTTGGGCGCCGCGCTGCAGATTCTCGTCGCAAAGCTCTGTTCCGCAAGGGCTAAAGGGATTCTGGCATTTCTCGCCTGTTTGCCCGCCGTGGCCTCCGTGATCGGGCTAATTGGCTGGGTCAAGGCGGGGCAGGCCATCGACCTGAGCTGCTTAACTGGGATGGCCCTCTGGCATTGGTTCTCCACGTGGACGCCTTGAGCGTCCTTTTCGCTTTGATGGGGACCGGCCTGGGCGCATTTGTCCTGCTCTACTCCATCGGTTACATGGCTCACGACAAGTCGGCGACCCGCTTTTTTGCGACGATGCTGGTCTTTATCGGCGGCTTTGTCGGGCTGGTTTATAGCGCCAACCTCTTTATTTTCTATCTCTGCTGGGAGCTGGTCGGGTTGTGCTCCTTCAGCTTGGTGGGCTTCTGGTACACCAACCGCGAGGCGGTGGCCGGAGCCCGCAAAGTGCTCCTGATGACGCACATTGCGGGCTACGGGCTGCTGGCGGCGATTCTGGTGGTCTATCACCGCACCGGCAGCGCGCTGTGGACCGATCCGGGCGTGGCGCAGGCCTTCACCGGCGGCGTTTTTGTGCTGATGCTGGTGGCGCTGGTGGCCAAATCCGTGCAATTTCCGCTGCACACCTGGATTCCCGAAGCCATGGCCGCGCCCACCCCGGTCAGCGCCCTGTTGCACGCGGCTTGCTACGTGAAGGCGGGCGTTTATCTGGCCTGCCGTATGCACAGTTTTGGCGCATGGCCGGTGAATGGCGGCATTGCCTGGGGCAGCGCGTCTTTAGTTTGGATCGGCACGGCCACCATGGCTATTGGCGTGATGTACGCCATGGTGCAGACTGACCTGAAGCGGATGCTGGCCTTTTCGACGGTGAGCCAGATCGGCTACATGATGATGGGCATCGGCATCGGCACGCCGCTGGCGATTGCCGCCGGACTCTTGCATTGCCTCAACCACGGCTTCTTCAAGGGCGGGCTGTTTTTGACGGCCGGCTCGGTGCAGCACGCGGCCGGCACGCGGGACATGAACAAGCTGGGCGGCCTGGCTGGAAAGATGCCGCAGACGACGCTGTCTTGGCTGATTGGCGCGGGCAGCATGGCCGGAGTTCCGCTGATGAGCGGCTTTGCCAGCAAGTGGATGCTCTACGCGGCGGCGTTGCAGGCAGGCTGGGCCGTTCCGGCGATGGTTGCCTGGGCGGTGAGCCTGGGTACGGTCTTCCTCTGCGCCAAGGCCACCAGCGCGGTCTTCCTCGGCCCCACGACCGAGGCCACCAAGGACGCGCATGAGTCCCCGCCGACGATGATCTGGGGGATGGGCTTCATCGCCGCGGGCAGCATCATTCTGGGCGTTGCACCGCAGTTGGCGGTCAACTATCTGCTCAACCCGATTCTGAACGCGCTGCAAATGAGCGCGGTGAATGTGACGTGGCTTGGGCTTTCGTCCGACGCGGGCAGCTTCTCCAGCGTGGGCGGCTTGGTGCTGGCCGTCTTTTCGTTGATTGTGGGCGGGCTGATCTACGCGATTGCCTACGTCTCACGGCAACCGAAGATTGAAGGCGCGGCGCTGGCCGGCGGCGGAATCTTTACCGGTGGCGAGCCACTTTCCTCCGAGGGCAGGCTGACGGCAGGCGATTTTTCCAGCATCTTCCTGCAAAACTGGCATGAGTTCTTCAAGTGGTCGAATGTGGACGCGGTTTATCTGAGCGTCTGGAGCGGCCTGCAGGCGGTTTCGCGCTGGCTGGGCGTGGTGGTTTCGTGGATGGAGCGTTATGCCGCGATTCTCGTAATTGTCTTTGCCGCGCTGGTCTTTGCTTTAGTTCAATGGATAGTGCCAGCACCTCTAGGATCTTATGAAGGTGGCCCAACTCCCGTATCTTCGGTACTAATCGCCGCCATAGCCTTGGCTGCTGTTACGCTATTCATCGCTTCGTTCGTGAGTGGTGCAAAAGGCAAGATTGCTCTTTGGCCTAGTATGCTGACTGTCGGTGGACTCGCTGTAAGTGGGCTGATGGTTTCCAATCCCTGGCTTAGTTTAGGTCTGCTCGAACTCGCCGCTCTGCTTACCGTCGTCTGCGTCTGGGTTACCGCCCGTTCGCTACCAGCAAAGGTCACCTACCTCGCCATTGTGCTTGTATCTGGTCTATGCACGGTTGGCAGCGAATTCATATACGACGTTGGGCAGAATGCAGCATTGGCTCGAGCATTGCTGATTACCGGTATCGTCGTCAAACTCGCTGCAATACCTATGTTTTTCTGGCTGCTTTCGCTGGCCGATGAGTTACCCTCACTTGTACTCGGCCTCATCATTGCAGTTCTCGACATGGCCGCTTATGGCGAATTTCTACGCTCTTCATTGGAAAACATCAGAGTCTTTGTTCCCGGAAGCTTCTGGTTTTGGGTAGCCGCTATCACATCCCTTCTTGCATCCTTGTTGATGCTTACCCAAAAGAGTCTTAAACGATTGTTAGTGCTTTCGACAATAGAAGATATTGGTTTTCTATTTCTTGGCATCACCGCAGTGACTCGTGTGCACGGCGTTGAACTAGGATTGATGCTCTTCTATGGCACTGCTCTGGCCGCCTCAACCCACGCCCTTGCCAAGGCTCTCCTCTTCATCTGCCTCAGCGGCCCCGAGGCCGACGGTGCGCTGGACGGCGAGCCGAAGGGCTTAGCCGCGCGCTATCCGGTAGCCGCTTTTGGCTTCCTCTTCGGAATGCTGGCGATGCTGGGCATTCCGCCGACGATGGGCTTCCTGGGCCGCTGGAGGCTCTACGAAACCGCCGTGCAAATCGGCTGGCCGCTGGCCGCGGTCTTCATTCTCTCGTCGATCTTTGCGTTGATCGCTTATGTGCTGGCGCTGACCCGCTATTGGTGGGGTCCGCCGGAGGCCGCGAATCCGCCTGACGCCCCTGAACATCTAAAGAAGGAGCCGTTTGTTTTGCAGTCTGTGATTGTTGTGCTGGTTGTGATTATCCTGGCCGTGGGCATTTGGCCGGATGCGCTGCAAATGCTCTTTGGAGGCAGGCTATGAAGCTCTGGAATAAACTGATGTGCTATAGCCGCCAACACAGCCCCTGGCTCTTTCACATGAACTCGGGCAGTTGCAACGGCTGCGATATTGAGATTGTGGCCTCGCTCTCGCCGCGCTACGACGCCGAGCAGTTGGGCGTACGGCTGGAGGGCAGCCCGCGCCACGCCGACATTTTGCTCGTCACCGGCCCGGTGACGCACAATGCAGCCGCCGCCATCCGTACCGTCTATGGGCAGGTCTGCGGACCCAAGGCTGTGGTGGCCATCGGATCGTGCCCAGCGACGACTAACGTCTTCATCGAGAGCCGCACGCTGGAGGGGCCGCTGGACAAGCACATTCCTGTGGATGTTTTTGTTCCTGGCTGCCCGCCGCGTCCGGATGCGATCATTCTCGGCGTCGCCAAGGCCGCGGAGATTCTGGCCGCGCGTGGCAACAAGCTGCCTGAAGAGTCGGTGATGGTTCCTATTGCCGACTCCGCCTGCTGCAAAGACGGATGCGCCTGTGAAGCGAAGAAAGAGTCCGAAGTGAAGACGGAAGGGGTGCAGGCATGAATCCATTGATTACTTCACTGGCGCGTTTGCTCATCTTTCCCGGCTTGCTCTGTGCCGTGCCTGCCGCTTGGTTCTTCCTTTGGGTGGAGCGCAAGGCAGTGGCGCGGATGCAGGGCCGCATTGGGCCGCCCTTCATGCAGCCGTTTTTCGACTTCATCAAGCTGATGGGCAAGACGACGCCTCCGCGCAACGGCATTGCTGGATTGCTGATGCGGGCATGGCCGCTGATCGCGGTTTCCTCGGCTGCAGGCGCGGTGGGCCTGTTACCGGTGCTGCCGGCTTCGGGCGGCTTTCAGGGCGATCTTATCTTGCTGCTCGCTCTGCTGGAACTGCCCTCGATGTGCATCATAGCGGCAGGCTTCAGTTCGGGTTCGATCTTTGGCGAGATCGGCTCGGCGCGCGAGGCCGTCCTCAGCGTCAGTTACAACATCGTCTTTCTGTTGGCCATTCTTTCCATCGCCGCCTCGCAGCACACCTTCAGCCTGGAGGCGCTGGCGCAACTGCCGTCGTCGCCGCTACGCTGGCTGGGTATTCTGGCGCTGCTGGTTTGCCTGCCCGCCAAGCTGCACCTGAATCCCTTCTCGCTGCCCAACGCCGAGCAGGAGATTTACTCCGGCCCGATGACCGAGTACGCCGGGCCGGAGCTGGCCATGTGGGAGCTTTCGCATGGGCTGGAGTGGGTTGCGGCAGTCGGCCTTGTCGCCACGCTGGTGGCTCCCGCCGTCGCCGCTGGCTGGCTGGCCATTCTTATCTTCATTGCGATCTCTTTTGCCATCGTGCTGCTTTTGTCGGTGGTGGCCTCGGCCACGGCGCGCTTGCAGATTGACACAACCGTGCGCTTTTACTGGCAATGCACGCTGATCTTCGCGGTTCTGGCCGTGGCCGCCGCGCTTTTTGTGAGGTTCAAGGCATGAACATTTTGACCATGCTGTGGAAGAATCTATGGGGCGGCTCGCGCACCATGGTCTTTCCCCTGCGCCCGGATGTGACCGAACATTATCGCGGCTTGGTGACCTTCGATCCCACGCTCTGCAGCGGCTGCGGCATTTGCAAGATGCGCTGCACGGCCAAGGCCATCGAGCTCAAGGCCGGCAAAGGCGAGTTCACCTGGAGCTACGAGCCGGGGCAATGCACCTTCTGCGGGCGCTGCGTCGAGGGCTGCAAAGATCACGCGCTCAGCCAGGAGTCGGCTTGCCCGCCGATATATTTGACCGTCGGTGAGTTGAAGAAGTCCTACACCGTTGCGCGCAAAGCGCCGGTGAGGCCAGCCGTGGCACCCAAACCCGCAGCAGCCGCGCCGGTTGTGGAACCCGTCTCAGGAGGCACAAATTGACTTTGTTAGAAAGTATTCCGGAAAAGCTGGGCAGCTCGGAGCCATTTGTCGAAAAAGGCGGCGTGCATTGGCTCACGCTGGGCGCGATGAACGTGCGCCAACTGGCCACGGCGATGAACGGCCTACATGCCCGCTTTATCACCATTACTGCCTATCAACTGCCGAAGGATGAGGGTTTCCGCCTGGAATATCACTGGGATTTAGACGGGCAGTTACTCGGCTTTCCATTTGTGCTGACCGGCAATTCGATTGAAAGCATCTTCGATCTATGCGAGGGCGTGGATTGGATTGAGCGCGAGATTCACGAAGAGTATTCCCTGGAGTTCACGGGGCGCGAGTACGAGCCGCTGCTGCTGCGGCAAGGCGATGAAACCGGCGTGAACCTGCGCGAAGGCGTGGCCGCGAATAAGGAGAAGTTATGAGCTATAAAATCCCCATGGGGCCGTATCATCCGGCGCTCGAAGAGCCTTACAAGCTGGACATGATCTGCGAAGGCGAGACGGTGATTGACGCCAAGCTGCATATCGGCTTCAATTTTCGCGGCATCGAGCATCTGGCCGAGACGCGCAACCACATTCAGGTAATCGCGCTGATGGAGCGGGTCTGCGGCATCTGCTCGAATATCCACACGCTCACGCTCTGCAACGCGATGGAGAAGCTGACTGACCGGACGCCGCCACCGCGCGCGCAGTACATTCGCGTCATCATGGCGGAGCTGGAGCGGCTGCATTCGCACGTACTTTGGGCGGGCATTGCGGCCAAGCTGATGGGCTTCAAGACCATGTTCATGACCTGCTTCGAACTGCGCGAAAAGGTGATGGACATCCTGCAAGCGATCAGCGGCAATCGCGTCAACTATTCGATGAATCGCATCGGCGGCGTCAACCGAGACATCACCGACCCGGCGGCGATTCTAACGATGGTAGAAAAGCTGGAAGCGGAGATGCTGCGTACCGTGATTCCCATCTTCACCACCAGCCGGACGGCTCGGTCTCGCTGCGCTGGTGTCGGCGTGCTGACCACGGAGAAGGCGCTGGCGCTGGGTGTGGTTGGCCCGGTGGCGCGCGCTTCGGGAGTGCCGCAGGATTTGCGCAAAGCCGCTCCGTATGCGGCCTATGCGGAGATGGATTTTGACGTACCCGTGCAGCCCGCCGGCGACGTGACGGCCCGCTTGCTGGTTCGCGCCCTCGAAATTATGGAGAGCTGCAAGATTCTCCGTCAGGCGCTGAGCAAACTGCCTCCGGGCGAAATCCACACCGAGGGCGAGAAGTTCGCCTTCATCACCGGCACCGGCACGGCACGCGTGGAAGCGCCGCGCGGCGAGGTGATGTACAGCGTCAGTTGGAAGGAAGGCTCGCGCAACCCAGCCCGCGTCCACGTCCGTACGCCCACCTTTGCCGTGATGCCGGCGATTCGCTGGATGATCAAAGGCGCTCGCCTGGCCGACACGCCGCTGATCCAGGCCTCCATCGACCCCTGCTATTCCTGCACCGATAGATAGCTGCATTCACTGCGTCCGATTGATCCGTGGCCCATTCTTTCTGCAAAAGACGCGGGAAGGATGGGCCATCCAACTTTTCAGGGTGCGCTCCCCGCCAGGATTTTTAGGCAGATGTGGATACCCCCCACCCGTATTTTGGACGCAAATTCCTTGTTTTCTTTAGGCTACAGGTATGGTGTTGCTGTAAAATCTTCAAAATAAAGGAGTTATATGCAAAATATTCCAAGATAAGGAGTTACGCAAGCTTTCGGCCTCTACTGGCGGCTTACAGATGAAAAACGGCTCCGGGAGGATTGGTGAAAAACTTCTGAGAATGATTGTGTGCCTTGCGGGGGAATTATTATGCAAGTGATCATTGGTCAGTGATTAGTGGTCAGAAAGACGCTGGTTGGGGTTGGTAGTCTCCGAGGTTTGAAAAACCAGACCTGGGACACCGAATCTCGTTGTTTGATTGTGATGTGGGTCACCCGCCGACCATAAATCAAGGGAAGAAGAAAATGAATGACGCATTTTTCTTCCGCTATGCGCTCTCTGGGTGTAAGGGCATTTTATTGCTTGCCCCCAAGGAGAAAGTCATGATCAGATATGTCATTGATGGCGCGCGGAAAGCGTTCTCGACGCTGTTTGTTCCCAAAGGACCTTCCAGTTTTCATGAATTGCGTGTGACCGGGCTTCTGCTCGCCGGCCTTTTTTTCTTCTGCGGGAGCGCGGCCTATGCCGGCACGGCTACCGGCAAGCACGCGGCAGCCAACTACGGCAAGATTCCGCTCAGCTTCGAACCCAACAGGGGCCAGACTGATGCCAGCGTGCAGTTTCTTTCACGCGGCTCCGGCTACTCGCTCTTCCTCACCAAAGACGAAGTGGTGCTAAACCTGGAGCGGCAGCAGGCAGCGGCGCTGGGCGAAAAGCCCGCCGCCCCGTCACCAGACACCCTGCGCATGAAGCTGATGGGTGCTAGCGCCAACTCTATCGTCACCGGCCTCGATCCGCAATCCGGCACGGTCAGCTACCTGATCGGCAACGACCCGAAGAAGTGGCACACCGGCATTCAGACCTACGGCAAGGTCAACTTCGCGCAGGTCTACCCCGGCGTGGATCTGGTCTTCTACGGCAATCAGCGGCAATTGGAGTATGACTTTGTGGTCGCCGCCGGCGCGGATGCAAGCCGCATCGCCTGGCAGATCGACGGCGCCAAGCCCACCATCGATGCCGACGGCAATCTGGTTCTGAGCGCGGCCAACGGTCCGGCCGGATTCAAAAAGCCGGTGCTCTATCAGATGGACGGCGACAAGAAAGTCGCGGTCGAAGGCGCATTCACCGTGGCAGGCAATCGCATCGGCTTCCAACTGGGCAGCTACGACCACGCGAAGGCGCTCATCATTGACCCGGTGCTAACCTACGCCACTTATTTGGGCGGCAGTACGAGTGATTACCTCGGTGGCGCCCAGAGCATTGGGATCGAAGGATTAAATGGCACCGGCAATGTCGATCAAGGAATCGCATTCGATAGTCAGGGCAGCGCCTATGTGGTGGGCGTCACGTACTCGACTGACTTTCCGGTACTAAACCCGGCTCTGAACGCTCCTGCAAAAGCAAATAACTCTAGCGGATATCCATCCGCTGTTATCACCAAGTTCAGCCCGGACGGCAGTTCGCTTGTTTATTCCACTTATCTTGGCGGCTCAATTCAAGACTACGGCGAGGCCATTGCCGTTGACGCCAACGGCGAAGCCTTTGTGGTTGGGCAAACCCATTCTCCCGATTTCCCCATTACTTCTGGTGCCTACCAAACCATTTGCTCGCCTCAGGACGACGGATACCATAACAATCAAGAGGATTCCAGTTGCGGAGCGTCAGGTTACGGTAACGGCAGCGCCTTTGTTACCAAACTGAACGCATCCGGGAGCGGACTGGTTTACTCCACCTTTTTCGGTGGTTATGGCACTGTGAACGCTAACGCCATCGCCATCGACGGCGTGGGACGTGCCTACATTGGCGGATCAGCCAGTTTTGCAGGTTGCAAAGGTGTCGACCCCACGACAGGTGAAATTCCTTACCCATACACCTGCTTCCCAACCACCGGCAGCGCGCTGGTTTCTGGACAAGCGCCTGAAAATGGCCATATCGGATTCTCGGGGTTTGTCGCGGTCTTCGATCCCACCGGCGCCAATCTTCTTTATTCAAGTTTATTCAACTCACTGGACCCAAATTGCTCCACGTGGAGTGCCCCAAATTACCTCTGCGGCTTCAACCTTTCCGGTGTGAACGGGGTTGCGGTGGACGCAAGCGGGAACTTCTATATTGTGGGCGAAACCAATACGACGTCGCTGCCGACCACGACCGGCGTGATTCAACCCACCAGCGGTCCCGTCGATTCTGCAAAACCTTTGGTGTTTGCATCCAGTGTGCAACGCGGCTTTGTCGCCAAGTTTACTCCGGTTACAACGAGCGGCGGCGCCTTGCTGGCTTATGCCACTTACCTGGGCGGAAAAATCGCAGGCGGCAGCGATATGGTCTCAAACATCACCACCGACGCAGACGGCTATGCCTACGTTACCGGTATCACTGCATCCCGGGATTTCCCTGTAACCAAAGGCGCATATCAAACTACCGTCGATACCTGGGCTCCCTGGGGTGACACAGGCCTGACAGTAATGCGTGAGGGCGCAGCTTTTGTAGCCAAATTGAATCCCACCGGAACCAATATCGAGTGGGCAACCTATTTAGGCGACATTACCGGCAACCATGACGGTGTCGGTGCCATGGGTCCCATCCAACTGGATAGCAAAGGCAATGTATATGTCACGGGTACGACGGGTGGCAATTTTCCCTTTGTTGGCAACATGGAGCCTTATCAAGGCGCTCCGGTTTTCGTCTCTGAGTTCGACCCCACAGGCTCCAAGATTCTCTTTGCCACCGAGTTTGGCACCGGTCTGAGCGACAACATGACGCCTGCCGGCCTTGCGGTCGATTCCGCTGGCAATATGTATCTCGCCATGGATGACAATTGCGCAGGATCCATTGTTACCCCCGGTTCCTTCCAGCAGACTAATCATATGCAGTCTTCCGGCTGCTCCGAGTTCAGCACCACCGGCTTTGTCGCCAAGATCTCCGCCACCGGCACGGCCACAGTAGCTCTCGCGGCTTCCCCGTCATCCGCCTACGCAGGCCAAACGGTTAGGCTGACGGCCACCGTTACGCCCACCGCGACCTACGCCTCTGTTCCTACCGGAACCATTCAATTCGAGGATGGATCAACGGCGCTGGGCGCGGCAGTCAAACTGAATGCGACCGGCAAAGCGATTTACACCAGCTCCCTGCTTGCTTCCGGAACGCACAGCCTGAAAGCCGTCTATAGCGGCGACAGCACGTATCCGGCGGCGCATGGCGACGTCTCGCTGAACATTCTCTTCAAGACAGCCACCACGCTCTCGATCACGCCCAGTTCCTCCTTCTATGAAGAGAAGGTAACTTTGACCGCAAATGTATCCTCCAGCGGCGGCTCGATACCGAATGGAGAGAAAGTCAGCTTCTACAACGGCACAGCATGGCTGGGAACCGGGACGCTGAGTGGTGGAACGGCAAAATTTGCCACCACGGCATTGGCTTTGGGTACGCACTCGATTACGGCGGTCTATAGCAGCGACACTAACTTTGCCGGCAGCACTTCAGCGGCGATCAAACAGGTAGTCAGCAAAGCGACAACAACGACAGCGCTGACTTCGTCGAAGAATCCCTCTGTCTACGGACAATCTGTGAACCTGGTGGCAGCCGTTTCGGGGCAGTATAGCGGGGTAGCTACCGGCACGGTGAAGTTCAGCAATGGAAGCACAATTCTGGGAAGTGTCTCGCTGAATAGCAGCGGTAAAGCCGCTTTGACCACTACGGCATTGTCGGTGGGCACGAAGACGATTACGGCGGTCTACGGCGGTGACGCGAACTTTGCCAGCAGCACCTCGAACAAAGTGAGTCAGGTGGTCAGCAAAGCCACGACGACGGCCAAACTGACTTCGTCGGTGAATCCCACCCGGTATTCGCAATCGGTGACCTTTACGGCGAAGGTTACAGGGCAGTTTGGCGGCACGGCCACCGGCACGGTCACCTTCAAGGATGGAACAACGGCGCTGAAGAGCGTCTCGCTGAGCGGCGGAGCGGCAACGTTTGCCACCACGGCATTGGCTTCGGGCACGCACGCGATCACGGCGGCTTACAGCGGCGACGCGAACTTTGCCGGCGGCACATCGAATGCGGTGAGCCAGGTGGTTGGCAAAGCAGCTACAACGACCGCACTGACTTCGTCGCTGAATCCATCCGGGTTTGGGCAGTCGGTGAAACTGACGGCGGCTGTCACGGGGCAGTATGGCGGCACGGCCACAGGCACGGTGACCTTCAGCAATGGCGGCAAGAGCCTGGGGAGCGCCACGCTGAGCGGCGGCAAGGCTGTCTTGACCACGACGGCTTTACCGGCGGGGACGGACTCGATTACGGCGGCTTACGGCGGCGATACGAACTTTTCCGGCAGCAAATCGAGCGCATTGAGCCAGGTGGTCAAGGCGGGCGCGGCGCTGACCTCTCCCAAACAGGGCGCGGCGTTTACCAGTGCCAGCCAGAAGTTCATCTGGACAACCCCCACCGGGGCCACCAGCTATTCGCTTTTGGTGGGCAGCACGGGACCGGGGTCGGGCAATCTGTATTACAAAGATACGCAGGCCGACACACTCACAGCCAACAACCTGCCGGTCAACGGGGAGACGCTCTATGTGCGGCTCAGGACAAGTTTCAATGGGGTCGTGACGTATAACGATTACACCTTCACCGCATTCACCAAGAAGTAGTTCAACGCCGGGGCCCCCCGGCGCTCCTTGGAGTCTCCCACCCTAGCCGCAAAAACAAGAACGCGGCGAGGGTGGGGCACCCAGAAATCAACTGAGGGTGGGGCACCCAATTCACGAACCAGGCCCAATTGAGGGGATGAAAAGGCTGAGAAAAAGGGCCGTGTGCGTGCCGTTCTCCATGGGAGCCTTTTGCAAAATTCCTTATCTCGCCATGCAGAGCGGCGGCAGCACGGTGCGTCACCCATTTTTTTCGCCGATTGCACCTAATGACTTATGCGTAGTGGCCGATCTTGTTATTGGTAGTTTCTATTTGCATTTCCGGCCCAAAGTTCCTACCATTAAGGCAATCCAATGGGCCAAATCTGGATGGACGGAGTGTTTCTATGAATCCCTTTCGTGTTTCGTTCCCCTGTACCTGCCTTCTTGCTTTCACCCCCAAAACCAGCAAAGCAGCCTTCCGGGCAGCCTTGGGCAGCCTTGCGTTGTTTGCAATACTGACGGCGTCATCCGTTGGATGGGCCCAGGAGGCGGCCGTAGCGCCCAAGATGGCGCCGCTGAATCCGCACTTCGTCCAGCATATGGATGACTTAAGTCATGGCCGCTCCATGGGACTCGCGATCACACCCGAGGGCCGGCCTCTCGGCTTTAGACCATCCCCAATGGACTTGTCTCACCTGAAGGGTCAACCAGGCCTGGCCGCTCAAGCCGCGACCAGTCTCCCTTCAAGTTATGACCTTCGTAATTACGGCAGAGTCAGCCCGGTCAAAGACCAGCTTCGATGCGGAGATTGTTGGGCCTTTGCCGCTTATGGCTCCATGGAATCGGTTTTACTGACAGACGAAAGCTGGAATTTCTCAGAAAACAACCTCAACAACTTGAGCGGCTTTGATTTTGGCGTTTGCAGGGGCGGGAACGGGAACATGAGTACCGCCTACCTGGCGCGCTGGGCCGGTCCGATCAAAGCATCCGCCGATCCGGACCCGACCTCCTGCTCAAGCACCAACACCTGCTACAACACTTCTCCTTCAAACCTGCCCGCGCAGAAGCACGTTCAGGGCGTTTACTTTATTGCCGCTCGCGCCAATTCGACGGATAACAGCAATCTGAAGGCCGCTATCATGACCTATGGCGGCGTTGACACCACCATCAGCGCCAATGAATTAGGGGGGGACAATCCTTATTGGAATTCAGACAATAACGCTTATTATTACGACGGCACGGCAGTCTGCCAAAACTCTTATGGCGATGCCGTTGAATGCCCTGTTGACCATGCCATTACATTAGTGGGGTGGGATGATGAGTACCCCGCCAGCAAATTCTCCACCGCGCCGCCGGGTAACGGTGCCTTTCTGATCAAGAACAGTTGGGGAACGTATTTTGGCGATAGCGGGTACTTCTGGATTTCGTACTACGACGTGGAGCTTGCGACCGGCGAATCGTATGTCTTTGTTGACAATGCCAGCACGACGAATTACACCACCGAATATCAGTACGACCCGCTAGGCTACGTTGGCGCAGAAGGTTACGAGACGACGACCGCATGGGCGGCCAATGTTTTCACCGCCAGCGCGAACGGCCAATTATCGGCTGTGGCGACCTATGCGCTTTCTAACAATACATCTTATAAGGTAGAAATCTACACCAACGCAACCAGCGGCCCAACCAGCGGATCGTTGGCCTCGACGGCCAGCGGCACAATCAGTTTGGCTGGGTATAACACCATTACGCTGCCCAGTCCGGCGACACTGACGAAAGGGCAGAAATTCTCCGTCGTAATCAAGCTCACAACCCCCGGATACGATTACCCGATCCCAGTCGAATATGCGTATTCTGGTTACTCCAGCAAGGCCACCGCCAGTGCGGGCCAAAGTTACATCAGCTACGATGGAAGCACATGGCAGGATACAACCACCGTCGATTCAACGATGAATGTTTCCCTGAAAGCTTTCTCGAACGCTTCAACGGCACCGACATTATCAGCAACGCCCACATTCACGCCGGCGGCAGGAACGTATAGCACGAAGCAAAGCGTGACGATCAAGGACGCGACGGCGAAAGCGATCATCTATTACACAACCAACGGAAAGGTTCCGACAACATCTTCGACGAAGTACACCGTGCCGGTTGTGGTGAGCGCCACGGAGACCATCAAGGCGATTGCTGTGGCGGCCGGGTATTCGCAGAGTGCTGTGGGGGCGGCGGCGTACACCATCAAAACGACTCAAGCGCCAACGGCGACGACCGGTTCCGCAGCGGGAACCTCGGCCCGTACCGCGAAGTTGAAAGGCAGATGAATCGGCCAATACCGCGGCACGAGGCAGAATCGCACGGCCCCGCCCTAAGTATGGGCGAGGCTGGGCCGATTGGCTACATAGCAGGTCAGTTCAACAGAATGGGAATGGCCGGCCCTTCGACCAGCGGCTTGACCACTGGGGCGTCAGTCTTCTCGTAGGCGATCATGCCGGCGGTGATCTCTTCCTGGGCGATGCGGCAGGGCTTGTTGGAGTGCGTGGGGATGAGAGCGCGGGAGCCGCTCTGCAATTGGCGGGCGCGGCGGGCGGCCACCATCACTTTGCGGTAGTTCGAATCGAAGCCGGTTTCAATCGTCATCGGAATCCTCTCCAAAATTAAACTGCTGCTGGTCGAGCGGCAGGCCTATCTTGAAAGCATCAAGCACGGGCTTCAGCCGTTCCTGCGAATTGACTTGCAGGCAGGTGGCGGCCACCTCCAACACTCTGTCCGCGCGAAAGGCAATTGGCTCGCCGTTGCGATGGAAGCGCTCCACCCTCACAATGGCTTCCAACTGGGCCACCGCCCGGTCCAGAATGTCGTTGACTAAAATATAGCTGTATTCTTTGTAATTCTCAATCTCCTTGCGCGCCTCGTTCAGACGGCGCTTCACCTCCGCCTCGTCTTGGACGCCCTCGGCGCGGCTGCGATTGCGCAAACGGGTGCGCAGAACCGTGGGGTTGGGCGGCATCACGAAGATGCTCACCGCCTCTGGCATTCTGGCGCGCACCTGTGCCGCGCCCTGCACATCGATGTCCATCACCAGGTCGTGACCGGCGAGACGCGCCTCTTCGAGTGCCTTGCGCGGTGTTCCGTAGAGGTCCTTGCCGAAGACCTCGGCGTACTCCAGAAACTCGTCGGCGGCGATCATCCGCTCGAACTCCTCGCGGGTGGTGAAGTGGTATTCGCGGCCGTCCTGCTCGGAGCCGCGCGGCGCGCGAGTGGTCCAGGAGACGGAGAATTCGATGCCCGTCAACTGCTTGCGCACCTCGTTGACCAGCGTGCTTTTGCCCGAACCGGAGGGCGCCGAGATGATGAAGAGAATGCCTGCCATGGGGTGGTCCTTTGGTCAGTGGTCAGTGGTCAGTGGTCAGTGGTCAGTGGTCAGTGGTCAGTGGTCAGTGGTCAGTGGTCAGTGGTCAGTGGTCAGTGGTCAGTGGTCAGATGAAATTGTCATCCATGAACGCTGTTTGTCAAGCACTTTTTCAAGGCCGAATCTGCTCGCGTCACAAGGAGAAAACTGATCACTGACCACTGATCACTGTCCACTACTCAAGATTCTGAATCTGCTCCCGCGCCTTTTCGATCTCTGCTTTCATGGCCAGGCCCAGTTCGGTGATGCGCGTTCCCTTGCCGCCCGCGCCGCCGGTTTTGGAGAGGAGCGTGTTGGCCTCGCGGTTCATCTCCTGGAGGAGGAAGTCGAGCTTCTTGCCCAGTTCGCCACCGGCGGAGAGCAGCTCGCGGAAGTGGCCGATGTGGGTGGTCATGCGCTCCAACTCCTCGGAGACGTCGCTGCGCTCGACCATCACGGCGACCTCTTCCAGCAGGCGCTGACGGTTGAACTCCGGGCCGACGGCGGCTTCAAGGCGCTCGGCGAGGCGGGCCTGATAGCGCTCTTCGACCTCGGAGCGCATGGCCGACACTCCTTCGGTGGCCTCAGCCAGCCGGTCGAGCGTGCCGTGCAGGATGGCCGCCAGCGCCTCGCCCTCGCGGGCGCGCATCTGTTTCAATTTGTCCAGCAGTGGACCAATTTGCTGACGTACGCTTTCTGTCAGCGCGGCTTGATCCTCGTCACTGTTGGAGCGATTGTCGCTTTGCAAGGCTCCGGGCAGGCGCAGAACGGCGTTCAGGTCGGGCTCGCCCTCCAAGCCGTACTCGTCGCGGGCGGCGGCAAAAGCGGCTACGTAGGCTGCCACCAGTTCGCGGTTGTAGCCGGCGGACTGCTGTGCGCCACGGTCGATTGTGAGGGTCAGATCGACGTGGCCGCGGATGAGCGCGTCTTTGAGCGCCTTGCGCAGTTCCATTTCCAGAGAGTCGAGGCCGGAGGGCAGGCGCAACTGCACGTCGAGGAAGCGATGATTGACGCTCTTCAGGCTGAGCGTGCAGTTGAGCTGGCCGTCGTTAGGCAGGGCTACGCTGAATTGCGTGCGCGCGAAGCCGGTCATGGAATAGATTGGCATTTTTCGTCCTTTGTGAAACCCCAATTTTGAGGAGATATTTAATAAAAACATCCCTCAGGGGCTAAAGCCCAAGTTCTCTGGGGGCCTTTGCGGCACGACTAAAGTCGTGCCCTGTTACAAAGCAGTCCTGCCATCGAGTTTACCGCAACTTATAAAGCCCGTACCCTTCGCCTAAAAACCATCTCTGTTTTCTAGTCCTTGTTCCCCGTTCTCTAGTTCCCAGTCCCTCGTCCCTGTTCCCTGCCCATCCGGCAGATCCATGAACTGCAACTGATAGAGCCGCGCATAAGTCGGCGATGTGGTCAGCAACTCCTCATGGGGACCGATGGCTGTAATGTGGCCGTCTTCCAGGACGGCGATGCGGTTGGCGCGGCGGATGGTTCCCAGGCGGTGGGCGATAACCATTACGGTGCGGTTCTGCATCAGGTTGGCGAGCGCGGCCTGGACCAGCGATTCGCTCTCCGCGTCGAGCGAGCTGGTGGCCTCGTCCAGTATCAGAATCGGCGCATTTTTCAGGATGGCGCGGGCGATGGAGAGGCGCTGCTTTTCGCCGCCGGAGAGCCGGAAGCCTTTTTCGCCGATGACCGTGTCGTAGCCCTGCGGCATACGCAGGATGAAGTCGTGCGCCAGGGCGTTGCGCGCGGCCTCTTCCACGCGGTCGAGGTGTACCTCCGGCTGACCGTAGGCGATATTATTGCGAACGGTGTCGTTGAAAAGGATGGTATCTTGCGTGACCTGGGCGACCTGGCGGCGGAGCGAGCTGAGTGTCATATCGCGCAGGTCGTGGCCGTCAACCAGGATGCGTCCGCTGCTGACGTCATAAAAGCGCGGAATCAGTTTGGCCAGGGTGGATTTTCCCGCGCCGCTGGGGCCGACCAAGGCGACCACTTCGCCGGTGTGCAGTTCTAGATCGATGTTGTGCAGAATCTGATGTTCGCCCTCTTCGGTGGAGTAAGAGAAGCCGACATCCTCGAAGCGAATGGTGTTTTTAAAAGGCTTCATGGCGGTGGCGTGGGGGCGCTCGCGCACCTCGTCGGCGGCGTCAAAGAAGCTGAAGATGGAGATGGACGCGCCCATCGCCTGCTGGAAGCTGTTGTAGAAGAAGGCGAATTTGCGCACCGGGTCGTAGAGCTTGAAGAGCGCGACGATAAAGGTGATGAAGACCGCCGTGGTCATGCGTCCGTGCAGAATCTCATTGCGGCCCACCCAGAGGAGCAGCGCGATGGCCACCGCGCCGATGGTGTCCATCAGCGGCGAAGAGATGGATTGAATGCGGACGCTGCGCAGATTGGCGCGGAAGAGGCGCGTGGCGGCTTTTTTGAAGCGGAGAATCTCCCACAACTCGTTGTTGAAGGCACGGACGATGTTGTTGCCGGTGACCGTCTCATGCAGGATGTTCTGGATTTCCGCGAGTTTGTCCTGGCCGGTGCGGGTGCGGGTGCGGACGGAGCGGCCGATGCGGCGCGAAGAAGTGATGATGACCGGCACGAAGAGCAGCAGCGCCCAACTGAGCCGCCCGCCGAGGGCGATCACCGCGGCCAGCGTGAAGACGAAGGTGAAGAACTGCTGCAGAAAGTCGCCCAAGACGGAACTGACGGCGTTCTGCACGCGGTCCACATCGTTGATGAGCGTGGAGAGAATGCTGCCGGTGGGATGGCGGTGAAAGAAGCTGGAGGAGCGGCGCAGCGTGGTCTCGTAGAGATGATTGCGCAGGTCGGTAATCATGCCGAAGCCGGCGTAGTTCACCAGATAGGTGCCGGCGTAGTCGCTGAGGCCTTTGAGCACGGTCGAGACGATCAGCGCGAAGGCGACGACCGTCCAGGCATTATGCAGTTGGTGCGGCACAATGCTATGAATGTCGCACTGCCAGCCCTGGGGCGCCATGGGAAAGAGCTTGAGTTCGTTGGATGAGTTGTGAGGGTCGAGGACTACGCCCAGGATGGGTACAAAGAGCACAATACGGAGAGACTCCAGTAGGCCGACCATGGCCAGCAACAAGACGCCGGGCAGCCACTGAAACCAGTAGGGCAGGCCGAAGCGCAGTAGGCGGAGGAGGTTTTTCATGCCGGTCTGACCGCCTTGCGGGCTGTAGAGTCCATCCCTGGATTATATCCGGCGAACGGCTAGAAATGGCGAGCCGGGTTTTGTGTGGAGTGCGGCGTGGACCGGGAGGTCCACGCTACAGCCGACCAGGAGGTCGGCGCTACATCGGAGGCCGGCGCTACAGGAGGCTCCGCGGGGGGAAGATTTAGAATTGAGGTTGACAGAATCTCTTGCGCCGGCTCGCCCGGCCGGAAGGCACACACTCACCCTATGCATCGCTGGTCAAAGCTCTTCATTCCCACCCTGCGCGAGGCCCCGGCGGACGCCGAAGTGGCCAGCCATCGCTTTCTCATCCGCTCCGGCTACATCCGCCAGATGGGTGCGGGGTTGTATAACTACCTGTTTTTGGCGCAGCGCTCGATCAACAAAATCATCGCAATTGTGCGCGAAGAGATGGACCAGATCGGCCAGGAGTTCTTTTTGCCCGCGCTGCTGCCCAAGGAGCCGTGGGTGGAGAGCGGTCGCTGGACGGGCATGGGCGACAATATGTTCCGCCTGAAGGACCGCAAGGGCGCGGAGATGTGCCTGGGCATGACGCACGAAGAGATCATGACCTTAATCGCGCGTGGCGAGTTGCGCAGCTACAAGCAGTTGCCGCAGATCTGGTATCAGATTCAGACCAAGTTCCGCGACGAGCCGAGGCCGAAGTCGGGCCTGCTGCGGGTGCGCCAGTTCACGATGAAGGATGCGTATTCTTTCGACATCGACAAGGCTGGCCTTGACAAAAGTTTTGATCTGCACGACGCGACTTACCGCAAGATTTTTTCGCGCTGCGGGCTGAAGTTTGTCGCCGTCGAAGCGGATTCGGGGTCGATGGGCGGATCGCAGTCTCAAGAGTTCATGAGTTATACCGACGCGGGCGAGGATATGATTGCAAGCTGTCCGGTCTGTGGCTATGCGGCGAATACGGAGAAAGCGACCTCGAAGCTGGAGCCGGTCGTCGAGCTTGAAGCTACGGGCGACGGGGCTCCGGAGCTAATTCATACACCGGGGATGGGCGCAATCGCCGAGATTGCGGCCTTCCTCAAGATGAGCGAGGCTAACGACATCAAGTGCGTGGCGTACATGGCGCTGAAGCGTGGAGCGGCAGACAAGCCGGATACGTGGCACGGCGTGGCGGCCTTTTTGCGCGGCGATCACCAGGTGAATGAGACAAAACTCTTGGGGGCAATCGGCGCGGCGGAAGTGCGGCCCATGGTGGCCGAGGAGCTTCAGCAATTCTTCAACGGTCCTGCGGGCTTCCTTGGGCCGGTGGGACTCAAGCCCAGCGCCAAGCTGCTGGAGGATGGGCTGACTGTCGTCGTGGACAGTTCGCTTGAAGGCCGCAAGAACATGGTTGCTGGAGCGAACAAGCTGGACTATCACCTGCGCAATGTTACGCCGGGGCGCGATTTTACCTGGACGCTGCTGGCTGATATTCGCACGGTGAACGAGGGCGAAGGCTGCCCGAAGAATCCTTGCACCAAGCTGGAGTGCGATCACCGCGAAGGATGCGTCAAGAAGGCCTGCGCAGGCAAGCTGGTGGTCGGCAAGGCGGTCGAGATTGGCCACA
>Ga0224559_1000383_pt1 | contig 30304 bp, 25 predicted proteins | sample 714S33034metaG_FD_180676 | JGI IMG/M metagenome (GOLD analysis project Ga0224559, IMG submission 180676) | Peat soil microbial communities from Stordalen Mire, Sweden - 717 S3 30-34 | ecosystem: Environmental > Terrestrial > Soil > Wetlands > Peat | place: Sweden: Norrbotten County, Stordalen... | reverse complement strand
CCTTGAGAGCCAAAAGCGACAGTACGGCTTCGCCGAGCAAGCGCGAGCCATGGGCTGGAACGAGCAACAGGTGGTGGTGGTCGATGAGGATCAAGGCAAGAGCGGGGCGACGCCCGAGGCACGCCCTGGCTTCGCTCGACTCATATCGGCGGTAGCCCGTAGCGAGGTCGGAATCGTGATGAGCTTGGAGGTATCGCGGCTTTCCCGAAACGATGCCGATTGGTATCATCTGGTTCATCTCTGCCGTTGGACAGGGACTCTGATTGCCGACGAACAAGGCATCTACGACCCAAGCGCCGGTGCTGACCGCATGGTGCTGGGAATCCGGGGCCAAGTCAGCGAGATCGAGCGAGACAATTCCGTTCACCGTATGGTGGAGGCACGTTGGAACAAAGCTCGCCGAGGGGAAGTGTTCACCATGGTGCCAGCCGGATACGACCTCGACGAGCTCGGACGCTTGAGCATCACCAGCGACCAGGCAGTGGCCGATGCTATCCGCCGGGTGTTTGACAAATTCGATGAGGTGGGGACCGCGCGCCAGGTGCTGGCGTGGTGGCACGCGCAAGGGCTACCCTTCCCGGTGCGGCGGCTGGGTGTCGGTGGCGGTCTCGTGGTGTGGACAGAGGTAAAATACCGAACGATCCTGTCGACGCTGCACCATCCGTTCTATGCGGGGGCCTATGTGTTTGGCCGGAGCGAAACACGGCGCGAGTTGGATCCGGACAATCCACACCGGGTGGTGATACGACGTAGTCAGAGACGCGGTCTGGACGAGTGGCCCGTGCTGATAAAGGATCACCATCCAGGGTACATTACGTTTGACAAGTACCTAGCCAATCAGGCGCGCATAGAGAACAACGAGATGATGAAAGCGAGCAAAGACGAGAGCCACAGTGGAGCCGCGCGCGAAGGACAAGGGCTTCTGCCGGGGCTCGCGCGCTGCGGGCACTGCGGACGGCGGATGTTCGTCGGCTACGGCGGAGCGAAGGCCAAGCGGACGCTCCAGTACCGATGTCGCTGGCCAGGCGAGTATGGCCGCAAGGAGTGCCAGCTCGTGGGAGGCAAGCGGATCGAGGCGGTGGTAGTGGCGACATTTCTTGAGGTGACCAAGAGCGCGGGCTCGACAGCGGCAGTGTTGGCCGACCAGCAACTGCGCGGCGAGATCGCAGCGACTGAGAAGTTGTGGCAGCTGCAAATCGAGAAGGCCGAGTACGAGGCACGTCTGGCCGAGCGGCAATACATGGCGACCGACCCGGAGAATCGCACGGTTGCCCGGGAGCTTGAGCGACGCTGGAACCATCGGCTCGAAGAGTTGGAGACAACGCGGACAAAAGCCGCGCAGGCGCTGGACCACCGACGTCCGCTAAGTGCCGTGGAGTTGGCGCGCGCCGAGGAGCTGGGCCAGAACCTCGACGAAGTTTGGCAGGCCGAAACCACCACAATGCGGGATCGAAAGCGACTCCTGCGATCCGTAATCGAGGAAGTGCAGATCCGCACGGAGCAGAAACGATACCTGGTTCTGATCGTGTGGAAGGGTGGCGCAACAACCGAGCGAGAAGTGTTACGGCTCGCGAGCCCTGGCGGCGCGACGGCAACACCCTTGGATACCGTCGAGCTTGTGCGGCAGTTGGCGCAGGAATTCGACGACTCGCAGATCGCCCGAATTCTCAATCGCCAGCGCAGGCGCAGTGGTCTGGGGCGGGCGTTCACGAAGGAGAGCGTGGGCTCGCTTCGTGGCAAGAACAAGATCCCTGCGGCGCCGAAAAAACAGGCTCGCGATGAGCGCGAGGGCCCGTTCACTCTCGACGAGACGGCCCGCGAACTCGGCGTCGTCGTTGGCACCGTCCAGCGGTGGCTTCGCGATGGTGTGCTGGCAGGACACCAGTCGGTGTCTGGAGCGCCTTGGAGTATCGTGCTCACCGAGGAGGTTCGCCGGAAACTCGCTGGCGGCGAGGCTCCTGCGGGTTGGGTAGGGCTGAGCGAGGCAGCTCGCCGTCTGGGATTGGGAAAATCGCACGTTGTCTATTTGGTCAAACAAGGGAAGCTTCAAGCCATGCGCACCCAAATAGGCAAGCGTGAGTGCTGGAGAATCGATGTATCTTCCGCTACTTGCGGACGCCAGCGCGACCTGTTTGACCAAATGATCGGCGGCAAGAGAAAGGAATCGTAGTATGTCCACACTCACGGCTTCGCACAACTCTTGTGTAAAAGCTGCCACGAGGCCGCGCCCGAGGAACAGGGTTCTCCAACGCTCAAAAAACCGATTCGAATCGCCTATAGCCCTTCGAATCGCCTAGTGAGGCCTGGAGGTACCCATGAAACCATAAGGTGAAAGTCCTGAAGCGGTAGAAGATCGAAACCGCATAGCTTGGGTGGCGCCGACATGGGAAATCCTGGCGGCGAGGCCCACCGACAAAGCCCCGCTTGGCGGGGTGAGCAAGGGCGCGGGCCGCAACGACGAGTGAACGTCCGGACGAGGCCCCGAAATCGAAAAGCCCCAGGCGCCGAGACGGCTAAGTAACGGCGAAGGCAGTAGGTGACTCCAAACGCGATCTGTGGAGGCACCGCCTGGCGGGGTAAAGGACGGCAGCACGCGCTCAAGGTCATGGGAGAAAACAGGGAAGGGCTCCTCGCCCCGCGGAGAAAGCCCGCGGAAGCAAGGTAGCCGCGCGAGCCCAAGGGCGAAGTGCGGTGAAGGCGAGAGCCTGACGGATGGGTTCGTATGAGCGAAGAAGCGGGGTAATGCCCGCCGAGCAAAGGGACCCTGCCGGAGGCAATCGGAGTAAAGAAGCGAGGCAAGAGCGGGATGACAAAGCCCACCATAAGTTTGCAAGAGCTTCGAGCGAAGATAGGCCAACGGGCGAAGTCCGCCCCTGCGCATCGCTTTTGGGGATTGCACGTCCACATCATGAAACTCGATACACTCGAAGCGGCGTACTTGGAGGCCAAGCGCAATGGCGGAGCCCCTGGGTCCGACGACGAGACGTTCGAGGCGATTGAGGCGCAGGGCCGAGGAGAGTTTCTCGCGAAACTCGCCGAGGAACTGCGCACGGACGCGTACCACCCGAGGCCGTATCGTCGAAGAGAGATTCCCAAGGAGGGCGGCAAAGTCCGCGTGATTTCGATTCCTGCGATTCGAGACCGCGTGGTGCAAGGCGCCCTCCGGCTGATTCTGGAACCAATCTTCGAAGCAGACTTCTCGGACAGTTCGTATGGGGCGCGACCCGGACGAAGCGCGCACGAGGCAATCGAGAAAGTGCGAATGGGATTGCGCCAGGGCCGACACCGCGTGGTCGACGTCGATCTGTCCCGCTACTTCGATACGATTCGGCATGACCGAATCTTGGCGAAAGTGGCAGGGCGGGTGGTCGATGGCGATGTGCTGTCCCTAATCGCTGGCAACCGAGCGCAGACGCTCGGTGCGCGATTCTACGCCGCCGCGGAGTCGTCCCCGCCCGCCCGCGCGCCGAGCTTGACGACGTGCTAACGGATAGTGATCGCGAGAAGGTGAAATCAACCCGTCAGAGTCAACCGGTGGGCATCATGAGGTGAGTCGAAGCACCCTCAGCACCTCCAGCGTCTTTGCTATGGTTGCACACTCTCCATCGAGATTCGCCAGCGACATTGCATGCACTTCCTCAGCAGACCGCGCGGTTCCAGAATAGTCGCGCTTATCGAAGGTGAAAGCAGCGTCAGAGACGACGACGGTGTTGAAACCAAGATTTCCAGACGTGCGGGCTGTCGCCTCGACAGAGTTGTTTGTAGCAACACCTACGACCACGACGTCGCGAATGTCTCGCACTCGCAGCCAGCGTTCGAGTCCTGTATTTATGAAAGCATCAGGTACGTTCTTTTCGACGACGTGCTCGTCGTCACGCGGGGCGAACTGGTCTTGGAACTCAGCGCCCGTCTGACCCGGCCAAAATACCGAATCGGGTGACCGGGATAGATGACGGACGTGAACCACTGGTGTGCGGGCGTCGCGCCACGCTGCTAGCAGCTTTGCGATGTTTCCCTCAGCCTCAGGGTTGTTCCTTCGCCCAAGTTTCGGATTGTTGATACCGCGTTGCATGTCGATGATGACGAGCGCTCGGTTGCCTCTGGGTGTCGACATGTAGTGCAACTATAATATTCGCAGACCGAGAATACCGCACTATCGCAGCGAACGGAGCGCGTCTTCGAGGCGAAGCTCTTGGCGGTGCCGCTCGTGGTGAAGCCAAGCTCGGCGCGTGGGCGGGGTGGGGACGGGTTCGAGGCGGCGTAGATGAGCGCACCGAGCGTCCGCGCTCGGTTGCCAGCGAATCGGGACCGGGGCTAAGTCGACCGGTCTTCCGGTCGACTTAGGCCCCAGAAGCCGAGCGTGCCATGGACGCGCGTAGCGCGGCCGTTGGCATGCGGCCGCCGAGGGGCCGTCCCCACCCCGCCCGCGGAAGCCGAGCGGCCGCTTTAGATGACGTTTGCCGGCCCGATCATGCGAAACCCGGAAAGCCGTGGCTACCATAAGACCATGATTTTGCATGGTTTTGTGTAACTTCTCTGGCACTCTCCTTGGTCGCTTGACAGCGCGGCTGGGGTGCTTAACCTTCTCCTGCCTAGCTCTCTGGAGGGAGCGGGAAAACTTTACACCGAGCGCAAGATGCCGATCTACGAATACGAATGCCAAGCCTGCGGCCATCGCTTCGAGGAGTGGCAAAAGATGTCCGACAAGCCGGTCAAGGCTTGTCCGAAGTGCAAGGCGCGCAAAGTCGACAAGCTGATCAGCCACACCTCGTTTCAGCTCAAGGGTGGCGGTTGGTACAGCGATCTCTACGCCAGTCAGAAACCGGGTAGCGCCGCAAGCGCGCCCGAAGCCAGTGGCGACAAGCCTGCCGCGGCTCCGGCTGGCGACAAAGCGAATTCCACGCCCAAGGCCAGCGAAGGTAAGGAAAAAGGTAAGAGCAAGAAGGGCGCTGCCAAGGAAGCCGCCTAGCGGTACCACCGCGACTGTCTCTGGCGCCAGGTATGAATCTCCGCAGCGATGCGGAAGGTGATTTTGCAATCAAGGAGGAACGAACGATGAAAGTAAGACCCCTGTATGACCGAATTCTCGTCAAGCGCGTCGAGGAAGAGACCAAGACCGCCGGCGGACTCTTCATTCCCGACACGGCCAAGGAAAAGCCCCAAAAGGGCCAGGTCGTTGCCGTCGGCAACGGCAAGCTCCAAGAAGACGGATCCATTCGCAAGCTGGACGTCAAGGAAGGCGACAAGGTCTTGTTCTCGAAGTATTCGGGCAACGAGATCAAGATGGACGGCGTCGAGCATTTGATTCTGCGCGAGGACGATGTCCTTGCGATTCTCGAGTAGGCACACAAGGAGATCACCATGGCAGCCAAAGAAATTCTCTTCTCTCAGCCTGCTCGCCAGGCTATTGCACAGGGGCTCAACCTCCTGGCCAACACCGTCAAGGTGACGCTCGGCCCGCGCGGTCGCAACGTCATCATCGAGAAGTCGTGGGGCTCGCCCACGGTGACCAAGGACGGCGTGACCGTGGCCAAGGAAGTCGAACTCGCCGACAGGATGGCCAACATGGGCGCCCAGATGGTCAAGGAAGTCGCTTCCAAGACCTCGGACGTGGCCGGTGACGGCACCACCACGGCGACCGTGCTCGCGCAAGCCATCTTCAACGAGGGTGCGCGCCTGGTCGCGGCCGGCAACAACCCCATGGACATCAAGCGCGGCATCGACGCCGCCGTGACCAAGGTGGTCGAGAACCTGAAGGAACAGTCCAAGCCCACCCGGGGCAAGACCGAGATCACCCAGGTCGGCACCATCAGCGCCAACGGCGATACAATGATCGGCGAGATCCTGGCCGAGGCCATGGAGAAGGTCGGCAAGGAAGGCGTCGTCACCATCGAGGAAGCCAAGTCGATGGAGACCACGCTGGACGTCGTCGAGGGCATGCAGTTCGACCGCGGCTACCTGTCGCCCTACTTCGTCACCGATGCCGAGCGCATGGAAGTCGTGATGGAGGACGCCTATATCCTCATCAACGAGAAGAAGATCTCGAACATGAAGGATCTTCTGCCCGTGCTCGAACAGGTTGCCAAGTCGGGCAAGCCACTGCTTATCGTTGCCGAAGATGTGGACGGCGAGGCGCTGGCCACCCTGGTCGTGAACAAGCTGCGCGGCACCTTGCACGTGGCCGCGGTCAAGGCGCCGGGCTTCGGCGACCGCCGCAAGGAGATGCTCAAGGATCTCGCCGTGCTCACCGGCGGCCAGGCCATCACCGAGGATCTCGGCATCAAACTCGAAGGCGTCACGCTCAAGGATCTCGGCCGCGCCAAGCGCGTGACCGTGGACAAGGACAACACCACCATCGTCGAGGGCGCGGGCAAGAAGACCGACATCGAAGGTCGGGTGAAGCAGATCCGCACCCAGATCGAGGACACCACCTCCGACTACGACAAGGAGAAGCTGCAAGAGCGGCTGGCCAAGATCGTCGGGGGCGTGGCCGTGGTCAAGGTCGGAGCCGCCACCGAGAGCGAAATGAAGGAGAAGAAGGCGCGCGTCGAGGATGCTCTGCACGCGACCCGCGCGGCCGTGGAAGAAGGCATCGTTCCCGGCGGCGGCGTGGCGCTCATTCGCGCGCTCTCGGCCATCGAGAACCTCAAGTTCGACGACGACCGCCGCTTTGGCGTCAACATCGTCCGCCGCGCCATCGAAGAGCCCCTGCGCCAGATCGCCGCCAACGCCGGTGTGGACGGCTCCATCGTGGTCGAAAAGGTCAAGAACGGAAAGGGTGCCTTCGGCTTTAACGCGGCCACCGAGGAGTACGAAGATCTGGTCAAGGCCGGCGTCATCGATCCGACCAAGGTCGTGCGCGCAGCGCTGCAGAACGCGGCATCCGTGGCCGGCCTGATGCTGACCACCGAGGCCCTCATCGCCGAGAAGCCGAAGAAGAAGGAAGAGCCAGCCCACGGCGGCGGTGGCGGCGGCGGTATGGGTGGCATGGGTGGCATGGGCGGCATGGGTGGGGATGATTACTAGTCTGTAGTCGACCAAGCCCAACAAGACGCCTGACGGGATGATATTCCGTCGGGCGTTTTTCTTGAGCGCGCCAGTGTGGGCCAGCTACAATGCAGGGGTGGTTCAAGAAGCCGTCGTGAACCGTCGTGGCAGTCCACGCATCGAGGTTTTCGCCCAAGCCGAGGTCCGGGCCAACGATGTTCAGATCATGGAGGTGCGCAATGTCTCGGCTGGCGGAGTCTACCTCGTCGGAACGCCGCAAGAGTATCCCGAGCTGGTGCCTGGCAAGGACCTCGGCCTGGTGATCTTCGGTTCGGAGGATGGCGTGGGCGACGATCCCGATTTCAACATCGTCTGCCACGCGCGCATTACGCGCATCGATGAAGGCTACCCAGGCAAACGGCCAGCCGGGTTCGGGGCGACGATCGAACCCGTGGACGACGACAACCGCGAGCGTCTGACCAACCTGCTCCTACGCGCCGACAACTACCGCGTCGGCGATCCGCGCCGCTAGCCCATCTCACCGATTTGTGGCGGCGGGCGGGTGGTGGTGGTAACACCAGAAGATGTTTCGGTTGCTGCGGCTCATGTTTTACCTTGGGGCCTTGGTGGCATTGGTGTGGTTTGGCGCGACGGTGGAGCTTGGCAATCGGACTTTGTTCGGCCACATTCGCAACATCTGGAACACGCACGAATCGCGGGATCTCGTGCGCGGCACCAAGGAGAAAATGGGCGATTTGGTGGGGCGGGCGACGGACAAGGTGGTGAAGGGCGTTTCCAAGAACACACCCACGCAGGTGCGTTCGCGCGGCGAGGGTTCGGCCGAGGAGCCGGGTAGTGCGCCCCTGGAAGATCTGCAAGACAAGGACCGCAATGCATTGCGCGGGATCGTCGGACGCGGAGGGGAGAAACCGTGATGGACGAAGGTGCGTACCGGCATCGCGTGGAAGAAGAGATGAGGCGCATCGACGCCGCCTTCGAGAAGGTCGATCCCGACCTGGCCGAGTCGGATTTCTCGCAAGGCACGCTGGTCGTCACCTTCGCGCAGGCGCACAAGCTGATCATTTCCCCGCAGGCGCCGGTGCGGCAGATTTGGGCTGCGTTCCGTGACCGTGCCTGGCACTTCAGCGAGAACGCCGCCAGCGGGCGCTGGCTCGACGATCGCGGCCAGGGGGTCGAGCTGTTCGCGCTGGTCACGACGCTGGCGCGCGAACACGCTGGCGTCGAGGTTCAGTTCTAGTCGCTTTCCAGCTTGATGAGGAAGCCGGTGAGAATTAAGATTGGGAAGGTCTTGGTTCATAGGAGATTATCGCGCGATGTGCGCAATGTCATTGCGGGGCGATCGCGGCTCGCATGAGAGGTACACGATGAAAGATCGTGCTGGTGCCAGCTTGTTCGCGTCGTTGCTTCTGGCCGGGGGTTGCTTTGGCAGCAGTTTGGCGGACAGCCGTCCGGCGGCGAGTTCTAACAAGGAAAGCCAGGGTGGAGCCGGCGGAGCAACCGTACCGCCGGCTGGTGGGGCAGGTGGTGCCTTGGGGACCGGGGACGCGCAAGCCGTCGCGGATGGCGGATCGACGACCGGAACCTTGCCGTGCGACGTGCAAACCTTGCTCGCCGCGAGATGCGAGAGTTGTCACGGCTCGACGACCGCTGGCGGAGCGCCACGTTCGCTCGTGACCTATGCGGACTTGACCAAGCCGGATCCCGCGAATGCCGCCATGACCGAAGCCCAGGTCTCGCTAGGGCGCATGCAGAGCACTCCCGCGCCAATGCCTCCATCCCCGGCCAGCGCCGCGACGGCGGCGGAAATCGCGACTCTGCAGAATTGGATCAACGCTGGCTATCCCTCGGGTTCGTGCGCTGTCGACGCGGGCACCTCGGCGCCGGATCCCTTGCAGGCCGCGCCAACGTGTACGAGCAACACCACGTGGACCAAGCAGACCACCGGATCCGCTTCCATGGAGCCAGGCCAGGCCTGCATCACCTGTCACGCGGCTACCGGTGGCGATGCGCCGACCTTTGTCGTTGCGGGCACGCTCTATCCGACCGGGCACGAGCCCGACAATTGCGACGGCGTCAACGGCACCACCGCGGGCGCGAAGATTGTCGTCACTGGGCAGAACGGAGGCAGCTTGACCATCACGCCGAACGCGGCTGGCAACTTCTACTCCCTGGCGAGCCTGACGCCTCCCTATCAGGCCAAGGTGGTAAACGGTTCGGGAGTCGAGCGCGCGATGGTTTCATCGACCGGCTCGGGCGATTGCAACAGTTGCCACACCCAAACCGGAACCAACGGTGCTCCCGGCCGCATCGTTGTTCCCTAGTCTGTCCGCCCGCCGATAGCGTGGCCTTCGCGCCACAGGGCGTGCTCCATGGCGGATAGCAGGGGCAGCATGGTCGGGCGATCGATCGCGCTCAAGGCGACGTTGCGACCGCCGGCTTCGAGAATGATTCTCTCCTCAGGCGCCAGGCGATCGATTTTGTTGTAGACCAGCAAGCGCGGTGTCTCGGCCAGGCCAAGATCGCCGAGAATGCGCTCGACCGCTGTGATGTGATCGTCGCGGGCGGGATCGGCGGCATCCACCACGTGCAGCAGCAGATCGGCGTCGTCGAGCTCTTCCAAGGTGGCGTGAAAGGCCTGCGCCAGATCCTTGGGCAGGTCGCGGATGAACCCCACGGTGTCGGCCAGGATCAGCTCGCGCTCGCGCGGGAAGCGCAGGCGGCGCGTGGTCGGGTCGAGGGTGGCGAAGAGCTTGTCCTCGACCAGCACGTCGCTGCCGGTGAGGCCGTTGAGCAGCGTGGACTTCCCAGCATTGGTGTAGCCCACGATGGCGACCACAGGCAAACCGCTGCCTTCACGCGCCTTGCGGCGCCCCTGCCGCTGGCGACGCGTCTCCTCGATGTCCTTTTCCAGGCGGCGCACGCGTTCGCGCGCGCGGCGGCGGCCGATCTCCAGTTTGGTCTCGCCCGGTCCGCGCCCACCGATACCGCCCACCAGGCGGCTCATCATGGTGTTCTCTTCTTGCAGCCGCGGCAGGCGGTAGCGCAACTGGGCCAGCTCGACCTGCAGCTTGGCATCGCGGCTGCGCGCGCGTTGGGCGAAGATATCCAGGATCAGAATCGTTCGATCGATGACCTTGAGGTCGGTGAAGGATGCGATGGCATGGGCCTGCCCGGGCGACAAATCGGGATCGAAGACCAGCACGCTGGCATCGAATTGCATGGCGCGCACGAGTACGTCTTCCAACTTGCCGCGGCCGATGAGGTAGCGCGGATCGGGTTCCGGCCGCCGCTGTATTGCCACGTCGACGACCTGGATCCCCGCCGTCCGACATAGTTCACGCAGCTCCAGCACCCGGCTTTCGCTCTGGCCGCGGGCTTTGCCAATCTCGGCGACCACCAGCAGAGCGCGCTCGGACGAGCGGGTGGCGCGCGTGGCGGGCAAAATGCGATCGAATTCCTCTTCGAGCGCCGAGATGATTTCCAGGAAATCGACGGAAGCGCGGTGGAAGGGGCATGGAGGCAAGAGCACCCACGGCGACTTGCCTTCGCGCGGTGGCACCAGGTGGGCAACGTGCAAGTCCGCCGGTCGGCCTTCGTGATTCACGCCCACCGCGGCCACGAGATCCAGGCGCAGGAGCGCGAGATCGACGAGGTCGTCGCGCGACAGGACTTCGTTGCGCAGGTGGGTGTGCACCAAACGCAGTCCACGAAAGCGACCGTGCCCGGCGCGCAAGCGCCCGACTTCGGGCAGCATGATGCGCGAAGCATCGCCGACGAACACATGCTCGATGGCGCCCTGGCGCGAGATGAGCACGCCAACCTGCCGGGCAATGCCGCGCGAAAGTTCGCACAGAAAGCCGGCCAGCTCGTCCGATACGACTTCGTGCGGGGCGACGCGCCGGCGATACACCCGCTCCAAGGCCGCAAGCTCGGATGGCTTGAGGCCCGCGCGATTCCCGGTCACATCATGCATGGAGTTTCGTTCGGCGCTAGCCCTGGGGCTCTTCGCCGGAGCGCGGAGCGGCCGGGGTGCCAGCGCTGCTGCGCTCGTCGAGCAAGGTGAGCGCCACGCTGACCGCGCGCTTGGCCTTGTCGATGGTCTTCTCGTCGTCCTTGATGCGTCGGTAGGCGCGCAGGGCCTGCTCTTCGAGATCGGCGACCTTGTTTTCCAGTTCGGTCATCTTGTCGCGCGCCTGGCTCACCTTGACCTCGCGGTCGCGTACGTCGCTGCGCGAGGTATCGAGCTCGCCCTCGACGCGCAAGAGCCGGCGCTCCATCTCGGCCAGTTCCTCGCTGCGCGCGGCGAGCTCGGTTTCGACCTCGCCAGAGCGCTTGTTCGCCTGCTCCAACTCGGCGCGCTGCCGCTCGGCAAGTTCGGCCTTCTCGGCGAGATGGCGTCGTTCGAGTTCGGCCGTGGCGGCATGGTGTTGCTCGTCGCGCGCCTGGAGTTCCGAGCGCCTACGCGCTTCCACCGCATCGAGATCCGAGGTCCGGCGTGCTTCTGCCTCTTCCAGTTCTCGGCGCCGACGATCTTCGGCTGCAGCAAGTGCGCCCTCGTGGGTTCGTCGTAGCTCGGCGAGTTCGCCCTTGTACTCGCGATCCTTGGCCTCGAGAGCAACCTGATGGGCTTGCTTGTCGTTCTCACCAGCGGTGGTGAACTCCTCGCGCAGGGTCTGGGTGGCCTTGTCGTTCTCGCGGCGCAGGCGTGCCAGTTCGACCTCCCTCGCGTCTTCCAGCGAAGCCTTTTCCTCCGCGTGACGCTTGTGCGCCATCTCGATCTCGGTGGCGTGGCTGGCGTTCAGCCGGCCGACTTCGGCTTGGAACTCGCTTTCGCGCGAGACCTTTTCGGCTTCGCGATCCTCGCGCAAGCGGCCGAGCTCATTACGATGGGCTTCCTCGTCCTCGGCGATGCGGGCTTCGAGGTCGTTGCGAACCTTGTCAAGCTCCTGCCGCGCGCGCTCATCGAGCGTGGCCAGGCGCTTCTTGAGCACGTCGAGTTCGTCGTGGGTCTTGCTAATCTCGGTGTGCGCATCCTCGAGCCGGACCTTGAGCCCGCGCTCGCGCTCGATGCTCTTTTCCTTGTCCTGGCCGAGCGCCACGACCTTCTCGTTGGCGTACATCAGGTTCTTCTCGAAGGTGATCATCTTCTCTTCGAGATCCCGGCGCGCGCGCTCGTGCTCGCGCATGCGATCCTTGTGGTCCAAGATCTGCCGATCCTTGGCGTCGACCGCATCGCGCAGGTCGAGGATGTCCTTTTCTTTGCGGTTGATGGTCTCACGCAGATCGAGGAGATCCTTTTCCTTGTGCAGCGGCTGCGCGTGCAGGTGCGAACGCAGGTCGTCGATGACCGTGGCCAGCTCGCGCTTCTCGTCCTCGAGTTCGTGCACCCGCTTCTGCAACTCGCTGAAAGCCGCGTCGTGGATCGGAGCCGACGCGCGGGCGACCACCGAGGTGTTGCGCACCTCATCCGGAAGCGGGGGAACGTCTTCGCTCTGCGGCCGGCGCAGAAGATCCGGGTCGCCCTCGACTTCGGCGGGTGGCGCCGGGATTTCGGCGGTCGCGGGCTCGGTCGCCGGCACAGCCTGGGGAACCGCTGCCAGATCCAGGGGGTTCAGGCCGGCTCGCGGCGAGGCGTGTGGGTCGTCCATGTTGAATGACAACGGTGCGACACGCGTCGCGCCTTCTTCCGCCCAGCTATCACTTTCACCGGATGCTTGTTCGCCGGACGCTTGCTCGCCGGACGCTTGCTTGGCGCGTTCGGCCTGTTGGTCCAAATCGGCGCGCGGTCGCGCGACGGTTGGCGGCGTGTTGCCGGCGTCGAAGAGGCCCGCCCCGGCGCCGACCTTGGCCAATTCCGCTTCGGACGCGGGCGGCGGAGTCGCCATTTTGAGCGCATCGAAGGCGGCTTCAGCCTCTTTGTCAAACATCGCGTCGAGCACGGGATCGCCGCCCAAGGGATCGACCCCGGAAGGCCCTGCTTCCACGTCGACCAGCTCGGGCGTGAACAACTTGGCCTCCTCCACGATGTCATCGGCTTCGATCGCGATCTCGGATGACACCACGTCGCTGCCCATGAAGATCTCCGCGGACGGGGAGGGCACGGCGCTGTCCTCCGGCCCGTCGAGTCCGACCAGCACGTTCACCTTGCGCATCAGCTCGTGTCGATCGAGCGGCTTAAACATGTATTCGTTGGCGCACAGCTTAAATGTCTTGTGCTGCTCGAATTTCTCCGGCGCCTCCTCGGCCGAAGCCAAGATAAGCGGGATATCCTTCAGCTCCGCGCTGCGCTTGATCTTGTTGCAGATGGCGTAGCCAACTTTCTTTGGCTCGACCGAAACGATCATGAGAACCGGCCGCTTCTTCTTGGCCTGCTCTACGACCCGATCGCCATCGAGGATGTTCTCGATCTCGAAACCATAAGGTTCCAGGGTTCCGACGATGACCGCAAAGGCTGCTTCGTCGGGCTCGACACACAGGACTGTTCTCGTCGCCATGGGAATGTCGGACGTTACTACGGATACCCGTCAGGAACCAAGAAGCGCCGCCGCTGACTTGGTGCGTTTCTAGCGCTTGAGGTAGGCCTGTTCGACCCAGTTGGTTAAAGCATCCTCGTCCAGATCCGCCGCGAAAACGTAGTCTAGGCCGTCGGGTTCGCGGAAGGTGACGGTGGCAACCCCACGTTGGGAGCCTATGAATACACGCTGTCCGTGCAGGATTCGCTGGCGTGCGCCGGCCATTGGCTCGTCGTCCGACGGGAAAACCATGACGCCTAGACGGTGACCGGCGGGCACTTGGTACGCGACATAGGCGCCGAGGCGGTCGCGCACATTGACCAGTCGGCCGCCGCGGCAGCGCACGCCCGCTGGGTCGGCCGCCGGCTGGAGGGCAAAATCAACCTTGCCGCGGAACCAGTCGGACACCGTGGCGCAGCTCTCGGATAGCACATCAAGAGGCAAGTCGTGGTGGAAGGTCGAAACTGCCTGCTCCAGCATGGGCGAACGAACGGTTCGCTGCGCGTTGGCGACGAGCAACACCACGGCGGCGGCCGCGGCCATGCCCACCGTGAAGGCGCGCGGATGGACTTGCCACACCCAGCGGCGGCTCGGCGAAGGGGCGCTGGCCAGGCCGGCTTCGATGCGCGAACGCAGGCCGAGTGGCAGGGCCGGGCGGGGCAAGTGGCCACGCACGGCGGCCTTGAAACGGGACTGGAACCGGCTGCTTTGGGTGCACGCCTCGCAGCCGCGCAGGTGGGCTTCGTAGGCTTCCCGATCCGCGCCGGCCAACTCGCCGTCGACGTAGGCGTGAAGAACCGTGGCGGCTTCCGCGCAGTTGAGAGTCACGCCGCGCCTCCTTCCTGCTTCTTGCGCCGGAAGCTTTCGAAGTCGAGGAGCTTGTCTTTCTGGTCTTTGTCGCTCTCCTCGCCTTTGTTCTGTTCGCCGGATTCGCCGGAGCCGGCCTGCGGTTGCGTCGCGTAGTCGGAAAGCTGCTTTTGCAGCATGCGACGCCCGCGGTACAGACGACTCATCACGGTGCCCGCTGGACACTCCATGATGTCCGCGATTTCCCTGTACGAGAGATCTTCCAGGTCGGCTAGGATCACAGGCAAGCGGAACTCGGGTGGCAGAGTGCCCAGGGCTTCTTCCACGTCACGCGAGAGCATGCGGCCGAAAAGAGCGCTCTCGGCATCGCGCGGGGCCGCGCCATGGAACTGTCCGACGTTGGCCGTGCTGGCTTCCGCCTCGCCCAGGATCTCCTGTTCGCGCGCCCGTTCCCGATAGCGATTGCGGAATACGTTGGTCAGGATACGCATCAGCCATGCCCTGCAGTTGGAGCCAGCCTCGAAACCGCCCCAGAAACGATAGGCGCGCAGGATGGCGTCTTGCACCAGATCCTCGGCGTCAGGCTCGGACTTGGTCATGCGCAGGGCCACGCCGTAGAGCGACTGCAGGTGCGGCATCACCTCGTGCTCGAAATCGGCTTGGGAAGTTCGACGTCGCGAAAACATGGTGCTGTGGAATGAACCGGCCAGCCGCGCAGAGTATTCCCGGCCCGGCCGCGACCGTCACGGTAAACTGGCGGGACTTACGATCTTCGAAAAATATCGCTGGTTCGAGGTCGTGCCCGGGGCCGAAACCTGGTCCGCGTAGGTGACGTAGACCCCGTCGGATCCAACCCAAGCGGCAACAGGCCCGCTTTGGCCATTCGCACTGCGAAGCGCCAATGCTCCTCCATGGGGAATTCCGTCGTAAGTGAAGCGATGCACCTCGGGACCGGAAGTGCGGGACAGGCCGATGGAGATGTCCGAGCCAGCGGGTGCCACCCAGGCGGGCTGCGGCAGGTTCAAGATACCGCCGAAGCTGGCCGCGGGAAGTACTGGATAGCGGGGCGTTACGGATCCACCCGTCGACTCGGATCCATCGTTGGTTGAAACGAAGGGATAGTACGTGGCGAAACCGATGGCGTTCGAGCCTTGGAAGGCCATGAAGTAGCTGCCCGCGGCGGCGGGCGAGCCCACGATCTGGCAATTGGCGACCGCCTCATTCAGCGGGTACGTCATCTCGTTGCTCGCCCCGGTTTCCTGAAACTCAACCGCAATCCATTCGGACTTACCTGGGGAATTCGGGTCATCGACCACCACGCTGAGACCAATACCGGTTTTCCCATTGGCGGCGGCTAGGCAGTCCCATGGTGGGGTCGGGTTGGCGGGATCGTAGTTACGCCAGGTCGCGGGAGCGGTCGTAACCGCGGCATCCGCGGGGAGGAGGAAGTAGTTGACCGGAATGTGGAGGTTCGGCTGGTTCGGGTCATGGATGCCCCAGGCGACAAAGCCGACATTGCCTGTGGTTGCGGCTCCAGCGGCCAACTGTACCGTGGCGGGATCGGTTCCGTCCGGCAGGGGAGCAAGCACCAAGGGCGCCGCCGCGGGCGCGCTGCCGAAGGTTTGCGCGACCGCGGACAGTTCGTAGCCGCCAGCCGTGGCGGCGATCACGAAGATGGCGATCAACTGATCGCCGGGGGCGCTTTTCGCGGTCACGGCGAAGACTGGCCCGACGAGCGCGGGCTGGGGTAAGGCGAAGCTGGTTTCTCCGGTCAACACCCCGGCAAGCGAGAGGTGCGCCCAGCGAACCGTGCCATTGTCGTACCCCGCGAGCGTGAAGCCATCCCCGGCGCGAATGAGCGATACGTTCTGCAATCGCGCCAACGGCGAGTCAGGCAGCGTGGTTTCTTGGGAAACATTGGCCCCTGGTGGCGAATCGGAACTGCACCCCAAGAGCGCGAGCGCGACAAGTGCTGCCATCCAGGTTGTCTTCATGGGCGGATCTTAGCCCGCCTTGTCCAAATCACCAACCCCATCGGTCGAAGCGGCCTTGGAGAAGAGATGCCTTGGACAAAGAAGACTGCTTCGACCGCCGTGTCTCTGGCCGCCGCGGGGGTGTTGGGGTATGACTTCGGCGGCTGGGATCATCCAGCGCGCGGATTGGGTCACACATGGGCGATGCCAGGAGCGCCGGTTCCACAACCGGCGACATTGATGAGGCAGTCGCGAAGGCTCGGGCGGCGCAGACGGTTTGGGCGGGTGTGCCGTCGCATGAGCGAGGTCGCTTGCTGCGCAGGCTGGCCGCACGGCTGCGCGCGGACGATGAACTGGCGCGGATCCTGTCATCGGAAACCGGCAAACCACTCTTCGAGGCGATTGGGTTTGAAGTGGCCTATGTGTGCGAAGTGACGCGCTTCCTCACCGGGCGGGCGGCCCGTCGCACGCTCGGCGAGAGCCGGCGATCCTCTCTGATTCTTCCGCACAAGCGGGCGCGCACGCGCTGGCGGCCCCGCGGCGTGGTCGCGGTCATCGGTCCGTACAATTTTCCCTTACTCAACAATTTCGGCGACGCCGTGGCGCCGCTTGTGGCCGGCAACAGCGTGGTACTCAAGTCTTCGCCGCACACGCCGCGGACCTCGCGGCGCGTGCAAACCCTGTGGCGGGAAATCGGACTTCCCGAGGGGGTTTTTCAAGTGGTCGAGGGCGACGCCGAGGCGGCAAGCGCGTTGGTGGAAGCCTGCGACATGGTGTTCTTCACCGGCAGTCTGGCCGCCGGCCGGCAGGTGGCGGCGCGGGCTGGCGAGCGGCTCATCCCTTGCGTGGCCGAACTGGGCGGCAAGTCAGCCATGATCGTGCTCGCCGATGCCGACCTTCAGGCTGCCGCGCACGCGGCCGTGTGGGGCGCCTTTGCCGGGGCCGGGCAGGTTTGTATTCGCGTCGAGCGCGCACTCGTTGAAGAGACTGTTGCGGACGAGTTCGCTCGCCGGGTGGTCGCCGAAACCCGCAGGCTGCGCCTCGGCGGCGACGGCGACGTGGATATGGGACCGCTTTTGTTGCGGACGCAGGTTGCACATTGCCAGAGGCTGGTTGCGGACGCGGTGGCGCGCGGCGCGCGCGTGGTGGCGGGCGGAGAGCCGCGAGCGGATCTGTCGGATCGGTTCTTCGCGCCCACGGTGCTGGATGGGGTGTCGCCCGAGGCAGCGGTGGCCCGCGAGGAAACCTTTGGTCCCATCTTGCCCATCGTGCGCGTGCCCGATGCAGAAGAGGCGATTCGTGTGAGCAACGCCTCGCATCTTGGGCTTTCGGGCAGCGTATGGTCGCGCGATCGGGCTTGCGCGCTGGCGGTGGCGCGGCGGCTTGAAACCGGCAGCGTGAACATCAACGACGTCCTCATGAACTACTTCTTCGTCAGCGCGCCTCTCGGTGGGGTGAAAAACAGCGGACTCGGATTTCGCCACGGCGCCGAGGCGTTGCGGCAGTTCTGCACGCCCAATACCATCGTCGAGGATCGTCCGGGTTTGCTTTGGGTCGCAAACTGGTTGCGCGGCCAGCTGGGCTTTCCCTATCGCAAGCGCGTGCTCGACGTTCTGCGCTGGCTGCTCAAGGCGATCTACCGATGAAGGACCAGGCTGCCGCTCCGGCGGACGTCGCCAAGTCGCACCACGATTTCATCATCGTCGGCTCTGGCTTTGGCGGCAGCGTGTGCGCTCTACGCCTGGCGGAAAAGGGATACAACGTTCTCGTCGTCGAGGAAGGCAAACGCTGGCAGTCGCGGGATTTCCCCAAGAGCAACTGGAACCTGCGCAAGTACTTGTGGCTGCCCCGCCTTGGATGTCACGGCATTCAACGCGTCGATTGGCTGGGCGACGTGCTCGTGCTGGGCGGAGCCGGCGTGGGCGGAGGGTCGCTCGTCTATGCCAACACCCTGATGGTGCCGCCCGCCGAAGCCTTCGCGCAGGGCTGGCCAGGCGGTGCGCGGATGCGCGATCTGCTCGCTCCGCACTACGAAACCGCGCGACGGATGCTCGGCGCGACCCGGCCACCCGCGACCTGGCCCGCCGAAGAGCACTTGCGTGCGTTCGCGCGATCGCTCGGGCGGGAGGAACATTTCTCGCAGCCGGAAGTTGGCGTTCTTTTCGGCGGCGAGCACGGCCAGAAGACCGGCCAAGAGATCCCCGATCCCTATTTCAACGGGCAAGGCCCGCCGCGCGCCGGCTGCCAGCTGTGCGGAGGCTGCATGGTCGGCTGCCGCCACAACGCCAAGAACACCCTCGACAAGAACTACCTCTTTCTGGCCGAGAAACTCGGCGCGCGCGTCCTACCCGAGACCCGCGCGTTCCACCTCGAACCCGATGGCGACGGCGGCTACGTCGTGCACACGCGAGGATCGGTGGAGTGGTTGTCACGGCGATGTCTGCGTTTGTGCGCTCGCAATGTCATCCTGGCGGCGGGAGCCCTCGGCAGCGTCGATCTGCTGCTGGCATGCAAGGCAAAGGGCAGCTTGCCCAATCTTCCTGCGGCACTGGGGAAATACACGCGAACCAACAGCGAGATCATTTGCGGCGCGCGCGGCCGCAGGGCACGCGTGGATCACTCGCAGGGTATTGCCATCGCCAGCGATGTGCGGGCCGACCGCGATACGCACATCCAGATCGTCCGCTACCCCGCGGGTTCGGATGTGATGGGCTTGCTTGGCACGTTCGCCGTGGCGGGCGGTGGTCGCCTGCCGCGCGCCTTGCGCTGGCTCGGTCGCTGCTTGCGCCACCCGCTCGCGTTTCTGCGCAATCTCATCCCGTTCGGCTGGGCCAAGCACAGCGTGGTGGTGCTGGCCATGCAGTCTCTCGACAGCGCCCTCACGCTGGTGCGCAAGCGGCGCTGGTTGCTTGGCCGCAATCTCCGCAGCGAGCGCGCCGTGGGTGCGCCGCCCATTCCAACCTACTCGCCGCTGGCCAACCAGGCGGCCCAGTTCGTCGCCGAGCGCATGGGGGGCTTCGCGCTCAATGCCGTCAACGAAGTTCTCCTCGGCGTTCCCATCACGGCGCACATTCTGGGCGGTGCACGCATGGCGGATTCGCCAGGGGACGGCGTGGTCGGCCAAGACTGTCGCGTGTTTGGCCATCCCGGTCTGTGGGTCGTCGACGGCGCCGTGATTCCCGTCAACCTCGGCGCCAATCCCAGCCTGACCATTGTCGCGGTCGCGGAACATGCGATGTCGCGTATACCCGGCAAGGGGCAGGAATAGGTAGGCGCAGCGCGATTGATTTGGCAGGACGGGACACATGTTCGCAAAGGCCTTGCACCGATAGATGTAGTGCAAGAACATGCGCTCCCAGCCGGGCCGTTGGCCCTGCCAGCGGAATGTCGTCCAGGATAAAACTTCAGCGCAAGAAATGGGGGCAGCGAAAGAACGTTGTACCCTTCGCCGAGCGCCTATCCTCGGCGATTCGCAAGCATCAAGAAGGGCAAGTCGAGGAAGCGGCCGCGATCTATCGCGAGCTCCTCTCGTCGATGCCCGATCACATCGATGCCCTGCATTTTCTGGGCGTCGCCGAGCATCGGCTGGGCCGGTCGCAGGACGCGCTGGAACACATCGGGCGCGCGATCGTGCTTGCCCCCGAACATCCCGATGCGCACAACAACCGCGGCAACATTCTCAAGGAGCTCGGCCGACTGGATGAAGCCGAGGCGGACTACCAGCGCGTGCTCGTGGTTCGGCCCAAGGATGCCAACACGCTCAGCAACCTGGGCGCCGTCCGCCGCGCGAAGGGTGATCTGGAGGGCGCCGTCGCCACGTTCCGAGAAGTCATCGCGATGAGGCCGGACCATGCCCCGGCCTGGCAGAACCTGGGCAATGCACTCGGCGATCTCAACCAGCTGGAGGAAGCGCTGGCCGCCCACTACGAGGCCATGCGCCTCGCCCCGCAATCGGCGGATTCGTATCATCACTTGGGCGCCATGCTCTACGCGTTCGGGCGCGTCGAGGCGGCGGCGGAGATCTACCGTCGCTGGCTCGAACTTTTTCCCGACGACCCGCGCGCCCGCCATTTCGCCGCCGCGGCTTCGGCCGGAACCGCGGTACCCGAGCGCGCCTCGGACGACTACGTGCGCGCCGAATTCGACGGCTTCGCCGCTTCCTTCGACAGTAAGTTGGCCACGCTGGAGTACCAGGCGCCGCGCTTGGTGGCCGAGGAATTGGTGCGCATCGTGGAAACGGCCGAGCCGCGCTTCGCCGTGCTCGACGCGGGCTGTGGCACGGGGCTATGTGGTCCGCTCTTGCGGCCGTACGCCGCTTTCCTGGCTGGCGTCGATCTCTCACCCGCCATGGTGGAACTTGCACGCAAGCGATCGGTCTATGACGCGCTGGTGGTCGAGGAACTAACCGCCTACCTTCGCCGCCACGAACGGGCCAGCGACGTGATCGTGTCCGCCGATACCCTTGTCTATTTCGGTGACCTGGCCGAGGTAGCCGCCGCCGCCGCGAAGGCGCTGCGACCAGGTGGCATCCTGGTTTTCACCGTCGAGCGCGCGCCGCCGGAAGATGCCCCGAGCGGCTATCGCATCAACCTGCACGGCCGCTACAGCCACACCCGCGAGTACGTCGCGCGAACCCTGGTTACATCGGGTTTCCTCGACCCGGCGATTCGTGAGGTTCAACTGCGCAAGGAAGCGGGCAAGTGGGTCGACGGTCTTCTGGTCAGTGCACGCGTGCCCGCCGCGGATGCGCGGGCTTCGGCGGGCGCGTAATCGAGCGCCTAGTAGATCTTCCGCGCGCTTCAGACGTTGAACTTGAAGTTGATCACGTCGCCGTCGCGGACCACGTATTCCTTGCCCTCGAGGGCCAGCTTGGCGTTGGCGCGACAGGCGGCTTCGGACTTGAACTTGATGAGGTCTTCCCACCAGATCACCTCGGCCTTGATGAAGCCGCGCTCGAAATCCGTGTGAATGGCGCCCGCGGCTTGCGGGGCCTTGCTGCCGCGCGGAACGGTCCAGGCACGGCACTCGTCTTCACCGGCGGTGAGAAAGGTGATGAGGTTCAGAATCGAATAGGCGGTGCGCGCCACCAGGGCCAACCCCGGCTCTTTGAGACCCAGACTGGCCAGGAAGGCGGGTCGGTCGGCCGGATCGAGTCCCGCGATTTCCGCTTCGGCCGAGGCGCAAATCACCACCACCGGCGCGTCTTCCTTGGCCGCGTGCGCGCGCAAAGCCGAAACATGGCGGTCGCTGTCGATGGAGAGCAGTTGCTTCTCCGAGACGTTGGCCACGTAGAAGACTTTCTTCAGGGTCAGAAGTTGGCAGTCCTTGATGAGGGCGACCTCCTCGGCGGACAGGCCTTGGGCGCGCACCGGGCGGTTCTCGTTGAGGGCCTTGGCGACCTTCTCGGCCAGCTCCAGCACCAGTTTTTCTTCCTTGGGCGCTGGCCCCTTGAGGGTACGCTTGGCGCGCTCGATGCGTTTCTCGACCGATTCGAGATCCTTGAGGCACAGCTCGGTGTCGATGGTCCCGACATCGCTGCCGGGATCGATGCGGTTCTCGACGTGGATGATGTTGTCGTCCTCGAAGCAGCGGACCACGTGGGCGATGGCGTCGGTCTCGCGAATGTTGGCCAAGAACTGGTTGCCCAGGCCCTCGCCCTTCGAGGCGCCGCGCACCAGGCCGGCGATGTCGACGAAGTTGACCGTGGCATTCACCACCGAGCGTGGCTTGTAAAGCTCCACGAGCTGGTCGAGCCGGTGATCGGGCACCGGCACTACGCCCACGTTCGGCTCAATGGTGCAGAAAGGGTAGTTGGCCACCGCCGCGCCCGCGGCGGAGAGAGCGTTGAACAGGGTCGACTTGCCGACGTTCGGCAGGCCTACGATTCCGCATGAAATAGCCACGATGTCTTCCTTCGGGTAAAGCCCGCAGCGGCGAAGGCTACGCGATCATGGCCAAGATGCGAACCATGATTCGCGTGCCGGCAAAGAAACTGCGGTTTTTCGTTCGTCGCTTTAGCTGCCGTGGCACTTCTTGTATTTCTTGCCGCTGCCGCAGGGGCAGGGATCGTTGCGGCCGACCTTGGGTTCCGCGCGGCGTACGGGGTGCGGTTCTTCGGGCGCGGCTGCCGCTTGCGCCGTACCTCCGCCCGATTCGACCACGCGGCGGGGCTTCTTCTTGGCTTCGGCCAGGTTCTGCGCCGCGGTCTCGCTCTCTTCGCGGCGGACCTGAATGTGGAACAGCTTCTCGCACAGGTTGCGGCTGATGTTGACCATCATGTCGCCGAAAATGACGAAGCCTTCCTTCTTGTACTCTTGCTTGGGATCCTTCTGGCCGTAACCGCGCAGGTGGATGCCTTCGCGTAGGGCCTCCATGTTGCGCAGGTGCTCGATCCAGCGCTGGTCTATTTCTTCCAGCATGAAATGCCGGCTGAAATAGAGGAAGAAGGGCAGCCCGAACTCCTGTTCGCGCGCATCGATGATCTTCTCCAGCTCTTTCCACATGGCATCGGCCAGCTTGTCCCGCTCCATCAACCCCTTGGCGTTGATGGTGGGCTCGAAGCCGAAACGTTCCTTCATGCCCACACGCAGGGCATCGAGATCCCAGTCCTCGGCGTGACTGCCTGCCGGGCAGGTGCTGTCGAGCAGTTCGGACAGCACTTCCTCCGACAAATCGAGGATGCGCTCGCGCTGCTGCACCAAGAGCTTGGCGATTTCCTTGGCCAAGTGGTCGAGGGTTTCGGTGCGATTCTCGACGATGCCCTTGACCTCGGGATAGGCACCGAACTGGCGGTAGATGGCCGAGCGGAACTGCGCCGGATCGAGCGGCGTGGGCTGCGGCGGCGGCGTGGGATCCGGCCCGGGCTGCGGCGCGGTCAGGGCGTCGAGCATGCGCGCCAGGGTCGGGCGCACCATCTCGGCCAACGAAGCGACCGTGTGGTGGCCCGATGACTGCGCGACAACGGGCTCCTTGCCGGCCTTGACTTCCTCCTCGCTAAGCATGGGCGCGTAGCGGCCCTCGAGAACCTGGCGGCGCAAGGCATAGATGGTCTTGCGCTGCTGGTTCATCACGTCGTCGTATTCGAGCAGGCTCTTGCGGATGTCGAAGTTTTGGCCTTCGACCTGCTTCTGCGCCTTCTCGATCGAGCGGTTGATCATGGGGTGCTCGATGGGGACGTCTTCCTCCATCTTGAGCCACTCCATGATGCTCTTGATGCGCTCGGCGCCGAAGATGCGCATGAGGTCGTCTTCGAGCGACAGGAAGAAGCGCGAGCTGCCGGGGTCGCCCTGGCGGCCGGCACGACCGCGCAGCTGGTTGTCGATACGCCGCGATTCGTGGCGCTCGGTGCCGAGGATGTGCAAGCCGCCAGCGGCGAGAACCTCGGCGCGTTCGGCATCGCACTGGGGCTTGAACTTGGCGAAGGCGATCGCGAACTTTTCCGGATCGACCAGCGCGCCGGGCTGGCCCGCGGCCTCGGGATCGACCTCGGCGCGCGCCATGAATTCCGCGTTGCCGCCGAGAATGATGTCGGTTCCGCGGCCGGCCATGTTGGTCGAGATGGTGACCATGCCCTTGCGGCCGGCCTGAGCGACGACGTGGGCCTCGCGCTCGTGCTGTTTGGCATTGAGCACGCTGTGCGGGATCCCTTTCTTGCGCAAGAGCGACGCGACGACCTCGGATTTCTCGACGCTGACCGTGCCGACCAGCACAGGCTGGCCGCGCTGGTAACAGTCCTCGATCTCGACCAGCACGGCGCGGAATTTGCCGCGCTCGTTCTTGTACACGAGGTCGTGGTGATCCCTGCGGACCATGGATTTGTTGGTCGGGACGACGGTCACGTCGAGCTTGTAGATCTTCTGGAATTCCTCGGCCTCGGTGTCCGCGGTGCCGGTCATGCCGCCGAGCTTCTTGTAGATGCGGAAGTAGTTCTGGTAGCTGATGGTGGCCAGGGTCTGGTTTTCTTCCTGAATCTCCACGCCTTCCTTGGCCTCGACCGCCTGGTGCAAACCGTCCGACCAGCGCCGGCCGGGCATCTTGCGGCCGGTGAATTCGTCGACGATGATGACCTCGCCTTCTTCGATGAGGTAATTCACGTCGCGCTTGTACAAGGTGTGCGCACGCAAGGCCTGCGTTACGTGGTGCAGCCACGCGATGTTTTCGGGATTGTACAGGTTGCCGACGCCGAGCTTGTGCTCGACGCGGTCCACGCCCGAGTCGGTGAGGATGGCCGAGTGGGCCTTCTCGTCGACGGTGTAGTCGATGTCCTTACGCAAGGTCGGGATGATGCCGTTGACCTTGCTGTAGAGGTCGGCGGACTGCTCGGCCGAACCTGAAATGATGAGCGGCGTGCGCGCCTCGTCGACCAGGATGGAGTCGACTTCGTCGACGATGGCGTAGTTCAGATCGCGCTGCACGTAGCGCTCGATCGACTCCTTCATGTTGTCGCGAAGGTAATCGAAGCCGAATTCGGAGTTGGTGCCGTAGGCGACGTCGCAGCGGTAGTTGTGCTGGCGCTCGGCATCGGAGAGACCATGCACGATGACCCCGACGGTGAGCCCGAGGAACTTGTAGATGCGGCCCATCCACTCGGCGTCGCGGCGGGCCAGGTAGTCGTTCACCGTAACCAGGTGCACACCCTTGCCGGCCAGCGCGTTCAAGTAGATGGGCAGGGTGGCGACCAGCGTCTTGCCTTCGACGGTCTTCATCTCAGCGATGGAGCCGCGGTGCAGGACCATGCCGCCGATGAGCTGCACGTCGAAGTGGCGCATGTTGACCACGCGGCGGCCGGCCTCCCGGCAGACGGCAAACGCCTCGGGCAAGACGCTATCCAGCGACTCGCCGTTGGCGATGCGCTGCCTGAAAGCGACGGTCTTGCCGCGCAGGTCGTCGTCGCTGAGGCCGAGCAGCCCGCTTTCAAGCTCGCCGATGCGCGCGACGATGGGGCGCATGCCTTTGAGGACGCGCGCGTTCTTGGTGCCAAAAACCTTTTTTGCGATGTTACCGAGCAAGGGAATCCTTCCGCTCCGCGCCAGAGCGCGGAAGCCGCTAACCTAAGGTGGCCAGCCTTCGGCTGCAAGTCTGGAAGTTGCGACTCTGAAGACGCCGTAGGCGGGGAACGTCGTGGCGGCGGCCGTCTATCTGCCGCCGCGCTTGAATCCAAACGCCAAACTTTTGCCTGCCTTCGCGAAATCAACTTCGGAGAGGATAGCTCGTGAGCTAGTCTCTGCGCCGCATGTTGCTGTCGCTCTCGGTGCTGGTGACCGCCGCAGTCTAACCACCGCCCCGCAAGAGCTCGCCCGCCTGGGCCTGGTCGGTAAGCCATCGCCTTGGTCCATCGCGATTCCCGCCGGCAGCGTGTGGCTGGTGTGGTACGTGATGCTGGGATTGCTCCGCCGCCTTGCCGGCGGAATCGACCACCCACCCGTCGACGACCGCCCGCTACCGCGGAGCCGTGCTTTGCTCTTCTGGACCGTGGTGGTGAGCTTCATCCTGATCTTCATGCCCACGCCCATCCGTGAGACCTCGGCGCGGCGTCCAAGCAAGCAATCGCGGCGCCTGGCGCGGCGCCGTGAGGTTTCACCAAAAAGGTCAAAGGGTCAAAAAGTCAAAATATCCGTCCTCAGCGGACGCAACGCACTCCGTAGCCGCTGTCCAGGTCGCTGCTGTTCGAGATGCCGTTGAAGAAGTTGACGCCCCACGCGGGGCCGTACGAGCCAGCATACGGCGAGGACGTCCAAAACCATTCGGCTGGCGTATTCGGGAACGCTGTCTGGTTGATCGTCGGTGGAGAGGTCACCGACGTGTCCACGATAGACTGCAACTCCGTGAGCGTCGGACAGCGCCAACCCGAGCCGTCCAAGGTGAGCTCGGTGCAGTAGGCCTGGGCCTCGGCCCACGTGCAGTATGGAGTATTTGCGCAGTTCGGCCGTGAACCTGCCCCATCCCTTTGCCAGACCAACCCCGTGCTCATGTCGGTCACGGTGAGCCCGTCGACGCTGACAACGTAGTGGCCCACGACGGTCCCGCCGTCCGTCCCCGTCGCGCCCCCGGTTCCCGCCGTGCCACCGGTTCCAGTCGCGCCACCGCTGCCTGTCACGCCACCAGTTCCGGTCGCGCCACCGGTGCCGGTTACGCCGCCAGTTCCAGTCACGCCGCCAGTGCCACCAGCGCCGCCAGCGCCGAGGGGAATGTCGGGTCCGGTTTCTGGGGCGAGCGGGGCGTCTGTTGCGTCCTCGCTCGCGTCCGCGAGATCGGGGGCGCTTCCGGATTCGGCGAGGGTGGGCTGCGCGGCATCGTTGAAAGTGTCGATGGCGGTGGCGTCGAGAGGGGCGCTGTCCACGGAGGCGCCGCCGGCTTCCGATCCGCCGGCGGTCGCACCGTCGATGCCGTCGCTTGCGCCGTCCACTCCCGCATTTCCACCATCCGGCGAAGCGCCGGAAATGCCGCCGTCTCCGCAGGCGTTGGTGGTCTTGGTGAGCGTGATAGTGCTCGATGTCTTCGCGCCAGCCATGATCGTCACTTGCTTGGTTGCCGCTGCGACCAGGCAGTGGTTGCCGTCAAAGGCTTGCACGGTCCGCGTGAAGGGAGTGTCGCTCGCGGGCAGGTTGGGGAACTCCAACACCAGGGTATTGCCGCCGGCGGGCGGGAACGAACCTGTGTACGTCCGTTTGGTACCGTCGGGCAGGGTAAGCACGACGCTGCTCGCGGCTCCCGGCGGCACGGTGGAATCGGCGGAAATGGTCAGGGCCAAGAGGCCCGTGCCCTGGTCCTTGCCGCATCCCACGACCAGCAGGACGACCGCCAGGATGCCGCGGCGAAAGACTCGATTCGCTATGGAACGCATGTGCCCACCCCATCGCAAGCAGGAGATTTCGGCGACGACTTCGAACTCAGCACGATCGCGGTCACAACCCCGCCCGCGACGACGGCTCCGACGCCGGTCCAGAACCACCAACGTTTATACAAGGGTGGGCTTTCTTGCGGCTCGGGCGGCGCGGACTGCGAGACTCCGAGCGGCTCTGGCGTGCTGGCCACCGCCGCCGACGGCGGAATGACGGATGCCGACGAAGGAGTCGGCGCCGGGTTTGCCATGGCTGCTGCGGGCTCCGCCGTCTTGGGGGTTGCCGCGGTCCTACCTTCGCCGCCGGACTCGGATGGGTTCTCTTCGTGCAGCAACGCCCGGCAATCCGCGATGTGCTTCTCCGCGTCGGCGCGATCCGCCTCGCTTGCATCCTTGGCCTTGCGCAGGTATTCGCGAAAACGGCCGATGGCGTCCTTGTAGCGGTTGTTTTGTTCGTAGCAGCGCCCTTGGTTGAAAATGTAGGTCGGGTCGTTGCTCTCGATGAACAGATCCGTGAGCAGTTCCACGCCCTTGGCGGGATCGCCGGTCAGGCAGGCCCTCTTGGCTGCGCGTGCCTCGGCATCCTTGTTCGCGGCCCGCGCGCTGGGCAAAAGGACGAAGAAGGAAATCAAAACGGCAGAAGCTTTCAGACCGCGCATGCCCAAGCGCTGTTCTTGCGAGTTTCGTGGTCGACCCATGGCGCCACCACGTTCATACAACGCGACGTCGTTGGCAGGTCCTTTGTCGCTCACCATCGGCCTCGGGTTCTCAACGGGGATAGTGTTAGCGCCGGACGAGCGACACGTTGTCGAAGCAGACCGTGGTGGCTGAATAGGCGTACATCGTGAAGGCGATTCCGGCTCCGGTGTCGCCGTAGGTCGATGTGAAGTTGTGCGTGAACTGTGTTGCGTCCAACCCTGGACTGTCGACGGAGGTGCTGTACACGGCCGCATACGGCGAGACCACGAGGCCGACCTTCGCGGCGAAACTGTCACAACTGACTGTTGCAGAAAGCACCGCGTTCTTGCTGTTCCGTCCGGCGCACCACCGCGTGGTCTACAGCCCGGACATGAACTGGCCGCCCGCGACCAGGAGATAGAGCCGGCGCAAGGTGCCTTGGAAGTAGGGCGTGTCGTCGATGCTGGTGGCGGTCATCCAGGCATTCTCGTAGTTGTCGATCTTGGCCTGGCTGATGGCGATGCCGGAATCGGCGAAAGCGCCGATGAAGGCGCTGTTCTTGTCGAACGGCACGCTGGTCACTCCGCCCTTGCCATCGACGTAGGCGCCGATCTTGCCGAGGAAGGTTTTCGCCTCTGGCGTGCAGAACCACATGTAATCGACGGCGATACGCCAGGGCGTGCGGCAAGCGTCGTAGCCGTAGGTCGAGCCATACCACTGCGTTCCGTTGGTCGCGTCGGCCCAGTCGGGCACCAGGCCGCTTAAGGCCGGGATGGCTTGCAGCTCGGCCAGTAGGGTGTACGTGTCGGTGGCGAGCTGTTTCCAGAAGGCGGCGTTCGCCGTGTCGACCTGCGCCCACACGCGGTAGTAGCCGGGGGCGAAGTACGAGGGATCGACCTTGCCCTTGTTGTTCTGGTCGCTGCAACCGCCGTACATGTCGCCGGCGCGCAAGACGGTCAGGCCGTTGCTGCATGAGTCGGTTTCATACTGCTTGATCTTGCCGATCAGGCCGACGGCCGCGGTCTTGTATCCGCCCCAGTTTTTGTCGGCTACGACCAAGGCCATGGCCGCGTCGACGTCGCCGTCGGCGGCGGAGTTGGCGTTGTTATTGCCGGGGGCATCGCAAAGGCCGGTGGCCCAGTTCATGAGGCCGTTCTTGTCGGCGTGATCCTGGTAGTACTGCCAGAGCCGCTTGAAGAGCGTTTGATCGTTGTTGTTGGCCGCCAGGAGCATGCCGTAGCCGATGCCTTCGGAAACGACGCTGCCGCCATCTTTCACCACGACCGAGCTGCCCGCGCCGCCTCCGTTGGTGCAGCTTTGGACGAACTTCGTCGTCCATGCTGTGTATTCGGCCGCCCTTCGGCTGGCGGCATCGGACGAGAAGAACGCCGTCGCGCACATGCCCGCAGAGGTGCTCCCGCCGCTGCCGGTGGCTCCGCCGTTGCCGGTGCTTCCGCCGCTGCTGGTGGCACCGCCGCTGTTGGTGGCTCCGCCGTTGCTGGTGGCACCACCATCGCCGGTCCTACCGCCGTTGCCCGTAACGCCGCCGCTGCTGGTCGTGCCGCCGTTACCAGTCCTGCCGCCGCTGCTGGTGGCGCCGCCGTTACTGCTGGCACCGCCGTTGCCGGTGCTTCCGCCGCTGCTGGTCGTGCCACCGTTGCCGGTCGTACCGCCGGTCGCGGTGTTGCCGCCGTTCGAACCTCCGCCGCTGGTGGAACTACCGCATGCGACGAAGAGGGCGAAGATCAGGGGAGCGCACTTGGGAAGCGAAAGGGGTTTGCTCATCGACGTACTCCAATTCTCAAAACGACCATCGTGGAAGAGCATACCCATGGACTCGCCTCGGCGCGGACGCACCACGGGGGTGAAACATCCAGGAATTATGCCAAATGTGGGGCAGGACCAGCTGTGAAAAGCGTCACACTCTCAACTTTGGCAAACTTGGCAACATTGGCTACATTGGATCGTGCGCCCGATCACGGCACCCTCGTCCCTTCGTGGCTTTCGGGTACAATGATGTTCGGATTGGAGATCGACGATGAAGAGAACACTCGCTTTCCTATTTCCGATTGTCGCTGTCGTGCTGCTCCTGCTCGGTGGCGAAGTTCGTGCCGATATGTGTTTCGGCGGCGGTACTCACGACGAGGGCCAGGACAGCGGCTCGCCGCGCGGCCAGCTTTCTCCGCCAAACAAGAATGGAAAACGCCGGGTCGGCGTGGGACTGCTTTCCGCGGCCTTCGTGACCACCGGCTGGCTGTTCTTCCGCCGGCAAGAGCCGAAAGGCTAGAGCACCGAACGGGTTGAGGGACCGAGTGAGATCGCGCAGTTGCGAGCGGCCCAAGGCGCGACGAGGGAGAATACTAGAGCACCGAACGGGTTGAAAGCCGAGTCAAACCGAGGACTTGCGTAAGGCCGACAGGGCTCACTTCACCGAGCGCGCTGTGGCTGTGTTGATGGACAGACGGCCGTTGCGCGCGCTCGGCGAA
>Ga0224559_1000382_pt1 | contig 30315 bp, 25 predicted proteins | sample 714S33034metaG_FD_180676 | JGI IMG/M metagenome (GOLD analysis project Ga0224559, IMG submission 180676) | Peat soil microbial communities from Stordalen Mire, Sweden - 717 S3 30-34 | ecosystem: Environmental > Terrestrial > Soil > Wetlands > Peat | place: Sweden: Norrbotten County, Stordalen... | reverse complement strand
CCTTGTCCACTTGGCACCACAGAAGGCGGGCGTGCAGCTTGGCCAAGGCGGGGCCGGATTCGGCGCGCGGCAAGAGCAGCAGGTGGCGCATAGCCTCGTCGTAGTCGCCGTCGGATTCGCCGTACACACTAAGCATGACGTCGACCAGCTTGCCCCGGCATTCGGGATCGCAGGTCTTGCCCAGCATGAACTCGCCGAGCCACTTGCGGCGCTCGGCGTGGAACTTTTCCAAGTCCGCCGACTCGCCCTGACCCATCAATTCGCCGGTGCGCGCGGTTGCCAGCACGATGGCGGCGACCAGCCGGGCGCCGGGCGAGCTGGCCTCGAAGTGCGCGATTTCCTGCCACTGCCGTTTTTCGTAGAGATCCTGCAAGTAGGGCTCGAACAGCCAGGCCAGCTTGGCCACCGCGGAATGCACCTCGCGATCATTGTGCAGAATCGAGCGCGGCCCTTGCGCTGCGGCCTTCTCGTCGCCCAAGGCATCGAGCGCGTCCATCTCCTCGCGAATCACGTCCGCGAGCGCATCGGAGCGCTCGGCCAGCTTGTCGCCTTTGCAGATCTCGGCCTCGCGCTTGACTCCGTAGCGCTGCAAACAAGTCAGCACGAAGGCCTGCGCAATTTGCTGGTAGTTCTTGTGCTGGGTGGCGAGCAACACCTCGTGCATGTAGTCGGCGTTGTCCTTGCCAAGTTCCAGGGCGTAGGAAACCGCCAATTCGGGATCGAGAATCGCGCCGCGGGTGAGTGAGAGCAACACGCCGAAGCGGGAGTCGACAGTGTTCGCGCCCTGCATGGACAGCACGTTGAGGTTCTTGGCCAAAATCTCGGCGCGCGCGATTCGCCACTCGTTCTCGGCCTTGGTGGCCGCGATCTTCTGCTCCGACTCTGCCTGCCTGGCGGCGGTCTGCGACTGCCGGTACTGCCAGATCGATGTTGCCACCAAGCCGGCCACGCCGATGACGAAACTCGACAGGAAGCCTGAGTAGGTCTGGATGAACCTCCCGAGGCGCGAGGCGTGCAGGTGGTCGTGCGGAGGGGTTTCGCTTTCCTGGCTCATGGCCGCAGCATAGCGCCGATGGCCGGCGGTGGTGCCTGGCTTCTTTCGGTCGGCGCTAGCGCACGGAAATCGTTCCGGCGCGGTAGACGATGCGGCTATACACGGGCACGTTGATCGACTGCGTGATGCGACGGCGGCGCGTTTCGCGCGTTCCGCGCGTGTCGAGTACGGGCGTGATGGCAGGACGACGCATCGGGGACGCGGCCAGCACCGGCTCTTCGGCCGTCGCTGTTGCTGGTTCGTCGCAGGCGACGCTCATCATGGTGCTTCCATCCTGCGGTTAGGGGAATCTCGGTCAAGTTTTTTTGTCAAAGTTTTTCCAATCCGTAGCAGGTTCGCGTCGCCGTGGCGACGCGTTCCGCCAGCCGGGACCCGACGGAGGCCCCTGCGGTTTGGCCGATTGGAAAGGCCGATATACACTCCACACATGGCCGGGAACCTGTTCGACGTGTTCGTGGTGGGATCGACCGATCCGAGCGCGGCGGGTGGAACACGTCTGGCGGCGGCTTTGTCGGCCAAGCATGGCGTTCCGCTCGCCACCGTGGCCAAGGCCATCGCGGCCAAGAACCTGCGCGCCGGGCAGAGTTTGGAGCAAGCGCAGGCGCAAGCCTTGGTCCGGCAGCTTCAATCCATTGGGGCGGTGACGCTCATTCGGCCGGCCTTTTCGCGCACGCAGGTTTCGGGGTCTGCCCCGCGGCCGCCCGCGCCGCAGGCGCCCGCGTCACGTTCGCCCGTGCCGCCGTCGGTTCCCGTCGGGGGGAGAACCGTGCAGGCCGGCCCGGCAGCCGCTTCTGCGTGGGCGGATACGCCCACGCCTCTCGGCAACGATGCCGCCAACAATGCCAACGCCCTCATGTCGAATTCCCAGATGGGCGGTATGGATGGTGCTGGCATGCCCGCCATCGCTCCGGCCACGAACGATCCCTTTTCGCCGCTCGGACCTTCTGCCGGTGTCGCGTCCGCAGCCAGAGGCGTCGATCCATTCCAACCGCGTCCTGGCGTGGCCCCCTCGTTGGCGGCGCCAGCGCGTCCGCGCCAACCCACGCCCTCGCCGCCCAGCCGGATTTCGCCGCCCGCGCCTGCCTTGGCGCTCGATACTGGCGGTGGCGCCAGACTGGAGTTGGCGCGCGGCGATCATGGCGGCTCCGACGATGAGTTGTCCGGCTTGCGCCAGCGGCCGACCGGCTCGGCCGCATCCCTGCGCGAGATCGGCATGGGAGCGTCTTCCGGCGTGGCCATGGACGAGGATCCGAAGAACCTCAACCTGGTTCGTTGCGTGCAGCATGGGCTCTACTACGACAAGTCCAAGGCGTCTGGCTGTCGCAAGTGCTTGTCGGTGGGGCGCGAGATCGCCAACAAGATGCAGGCCGAGCCCGCGGGATTTCGCGTGGGCGACTTTCGCAGCAAGCCGGCCAGGCGCGCCTTCTTGGGCTTGGCCTTTGCCTTCGCGATCGGCTTCTTGCCAGCCGCCTACTACTGCTTCGGTCCAGGCGCGGCCGAGGCGCGCAACATGCGCGTGGAACAGGAACTGCTTTCGCGCCAGCCTGGCACCGAGGAGATTTTGCGCCGTTTCGACGAGCTGGATGGCCAGGTGACGGATTCCCACGGGCGCTCGACGCGCAACACCGCCATCGTGTGGTTTGCCGTGACTTCGGTCGCCATGTTCGGCTGGTACCGAATTACGTGATTTGAGCTACGTCGACAGCGCGGCGTTGCGCTTGCGCTGGGCGCGCTCGATCAGCCAGACCACGAGAATCGAAACGTTGTAGAGGCCGAACATTGGCACCGCCAACAGAGTCTGCGTGAAGGGATCCGTGCTCGGCGTGAGCACGGCCGCGACCACGAAGGCGAGCACGATGGCGTACTTGTTGAATTTGAGCAGCCCGCGGCTGCTCACCAGGCCCATCCAGCCGAGAATCGAAAGTACGACCGGCAGCTCGAAGGCAATTCCGCACCCGGCCAGGGTCATCATCTGGAAGTTGGCGACCTCGTCCATCATCAACATGGTGTCGAGCTTGAAGGGAAGGTCGCCCGCGAAGGACGTGCACAACCGGGTCAGGTAGTAGGCCGCGGGCTCGCACATGAAGGCGTAGGCGAAAACCGCGCCGCCGATGAAGCACACCGCGGTCGCCCCGGTGATGAGGATGCCGATGCGCCGCTCTTTGCGGTACAATCCGGGCGCGACGAAGCGCCACAGTTCCCAGAAAATGAAGGGCGCCGAAATGAGCAACCCGCCCACGATGGCCAGCTTCATGTACACCCAGAACGGCTCGGTCAGGCTCTTGGCGTAGAAGTTCATTTCATGTCCGGCATCGCGCAGGCCGCGGCGAACCGGGCGGGTCAGCCAGTCGAAGTAGTGCTCGACGAAAATGAATGAACCGATCATGGCCAGCAGGAAGCCCACGGCGGCGTTGCGCAAGCGCACGCGCAGCTCGACCAGGTGTTCGAGAAAGGACATGCGCTTTTCGTCGGGTCGCGCGGCTTCGCCTTCGGGCTTGGTGGCGGCGGAAAGCTGTTTGGGGCTGGCCGACTCGGCGAGGTAGGGGTCGTGTGTGACCTGGGTCTTGTCGGTCATGTTCGATTCTGAATCCGCCATGACCTAGCCTTCTTTCTTCCCAGCTGGCTTCCCAGCTGGCTTCCCAGCTGGCTTCCCGGCCGGCTCATCCGAGGACGTGGATCCCGCGGCAGAGGCTGGTGGGACCGCGATGGTTTTCGCCGTGGCTTTGACGTGGGCCAGGCGATCCGCGAGGGTGTTCGCCGTGGTCGTCGGCTTGGGCGTCCCCGACCCAGCCCGGGGCGGTGGCGGCGGCGGCAGGCGCGGCGGTGCCGTCGTGATGGGTGGAGGCGAAAGCAGATCCGGCATTGGCGTCAGGTCTTGGACCTCGTTGGTCGGTGGTGGGCTTGCGATCATCGTGCCGCCAGCGCTGATGGCGTCAGGCGGTAGGGTGGTTAGGGTGGGCGTGACGATTGCTTGCGCGACCTTCGCTCTTTCCTCGCCCTTCTTGCGCTCTGCCGCCCTGACCGCCTTGGCTTTCTCGTCAGCCTCCTTGGCGGCCTTGGCCTTGTCTTCGCTTTCACGCTTCTTGCGCTCGGCCTCCTTCGCTTCCTTCTCGACCTTGGCCTCTTCTTCCTTGCGGCGGGCCTCCTCTTCCTCGGCCTTGCGCCGTGCTGCTCTGGCCTCATCCCGCCGCTTCAGCTCCTCGGGCGGCAACGTCGCGGCATCGCGCAGCTCTTGCAGCGGTTTGCGGATGAGGTCATCGAGTTCGATGTCCTGGCGGATGTCAGCCGTGGCCTTGCGGATCTCGCGAATGATCTTGCCCAGCCCAGTCGCAATCTCGGGCAGCATCTTGGGCCCCAGAACCAGCAGCGCAACGACCAGTATGACGGCGAGCTCGCCAAACCCGAGATTGAACACAGGCTCGTTTCTATCCCCAAATCGGGTTTACTGCCAGCCCGCAAACATCACAAGCCGAGGAGCGCCATCTGCCGCGGTGGTTCCAGCGCGTAGGCAAAGAAGCCGCGTTCGCGCAGGTGTTTGGCCACGGCTTCTGCGGAACCCCGACAGAGCGCAACCTCGCGCGCCCCGCTGGCCTCGACCGCGGACAGGATTTCGGCGAAGTTCGGCATGGTGGTCAAGGCAAACCCATGCTGGAGGCGCATGCGGAAAAGCACATCCGGGCTGGCGGCCAAACCCGACACCAGGGCCAGCCGCGGGTTGGGAAGCTCGCGCAGGGCAACCGCATCATGCGCCTCGGGTGGCCACAAAAGAACTTCGCCCTTGGCCAACTTGCCGGAGAAACGAGTCAGCGCGGGCAGGTTCGGGCAAAGCAGGCGCAGCTGTTTCCAAGCTTCGGCGACGCGTGCGTGCGCGCGCAAGGGGATTGCCGAGCGGGCAAGGTCGAGGGCCACGGCCGGCAAGCTGGCGAAGGGCGAGCCGAGCAACACGGGCGTCTGTCCATCGGACAGGCTGTCTTCGACGAAGGTGCGAACTTGCGCGATGGCTTCCCGTCGCGGAGGCAAGTTCAGGCGCGGATCGCCGAAGGTCGCGTCGATGCAAATCGCGTCGGCGCGCCGGATCTCGGCGGGCTCGATGCCCTCGACCAGTGCATCCGGGCAGAAGGCGCCAGCGTAGAAAATGTGGCGTTTCTCGCATTCGCACAGCAGCGCGGAGGCCCCTGGCAGGTATCCGCTCGGCACCACCTCGATGCGCTGGTCGCCCAAATTGAACGGGCGGCCGAATGCGGCGGGCAGGGCGCGCGGCCGGAGCTTGTCACCCACGGCGCCGAACAAGCGCAGGGTTCGCTCGGTGGTGACGATCTGGCGGCGGCCGGCGCGGCCAGACGCGAGAAAGGCCGGCTCGCGCGGCGCCAGGGCGCGCGCGTGCGAGAGGAAGATCAAGTCGTCGGGAAATCCCGGGCCGTCGCAGGTGATGTGCGTGTCCGAGATGCCGATTCCGGCTCGATAGGTGAAGGCGGGCGCCGAGGGGCGGCTCTTGGTTCGCGACATGATTGGGATGGCTGCGGGTCAGGAACATACCCCAGCCAGGGCGTGTTCGGCCGATGCGATATACGAACCACCGAAAAGATTCACGTGCACCATGAGGAAATAGAGCTGGTAGAGGGGCACGCGCGCCGCGTGGCCGGGCGCGAGGGGATAGGCTTCCTCATAGGCCGCGAAGACGCGCGGACCGAACCCGCCGAAGAGGCGCATCATGGCCAGGTCGACTTCGCGATGGCCGCCATACACGGCGGGGTCGATGATGCAAGGCTGGCCGTGCTCGTCGACGATGGCGTTGCCGCCCCACAGATCGCCGTGCAGTCGCGCCGGCGGCTCGGGCGGCCCAACCGCGTCTTCCATGCGCGCGAAGAGATTGTCGAATCCGCGCCGCATGGCGTGGGTGGCTCTCCCTCCCTCGCTCGCCAAACGCAACTGCGGCATAAGGCGCCGCTCGCGGTAGAACTCGGCCCAGGTTGGCAGCGGCCGGTTGGCTTGCGGGAGGCGGCCGATGAAGTTGTCGTGGTCGAGGCCAAAACCTTGCGCGCCCGCGCGATGAAGCGCGGCCAGACCGCGGCCGAGGATTTCGTCGTGGTTGGCGGCCCGTCGGCCGGGCCGGATGTGTTCGAGCACGAGGAAGTCGGGGTCTTGCGCCAGCACCTTGGGTATGCGCAGGGCGGCGGCTTGGTCGAGCCAAGCGAGCCCGCGCGCCTCCGCCGCGAACATGCCAGCCGGAGGGTCGGCGTTGCTCTTCACGAAAACCATGCGCCCGTCGGACAAGCGCGCCTCGTGGGCTTGGTTGATGTCGCCACCCGACACCGCGTCCCAGCTTTCCGCCCGAGCGCCGAGCGCGCTTTCCACCGCCGAAACGATGCCATCGCGGGTCATGGGTCGATTTGATAGGTCGTGCGCAGGTGTTCGAGTAGTCCACGGCACGCCGCCAGGCAGATGTCGAAGACCTGCTCGAAGCCCTCGGGACCGCCGTAATACGGATCGGGAACCTCGGCGCCCTGGGCGGCGTTCTTGTCGAATTCGCGCAGCAGGCGGATTTTGGCCCGCGCCTCGTCGCTCCCGGCCAGTCGGCGCAGGTCGCGCGCGTTTTCCTCGTCGAGGGCCAGCACCAAGTCGAACCGCTCGAAGTCGCCGCGCTCGAATTGGCGGGCTGGACCCGTGATGGGCATGCCGCGCTTCTTGGCCACGGCCCGGCTGCGGCGATCGCGCTCTTCGCCGACGTGCCAGGCGCCTGTGCCCGCGCTGTCGATGGCGATGGCGTGGCCCAGACCGGCCTCTCTCGCCAAGTGGCGCATGACGGCTTCGGCGGTCGGCGAACGGCAGATGTTGCCCATGCACACGAAACTGATGGCGACCTGCTTGCCGTCTTTGACGTCCTTCATGATGACTTTTCCCCGGCCACGGGGCAGCCATACAGCGTTCCGGGGCCGGCGCGGTCGATCACCACGTCGACCAAATCGCCCACGGAAATTCCACCCGTGGTGCTGACGATGACGGGACGAAAGGCATCGGTGCGGCCGAGCAGCTCCGTTGCCGAGCGCTTGGACAGGGACTCGCACAGCACGCGCTCGCGCCGGCCGACCTGGGCGGCGTAGGTCTCGGCGGTGATCTTGCGTTGCTCTTCGATGATGCGCGACAAGCGCTGCTGCTTGACCGCGGCTGGCACGTCGTCCGTCAAGGTGCGCGCGGCCAGGGTTCCCTTGCGCTCCGAGTAGGCGAACATGAAGGCGTTGTCGAAACGCAGGTCGGCCAGGGCGCGGCAGGTTTCCTCGAATTCGGCGTCGCTCTCGCCGCAGAAGCCGACCAGAAAATCGGTGGTGATGGCGATATCGGGCATGGCGCCGCGCAGTTGTTCCACCAAGGTGCGGTACTGGGTGAAGTTGTAGCCGCGGCGCATGCGCTCAAGCACCGCGTCCGACGCTGACTGCAATGGCAAGTGCACTTGCTTGCACACCTTGGGCAACTTGGCCATTGCGGCGATGACCTCGGCCGTGAAACCGAGCGGGTAGGGCGAAACGAAGCGGATGCGCTCGATGCCGTCGATGGCAGCCACCCGGCGCAGAAGATCCGCGAAGCTCACCACGCCGCCACCGTCGTCGTAGCGGTAGGAATTGACCGTTTGCCCGAGGAGCTGCACCTCGCGGAAACCGCTCGCGGCGAGCGTGCGGACTTGGCGCAGCACCTCGTCGGGCGGCGTGGCGCGTTCGCGACCGCGCGTGAAGGGAACCACGCAGAAGGTGCAGAAGCGGTCGCAGCCGCGCTGCACGGCTACGTGTCCGGTCACGCCGCCCGTCATCGTGCGCTCGGGATCCAGGCCTTCGTAGGTTTCGTGGGCGTCCAGGGCGGTGTCTTGCACCCGGACACCCGCGCGGGCTCGTTCGACATGTTCGACCAGGCGGCGGTAGCTGTCCGGCCCGACTACCAAATCGACGTAGGGCGCACGCTCCTGCAGTTGATCGCGTAGGTGCTCCGCCATGCAGCCGGTGATGCCCAGAACCACGCGGCGTCCGTTCGATTCGTGTTGCGATTTGTATTGCGCCAAGGTGCTGGCGCGGCCGCGCACGCGCTCCACCGCGCGTTCGCGCACGGCGCAGGTGTTGATCAGGATCACGTCGGCGACGGCGGGATCCGCGGCGCGGTCGTATCCCGCGCGCGCCATAAGGCCGAGCACCATTTCGGTGTCGGCCACGTTCATCTGGCAGCCGTAGGTTTCAACGTAGACCGTGGGCATCGACGACTCGTATATAGCACTCGCCGACATGTCATGAAGGGGGATGTGGTGAAGGGAGCCGCCGACGAAGTGTGACGAAAATTTTTTAGTACCCCTCGGTAATCTGGGTCAAACTTGATCTACCGCCTGAAGGCATGGGCGCTTATCCGGTGTAGGGTGACTTCATGATCCGATTGAAAATTCTTCGTTCGTCAGCACGCTTCATATATCGCTGTTCGGTTCTGCTTCCACTGATGCTGGGGTGTGATGGCGGCTCCGTGGCCTCCGGGGTTGGACCCGCGGGCACTGGCGGGGCACAAGGCGATGCGCCGGTGGCTCCGGAGGACGGGTACGTGATCGTTCTTCCGACTATCGACACGGCCCCGCTTCCCGACCAAGGCGCCGTCGTTCCACCACCCAATCTCGATGCCCAGTCCTGCGATGGTTGCGGCGCCGACGTCCCCGCGGTGGCAATCTGCGGCGATGGGATCATCGAGCCGGGAGAGACCTGCGACGACGGCAACGCCACGCCCGGAGATGGCTGTTCCGGCATCTGTCTCATCGAGCCAGGCTATGTGTGCCGGATTCCCGGCCAGCTCTGCGTCCCCATCGTTACGCAGGTTTGCGGCGACGGGAAGATCGAGGGCAGCGAGGCGTGCGACGACGGCAATACGGTGTCGGGCGACGGTTGCTCGGCGACCTGCGATGTCGAGCCAGGCTGGACTTGCACCGTCCCCGATCAGCTGTGCGCGCCCACGGTGAAGCCCGCGGTTTGCGGGAACGGCGCGGTGGAGGCCGGCGAGCAATGCGACGACGGCAACACGGTGTCGGGCGACGGCTGCAGCGCCACTTGCCAAGTCGAGGCGCACTGGACCTGTCCGCAGCCTAGCAAGCCATGCACGCGGGTGCAGTATTGCGGCGACGGCGTGGTCGAGCCCGCGCTCGGCGAACAGTGCGACGACGGCAACGCCAAGCCTGGCGATGGCTGCTCTGGCACCTGCCAAATCGAGGCGGGTTATAGTTGCCCCACTCCTGGCAAGCCATGCATCCCGCTCTGGGTCTGCGGCAACGGCGTGGTCGATCCGGGCGAGGCGTGCGACGATGGCAACACGGTATCGGGTGACGGTTGCTCCGCCGATTGCACCACCGTCGAGTCCGGATGGAAATGCCCCAAGGGTGCCAACAACACCGGCGGTCCTTGCACCAAGATCCCCACGAATTTGTGCGGCAACGGCATCATCGATCCTGGCGAGGGATGCGACGACGGCAACACGGTGTCGGGCGACGGGTGCTCGTCGACCTGCATTCCCGAGGCGGGTTGGAATTGTCCGACCCCAGGCAAGCCGTGCGCGCGCATCGAGTTCTGCGGCGACGGGGTGCTGAATCTGGACCTCGGGGAGCAGTGCGATGACGGCAACACGGTGGGCGGCGACGGTTGCAGCCCCGAGTGCACCATCGAACCCAACTACGTTTGTCCCGTCCCCGGCCAGCCCTGCGTATCCACCCAGAAGTGCGGCGACGGCAAGATCACCGGCACCGAACAATGCGACGATGGAGACACGCAATCGGGCGACGGCTGTAGCTCGACCTGCCAGCTCGAACCCGGCTGGATATGTCCGGTTGTCGATGTGGCCTGCATTGCCAAAGCCTGCGGAGACGGCATCGTCGCCGGGACCGAACAGTGCGACGACGGCAACACGGTTTCCGGTGACGGCTGCAGTTCGACCTGCCAGCTCGAACCGGGATATGCCTGTGGTCCCGACCAGTGGCATTCGACGGCGTTGTCGACCCAGTGCTATGTGACGGTGTGCGGCGACGGCCACAGGGAAGGCACCGAGCAGTGCGACGACGGCAACACCATTCCGTTCGATGGTTGTTCGCCGACGTGCACGAACGAGCCCAAGTGCGGCTACCCGAACAACGATACCTCGCAACCGTACCAGTGCTTCTCAGTATGCGGCGACGGCATCAAGATGCCCAACGAGCAATGCGACGACGGCAATCTCCAAAATGGGGACGGGTGTTCATCGACTTGCACCATCGAGCCGGGATTCACCTGCACCGCCTCGGCGCCAGCCCTCGGCTCCTCGCTGACGGTTCCTATTCTCTATCGTGATTTCAATTGGCACCACCCGCAATTCGAGGTCGCTCCCGTCGCCGATCAACGCCAGGCCGGCATTGTCGCAAGCGCGATTGGCGTCAACCGCAAGCCGGTCTACAACGTGTCTTACGTCGGGAACAACGCCGGCGCCTCGCTTGCGCGGCCCTCGACCATGGATGGCCCGGCCATGGACACCAGTGGCACGCTGATGAGCGACGCCACCGGTGCCACATTCCGCACCAAGACCGCGAGCAACACGGCGAGCCTCCTCAATACGTCGCAAATTGCCGCGGCCTATGCGCAGTGGTACACCGACGATCCCAACGCCACGGGCAACATGGCGACGGACGCGGCGAATCCGTTGGTCATGCGCATTACCGTGCAAAGCACCTTGACCCTCCAACAGATCGGGACCAGCACTGCGTACCAATTCTACAGCTCGGCCTTCTTCCCGCTCGACGGCCTGGGCTTTGGCAACATCAACTATCCTTCGACCAACCCCACGTTGGTCCACAATTTCAGCTTCACCAGCGAGGCCCACTACTGGTTCCAGTATGGCGGCGGCGAGAAGCTCGAATTCCGCGGCGATGACGACGTTTGGGTATTCGTGAATGGCATTCTGGCCGTCGACCTTGGTGGTATTCACAACGAGCTGCGTGGCATTGTGACGCTTAACGGAGCGAGCAGCCAGGTTTGCGTGGACGACACGCCCGCTTCCTGCGCCGGACAGGTGGTTTGCGACACCCCGGCGCCGCCCGACTGCACGACCATCGCCGGAGGCTTCGGCATGACCGCAGGCAACATCTACGAAATCGTGGTCTTTCAGGCCGAGCGGCATGTTGTCGGTTCCAACTACAAGCTGACCTTGAGTGGATTCAACGCTCCCAAGAGCACGTGCAAGAGCGTGTGCGGCGACGGCATCGTCACCCGGGGTGAGGCCTGCGACCTCGGCACTGCCAACAACACGGGCGCCTACGGGACCTGCAATCCCGACTGTACGTTGCCTCCCCGTTGTGGAGACCACATCGTGCAGAATCCTCCCGAGCAATGCGACGACGGGGTGAATCTGGCGACCTATGGCGGCACTTCCAAGGAGTGCGGTCCGAACTGTAAGTGGGCCCCGTATTGCGGAGACGGCATCGTTTCCAACGGCGAGGCCTGTGACGAAGGGAGCGCGAACGGATCCGGTTACGGTCACTGCACGGCCGCGTGCACGATTGGTCCGCGCTGCGGCGATGGCGTGAAGAATGGTCCCGAGCAGTGCGACGATGGCATCAAGAACGGCACCAGCGGTAGCGCCTGCACGAGCACGTGCACGCTCAAGTGCGGCAATGGCGTGCTTGACCCCGGAGAACAATGCGACAATGGTGCGGCGAAGAACCTGGGCGGCTATGGCAAGTGCAACCCCAATTGCACGCTCGGGCCGTACTGTGGCGACGGCATCAAGAATGGCTCCGAGCAGTGTGACGATGGCAAGAACGACGGTACCTACGGCACGTGCGCCCCGGGCTGCGTGCTTGCCACGTATTGCGGCGACGGTATCGTGAACGGCACGGAAACCTGCGATCTCGGCGCCCAGAATAGCGCCACGGCTTACGGAATCAACCAGTGCACCACCCAGTGCGTTCCAGCGCCCTACTGTGGCGACAAGCAGGTCGACGGCCAATTCGGCGAAGTCTGCGACGACGGCGTCAACAGCGGCCTGCCGGGCTCTTGCACGCCGGATTGCAAGGCCTTCGTGCCCCTGCCTTCGTGCGGCGACGGTATTGTCCAGCCACCCGAACAATGCGACGATGGCGCCAACAATGGCAGCGCGCAAAGCAAGTGCGATGTGCATTGTCGATTGAAGTGCGGCAATGGGGTGAAGGATCCGGGCGAACAATGTGACGACGGCGTGAACGATGGCAGCTACGGAACTTGCAATCCGGACTGTACGCTCGCTCCCTATTGCGGCGACGGCATCAAGAGCGGACCTGAGCAGTGCGACTTCGGTACCGCCAATGTGTCTCCGGCGAAGGCCTACGGCAGCGGCATTTGTACGACCGCGTGTACCTGGGCACCCTACTGCGGCGATGGGCGCATCCAGTCGCAGTTTGGCGAGCAATGCGATGGCGGGAATGCCTGCGATTCCAAGTGCCAGACGACGATCGTGTTCATCCCGTAGCGGGCGGGCGGACGCGGCGCTATCGCCTATTCTTCCCGCCACCCAGCCGGGCCACTTGCGCGGCGGCTTCCGGGCGGGCGGGCGCATCCGCGGGCGCCATGGCGAGGTACTTCTTGAAGGCGGCGAGGGCGGCCGGTTTCGAACCAACCAGCAGTTCGGCTTGCGCGAGTTGGAATTGGAGATCGGCCCGCCAAGGCGCATCGTCGGGTGCCTTGGCCATGGCTTTGCGGAAGTGGTCGACGGCGGCGGCGGGCTTGGCGCGATCCATGTCCGCGCGGCCGATGCGGTAGTGCGGCTCGGCGGCGTCGGGGTCGACTTTCAAGGCCAAGCGCCAGACTTCCTCGGCCTTCGCGGATTGACCGGTCTTGTCGTAGCACAGGCCCTGCAGAATCAGGGGTTCGGCCTGGTTGGGGTTCATCCTGCTGGCGGCCTGGAAATCGACCAAGGCATTTTCGAGATCGCCGGCGCGGAAGTAGATGAGTCCGCGCTCCATGCGTCCCGCGGCCAACGGTGTGGCGTCCGCGAGGGCGAGCAGGGCTTCGTTCTCCTTGCCGATCTTCTCCAGCAAGCGGCCGTAGCCGAGCGCGTATTCCGGGGTGTTGCCCCAGGTGGTGGCGTGCCGGTAGTCTTGCAGAGCCGCACCAGTCTCGCCGCGCAGTTCGTGCACGCGGGCGATCAAGAAGGCAGCTTCCGCGTTGCGCGGGGATTCGTCTCCGACTTTCTTTACCTCGCTCTGCGCGAGTTCGAACTTGCCCAGATCCAGGGCAAGGCGCGCGATTGCGAGGTGCAAGGCGCGGGTTGCGTGCCCGGTCTGCAGCTCGTCCTGGTAGCGGGCCAGGGCCTCGTCCTTGTGGCCCAATTTTAGGCACACTTCGGCCAAGCGCTCGCGCAGGCCCAAGGTTTGCGGGGACGACTTCAGGGTTTCCTCCAGCGAGGCCCTTGCTTCGGCAAGCTTGCCCTGGGCTTCGAGCGCGGAGGCGAGGCCCAGGCGCGCCGCGATCGATTTCGAATCGGCATCCAAGGCGCGGGTGAAAACCTCTTCGGCCTTGACCGGTTCGCCGGCGACGATCAGGGCTTCGCCCCAGGCAAGTTGCAACACCGAGGCAGGCGCGCCCGCCTCTTCCGCCGCGCGCAGCACGGCCAGCGATTCCTCGGCCTTGTGCTGCTGCTGGAGCAGCGCCGCGAGCGTGAGCGACGCGGGCAAGAACTTGGGATCCCGCTTGATGGCTCCTCGATAGCCCTGCTCGCCCGCCGCGAAGTCCGGCGGCTGCTTGGCCGCGGCGGCGAAGCCGGTCCAGAACGGGCCTCGCGGATCCTCGGGGCGCTCCTTCGTCGCCGCTTCGATCAATGTCAAGCCCTCCGCCGCTTTTCCCGTCGCGATGAGGGCTCCGCCCAAGCAGAACTTGCCTGCCGCGCTTGCCTCGAGTCCAGGTCCGGCGCCCTTGAGGCGATCCAAGGCCTCCGCGTACTTGCCTTCGTAGAGCAGCGATTCTCCGAGAGCAAGATGGGCGGCGGTCAAGCGTCTGTCGAGGGTGACCGCGCGTTGAAAGGCGTCGATGGCTTCCAGCGTGCGGCCCAACGCTTGTGCGGCTTGGCCGATCATCAGTTGCAGCTCGGCTTGTTCGGCGATTCCTGCTTCCGGCGACTTCTTGTCATTCTTGTCGAGCAAGGCACGCGCGGCGGCCAGGCGCTTGTCCGGGTCATCCTCAAATTGAGCCAGTGCGATCTGCGCTCCCGCATGGGTCGGGTTCCGGGCCAGCGCGGCTTCGAATTCCTTGCGCGCCTCCGCGCTGGTGGTTGCCGCCAACGCCTTGCCGAGCAGGTAGTGTCCAAGCGCCTCGGCGGGTTTGGCGGCGACGTAGCGCCTGAGCGGAGCGACCGCAGCCGCGCTCTTGTCTTCGCTAAGGCGCGCGATGCCCAGGATGAGCAGGCTTGTCTCCGCGTTGCGGTCGGCAAGCAAGGCATCGGCCTCGCGCGGTTTGCCCTTGGCCACGGCGAGGAGGGCACGTGCCAGGCCAAGCGAGGCCGCCACCTTGGGCTCGGGATGGATACCGTCGAGCAGGTGCTCGGCGCGGTCGAGATCGGCGGGAGCGCCACCGTGGACCGTGAAAGCGAGGAGAAGCAACTCGGCGGCCTTGATGCGAAGCTTGGCACCCTGTTCTCTTGTCTTGGCGCCGGCTTGGGTCAGCCGATCCGCCGCGTGCGCATACGCGGTCAGGTTGTCTTTCGCCAACTCGGAGCTGAAGGGCGCGATGACCGTGTCGGGGCTAGGCGCTGTTCGCAACAAAGGCAGCCCGACGACAACGCCGAGCAGGGCAGCCACGACGGCGCTCCCCGCGAAGAAGATCCAACGCGGCAAGGTTTTGCGCTTGGCCGAGGGGCGCAGCGCCCGCACCGCCGTCGTGCCTCGACTGGTGGGCGGGGCCAGGGACGGCAACGATTTGTCGTCGGGGGGCGGCGGCGCGGCTTCGACCATCCCTTCATCGGCCATGCGGGCCACGCGGGCCACGCGCACGCCGGGAAAGGGAATGGCATCCTCGTTCGGCGCGCCTGGCTGGGTTTCGCCTTCAAGCTCGAGACTGAAGCCCATATCGACCCGGCTCGCAGGGGAGGCCTTCTTCTCGGGTGTGATTCTCGCCACCGGAAGCGGAGACCCGTCTCTTCCGCCGACGCCGTCCGGCGGAGTTGGCATGGCTTCGTCGAGCAAGTCCGACAGGGATGGCGAAGCCTGCCTCGACGTCGAAGATGGTGCCACCGGAACGGCCGGCATGGGAAAGGGCATGGTGTTCGCGCGTGCGTGGGGCTGCGGTTCGCCACCGGCGGCGCGACCTGGCAGGGGCGGTGGCTTGCGCGGTGAAGAAGGCGGAGCCTTCGCATGCGGCGGATCCAGCAGGGGCGGAGCTTCGAGCGAGAAGCCCAGCGGATCTTCCGGTGGCGGTGGTGGCGGCGGAATAGCAAGATCGAGCGGGGCACTGGGAGCGCCAGAAGCGGCCCCAAATCCCATGTCCTCGTCCGCGAACAGATCCAGCCCCAATCCCAGCGGCGGCGTCGATGTTCTCGCCGGCGCTCGCTCGGAAGACGAAGCCGGCAGGTTGGGTCCGAAGGACGGCCCCTTGGCCACGGGCAAGTCTCCGGGTCTGGGGACGATTTCGCGCGACACCGGCAGATCGCCAGGCCTCGGCATTGTCTCGCGCGACACCGGCAGATCGCCCGGGCGCGGAACCATATCGCGGTCCACTGGCAGGTCATCCGGTCTCGGCATCGCTTCACGTGGCACCGGCAGGTCGTCCAAGGGCGGCCTTGCGGGTGGCTTCACCTTGAAGGGAGTTCTACAAAAGGTGCAGACATGGTCGACCCCGATAGGCGGAACGGCCGCGACCACCTGCTGTTCCTTGAAACATTTTGGGCAAATGACCTTGAGAGGCGACACGGCAAACCCTTTGCGGCCATTCTATCATCGCCCTGCGCCCGTCGCGCGGGGGGGTTAGGTCTTGGGTTGGTCCTGGTTCACGGATAGGGTTGCCGAAAGCCGCTGGGCGATGTGTTGCTGGTAGCGGGTTTGGTACAGCTGCACCAGCGCCAGGAAGAGCGTCATGATGAGGGGACCGTAGAGCAGTCCGGCCGCGCCGAATCCGATGATTCCTCCGAGCACGCTCAGGAAGACGAGCAAATTGTTCATGCGCATGGTGGAACCCATGATGCGGGGTTTGATTGCGTACTCGAAGAAGAACGACTCGCCCATGCAGAACACGAGGAACAGCACCGCCGCGAGCGGGCGGCCCTCGATCCACAGATAGGCCGTTGCCGGAACCACCACGGCCGCGATTCCCACCAGGGGCAGGAAGGCCGCGATGGTCATGAGGATTCCCCACAGGAAGGGCGAGGGCAGGCCAACCACGACCCAAGCAATTCCGGCGACCAGGCCTTGCAGGGCGCTGGAGGTTCCGCTGCCGAGCAAGATGGCGCGCCCGACTTCGCCGAGTTTGTTGATGAAGATCTGATCTTCGTCGTGCTTGAGCGGCGACAAACGGTAGATGAAGGTGCGCAACTTGTCGCCGTGGATGAACAGGTAGAAGATCGAGAAGAGCGTGATCACGATGTGGAGGGCGGTGGAAAAGAGGCTGGAAACGAAGCTGTTGGCGCGCGTGGCCAGCCACTGGGTAAGACCTTTGCCCGTGTCGAGGAGGGACTGTTCCACCCATTCCGGCGCCAGGTTGAGTCCGAGGCGCGTGGCCAGGTCCGAGATGGCGCTCATGATGACGCCGCTGCGTCCGGCGAAGGTTCGCACCGCGAGCGAGCGGCCGGCGCTGGCCCACGTCGCCGATGCCTCGCTGATATCGCGCAGGAGCGCGGAGGCGACGAGGAACAAGGGCACGGCGCCAACCACTACCAAACCAGCGACCACCAGGCCAGATGCGAGCACTTGCCGGTTCCCGAGCAGCCGGCTCACGCGCGCGTGGACCGAGGTCAACATGACCACGAAGAGGAAGGCGATGACCATGTCGCCCAAGAAGGGCAAGAGCACGTAGCCCACCGCCAAAAAGGCGATGATGAAGAGAACAACGAAGAAATAGGGAGCGATGGCCTCGTTGCCGAAACGCATTCTGGCCGCGGGGCCGTCGGCCGCGGGGGGCGCCGTGCGCAAGGGCTCGGGGGTTTCGTTTCGGTCGGAATCTTCCATGGCGCGTAGCATACCGCGCGTTGCCAATTCCGTCGCGATGATAACGCGAGGATAAGCTGACACGATGTAGGCCGAATCGACTCCTCTTTTCGTAGAGTCGCGCCCGAGGTGGCGCCCGCGGTCCGCGCCGGACTTGACGTTCTTGGTCCTATCTTCTAGATAAGGGCGTCGCGATGGCCCAGGGATGCTTGGGTCATGGACGGAAAGTCTTCATGGGTTACCAATTCGGAGCAGTGCTCGCGTTCGCGGTGATGGCCATCCTCTTCGCCCTGGTCATGCTGCTCGTCGGCCGAATGTTCCGGCCGCGCTTCCCGAACGACGACAAGCTGTCGATCTACGAATGCGGCGAGCGGCCCATCGGCTCGGCTTGGTACAACTTCAATCCGCGTTTCTATCTCATCGCCCTGGTCTTCATCATCTTCGAGGTCGATATCGCGCTGACCTTTCCGGTGGTCGTGGTCTACGCTTCGTGGATCAAAAAAGGGACCGGCTGGGTCGCATTTGTCGAGCTGATTCTCTTCACCGTGGTTTTGTTGGTCGGGTTGGCGTGGGCGTGGGCGCACGGGGATCTGGAGTGGATCAAGAAACTGTCGCAGCCACCCCGCATGACCCCAGAGCCCGGCGTGAAATCGCCTGGCATCTGAGAATCGCCGCATGACCCACAATGAGCCATATCTCGCCGAACCGGGCACCGGCGTCCTGTTCACCAACACCAGCATGATCGATGACGCCATCAATCTGGCGCGCAAGAATTCGATTCACTACCTGCTTTTCGGGCTGGCGTGCTGCGGGATCGAACTCATGCAGACCGGCGGCCCACGCGCCGACTTGGATCGCTTCGCCGCCATCTTCCGCGCCAGCCCCCGTCAGGCGGATCTGATGATCGTCGCCGGAACGCTCACCTATAAAATGGCGGTAAGGACCAAGCTGCTCTACGACCAAATGGCCGAGCCGAAGTACGTGCTGTCCATGGGCTCGTGCGCGAACTGCGGCGGGCTGTTCCAGGCGTCGTACTCGGTCTGCAAAGGCGTGGACAAGATCATTCCCGTCGATGTCTATGTGCCCGGCTGTCCGCCGCGACCGGAAGCCCTGACCGAGGGGCTTCTGCGCATTCAGGACATCATGATGTGCGAGCGCTGGAAGACCAAGATGCGGCCGGGCCGCGTGGATCCCAACGCTCCGATGATGATTCCCGCCCCAGGGGCCAAGTAGGATGCTACACGAAGAAATCTGCACGCAGCTCCAGGCGCAGTTCGGCGAGGCCGTGGGCGCTCTCTCGGAGACCAAGGGCGACCGCTTCATCGTGGTTAAGGGCCAAAGGATCGTCGACGTTTGCCGGTTCCTCAAGACCACGACCGGGTTGGAGTTCGACTACTGCCAGGACATTACCGCGGTGGATTGGCCGACGCGGAAGATTATCGAGGTCGTGTACCATCTCTATTCGCTGGTACATCGACACGGGCTGGTGCTGAAGGCCGAGACCGATCGCGAGAAGCCCACTATCGCCACCGTCGAAGGCGTGTGGAAGGCCGCGACCTGGCTGGAGCGGGAGATTTACGACCTTTTTGGTGTGAATTTCGAGGGCCACTCGGACCTGCGGCGGATTCTCATGCCCGATGATTGGGTCGGGTTTCCGCTGCGCAAGGATTACCAGGAAGCGGGCGGCTACCATGGCATCGGCAACGCCCGACCCGATCCGTTGGTGCAACTTGCGAAGCTGACGGATGGGAAGCGCAAGGCGGTGGCCGCCGCTGCCGCGTTTGCTGCCGCCGCGCCACCCGCGCCAGCACCCGAAGCGCCCCAGGAGAAGAAGGAGTAGCCATGGCCATCGATATGCAGCTCGATCGCCACATCCTTCGCCGCACCGATAGTAGCGACGAGGAGATCGTCGTCAACTTCGGGCCGCAGCACCCTTCCACCCACGGGGTTATCAACTTCGTCACGCAGACCAACGGCGAGGTCATTCGCCGCTCGGTCCCGGACGTCGGCTATTTGCACCGCGGGCTGGAGAAGATCGGCGAGATGGTCCCCTACCCAGGGTACATGCCGTTCACCGACCGCATCGATTATCTGGCCGCCATGTTCGCCAACGAAGGCTACGCCTTGGCCATCGAACGGTTGCTCGGCGTCGAGGCTCCGCCGCGCGCGAAATACATCCGCGCTATCGCGGGCGAGCTGTGCCGCATCTCCAATCACTTCATTTCGGTCGGCACCATGGCCCAGGACATCGGCGCGGCCACGCCGCTCACCCACGCCTTGCGCGAGCGCGAATCGGTCAACGACCTCTTGGAAGAGCTGTGCGGCGCGCGCCTGACCTTCAATTTCCATCGCATCGGCGGCGTAGCATTCGACTTGCCGACGGGCTGGGGCGACAAGGTTCTGCGCTTTCTCGATCACCTCGACAGCTACATCCAGGAATGGGATCGCCTGATCACCTTTAACGAGATCTTCGTCAAGCGTTTGGCCAACGTCGGCATCATCACGCGCGAGAAGGCCATCGACTACGGCTTGGCCGGTCCCAACCTGCGCGGCTCGGGCGTCAATTGGGATATCCGCCGCGACATGCCCTACGGCGCGTACCCGGACCTCGACTTCAACATCCCCGTCGGCGCCGGCCGCTTCGGCACCCTCGGCGATTGCTGGGATCGCTACTTCGTGCGCGTGCAGGAGATCGTCGAATCCTCGAAGATCGTGCGCCAGGCCCTGGCCAAGCTGCCCGAGGGCGACATCCAGGCCAAGGTGGCGCGCAAGCTGAAGCCCGAGGCGGGCGAGGCGGTTGGCCGAGTGGAATCCGCCCGTGGCGAGATGCTTTACTACGTCGTGTCCGACGGTTCCGAGAAGGCCTACCGCTTGCGCGTGCGTACCGGCAGCTTCATGGCCATGGCCATTATCGAGGAGCTTTCGCACGGAATCATGGTGGCCGATCTCATCGCCATCATCGCTTCGCTAGACGTCGTTGCTCCGGAGGTTGACCGGTGAGAATCACGCTTGGACTCGATTCCACGTCGCTGACCCGGCGCTACCCGCGGCTGGCGATTCTGGTCACGCTGTTCATGGCTTTCGCGCTGCCGCTTGGGCTCTACATCGCGGCGCTCGCAATCTTCCCGCTCAACACGCCCGAGCGGCTGGATGCGATGGCGCGGCAGTGGTTTGGCGTCGAACTGGCCAATTCGCCCTACCGCTATCCGGTGTACGCCCTGTTCCTGCTGCTGGTTGCTTTCATCGCCGTCAACTACGCCGCGGTTTTTGGCGGGGCCTCGACCTGGGTCGAGCGCCGCGTGGCGGGCCGCATGCAAAGCCGCATCGGTCCCAACCGCACTGGCGCCGCCGGATTCCTGGCCTGGGTCGCCGACGCGGTGAAGATGGTTCTCAAGGAAGACACCATTCCGGCCTCGGCCGACGACTTGCTCTTTCGAGCCGCGCCGTATTTCTCCATGGTGGGCCTGCTCCTGCCCTTCGTGGTGTTGCCCTTCGGCGAGGCCACGGTGGTCACCGACATGAACGTCGGCGTTTTCTACGTCGCCGCCACCAGCGCCTTCGTGGTTGTGGGCATTCTGGTATCGGGCTGGGCCTCCAATTCCAAGTGGGCGCTCTTCGGCGGCATTCGCGGCGCCGCGCAGGTCTTGTCCTACGAGATCCCGGCCGGCATCGCGCTCATGGTGCCGGTGCTCATGGCGGGCACCTTGTCCATGCAAGGCATTGTGCGCGCCCAAGGCGGTTGGCCGTGGGAATGGTTCGTCATGCGCAACCCGGCCGCCTTCGTGGCGTTCTTCATCGCGGTGACGAGTTCCTTGGCCGAAGGCAACCGCACGCCCTTCGATTTGCCCGAGGCCGAGTCGGAACTCGTGGCCGGCTACCACGCCGAATACTCGGGCTTTCGCTTGGCCATCTTCCTCATGGTCGAGTGGGCCAACATGTGGATCATGGCGGGTCTGGCCGTGACCTTATTTCTCGGCGGCTGGCAGGTTCCCGGCATCACCGAGGAGACGTACAAGAGCGCGCTCGGCTCGGGACTCGTGCCCTCGCCGCTCTGGTTCGTCTGGCAGCTGCTTTCGATGTTCATCTTCGTCGTCAAGACCTGGGCGCTGGTGTTCGTCTTCATTTGGTTGCGCTGGACCCTTCCCCGGGTGCGCGTCGACCAGCTCATGACCCTGTGCTGGAAGTACCTGGTGCCCGGCGCGTTCCTCTGCTTCATCGTGACGCTGCTTTGGCAGCTCGTGGTGCCGCCGGTCGGAATGACGATCACGGGGATCGCATTCACGGTCTTTGCGCTTCTCTTGCTCGTCAAATTTCTCGTCGACATGCGACGCAACATCGACAAGGTCAAAGGCGACCGCGTGGATCTGAGTAATTGGTGATTTTCGATGCTTGAAGAAATCCACCAATATTTCGGGAACATCTCGGACGTCATCAAGACGTTCTGGGAAGGCTTGTCGGTCACGCTGTCGTACATGTTGCGCCGGCCGATCACCGTTCAATATCCAGACCGCACCGAGAAGCGCGTGGCCGACATGTTGCCCTCGCGCTACCGCGGTCTCCTGGAAGTGGACATGTCCGTGTGCACGGGCTGCATGGCCTGCGAGCGCGCTTGCCCTATCTCGGTCATCAAGATCGCCACCGATAAGGATCCCGCGAACCCCAAGCAGCGGCTCATCACCCAGTTCGACATCGACGAATCGAAGTGCATGTTCTGCGGCCTGTGTGTCGAGCCCTGTCCGACCGGCGCCATTCAACACACACGCGAATTCGAATCGACCATGAAGGCCATCGACAGTTTGGTCTTCCGCTGGGTGCCTGACCCTGAGCAGCCAGCGCCGTTCTACCGGCCGGTCAAGGGGCAGGATGCGCCGCGCGCTCCGGTGGGCGAAATCCTGCGCAAGAAGATGGCGGAAACTTCGTGGATCGCTCTTCCATCCATTCTCGCCGCCGAGGGACCGAAAAAGGAATAGGTCATGCAACCCGAGTTTGCCGTCTTCATCTTCCTTGCGCTGGCCAGCCTGGTCGGGGCGGCGTTCGTGGCCTTGTCGCGCAACATCTTCTGGAGCGCCATGGGCCTGCTGTCCAGCCTGGTCGGCGTGGGTGGTATGTACGTGCTCTTGTCCGCGGACTTCGTCGCCGTCACGCAACTTCTGGTCTACATCGGCGGCGTATTGGTGCTCATCATCTTCGCAGTCATGCTCACCAGCCAAATCCAGGACATCAACATTTCGAACCGCAGCATGGGGCTGGTCGGCGGGTATGCCGTCTTCTTCGTCGTGTCGACGTTGCTTTGCTTCGTCGCCTTGTGGGCTCCATGGAAACTGACCGCCATCGAGCCGCTGAAGGAAACCACGGCCGCCCTCGGCGAGGGCCTTCTCGGTACCTGGCTTCTGCCTTTTGAAATCGTGTCGGTGTTGCTGGTCGCCACCTTGGTGGGAGCTATCGTCATCGCGCGCAAAGAAGTCAAGTCCGACTCATAGCGGGGCAGAAAACATGGCGCACCTTTCGCTCAATCACTTTCTCGTCATTTCCGCCCTGCTTTTCGGGTTCGGCATGCTGGCCGTGGTCACCCGCCGCAATGCCGTGGCCGTGCTCATGGGCATCGAATTGATCTTGAATGCCGCCAACTTGAATCTGGTCGCCTTCGGGCGCTACGTGGCGGGCGGCATCTCGGGCCAGGTCTTCGGCCTTTTCGTCATCGTGCTGGCCGCGGCCGAGGCCGCCGTCGGGCTAGCCATCATCCTCACCCTCTACCAGATGTCGCGCAATATCGACACGTCGCAAGCCACCACGCTCAAGGAATAGGCAGCGAGAGTCACCATGGAATTGCAACACGCTGCACATCAGTTGGCCCCGCTCGCCACGCAAGCGGCGAGCTACCTGTGGCTCATTCCGTTCTTCCCGCTGGTGGGCGCGGTCATCAACGCGACCATGGGCGTGCGCCTGCAGCGCCGTTTCGGCAAGGGCCTGGTTCACGGCATCGGCATCGGCGCTATGGTGGCCTCGTTCGTGGTGGCCTGCGTGGCCTTCGTGACCTTGTTCGGCCTCGACAGCGAGCATCGTTTCCTGCAGGACACCCTGTGGAACATCTTCACCGCCGGTAAGGTCTCGGTGGATCTCGGCTTCGCCCTCGATCCGCTAAGCATGATGATGACCCTCATCATCACCTTCATCGGCACGCTCATTCACGTGTTCTCGACTGGCTACATGGCCGACGAGCCGTCGTACTGGCGTTTCTTCGCGTATTTGAACCTCTTCGTCTTCTCGATGTTGCTCCTCGTGATGGGCGACAATTTCGTACTCATGTTCTTCGGCTGGGAGGGCGTGGGTCTGTGCAGCTACTTGCTCATCGCCTTCTGGTACGCGGATCCGCAGAAGGCGGCGGCCGGCATGAAGGCCTTCGTGACCAATCGCTTCGGCGACTTCGGTTTCATCCTCGGCCTGTTCCTGCTTTTCTGGGCGCTGGGCGGGGCGTGGAACGAATCCCAGGACGGCCATCTTCGCTACAGTGAAGACATCGTGCAGATCGCCAATCACACCGAAAATGCCATGGAAAGGATCGGACACGCCCCGATCAAAATCGGTCCCACCCTGAACTTCCGCGAGCTGCGCGACCAGGTCGTCATCACCGAGACCGGCGTGGCCGAGCATCTCAAGAGCCAGAAGCTCTTTGGCTTCGGTCTTCTAGCCATGGTCGGCATCTTGCTTTTCGTCGGGGCCATGGGCAAGAGCGCGCAGTTGCCCTTGCACGTGTGGTTGCCTGACGCTATGGCTGGTCCCACGCCGGTTTCAGCGCTGATCCACGCGGCGACCATGGTCACCGCCGGCGTGTACATGGTGGCGCGACTGAACTTCATTTTCGCCTTGTCGCCGACCGCGATGGGTTGGGTGGCCTTTATCGGCGCGCTGACCGCGCTCTTTGCCGCGTCCATTGGCTTCTTCCAATACGACATCAAGAAGGTCCTGGCCTACTCGACGGTGTCGCAGCTCGGCTTCATGTTCATCGGCGTCGGCGTCGGCGCCTACTGGGCCGGCGCTTACCACTTGCTTACGCATGCGTTTTTCAAGGCCTGCTTGTTCCTCGGCTCTGGCTCCGTGATCCTCGGCTGCCACCACGAGCAGGACATGCGCAAGATGGGCGGGCTCGGCAAGCTGATGCCGGTCACCAAGTGGACCTACCTCGTCGCGTGTTGGGCCATCGCCGGCTTTCCGTGGGCCAGCGGCTTCTATTCCAAGGATGAAATCCTTTGGAAGGCGTTCACACAGGAGGGGATGGCCTTTCTGGGAATGCCGGCGCCCTGGCTGGGGCAGCTCATCTATTTCATGGGCATTATCACGGCCGCCGGAACGTCGTTCTACATGTTCCGCAGCTACTACATGACGTTCACGGGGGAGTATCGCGGCGGCCATGACCATGGGCACGACGATGCTCATGGGCATGGGCATACGCCGCACGAATCGCCGTTGGCGATCACGCTGGTACTGGTCGCGCTGGCGACGGGCGCGGTGCTGGCGGCGGTTCTCGGTATTCCGACCGCGTGGAGCGGCGCCGCGCCTGTGCTTGAGCACTGGCTCGAACCCGCGCTGCCGGCGGTGGTTCATTTCGCCGAGAAGGCGCACAGCACGGAATTCTTGTTCCAGGCCATCGGCGTTTCGGCCGGTGCCATCGGCTGGTTCTTTGCCCGCATGCTCTACAAGGACAACCGGAGCCAGGTGCCGGCGCGGCTACTCGAACGCTGGAAGGGCGTCTGGACCGTGGTCTACAACAAATACTACGTCGACGAGCTGTACCAGGCGACCATCCTGCGCGGTTCGGTTGCCCTGGCGCGCCTCTTTTCATGGTTCGACAAGCACCTCGTCGACGGGCTGGTAAACCTTGTCGGCGCCATCGCGCGTGTCTTCGCCGAGCTGGACGGCGCCATCGATCGCTATCTTGTCGACGGCGCGGTCAATCTGATCGCAAATTCCACGCTGTCGGCGGGCAGCATCCTGCGCCGGGTGCAGACCGGGCGCATTCAAACCTACCTTTACGGGGCACTGGTGGGCGCCATCGCCATCGTGCTCTTCAACTTCATCATCAAGTGACGACGACCGGGGACATGCGCTCATGATCAGTCAACAGAACGTTCTTTCCTGGGCTACCTTCTTCCCGCTCATCGGGTTGGCGGTGATTCTGCTTTTCACGGCGGCCAGGTTCTTCCTCGGCATGTCCCGCCACACGCTCGACCAGCTGGCGCGCGTGACGGGGCTCGTGGCGAGCGGGCTTTCCTTCGCCTGCGCGGTGCTGGCCTGGATCTGGTTCGACCCGGCCAAATCGGGCGTGCAGATGGTTCAGCACTTCACCTGGATCAAGAGCTTCAACATCGAGTACCTCATGGGCGTCGACGGACTGTCGATTTCCATGGTTCTGCTCACCGGGATTGTCTCCTTCGTCGCTTTCATCGCCTCGATGCCCTGGTGGGGCAGCGCCAAGTATCTCGACATGGCCGGCATGTCCGATCACGGTCATGACGACGATCATCACCCCAAGCACTTCTCGGTGCGCATGGTGCCGGGCTACATGTGCATGTTGCTGCTCCTGCAGACCGGCATGATGGGCACCTTCGTCGCCCTCGACATGTTCCTGTTCTATGTGTTCTGGGAGGTGATGCTCTTGCCGATGTATTTCCTCATCGGCATCTGGGGCGGTCCGCGCAAGGAATACGCGGCCATCAAGTTCTTCCTCTACACCTTGGTCGGCTCGGTGCTGATGTTGCTCGCCATCATCGGCATCTACTACAACAGCCACGCGGCGCCGCTCGCCGACGGCACGATGTCGTCAGGCCACACCTTCAATCTGCTCGAGCTGGCCAAGCAGGGCGCCGAGGGCGTCTTCGCCCGCTCGCCCGCCGTGTTCGGATTCGCCTTCACCAAGATCGCATTCATCGCGCTCTTCATCGGCTTCGCCATCAAGATCCCGATGTTTCCCTTCCATACCTGGTTGCCCGACGCGCACGTCGAGGCGCCCACGCCCGTCTCGGTCATTCTGGCGGGCGTACTTTTGAAGATGGGGCCCTACGGCATTCTGCGCTTCAACTACCCACTTCTTCCCGACGCCACCCAATGGGCGGCCACGGCCATTGCCGTCTTCGGCGTCATCAACATCATCTACGCCGCCTTCGTGTGTCTGGCCCAGACCGATCTCAAGAAGCTCATCGCCTACTCGTCGGTCAGCCACATGGGCTTCACCTTGCTTGGCATGGCGGCCATGACCCCGGCTGGTATCTCCGGCGCCGTGTTCAACATGTTCTCCCACGGCATCATCTCGCCGATGTTGTTCCTTATCGTGGGCGTGATCTACGACCGCGCCCACCATCGTGAGATCGGCCGCTTCGGCGGCCTCGCCTCGGCCTTGCCCGAATACTCGGCCATGACCGGCCTCGCCTTCTTCGCCTCGCTTGGGCTGCCCGGCATGTGCGGCTTCATTTCGGAGTTTCTGGTGCTGTCGGGTTCGTTCCCCACCTTCATGATCTTCACCTCGATCTCGGCCACCGCAGTCATTATCACCGCGGCCTACTACTTGTGGGCCATTCATCGCGCCTTCCTCGGCAAGCTCAATCCCGTCTACAAGGACTACCCCGATTTGGTGTGGCGCGAGCGCTTGGTGCTCTACCCTCTCGGCGCCATCGCCATCGTGCTCGGCTTCTATCCCCAGGCCATTCTGTCGGTCATCAATCCGGCGCTCACCCAGCTCATCAGCGGCCTGCGGCCGATGTGATCTTCCCGATTTGAAGGGAACCGTATGACCACTACCGAATTCAACATCGCGAGCGCTGCCTGGTTCAGACCCGAGCTGGTGCTGACCGCGGGCGTTCTCCTCCTCTTCTTGCTGGATTTGGGTTGGAAGCAAAGTCGCCATCGCGTGCTCATCCTCACCCTGGGCGCGCTCGCGTGCGTCGGTGTGGCGGGCGGCTGCCTCGCCTTTCAGCCGTCCGAGAGCCGCGCCATGTTCAACGGCATGATCGCCAGCGATCGCTTCGCCACCTTCTTCAAGTGGCTCTTCCTCGCCGCCGGGGCGCTCACCGTGCTCATCGCCTCGCGCTCGGATGAATTCACCTCGCCGCGCATTGGCGTGTTCTACGCGCTCCTGCTCTCGGTAGTGCTCGGCATGTTCCTCATGGCCAGCTCGCTCGACCTGCTCATGCTCTATCTCGCGGTCGAACTGGTCTCGCTGCCGAGCTACGCCATCGCCGGCTACAAGCCCGGCGATCGCCGCGCCGCCGAGGCCTCGCTCAAGTACGTCATCTACGGCGGCGTCGCATCCGGGATCATGCTCTTCGGCCTGTCGTACATTTACGGGCTCACCGGCAGTACCAGCCTGACCTCGCTGGGTGTGCGCCTGGAAAGCCTAGCAGCGCCGGCCTCCGCGGGCGGCCAAGCCGGTCTGCGCATGGCCTTGCTGGTCGCCGTCATCTTCGTGTTCTGTGGCATCGGCTACAAGATCGCCGCCGTGCCCTGGCACATGTGGTGCCCCGACGTCTACGAGGGCGCCCCCACGCCGTTCACGGCTTTCCTGTCCGTCGGGCCCAAGGCGGCGGGCATGGCGCTCGCCATCCGTGTCTTCTACACGGCCCTGGCCAGCGGCCCCGATTCCGAGGGATTCGCGCGCGGGCTTATCGACGTGCCCTGGCCGGCCATCGTCGGCGCCGTCGCAGCGGTGACCATGACCCTCGGCAATCTCACCGCACTCCACCAGAACAATCTCAAGCGCCTGCTCGCCTACTCGTCGATCTCGCACGCCGGCTACGCCCTGATGGGGCTTGCCGCCGCCTCGCAACTCGGCGTGCAAAGCGTGATGATCTACATGCTGGTCTACCTGGTGATGAACCTCGGAGCCTTCCTCGCGGTCATCGCCATCGGCCAGGCCACGGGCTCCGAAACCATCGCCGACTGCAAGGGCCTGGTGCACCGCCATCCCCTCTTGGCCATCACCTTCGCCGTCTTCCTCTTCTCGCTCACCGGTCTGCCGCCGCTGGCTGGCTTCACGGCCAAGTGGTACCTCTTCGTGTCGGTGCTAAACCACTATTCCGAGGACGGCGGCGGTTGGTATGTCGCGCTCGCCATCGTCGCCGCGCTCAATACGGCGGTTTCGCTTTACTACTATGTGCGCATCGTGCGCGCCATGTTCATCGACCAGCCCGTGGGCGAACTCGTCGTGCGCCCCAAGGTTTCCTACCAGATCATGCTCGGCACCTTCTCGGCCGCGCTTCTCCTCTTCGGCATCTGGTGGACGCCGATCGTCGAATGGACGCAGTGGTCGCTGACGTTCATGCGACGGGGGTAGCGAGGCGCGAAGCGCCTGCGGTTGGGCGCGCGGTCATCGTGGACGGTCGCGGCTGGCGTCTGGTCGATCTACCTGTGCAACGTCCTGCACGCCCGCCTGGACGGACGCGACTTCATCATCCGAGGATAGAAACCAGTGGAAAACCACCCGCACCGGAGTGTTGCCTAAGTTCCCGGTTCTCTGTCACCCATGTTCCCGGTTGCTCACGAAACGCTGTACTATACCCGCAATGTTGCGCAAGAATAGTCGGCTGCGAGCAATCCTTGGGTCAGCTGGGACGGAATTTCTCGAGCACGCGGCCGGATCCATCGAAAGAATCCTTCCCCACGTCGCCGTGTCGACGTGGAAGGAGATCCCCTGGATGGCGCCTGGGGGCTATTGGGCCGGCAAGGATCGAAAAGCGCTGAACGTCAGAATCTCGATCGGGAAGAGTCCTGGCGGGCGAACACTGTCGGCTACCGTACGTCGAAGGCGAGTTGCCGGCGGGAAGGAGACAGGAAGACAGACTCTCGACGTGAGGGAGCACGATATTTGCAGGAGAATTGCCCTCCGTTCGTCCTCGGTGATCGCGACAAAGTCCCCGGAGGAACCAGCCCGTTCCCTCACCGCAATTCGCGACGCCTTCGACGAACAGATCGTCGCGGAGCACTTGAAGGCTCACCATGCTCTTGAACTCCATTTTGATGAGGTTCTGAAGGCTCTGCATCAGTTATCTGAGCAGACCTACGAGAACAAGTCTTTGACGTTTGGGTGCATCGTCGATCCCGCGAAAGACGCTGGTTCGAATTCCCCTGTCTTCCCTACCGAGCTTCTGCGTTCGAAGAAATACAAAGCTCTGTCGGACGGCTTCCGCACCGCGTACCATGTGGCGTCCAATGGTGCCTTGATCGGTTTCGTTGACCTTCGAGAGTTCCCCAAGCATGGCGTTCTCTCCCTGGGGCACATGTATCCGGAATGGGCGGAAGATCTCGCCGCCGCGAGCCGGGACGGACGGTGCGGACTATGCCTTAGCCGACAGGGGGGATATCCTGGTATTCGAGGAGGGGAGTCTCCGGTTCACCTATCGATACGGCCGATGGCAGTATTGGAATCACGCTCACCTTGTGACATTGCTGCGGGACCGTGCGAGGGCACAGCACGTTGTTCCCACCTTTCTCGGGAAGGTCGTCGCGAGCATCTACCGAGCGGCCCTGGACGTCTCCTTCCGTCGGAGCGGCGGCTTATTCGTCATCGTACGCAACCGCGCCAGTAGCCGCTTTGTCGTGCGGGAAGGGGACGGACTTGGAAACGCCGCTCGCGCTGAGGTCGACCGTCAGTTCGACAAAATCGTTGAAGCTCACAAGATCCAGACGCTTCCCCGCGCCATCGCGGCGGAGCTGGCGGCGCTCGACGGAGCTGTAGTGCTCGACAACTCCGGTCGAATCCTTGCGTTCGGTGCAGTCCTCGATCCCCGAAAGCGAGGCAAGCTCGAGGGAACGGAAGGCAGCAGAACGAAGGCTGCAATAGGGGCATCGAACTATGGCGTCGCAGTCAAGGTAAGCTCCGACGGGGACATCACTGTCTATCACGCCGGGCGCGAATTCATTCGCATCCGACACTGGTCATCGTCTGGCAACGGTTTGGCGTTCACCCGCGAGCGGCCATCCGCGGCCGATCGTCGGGTGCAACGCCGTTGGGTGCAGATCTTGCTTGCAACAGTGAATCGCGGCCGAATTGCACAGCTTCGTAGACAAAAGGGGGCACTACAAGGCACCTATGGATTGTCAACGACCATAGATAGCCAGGAGGCCCCCAATG
>Ga0224559_1000381_pt1 | contig 30351 bp, 30 predicted proteins | sample 714S33034metaG_FD_180676 | JGI IMG/M metagenome (GOLD analysis project Ga0224559, IMG submission 180676) | Peat soil microbial communities from Stordalen Mire, Sweden - 717 S3 30-34 | ecosystem: Environmental > Terrestrial > Soil > Wetlands > Peat | place: Sweden: Norrbotten County, Stordalen... | reverse complement strand
TGTGCTTCTCCTTGCATTGATTCGGGGGTCGCCGCCGTCTTCCCAACCAGCGGTTGCACGGTGTAACTGCTCACGGTCGGCGCTTCCGGGCGCTTGTAGTCGGGACCGGCAGCGCAGCCGCTTAACAATACGGCGACCATCGGTATTATTAGTGTAAATAAGCGAGTTCCGGAAATATCCAGATCAACTTTTTTATATTGTTTGATTGACACGGCTTTCCTATAACTTTGTGAAAAATATGAGCTTGGCAGGAATTCTATGCTAGGTTTGATCAAATATTGTTACAGAACGATAACGCGAGAAAATTTACAGTCCCAAGTTCTAAATTCCAAGTGATGCATCATACTATTTAAATCTATTTTTCGAATATTTAATAACAGACCACTTGCCTTAGCACGTCAAAGCGAGCCGTTTTAGTTTAGCTCCACACAGTTGACCAACACCCCTCTGCACCTCATAGGTGCAACCATATGTTTTTGCCGCATCGTATCGGTGCGATCAAAAATTTAATTACGCACATTATATTAATAATTGTTTATTTTATATAGTTATTTTTATGTGGCACATATAATGCTTTATGGAATAGCGGATACTTTATATCCCGTTTTCAACTTAATATCGAAAGGAAACATCATGCAAAAGAAACTGCTAGTGGCTGTTCTGGGTACCCTCTTCGCACTGCCAGCTTTGGCCGATACAACACCTGCTACAACAGCACCTGCAGCAGCTCCGGCTGCCGCTCCTGAAGCTGCAGCGGCTCCAACCCCAGCCGTAACCAGTAACGTTGCTTTGGTCAGCAATTATCTCTACCGTGGTATTTCACAAACAGGCAACAACCCGGCTGTTCAAGGTGGTTTTGACTATGCTCATTCCAGCGGTTTCTATATTGGAACATGGGGTTCCAGTATTAGCTGGATATCTGATGGCACCCAAGGCCCAGCAACTTCCGCCACAACCCAAACAGGCGCTGCAGGACTAGAACTCGATACCTACTTGGGTTTTAAGAATTCCTTTGCAACGGACTTCAGCTATGACGTAGGTTACCTGCGCTATAACTATCCTGGTCACTACGCGACTGGGGCTACAAAAGCCGACACAGATGAACTTTATGCCCTTATTGGTTACAAGTGGGTCACTCTGAAACTTTCTGACGCACTAGGTAACACCTTTGGTTTGCCTAATTCAGCCGGCTCCACTTATATCGACTTAAGTGCAAGCTATGCAATTGGTGATTCAGGTTTCACAGTGGGAGCGCACGTTGGTCAGCAAACCTACGCAGGTTCGACAGCCTCTGCTTTAAAAACAGCAGGTCAGGATCCAACATACACCGACTACAAAGTTAGTGTGACCAAAGATTTCAGTGGTTATGTTGTGGGATTGGCCTATAGCTCGACTAATGCGTCTTCGTTTTACACAAATGCTCAAGGTGCAAAACTTGGTCAAGGTACTGTTGTAGCGTCCCTCACTCGCACGTTCTAACTAAAGTTTGCGTGAGGCGGGATGCGCTGCGTCCCGCCGATCTTAACAAGGAGAATGAAATGAAAATAGTTACAGCAATCATCAAGCCGTTCAAGTTGGACGAGGTGCGGGAAGCCCTTTCCAATATCGGCGTGCAGGGGATCACCGTTACCGAAGTCAAAGGTTTCGGCCGTCAAAAAGGTCACACAGAGCTGTATCGCGGTGCCGAGTATGTCGTGGACTTTTTACCCAAGATCAAACTGGAAGCCGCGATCAAGGCTGACATGCTGGATCAGGTTCTTGAAGCAATAGAAAAGTCTGCTCAAACCGGAAAAATCGGCGACGGCAAAATTTTCGTGCAAGACCTTGAACAAGTAATCCGCATCCGCACCGGTGAAACCGGTCCGGAAGCACTATAAGGAGAACAAGATGAAGAAACTATTTGCTGTTTTCACACTGCTGTCCATGCTGAGCGGATATGTAGTTCCGGCATTTGCTGACACAGCTACGGCTCCAGCCTCGGCTGCTGCGACTGCAACCCCTGCCGCGGCTCCTGCCGCTGCCGCCCCGGCTGCCGCACCATCACCGAAATGTGGTGACAAGGGTTTTGATTGCAACAAGGGCGATGTTGCCTGGATGATGACTTCGACTGCATTCGTGCTGCTGATGACAGTGCCCGGTTTGGCGCTGTTCTATTCCGGTATGGTGCGTAACAAGAATGCCCTGTCTACCGTGATGCAAAGCTTTGCGATTTTCAGCGTCGTGGCTGTGCTCTGGGTTATCTACGGTTACAGCGCGGCATTCACTGCCGGACATGACGGTAATGCTCTGGCGCCGTTCATAGGTTCGCTAGACAAATGGTTTATGTCTGGTGATGATCCTACGACAGCCGTTGCAGCCACATTCAGCAAAGGCCAATACATCCCTGACTTTGTTTATGCGATGTTCCAATTGACCTTCGCTGCGATCACTGTTGCCCTGATCTGTGGTGGTTTTGCAGAACGCTTTAAATTCTCTGCCATGATCATTTTCAGCGTGCTGTGGTTCACTTTCGCTTACCTGCCTATTTCTCATATGGTTTGGTACTGGGATGGTCCTGATGCTTACACAGTTCCTAAGGAAATCACTGATCCAGCTAAGATCAAAGAATATCTTGATACTGTCAATGGCCACGCCGGATTCTTGTTCCAAAAAGGTGCAATCGACTTCGCCGGTGGTACTGTCGTTCACATCAACGCGGGTATCGCTGCGCTGATCGCTGCTCTGATGCTTGGCCCACGCAAGGGTTTCGGCAAAGTGTCCATGGCTCCTCATAGCCTGATGATGACTGCAATCGGTACTGGCTTGTTGTGGATGGGTTGGTTCGGTTTCAATGCCGGTTCTGCTCTCGAAGCAACTGGCGCTGCTGGCTTGGCGTTCTTCAATACCTTGTTCGGTACCGCTGTTGCAGGCGTAACATGGACGCTGGTTGAATGGATCGTTAAAGGCAAACCGAGTCTGTTGGGTATCTGCTCAGGCATTGTTGCGGGCCTGGTAGCAATCACTCCGGCGGCTGGTTATGTTGGTGTAGGCGGTGCGTTCGTTGTTTGCGCAGTGGCTGCAATCGTCTGCTTCTTCGCTGTAACCAAAGTCAAGGTATGGCTTGGATATGATGATGCGTTGGATGCTTTCGGTGTTCACTGCGTTGGCGGAATCATCGGCGCGATCGGTACCGGCATATTCGTTAACCCGGCACTCGGCGGTCAAGGTGTATGGGACTACGTTGCCAACAAGACGGCTGACTTTGTAGCTTCGGATCAAATCGTTTCGCAACTGTGGGCTGTCGGAGTTTCACTGGCATGGTCTGCCTTCGTTGCCTTCGTGATCCTGTTCATCTTGAAGAAGACGATCGGTATCCGTGCAAGCGATGAAGCTCAAGAAGAAGGTCTCGACCTCGCTGATCACGGCGAACGCGCTTACCAGCACTAAGTAAGATTGACTCCATTCGAAGCTCTGTTAGCTTCGTTCAAGGGCACCGCGAGGTGCCCTTTTTTATTTGGAATTATTAAACCTAAAAATCGAAGTTCGAGCCACAGAGTTCACAGAGAACACCGAGAGAGTAAAGGAATATCACACTTTTGTGGCCTCAACCAAAAGGTTAATTATGCTCTTGTTACAACCGTTTTTTCCCCTGTGTTCTCTGTGTCCAACTGTTTTTTTAGGTTAAATTGCCTCTTCGTTAGTTTCACCTGTGCGTATGCGGATGACCTGCTCTATATTCGAAACAAATATTTTGCCGTCACCAATTTTGCCTGTACTTGCAGACTTTATGATGGTTTCAACCGCGCGCTCAACCAATGAATCGGACACAACGACTTCTACTTTAAGCTTCGGCAGAAAATCCACGATGTACTCGGCACCGCGATACAGCTCCGAGTGGCCTTTTTGCCGCCCAAAACCTTTTACTTCGGTCACTGTTAATCCACTGGCACCCAAATCGGACAAAGCTTCGCGCACTTCGTCCAACTTGAATGGTTTGATGATGGCTTCGATTTTTTTCATGATAGATTCCTGAATAAATAGTTTAATAAGTCTAAACGCAAATTATTTGATTAACTCATACTTGAGTTTAGCTCAGCCATTACTATTTGTCTCTTGGCTTCTTCAGAATAAAAAGGGCACCTGACGGTGCCCCCATAAAGATAAGTTGATAATTAGCAACTATTTGCAGTTTGTAAATTAAAATGTGCGAGTGAGTGAACCGACAACAGTTCCAGCCCCCAGTTTTTTACCTTGAGCGTTGGTGTAGGCATCATTAGCATTGGTGCCGCTGTAGGCCAGACCAACAACATAACCACTGAAGTCCTTGGAAACGCTAACTTTGTAGTCACTATAAGCCAGACTATCCGAAACGCCATTGATAATGACAGACGCTCCAGAGCCATTAAATATTTGAAGACCATAATGCGCGCCAAGGGTAAATCCGGAATCTCCTACCGCATAGCTCGCGCTCAAATCGAAGTAACTTGAACCGCTGGTATTAGGATTGCCGAAGAGATTGCCCAAGCTGTAAGAATACTTAGCCGTGACCCATTTGTAACCAATCAGGACATAAAGCTCATCCGTATCGGCCTTGGTAGCACCAGTTGCATAGTGACCAGGGTAGTTGTAACGCAGGTAGCCAACATCATAACTGTAATCAGTGGCAAAAGTGTTTTTAAACCCGAAATAAGTATCAAGCTCAAGTCCCGCATTGTAGGCGCCCACTCCAGGTGTTGTGCTTGTTCCTGAGGCATATTCGTCACCTAACCAACTAATGCTAGAACCCCATGCTCCAGCATAGAAACCGCTTGAGTGCGCGTAATCAAAGCCGCCTTGAATCGACGGATTTCTTCCAGTTTGTGAGATGCCACGGTATAGATAATCAGTTACCAAAGCGACGTTACTGGTAACAGCCGGGGTCGGCGCGGCTGCCGGTGCGTCGTCAGCAAGAGCCAGCGCGGGTGCGCTCAATACAGCTAGGATTAAAGTGTTCAATAATTTATTGTTAAACATTACTCGTTCTTTCTATATTGGCGATTTTTAGCTAATGAAAATTTATGTCCGGCCAGATTTAATGCGCTGCATCCAACGCCAGATTCAGTTCCAGCACATTCACTCTGGCTTCTCCCAAAATGCCGAACTGACGACCTTCAGTGTGTTCTACCACCAGTTTTCGCAAGGTTTCAGGATTGATGCTACGCACACGCGCCACACGGGCAAGCTGGTACTCCGCCGCCGCAGGACTGATATGCGGATCAAGTCCGCCGGCCGAAGCTGTCACCAAATCAACCGGTACCGGCTGTAGATTGCCGGGATCAGCATCGCGCAAAGCTTGCACTCTGCCTTTTACCGCATCTATCAATGCCGGATTGGTCGGGCCCAGATTGGAACCACTGGAAGCGGTTGCGTTATTGGGCATCGGGCCTGTCGCCGATGGGCGTCCCCAGAAATACTTGGGATCGGAGAATGACTGGCCGATAAGACTGGAACCAACCGGCTTGCCGTCTTTCACGATCAGGCTGCCATTGGCCTTGTCAGCCATGAGCACTTGGGAAACGCCGGTCACCAGCAGTGGGTAAGCAATTCCGGTTAGCAACGTCAGTAACAGAAAACTGACAACAGCAGGACGAATTTCTTTTAACATGATATTTCCTTTCTCAAACTAAATGCAGTGCGACAAGAATCATGTCGATTAATTTAATCCCGACAAAAGGGATAATGATCCCGCCCAAGCCGTAAATCAGCAGGTTGTTGCGCAACAGCACGTTCGCGCCGATGGCACGGTACTTCACTCCCTTTAATGCCAGCGGAACCAGTGCGATGATGATCAGCGCATTGAAGATCACCGCGGACAGGATGGCGCTGGACGGCGTCGCCAGTCCCATTACGTTGAGCGCACCCAGTGCCGGATATGTGGAAGCAAACGCCGCCGGGATGATGGCGAAATACTTGGCCACATCGTTGGCAATACTGAAGGTAGTCAGCGAACCGCGCGTCATCAACATTTGTTTGCCGGTCTCGACGATCTCGATCAACTTGGTCGGATTGGAATCCAGATCGACCATGTTGCCCGCCTCCTTGGCAGCCTGTGTACCGGTGTTCATCGCCACCGCCACATCGGCCTGCGCCAGTGCCGGAGCGTCGTTGGTGCCATCACCTGTCATCGCCACCAGGCGGCCTTGTGCCTGATGTTCGCGTATCAATTTGAGTTTGGCTTCCGGCGTGGCTTCGGCGAGGAAATCGTCTACTCCGGCTTCGGCTGCGATGGCTGCCGCAGTCAGGCGGTTGTCGCCGGTGATCATAATGGTCTTGATGCCCATGCGGCGCAATTCGGCGAAGCGTTCCTTGATGCCGCCCTTGACGATATCTTTGAGTTCGATCACGCCCAGTACTTTGGCTCCATCCGCCACCACCAGCGGTGTACTACCGCGTCGGGAAACGCTGTCAACGATCGCATTCACTCCTTCAGGGAAATGCCCTCCCAGACTGACGACGTAATTACGGATGGACTCTGCAGCACCTTTACGTATTTGGCGTGGATTGTCATTTTCTCTCCCTGCGGGAGGGGGCAAGTTAACACCGCTCATACGCGTATGGGCACTGAAGGGAACAAAGGTCGCGCCCAGTTCGTGAATGTTTCGTTCGCGCAACCCGAATTTTTCCTTGGCCAGTACCACAATGCTGCGGCCTTCCGGTGTTTCATCGGCTAGTGAAGCAAGTTGCGCTGCATCGGCCAGTTCAGCTTCGGTCACACCGCTTGCATGCAGGAAATTACTGGCATGGCGGTTACCCAAGGTGATGGTGCCGGTCTTATCCAGCAATAACACATCCACGTCACCCGCCGCTTCTACGGCACGACCGGAAGTAGCAATCACATTCTTCTGTAACATACGTCCCATCCCCGCCACGCCGATGGCGGACAGCAAACCGCCGATGGTGGTGGGAATCAGACATACCAGCAACGCTACCAAGACGGTGATGCTAATCGGCGTACCCGTCTTGGTGACTTCGACGCTGTATAACGAGAACGGCAAGAGCGTGACGATAACAAACAGGAAAATCAACGTTAATGCCACCAGCAAAATAGTGAGCGCGATCTCGTTGGGCGTCTTCTGGCGTTTGGCGCTTTCCACCATCGCGATCATGCGGTCCAGAAAAGTCTCGCCCGGATTGGCGGTGATGCGCACGACCAGCCAATCGGACAGTACACGGGTACCGCCGGTCACTGAACTGAAGTCCCCACCGGACTCACGTATCACCGGTGCGCTCTCGCCGGTGATAGCGCTTTCGTCCACCGAAGCCACCCCCTCGATGACGGTGCCATCACCTGGAATAAAGTCGCCCGCTTCGATCAGCACCACATCGTCTTTGCGCAGACTGGAACCCGGTGTCAGGACGAATTTTTCACCGTATTGCGGACGCACCAGTTTCTTTGCCTGGATGTCGCGCTTTGCGGTGCGCATGGCATTGGCTTGGGCTCGGCTACGGCCTTCGGCTATTGCTTCTGCGAAGTTGGCAAACAGTACGGTGAACCACAGCCAAAATGTTATTGCCAGAATAAAGCCGGTCGGAGCTTCACCGTGCCCGCCTAGCGCCTGGAAAAACAGCAGCGTGGTCAATATGCTGCCCACCCAAACTACGAACATCACCGGGTTCTTCATTTGTTGCCGCGGGCTCAGCTTCTTGAACGAGTCCACCACGGCCTGCTTGACAATTTCTCGTTCAAACAGGGGGAACGGTACAGTTTTAGTTGTCATGCAAATCTCCAATTTTGTAGGGTGGGCACGCCTTTGTGCCCACGAAGACAAATCAAACAGCGTGGGCACATAAAGCGTGCCCACGCTAGGTTATGGTTTAATCATGTTTAAATGTTCGATCATCGGCCCCAGAGCAAGCGCAGGAACGAAGTTCAGCGCACCCACCAGCAGCACGGTGCCGATCAGCAGCCACACAAACATCTGCGTATGGGTAGCCATGCTGCCGATGCTGGCAGAGATGCGTTTCTTTGCCGCCAGCGAACCAGCCAGTGCCAGCACCGGGATCATCAGCCAGATACGTCCGAAAAACATCTCGAAGCCCAGCGCGGTGTTATAAAAAGGCGTATTGGAGGAGAGTCCTGCGAAGGCACTGCCGTTGTTGCCGACAGCCGAGGAGAATGCGTAAAGAATCTCGCTGAAACCATGCGCTGCGGGGTTGGCTACGCCCGCCTTGCCTGCATCAAGCAGCACGGCGATAGCCGTCCCGCCAAGGATAATCATCGGTGGAATCAGAATCACCAGCGAAGCCATCTTGATATCGAATGCCTCGATCTTCTTGCCCAGATATTCCGGTGTGCGGCCTATCATCAGCCCGGCCAGGAACACTGCTATCACGGCATACACCAGCATGCCGTACAAACCGGAACCGACACCACCAAAGATCACTTCGCCCAACTGGATTTGCGCCAGCGGCACCAGCCCACCCAGCGGCGTAAAGGAGTCGTGCATGGAATTCACCGCACCGCAGGAAGCCCCTGTGGTAATGGTGGCGAACAGCGCGGAGTTGACGATACCGAAGCGCGTTTCCTTGCCTTCCATGTTGCCGCCGGATTGCGTGGCTGAGGTGCTCTGGTCAACACCCAGTGCGGTAAAGGCAGGATTGCCACTTTGCTCGGCATATTCAGCCACGACAAGAAAACCGACGAATAATATCGTCATAGCGACCAATATCGCCCAGCCTTGGCGCGTATCTCCCACCATGCTGCCAAAGGTGTAACACAGCGCGGCGGGAATCACGAACATCGCCAGCATCGCCAGGAAGTTTGAGAAAGGTGTTGGGTTCTCGTATGGATGTGCCGAGTTGGCATTAAAGAAACCACCGCCGTTGGTGCCGAGTTGTTTGATCGCTTCCTGCGAAGCTACCGGCCCCATAGCGATGACCTGTTCCTTGGTGGTTGCCTTTTCGGTGACCGGATTACCGGAAGCGTCTTTTACCGGGTTACCGGCTGCATCCAGTTTGGGATTGTCGTAGCTGATCGTTTCCACCGTTGGCACGGTTTGATAAGCAGAGAAGTTCTGGATCACGCCTTGGCTGACCAGCGCTAATGCCAACACTACGGAAAGCGGCAGCAGGATGTAAATAATACTGCGCGTCATATCCACCCAGAAGTTGCCGAGGGTTTCTGTAGTGTGGCGGGCAAAGCCGCGAATGAGCGCCACCAGCACCGCCATCCCGGCAGCGGCGGAGAAGAAGTTCTGCACCGCCAGTGCCGCCATCTGCGTCAGATAGCTCATGGTGGATTCACCGCTATAGCCCTGCCAGTTGGTATTGGTCAGGAAGCTGATCGCGGTATTGAAAGATGAATCGGGGCTGACGGCACTAAAGCCTTGCGGATTCAGTGGCAACAAACCTTGCAGGCGCTGCATACCATACACGACCAGCACACTGAGCAGCGCAAACCATAACATCGCCAGCGCATAGCTGGTCCAGCGCATATCATCTTTGCTGTCCACGCCACATAGTCGATAGAAAATATTTTCAAGCGGAGTCACCCAGCGCACAAAAACAGGCAGATTTCCCTCATACACGCGTGCCATGTACCAGCCCAGCGGCTTCGCCAAGGCAAGCAACACAACAAGAAACAAGGCAATTTGTATCAATCCGTTGGCACTCATGAGAACAACTCCGGTTTAAGCAAGGCAATGACGAGATATACAATCAGCAATACGGCCGCTACTCCACCCACAATGTAGAAAGTCATGACTGTCTCCCCAGTTTTTCTATGCCACGCACCAACAACACACTCACGCCGAAGAAAACGGCAATCAACAATAAATATAACCAGTCCATAATTTGGCTCCCAGAGCAAAAACAGCTTGGATAGTACGCGCTTGAAAATTAAATATGTGTATAGATCAATCCCATCGGTATAAAAAAGCTATAAAGATTTTTTGCAGAGACGAATAATCAAGCGTAAAGTGCCGCCCCGATCTTTCGCAGAAAAGATATAGAGGAGAAACAAATGAGCGGCATGCAGGTTAAACAAAGATTATCCACCCTCATGTTGGGTGCGATTGGTGTGGTTTACGGCGACATTGGCACCAGTCCGTTATACGCGATACAGACCACATTTACAGGTTCTCATCCTTTGCCTGTCAGTGAAGCAAATATTCTCGGTGTATTGTCCATGGTGTTCTGGACGATCATGTTGCTGGTATCACTCAAGTATGTTGTCATCATCATGCGAGCCGATAATCACGGCGAAGGCGGATCCATGGCCTTGCTGGCCCTGGTGAGCGACATCACTTCGCAATATCCCAAAACAAAATGGTTCGTCACGATACTTGGCGTTTTTGCCGCTTCACTTTTTTATGGTGATGGCATGATTACCCCGGCAATATCGGTTTTGTCAGCAGTCGAGGGGTTGGATCTGGTATCGCATGACTTTAAAAGCTATATCATTCCAATCACACTAATCGTGTTAACCGGATTGTTTTTTCTGCAAAAACGCGGCACCAGCGTGGTCGGCATCACTTTCGGGCCGATAATGGTTGTCTGGTTTATTTGTTTGGGTATCTTGGGTGTTCAAGCCGTCGCGCAAAACCCTCAGGTATTGTGGGCGCTCAATCCCTTCTATGCCTACCAGTTTTTGACTACAGACCCGATGTTGGCCTTTCTGGCAATGGGTGCTATCGTGCTTGCTATAACGGGAGGCGAAGCTTTGTATGCCGACATGGGACATTTCGGAAAACACCCTATCCGTTTGACATGGTTCTATTTTGTTTTGCCTGCACTCGTTTTGAATTATTTCGGACAAGGTGCGCTATTACTAAAAAATCCAAAAGCCATCGAAAACCCGTTTTATTTGCTCGCCCCTGATTGGGCTTTGGTGCCAATGGTGTTGCTTGCCACAGCCGCCACCGTTATCGCTTCGCAAGCGGTTATCTCCGGCGCATTTTCAGTTGCGCGCCAAGCCGTACAAATGGGTTTCCTGCCACGCATGGCAGTTTGCCAAACATCTGACAAAGCCCAAGGTCAAATATACGTCCCCTTAACCAACTGGACCCTTTATATGGCGGTGGTTTTTCTGGTTCTCGCCTTCCAGAGTTCCAGCAATCTGGCCGCAGCTTATGGTATTGCCGTGACCGGTACGATGTCCATCACAACAATTCTGGCCGCTTTTGTAATGGTACTGTTGTGGCGCTGGCCGCTAATCATTACAGTTCCGTTGATAACCGTTCTGCTGGTGACTGATTTAACCTATTTCGCCGCCAATGCCATTAAGATCCCTCAAGGTGGCTGGTTCCCGCTAGGCATAGGCCTGATTTCTTTTATAGTGCTGACAACCTGGCGACGCGGACGCAAATTGTTATTGGATGAAATGGACCACCAATCTGTCCCCATTGAGGCCGTATTGGGTAGTATCGACAACGTCATGCGGGTTCATGGGACTGCTGTTTTTCTGACCAATACGGGCGAAGGCGCGCCTTCCGCCTTGCTGCATAATTTAAAGCACAATCAGGTTTTGCATGAACGCAACATTCTGCTGACTATCATTGTAGAAGATAAACCTTATGTTTCTACCGGCAACCGTTTACTGATCGACGACTTGGGTAAAAGCTTTTATAGAATCAGAGCATTTTATGGCTTTATGGAAACCCCCGATATTCCGGCAGCTTTGGCATTATGCGCCGCAAGAAGCTTGTCCTTTGACATGATGAATACGACATTCTTCGTTTCCAGAGCCATGATTGTCTCCAGCCCCAATCCGGGCATGATGAAATGGCGGGAACGCTTGTTCATGGCGCTATCCAGAAATGCCATGCACGCGGCGGATTTCTTTAATATTCCGACAAACCGCGTGGTTGAAATGGGAACCCGGGTTGAAATATAACCGTGTCCAGGCTACCGCCCTTATTCCCGTATGGAATCAAAAATAAACTTTACGGAATAACCTTATTCCCTAAACGCGGTTGAGCCTCATCAAGAATCAGCGGATAATTGTCGGTTCTTAATAGAGGCATATTCTATGACTGAATATTTACTTATTATCGTCAGCACGGTATTCGTTAATAATATCGTGATGGTGAAAATTCTCGGACTGTGTCCGTTCATGGGCGTTTCCAAAAAACTGGAAGCCGCTGTGGGCATGGGCGCGGCGACCACGTTCGTGTTAACCCTTGGTTCCGGTGCCAGCTATCTCATTCAGCATTATCTGCTCGGCTCCGATCTGGCTTATCTCACTACGCTGTCGTTTATCGTGGTCATCGCGGGGATTGTGCAGTTCACCGAAATGGCGGTGCAAAAAACCAGCCCTGCTTTGTATCAGGTTCTGGGTATCTACTTGCCGCTCATCACCACCAATTGTGCAGTGCTTGGCATTCCGCTTTTGAATGTGCAGGCCAAGCATAACTTCATGGAGTCGCTACTATTCGGCTTTGGCGGAGCAATTGGCTTTACCATGGTCATGATTATGTTTGCCGGAATACGCGAACGTCTCGAAGGTGCGGACGTACCCGGCATATTCAAGGGATCGGCCATTGCGATGGTGACCGCAGGACTAATGAGTCTTTCTTTTATGGGATTCTCGGGCTTGGTTAAATGATCTCTGCGCTTTTTGTAATGATCGGCATCGCCTTATTTTTGGGCGCGGTATTGGGTTTCTCCGCCATCAAATTCAAAGTTCAAGGCAACCCGCTGATAGATAAAATCGATGCCGTATTGCCTCAGACTCAATGCGGGCAGTGCGGCTATCCGGGATGCAAGCCTTATGCAACAGCGATTGCAGCCGGAGAAGCTGAAATCAACAAGTGCCCGCCCGGCGGTGAAGAAGGCATACACAAACTTGCTGACTTGCTCGGCAGAGAATTTATTCCGTTTGGCGAAGGCGCTGCCCCCAAAGCAAAGTCTGTCGCCTTTATTGATGAAAATACCTGCATCGGTTGCACGCTATGCATTCAGGCGTGCCCGGTAGATGCTATCGTCGGTGCAGCGAAACAGATGCACACCATCGTCTCGTTGGAATGCACCGGCTGCGAATTGTGCATAGCACCCTGCCCGGTTGATTGCATCAGTATGTTACCCATACAAGAAGATATCACTAACTGGAAGTGGCGCTATCCGGTAATTCCCATTCAGGCCGCAGCATGAGACAAATATTCAAATTTCACGGCGGGGTACACCCGCCGACGCACAAGATCGAATCGACAATTACGCCGATTGCGCAGGCAAAGCTGCCGTCAAAACTGATTATCCCCTTGCATCAGCATGTCGGCGTTCGTGCCAAACCAATCGTGCAAGTCGGTGAGCATGTATTGAAAGGGCAAATCATTGGCCGGGCGGAAGGACACATCTCCAGCACTGTGCACGCGACCACCTCCGGTACGGTCAGCGCTATCGATCTGCAACTGGTTGCCCACCATTCCGGTCTGCCTGATTTATGTATCACACTCATTCCTGACGGCAAGGATGAATGGATCGCGCATAGCGGCGTGGATTACAAACAAACTACCCATACAGAATTGCGCCACCTACTAAGACAGGCAGGCGTAGTCGGACTTGGCGGTGCTGTGTTTCCCAGCGACATCAAGGCTTATCGCCACAAGCACACCATCAATACGCTGATCCTCAACGGTGCGGAATGCGAACCCTATATAACTTGCGACGATGTATTGATGCGCGAGCGTGCTACCGATATTCTGCGCGGTGCTGAGCTGCTACGCGAGTTGCTGTACGCTAAAGAAGTGCTGGTCGGCATTGAGGACAACAAGCCGGAGGCCATCGCGGCAATGCAGCAAGCACTACAGGATGAGCAACACGGGCATATTGAAGTCATTACCGTACCTACGTTATACCCCAGCGGCGGCGCCAAACAATTAATACGCATCCTCACGGGAATTGAGGTCGCGGCGGGAGTTCGCTCCACGGAAAAACATGTGCAATGTTTCAACGTCGCCACCGCCTACAGCGCATGGCGGGCCATCACGTTTGGTGAGCCATTACTTTCGCGCATCGTCACCGTTACCGGCAATGTCGAGCATGCGCAAAATTTTGAAGTACCTCTCGGCACACCTATTGACGAGCTGGTTGCACAAGCGGGCAGCAAACCCGATACCGAACGCCATATCATGGGCGGGCCGATGATGGGTGTGGATTTGCCTTCTGATTCCGTGGCTGTAACCAAGGCTACCAACTGCATTATTGCGGCATCACCCGCGCTATTCCCCCCACCGCAGCTCGAATTACCCTGCATCCGCTGCACACGTTGCGCCGATGTCTGCCCGGCCGAGTTGCAGCCGCAAGACCTGTATTGGTTTTCCAAGTCGAAAAATTTCGGCAAGGCGGAGGACTTTCATTTATTCGATTGCATTGAGTGCGGTGCATGCGCTTATGTTTGCCCCAGCCATATTCCACTGGTGCAATATTACCGATTTGCCAAGAGCGAAATCACGGCACGCGAACGGGAAAGCCGCGCAGCGGAAATTGCCCGCGAACGGCATGAATATCGCCAATTCCGTATCGAACGCGAGAAGCAGGAAAAAGCCGAGAAGCTGGCGCAAAAAGAAAAGGCTGCAATGGCTGCAAAAACGGCAACCCCCATCGTGTCTGAAAATCCGGATGAGGAAGATGCAAAAAATCAGTTGCGAATTGAGGCTGCATTGGCTCGGGCAAAAGAACAGGCTGCAACAAACAAGCCGAAAAACACCGAAGAGTTGACCGAGCAGCAACAGGCCGAAATCGCCGAGATTGATGCACGCCGCGCCAAGGCGCATCAGATCGCTACTTCAGAAGACAAAGCAGAATGAGCAGCAAAGGAACAAAGAGTACACTTTTAGCCGAACCGTCCCTTCCCCTTTTTAGGGGGAAGGCCAAGATGGGGTTAACGCTGTGGAAATACAACATTTCTACCTCCTCCCTAACCCTGCATGGGGAAGGGAACTTAATTTATGCAAGATTGATTAAATATAATTATGTGGTCATCCCCCTTTATTACTAAACCGTCCAGCGTCAGCCAGATCATGCTGCGTGTATTGGTGGCATTAATCCCCGGCATTACCCTGTATGTATGGTATTTTGGTCCGGCGATTTTGGTGTCGATCACACTGGCTTCGATCACCGCGCTGGCAACCGAGGCGGCAATGCTCAAGTTGCGCAATCGTCCAATAAAGCCGTTTTTATCCGACAACAGTGCACTCCTCACCGCATGGCTGCTGGCTTTGTCAATTCCACCATTGGCGCCGTGGTGGCTGATTGTTGTCGGCACCGCATTTGCGATCAGCATTTCAAAACACTTGTACGGCGGCTTGGGAAATAATCCATTCAACCCGGCGATGGTCGGCTATGCGGTGCTCATCATCTCCTTCCCGGTATACATGACGCACTGGCTCGCACCACAGGCAGTCGGGCATCTCGAATTCTCCTTTGCAGATCAACTGGGCTACATTTTCCAGGGCGTTCTTCCTGCCGGAATGACCTTGGATGCAGTGACGATGGCGACCCCGCTCGATACGCTCAAAACACAATTGCATCTGAGCCTGTCAGTCGATGAAATTCGCAACCTGCCGATCTTTGGCCATCTTGGCGGCAAAGGCAGTGAAATGGTTGCCATTGGCTTCGCGATCGGCGGCGTGTATTTGTTATTGGCACGCATTATTTCATGGTATTTGCCAGTCGCGTTTCTTGCTTCATTGTTCGTCACAGCGGGTATCTTTTATCTGGTCGACCCGACCCATCATGTCGCGCCACTGTTCCACTGGTTCTCCGGTGCCTCGATGCTCGCGGCGTTTTTTATCATCACCGATCCGGTCACCTCACCCACCACTGTTAAAGGTAAATTCATTTTTGCGGCGGGAATAGGCGTGCTCACCTATTTGATCCGCTCTTTCGGCGGTTTCCCGGACGGTGTGGCTTTTGCCACGCTGCTGCTAAACATCTGCGTGCCACTGATCGACGCTTGGACGCAACCAAAAGTATTCGGCAAAAAGGAGGGCGGCAAATGAAACGAATCGCGCGCTCCACTCTACAGACTGCGGCCAATCTGGTATTTTTTGCCGCCATCGGCACGGCAGTTTTGTCGTCGACATTTTTTTTGACGCATGACGAGATTGTAAAAAGCGAAGAGGCGGAAAAGCTCAAGCTCATCACCCAGATCGTCCCGCCTGAATTATTCGATAACGATGTTATTCAGGACACGCTGACCATCGCGGACGATCCACTGCTGGGTAATAATGGAAACACTGTCGCCTACCGCGCCCGACTCAAAGGCGAACCCTCTGCGGTAGTCATCGAAGCCATTGCGCCGGACGGTTACAGCGGCAAGATCAACCTTATCCTTGCCGTGCGCGCCAACGGCGAATTGGCGGGCGTACGGGTTGTATCCCACAAAGAAACACCGGGCTTGGGCGATTATATTGAACTCCCCAAGAGTCCGTGGATCAAAGGCTTTGATAGCAAGTCGCGCGAGGTGTATAAAGACGCTGACTGGAGGGTGAAAAAAGACGGCGGCAAGTTTGACTACGTGGCAGGCGCAACCATTACGCCGCGAGCGGTGGTCAAAGCTGTAAATAAGACCTTGCAGTATTTTGCCTCTAATCGCGAAAAGTTATTTGTGGTAAATACTGTCCCCGTAAGCAAGGGAAAGGAGAAATAAAATGAACCTGCAAGAATACAAAGACATTTTTCACAACGGTGTGTGGAAACAAAATACCGGCGTCGTGCAACTGCTCGGTATGTGCCCCATTCTGGCCGTGAGCAGCTCGGTGGTAAATGGCGTCAGTCTCGGCTTGGCGACCGCTGTAGTCATGGCCTTGAGTGGTGCAGCCGTTGCGCCGATCCGCACTTTTGTCCCCAACGAAATTCGCATTCCCGTTTTCATTCTCATCATCGCGGTATTGGTTACCGTGGTGCAATATCTGATGAATGCCTACATGTACGGCTTATACGTGGTGCTCGGCATATTCATTCCGTTAATCGTAACCAACTGCATCGTGTTGGCACGCGTGGAAGCGTTTGCGTCCAAAAATCCCGCAGCACAATCGGCGTGGGATGGTTTTTCGATGGGACTGGGCTTGACCGCAGTGTTGGCAGTACTTGGCGGCATGCGTGAAATTTTCGGGCACGGCACCTTGCTCTCGGGGATTGACCTCGCACTAGGCGAGGGCACAAAAAATTGGGTGCTGCATGTTGTGCCCAACTACAACGGATTTTTACTCGCCATTCTGCCGCCTGGCGCCTTCATTGGTTTGGGATTGCTGATTGCGGGCAAAAACTATCTCAACCTGCGTGCCGAGCTTAAGCGCAAAAGTGGCGCAGATGTCTCTCCCTTACAGGCCTCTCCTGCTACGAATTAATGAACCCAGCCAAGCGCCGCGAAATTTTTCTGCGCCTGCAAGCGGCGAATCCCAATCCCTCCACCGAGTTGGAATATTCAACGCCGTTTGAATTGCTGGTGGCGGTGATGCTGTCGGCACAAGCCACCGACAAGAGTGTCAACCTTGCCACGCGCGAATTATTTCCCGTTGCAAATACGCCCCAAAAGATTCTTGCCCTGGGTGAAGAAAATCTGCGCGAGTACGTGCAGCGTATCGGCCTGTATCAAACTAAAAGTAAACACGTTATTCAGACCTGCCGCATCTTGCAAGAACTGCATGCCGGGCAAGTGCCGCAAACACGTGAAGCATTGGAAGCGCTGCCCGGTGTAGGGCGTAAAACTGCCAACGTCATGCTAAACACAGCCTTCGGCCAGCCCACCATCGCGGTCGACACACATATCTTCCGCATCAGCAATCGCATTGGCTTGGCTCCCGGCAAGACGGAGGAAGAAGTTGAAAAAAAACTACTCAAGGTCGTACCGGAAGAATTTAAACTCGACGCGCATCACTGGTTGATCCTGCACGGTCGTTACATTTGCCAGGCGCGAAAACCAAAATGCGGCGAATGTATTATTCAAGACCTGTGTGAATTTAAGCAGAAGACTTAGTAGCCTAATTTGCTTACAAAGCACAACACTGCTTGTCTCGCTGACAACTAGCGTTCACCCTCAAGCAGACGTACAATGTTCGATGAATAAAGCTGAGAGTTCGGCCAACGGCCGAGGTCGGTTAAGATCATTAATTTGACATAAGGAGTATGTGCTTCATGGAACTAATTCAGAGTCTGAAATGGCGCTATGCAACAAAGCAAATGAACCCGGCGAAAGCTGTAGCGCAAGATAAAGTCGAACGCATTCTTGAGGCTGTGCGCCTGGCTCCGACCTCAAGCGGGCTTCAGCCGTACGAAATCCTTGTCGTTACCAATCGGGAAATTCGCGAAAAGATCAAGGCCATTGCAAATGGACAGGGACAAGTGACAGATTGCTCACACCTGCTGGTTTTTGCCGCATGGGACGACTACACCCCGGAACGCATCAACACCATGTTCGACCTGACCAGCGAGGAACGGGGTTTCACTAGCGAGGGCTGGGAAGCCTATCGAAAAATGTTGCTGAGCCGTTACCCTGTTCGCGGTGCCGAAATAAATTTTCAGCACACCGCCAGACAAGCCTATATTGGCCTCGGCGCTGCCTTGATTGCCGCGGCCTTCGAGCAAGTCGACAGTACTCCAATGGAAGGTTTCGACCCGGACGCACTGGATGCGATTCTGAACTTGCGCTCGCGTGGCTTGCGTAGCGTATTAATCTTGCCCTTAGGCTACCGTGATGCCGACAGGGATTGGTTGGTTAACCTGAAAAAGGTTCGCCGTTCCCGTGAAAAATTTATTACCGAAATAAAATAACTCAATGGCTGCTTGTGAGAACTCCAGATATTAAGAGTTTCCAGCAATTGTAAAACCCTGGGCCGCACATGCCACGCGGTTGCGCCCATTTCTTTTGGCCATATAAACCCCCTCGTCAGCGGCCTTGATCAAATCCTCCGGACCTTGCATGTCGGGAGAGCGCGAGGCTACACCAACGCTTACGCTTCCTGCCCATACACCTTTTCCGGCAGATATGCGCAAAGTTGCAACAGTCTGCCGCATAAACTCTGCCGCATTCAAGGCTCCTTCCAGTGAGGTTTGCGGACAGATAATCAAAAACTCATCTCCGCCCAGTCGGCAAACAATATCATCGGTGCGCATTGAAAAATGCAGATTTTTTGATAGCTGCCGTAACACCTCATCACCGGCATCGTGACCATAGCTGTCGTTGATCTGCTTAAATCCATCCGCGTCAATCATCATACAAGCCAGAGGTGTACCATTCTTGAGCGATTCATCCCAGGATTGCGCTAGTGCTGCCAGTGCATGACGACGATTGGGAAGCCCGGTAAGAACATCGGTCAAAGCCAAACTTTCCAGTCTGTGATTTGCCTCTAAAAGAGCTTGTGTTCGCTCGGCGACTTTTTCCTCAAGCGTCCGGTTCAGTTCAAGCAGTTCACGATTTCGTTCGGAAACTTGATGAAACAGTCCGTTGAGTGCATGCAGCAGAGGCTCAGTGGCACCTTCCTTCATGACTTCTTCTGCGGAAAAAGCATCTGCCGGATTTTGACCTGATTGAATGGCGCGCACTTGTCTGGCCATGGACTGATCTGTACCCAGAATGTGAAAGGCGAGCCAGTAGGTGAGAAACTTCAGGAGGGGTCTTGCCGCATCGGGTTTCTGTGGAGACACCCCGGTGCGCATGCGCGATAATTCTTGCAAAAAATTAACATGCATTTGAATGTGATGGCTGACATAGCGGTTGTCCAGCCCCACTTGCGACATTAAATTTTCTTCGTCTTTAAAGTGATACTGGGCATACGCTGACAACTCATTAAAAACTTTTTCAATATCGCCGAAAGAAACCCCTTCCGGTTGTGCCAGCAGATCGCCAAAATGATTGGTCAGGTCAACAAGAATGTGGTGTTGCTTATCCACTTCCTTTAAGCCTGTTTCAAAGTGTTTGTCCCAATGGAAAGATTCCATACCTACCCCTTTGCAAGATCAGTACTCTGCACCACATTTGCGCATTGTTGCACATTTAGCCTACAGTTTATTTTAGTTGTTCCGAATTATCTCGGAATTGCGACAGTTTCATGATATAGCTTGCTCTTTCTTTTAATAATAAATCAGAAATTCATCCAAATACCGCCGAAAGATTATAGTTACAGTGGCCGATCGGTAATGTTCTGCCGAGCTAATAACCTTGAAAATATACATTTGTCCGCTCTTTTCTGTCACGGATAATACCTGTAAACTTTGTAAGTTTATATCCTTCAAAGGAAATGTCGATCAAGTCCAAATCGATGCTTCGATACATTTCCTGTTCGCTCCGAATGCATGTCCCAGAGCAGCAAATCGAGTGCGGCTAATAGTACAAATGCAATTTCAAAACGTAAGTTCAGCAGCATAAATTATCCACCCCAAATCTTTTGGAGATAAAAATGAATACACGAATGAATCTGACTCTCAGTGCGCGCCTCTATTTAATGCTTGGCGGTGCCATATTGGGTTTGATAATACTGGGCGGATATTCTGCGATTAGCTTGCGTTCGCACATCATGGGCGAAAGAAAACTGTCCATCCAGGCTGTCGTGGATACAGGATTAGGTGTCATCCAGGAACAATACGATTTGTATAAGGCCGGGAAAGTGACAGAGCAGGAAGCTCAGCGCTTGGCCAAAGACAATTTACGCAAGAGCAGGTTTAACAGTACAGATTACCTGTTTATTTATACAATGGATGCCACCCAAATTATGCATGGGTCAAAGCCTGAGCGAGAGGGTAAAAATTTTATTGATGCCAAAGATCCAAATGGCAAAGATTACAATAAGCAATGGGTTGATTTGCTTAAAAAAGAGGGTAGTGCGTTTATGGACTATTCATTTCCCAAAGACGGTTCAACAGTACCTTCCCCAAAAATCACTTATGCGAAGGTATTTACTCCCTGGGGGTGGTGGTTGGGTACAGGGGTCTATGTTGATGATATTGACTCAGACTTCCACAAAGCAGTTTTGGATTTAGTTATATTTCTTGTGGTCATCATTGCAGCTTTGGGGGCAATTGGGTATACGATAAAGCGTAGTGTGCAAAACCAGATTGGCGGTGAACCGGCGCTGGCGGCAGAACAAGTGGCCGCCTTCGCAGAGGGCGATCTGACGCGGCGCATTGTTTCGTCGAGTACTCAACCGGGTAATTTGCTTGGAACATTGGCCATGATGGAGGAACGACTTGCCGGAATCATTCGCAGTATTATGATCAGCACCGAAGGCCTTTCCAAAGAGTCTAAGGAGTTATCAGTGAGTGCGAACGAAATCAGCCTTGCTGCGAGAAATCAATCAGAATCCAGCGCCGCTTCATCTGCGGCCATCGAGGAACTCACCGTCAGCATTAATGAAGTATCAGAAATTGCTTTACTGACTGAAAAGAACTCGCTTGCAACTTCTAATCTGGCGCGCAAGGGGGGAGAGGTGGTGCGGCAAGCCGCCCAGAATATTGGAAGCATTTCTGCTTCAGTGGAAGATTCGGCAGTACGTATTCAGTCGTTAGAGACCCGATCACAGGAAATCAGCAAAATTACCCAGGTCATTAAAGATATTGCAGAGCAAACAAATTTACTGGCACTCAATGCTGCAATCGAAGCCGCACGAGCAGGTGAACAAGGAAGAGGATTTGCTGTAGTCGCTGATGAGGTCAGGAAATTGGCGGAGCGAACCAGTTTGGCAACGAGTGAAATTACTGGAATGATTGATGCTATTCAGTCTGACACAAAGCAGACCGTGCTTGCCATGGAGAATGTGAAACCTTTGGTAAAAGAAGGACAGGAGCTAACAATTCAAGCCACCCGTGTTTTGGATGATATTCAGCTACAAGCAAATGATTCGCTAACCAAGGCTAGAGAGGTGTCTAATGACACCAAAGCACAGGCCAAGACGGCTAATGAAATCGCCGAACACGTCGAACAAATTGCTGTCATGACAGAGGAAACCAATGCTGCAACGAAAAGTAACTCGGCAGCGGCTGAATACTTGAATTCCTTAGCCAGCAAGTTGCAACAAGAAATTTCCTACTTCAAGGTTTAATCTTACGGAAAAATGTATCTCAAGGATTAGCGATGTTCTGGTTAACTACTCCTCCCCACTTTGTTTAAACTACGCTCCATGCCTTTAACCTCCCACATCAACAAAAGTATCGCCATTATCGGCGGGGGGCCCGCCGGCTTGATGGCTGCAGAAGTATTGGCACAGGGTGGTTTGCCTGTTGATGTTTACGATGCGATGCCGAGCGTAGGGCGGAAATTTCTGATGGCGGGGAAAGGTGGCATGAACATCACCCATGCTGAGCCTTATGCTGATTTCCTCACGCGTTACGGCACACGCCGAAGCAGCATAGAGCCCCTGCTAAACGCCTTTACACCAAACGACCTGCGCGAATGGATTCATGGTCTGGGCATCAATACTTTCGTCGGCTCCTCGGGCAGAGTCTTCCCCTCCGATATGAAGGCGGCTCCATTGCTGCGTGCCTGGCTGCATAGGCTACGCGAGCATGGCGTAAATTTTCATGTACGTCACCGCTGGAACGGGTGGAATGAAGATGGCAGCCTTAATTTCGATTCACCACATGGGAAACTCACCGTCGAAGCCGACCCTGTCGTGCTTGCGCTGGGTGGAGGCAGTTGGCCGCAACTTGGTTCTGATGCAGCGTGGGTACCTTTACTGGCACAGCACGGCATCGACATCGCCCCTCTGCGCCCTGCCAACTGCGGTTTTAATATTGCATGGAGCACACACTTCCGCGAGCGATTCGTCGGTGAACCGCTTAAATCTGTTGCGATCACATTCGGCAATATCTGCAAGCAAGGCGAATGTATCATCACTGAAAATGGTATCGAAGGCGGCTTGATCTACGCTTTCTCCGCGGCATTGCGCGATGAGATTGATCGTAACGGATGCGCAATATTGCATCTCGATCTGCTTCCCGGCTGGACGACGCAACGCGTACATGAAGAAGTAACTCACCCGCACGGTTCGCGCTCACTCAGCAGCCATTTGCAAAGTCGTCTAGGCTTAAAAGGCGTGAAAGCCAACTTGCTGCGTGAAGTACTTGGAGTTCAAGATTTCAGCGACCTGAACCACATCTCCAACACAATCAAATCGCTACCACTCAGACTAAATGCACCACGTCCTTTAAGCGAAGCGATCAGCAGCGCAGGCGGTGTAAAGTTTGAAGCTCTCGACGAAAAGCTGATGCTACGTAAGTTACCCGGCGTATTTTGTACCGGTGAAATGCTGGATTGGGAAGCGCCTACCGGTGGCTACTTGCTGAGCGCCTGTTTCGCCAGTGGACGTGCGGCTGGAAAGGGTATTTTGAGGTGGTTATCTGCGTAGAAGGATGGACACGTTCTTGTGCCCACCTTTCTTGCGTTACAATGCACAGCGCCAAAATCTCTATGAAAGGTATTCAATATGAAGCAGTACAGCATCCGCCTCGCAGCCATACATTGGCTAACTTTATTACTCTTCATCGCGGCAGTCTATTTGGGGCACACGCTGGATGAGCTGAAAGATGCTGCCGACAAATTGCGGCTTTATCCGGTTCACTTCATTGTTGGCGACCTGATCTTTATTCTTACCCTCCTTCGTGCCTACTTTCTGTACAAAGATGGCAAGCTCGCACCAGTCGAAGGTGGCAGTGCCATCGCCAACAAAGTCGCCACTGGTATTCATTACTTGTTGTATTTTTTGCTGTTGGCACTACCCGTAAGTGGTATGGCCTTGGTTAACACCTCCGGCCTCCTTGATGCACTTAGACTGCATGACGCGAGCAAGTTGCCCGATCTGGAGAAATTTGCAATCCACGGAGTTCACGGAGCGTTAGTTGCTATCCTGGTACTGACCATCGGACTACATGCTCTGGCGGCGCTTTATCACCAGTTTATATTAAAAGATAATCTGATCCGCCGCATTGCGATAAAGCGTTTTAAAGACTAGTCAAACTAAGGATTAGCCTTTATCGAACTTCATCACACCGCCGCTGCAGTCAACTTTGATGTTGTCTTTGGCGGCGAAGCGGCCTTCCAGAATCAACTTGGCTAGCGGATTTTCCAATTGCGCCTGGATCGCTCTCTTCAAAGGCCGTGCGCCGTAAACCGGATCAAAACCCGCATTGGCAATCTCGGCCAGTGCGGCATCGCTGATAGTTAATTTCATCTCCATCGCTGCCAAACGTTTTTCCAGATACTGCAACTGAATGCGCGCGATGGATTTGATGTTCTTTTCATCCAGCGCGTGGAACACCACAACTTCGTCGATACGGTTAATGAATTCCGGACGGAAATAGCTTTTCACTTCGCCCATCACCGCTAACTTGATGACTTGGTAATCGTCGCCGGACATTTGCTGGATCATCTGACTTCCAAGATTGGATGTCATCACGATCACCGTATTTTTGAAGTCTACTGTGCGACCTTGTCCATCAGTCATGCGTCCGTCGTCCAATGCCTGCAACAACACGTTGAAGACATCTGGATGCGCCTTCTCAACTTCGTCGAGCAAGATAACAGAATACGGTTTGCGGCGCACAGCCTCGGTCAAGCCGCCGCCTTCTTCATAGCCGACATAGCCCGGCGGCGCGCCAATCAAGCGCGCCACCGAATGTTTCTCCATATACTCGCTCATGTCGATGCGAATAAGATGATCTTCCGAGTCGAACATGAAACCGGCAAGCGCTTTGCACAGTTCTGTTTTACCCACTCCGGTTGGCCCCAAAAACAGGAATGAGCCATAGGGACGATTCGGGTCGGACAGGCCGGAACGCGAGCGGCGTATCGCATCACTCACCAAACGTACTGCTTCATCCTGCCCCACCACGCGTTCGTGTAACTTCTCTTCCATGTGGAGCAATTTGTCGCGCTCGCCTTCCATCATTTTGCTGACCGGAATGCCGGTGGCACGACTCACCACTTCGGCGATTTCTTCCGCACCCACTTGTGTGCGCAACAATTTATTTTTGTTACCGCCACCTTCAGCTTCGCGTTGTGCCGCCTCTTGTAACTTGGCTTCAAGTTGTGGAAGTTTACCGTATTGCAACTCGGCCACTTTTTCCAGCTTCCCATCGCGCTGCAATCTAACGATGTCATTTTTAACCTGGTCGATTTCTTTTCTGACTTCCGCCGCGCCCTGAGCCGCATTCTTTTCAGCTTTCAGAATTTCTTTCAAATCATTGGATTCGCGTTGCAATTTCAACAACTCATCTTCGATCAATTGACTGCGTTTTTTTGATGCTTCGTCCTTTTCCTTTTTCATCGCTTCGCGCTCGATCTTGAGCTGAATAATGCGGCGATCCAGTTTGTCGATCACCTCGGGAGTTGACTCGTTTTCCATTTTCAAACGTGAAGCAGCTTCATCAATCAGATCAATCGCTTTGTCGGGTAAAAACCGATCCGTGATGTAGCGGTGCGAAAGTTCCGCCGCCGCAACAATGGCGGGGTCGGTAATCACAACACCTGTGTGATGCGCCTCGTATTTGTCTTTCAGGCCACGCAAGATTGCGATGGTAGACTCCACCGTCGGCTCATCCACCAGTACCTTTTGGAAACGACGCTCCAGCGCCGCATCTTTCTCGATATATTTGCGATACTCGTCCAATGTAGTCGCACCGATACAATGCAATTCGCCGCGCGCCAAAGCGGGTTTGAGCATATTGCCCGCATCCATCGCGCCCTCGGCCTTGCCCGCGCCAACCATCGTGTGCAACTCATCAATGAAAACGATCGTTTGGCCTTCGTCCTGTGATAACTCTTTAAGCACGCTTTTCAGGCGCTCTTCAAACTCTCCTCGATACTTTGCACCTGCCAGCAAAGCAGCCATATCCAGGCTCAATACTTTTTTCCCCCTCAATGACTCCGGAACTTCGTCATTCACAATTCGTTGTGCCAAACCTTCCACAATCGCGGTCTTACCCACACCCGGCTCGCCGATCAGCACTGGATTATTTTTTGTGCGACGTTGCAATACTTGAATAGCGCGGCGTATTTCATCATCACGGCCAATAACAGGGTCGAGTTTGCCTTGGCGTGCGCGCTCAGTAAGATCAGTGGTGTATTTCTTTAGTGATTCACGCTGCCCTTCGGCTTCTTGTGAACCGACAGATTCCCCACCGCGCACCGTATTGATTGCCTGCTCCAGCGGAGCTCGGGCTACGCCATGCTGCTTGAGTAGTCGTCCAGTCTCGCCTTTGTCATTAGTAAGTGCCAACAAAAAAATCTCCGACGCGATAAATTCATCGCCGCGCTTTTGCGCTTCTTTATCGGTCTGGTTGAACAAATTGGACAAATCCCGACCAACCTGAACCTCGCCATCGTTGCCTTCCACTTTAGCCAATCTCACTACAGCTTCTGTTAATGCCGTTTTTAGCGCATTGACATTGCCACCTGCACGCGCAAGCAACGACCCTGCGCCGCTATCGGAATCATTGAGCAATGCCAACAGTAAATGCTGTGGCTCAATAAACTGATTGTCCGCACCGACTGCCAGACTTTGGGCATCAGATAGCGCTTGTTGCAACTTGGTGGTAAATTTGTCGAAACGCATGACAGCTCCTTAAAAGGTTTTCAGTGATTTAAGATGAGGCTTCTGGAAACTTATTTCAAGTCAATTTACTCATTAGCTTCAACTTTGTATACAATTATGAGGTGTATTAGCTAGCGAACAGACATGCCAACCAATCATCCCGAATTTGCCAATATCATTCGTTCTAACGTCATCTCGGCTTTGGCAGAAGACTTGGGCGGCGGCGACCTGACCGCTCAGCTAATTCCGGAAAAAATAACAGGCCACGCTACCGTTATCACTCGCCAGCATGCGGTGCTATGTGGCAAAGCTTGGTTCGATGCCTGTTTCAAAATTCTTGACCCACACAGTACCGTTACTTGGTTCGTTCGTGACGGCAGCAAAATAGCGCCCAACGAAAAAATATGCGAGATCCACGGCAATGCCCGCGCCTTGCTAACCGCAGAGCGCACGGCACTCAATTTCCTGCAGACACTTTCTGCCACGGCAACATTGACACAACAGTATGTTGACGCGATTAAAGGCTTGCCAGCCAAAATCATGGATACCCGAAAAACCATCCCCAATTTGCGTATGGCCCAAAAATATGCTGTCAGAATCGGCGGAGGGTACAATCAACGTATTGGATTATTCGATGGGATTCTCATTAAAGAAAATCACATCATCGCAGCGGGCGGAATTAGTGAGGCCATCAAACAGGCATTTTTATTAGCTCCCGAGGATGCAACAGTGCAAATAGAAGTTGAAAACATCAAACAGCTAAGTGAAGCGCTGGATGCCGGAGCCAAACTTATTTTGCTGGATAATTTCGATCTCGATGGAATGCGCGATGCAGTGAAATTCACTGCCCATAGGGCTGACTTGGAAGCTTCCGGCGGGGTTAATATTAAAACCGTACGTCCAATTGCCGAAACCGGCGTGGATCGTATTTCTATCGGCACGTTAACAAAAGACGTGAATGCGGTCGACCTATCACTGAGATTTTTATAGGCTGAGCGAAATTGTGAAAATAACTTTCCCAATAATCCTGTACGCAACCATCTGCTTAACCGCTTGCACCAGTGATCCCTACCAGGGATTGTACGAAAGTATCAAGAATCAGAACGATTTAAAGAAATCGCCGCAAGAGCGCGAAATGAGTCCCACACCCGGCTACGATGCCTACAAGAAAGAACGTGATTCGCAATCCGGACAACAATGATTGCGCGCATTAAAACAGATCAATGTCGCTGCCCTTATCTTTCATTTCACTCTTGCATTGCTCCAGCGCTTCATCTACGGACATTCCGCCCATAACCGCATCAAACATCGCGCACTCATCCACGCTGGTATATTTGGAACGAATTCTTTCGCGGAGTGCCCCCCACTCTTGGGGATTTAGCACCCGGCCCTGATCCCCCACCAGATCATTCACTGCTGCCAAGCTATACGACGCATGTGTCAACCGCTGGGTCAGCTTATCGTAAAATTGAAAAGCGATTATTGACTGATACACCATGCCGGATACGTGATTCGCAGCTTCCAACACATTCTTTTTCGTATCGCCAATTTCGCCCTCATCCGGCAATGATGCAAGGGTACTGGAAATCATGCTCAAATATCCGGCCATGATTGTAAAACTCTCGGTGAGCACTTCAACAGAAGAGTTGCTGTCTTTCATTGCCGCTTCTATTTGCCCTGTGGCAACCTCCAGCATCGACGTCATCTCCCGCACCTGACACCAATCAGCATCTGCTATGTGTTCAGTCTTACAATGCTTTTTAACTTCAGTCATATTCATTCCAAATTTTTATGCACTTTCAGACTATAACTGCACTTCGGCATATTTGAACCCCGCTTACTCAGCCTGTATTTTTACGGGGAACAATTTCCCGCTTAAGTTTTCATATATAATTAATGGCGAAATGAAGCCACGCTTGCGCGTCTATAAGTTTAAAGTGAAATTGATTTCAAATATATACGCGCGAATACGTAAGTATAAATACGTAGTCGATGCAAACCGTGTCACACAATGCGGCTCGTTTTCGATCACTTGTTATATGGCGAACCCACTGGAATATAAATAGTATTGTGATGCTGCGACAATGACCAAATCATTCGAAATTTTCCCCTGGCAAAAGAATTATGCCATTGGAATACCTCTGATAGATGAACAACACCAAAAACTTGTTCATTTGCTTAACACCTTGGCCAGCAGTCTGGCGACACAAGCAAACACAGCAGAACTAAAAAACATTTTCAACGAATTGGCCCTTTACGCCATTTATCATTTTAAAACAGAAGAAAATATATGGAATCAGTCACTTTTCGACGATGAATGGGAAAGAACGCATACTCTGTTACATGAAAACTTTGTCACTCAAGTGAGTGAACTGCAAAATCTGGAAGGTATTAAATCCTTTGAAGAAGTCGTTGAGGATGCACTTTCTTTTCTGACAAATTGGCTGATTTTTCACATCCTGGATTCTGACAAACGGATGTCGATAGCCCTACTGTCAATACAGTCAGGCGTGCCAATTGAGCATGCCAAGCTACGTGCAAATCAGGAAATGAGCGGTGCAGCACAGGCCATGGTCGAAACCGTGCTTTCCATGAGCGACAAACTGACCACCCGCACATTGGCGTTAATAAAACAAACAATGGAACATCAGCGGCTAAGTGCAAAACATTTCTTTGCGTCAAAAGACATGAAAATAGATTTAAAGTCGATGGGAATAACCGAGCGAGAGCGCGACGTCATGGCACTTGTTGTGGCGGGATATTCCAGCAAAGAGATCGCCCAACACCTCGATATCAGCCACAGAACTGTAGAAGTGCACCGCGCGCATATCATGCAAAAAACAGGCTCATCAAATCTGATCGAACTTGCACGAATTCACAGGGAATAAACTTTCAGTTTGAGCCGCCACCCCAAACAAGCCCGTTTGAACTCCGCAATCGTAATATTTACTCGATACCGCCGCTGGCAAAAGCTGTGAAATTTCGCCGAGGAGGAGTATTATTCTCTCCCTGCTATAAAACGAAATGAAAATTACTATGGCGAAAAGAATTGCGACTGAAGAGTATTTGGAAAAGGCAAAGAAGTTATCCAAAGTTCAAGCCGAACTTCTTTTTTCGCGTATGGGTGGCAAGCTCGGACGAAGGTTTGAAGATCAAAAACTTTCACCGCAAGAAGCTTTGGCAATACAGTTGGAAATTGAGGATGAAAACCTAAAAGAATGGCGCGAACGTTTTGCTGAAATTAAAGCGAAGCAAAAATAAGTATTCCACAGAATGTCGGCTGTACCAAATTTTTCCCCGCGATATTTTACGGTATCCGTAATTTGTAGCTGATGATAAGTTATTCAAGCAAATTCACGCGGCAGTCAAATTTTATTTCGTGGTTTATTTAAATTTTGTTCACCATCTCCCCCTCGCCCGACGAACAAGGTGGAACAACTAAGCGACTGCTTCACAATCGAAAAGCTGCCGCTCAATTCTTAGGGAACCAGTCAATCAGTCCGTAGGTAACCCTTAACTGACGCTGGCGACCGGCAGGTTTCCGGCATCCAGTTTTCAAATGCGATGTTCTTGGGAATTTCCAGCACTTTGGTGCCATTTAATTTCCGGCGAAGCAAAGATTACGATGGCACTTGCCAGAAAAAACCGATACAAATTGAAGGTTGTAATGAATTTGTGCCCATCAAGACTATTGCTGAAACAAATGCAACTATTCCGTCCAGTCCACAATCTTGAGGCATGCACCTCTCCAGAGAGGTGGAGCCGGAAGATTGGACAGTATTTGTCATTTCTTAAGTGGAAACCTTGCCTAAATGCCTACGCTGCTTTTAACAGTACAGGCAGGTTGACGTAGTAGAACTCATCGGGCGTT
>Ga0224559_1000379_pt1 | contig 30421 bp, 21 predicted proteins | sample 714S33034metaG_FD_180676 | JGI IMG/M metagenome (GOLD analysis project Ga0224559, IMG submission 180676) | Peat soil microbial communities from Stordalen Mire, Sweden - 717 S3 30-34 | ecosystem: Environmental > Terrestrial > Soil > Wetlands > Peat | place: Sweden: Norrbotten County, Stordalen... | reverse complement strand
ATCCCCATTCTTCGCGGGAACATCTATGGAGAGCCCGGTGCATAACGAAAGGTGCACGCCGGGTTCGGAAGGGGGCGCCCGGAAACCTGCCGGCTGAAACCGGCAAGGCGTCGGGCGCCCACCTTACTGCTGGCCGCATAGTTTGCCCTTGGCCACGGGCGTGGCGTCGGGGTCGAGCACGATGCGCACGGGCGAGCGCTTGTACGCGGGGCCGGCGGGGGAGGCTCCGGCGGTGGCGGCGGCCAACAAGCGAGCCAGGAGCGGATCTTTCTCGCCGATGGTCTCGTCGGTGACGACGGTGATCTCACCGTCGCCGGGCGCGGTGACGAGGGTGATGATCGCGCGACGTTGGAGGAAGCGGAGGATGCGCTTGCTGGCGCGCTCGACGATGGCGGAAGCGGAGGCGGCATTCTGAAAGAGTTTGCCCCACTCCTTGAAGGGCAGGTTGGTGGTGGAGAACCTTCGCGCAAACGAGCTTCATGGCTCCTCCCTCTTGGACCGCGTCTCGAAGAGACGCGGCGTGGTGTGCGTGGCATCACCCATCGAGTAACCCCAAAACGGCAAGCAGCACTCTTCGCAACTCGCACGGGTCGTGGGTTTCGTCCCAAACCCGCCAGGCATCGCCGAGCCGCTCGGCTACCGGATCAGCGGCCTCGGAATTCTGGCGACATGTAGCCAGAATATGGCGTTTCGGGACGCCTGCTGACGTTTCCTGACGCTCCAACCCCGCTAAACCATTGGAATCAGGAGGGGCGCGCCGGGTTGAGGTGCTAGCGGTTAAGAGCCATAGGGGTTCGAGTCCCCTTCCTCGCACAACTTCCGAAACGCCCATGCGCTCAAGTCTTTGCACGGGAAGGCCTGTCCTGGATGCGCACTGGCGGCTAGGCTAGGCTGGCGTCTTCATGTCACGCACGTCGATCCTGTTGCTCGTCCTTGCCGTCTTCGATACCTCGTGCAAGCGCGCGCCGCCTCGTCCCCTCGAGGTCCGCACGGCGCTGTGGGGCGCGGAGGCCGGAGCGCCGCCTGCAAGCGCGGGTCTGACGGTCGGCGACATCGGAAAATATCGAGTCGCCCTGGCGCGCGGGAAGACCGCCGACGGGCGCCCAGTGATCGGCCTGCGCAGCTTCGAGCGCGGCGGCACGCCCATGGTGCTGGTCGTCTCGCCTGGGGATCTGAAGACGCAGTTGCTTAGGCAGGACCAGGTAGATCTCGTCCCCACCACCTGGGCCGAGTTGGGCCGGACTTCCTCGCCTTACCTGCGTGCGCTCGGCGATGCCAGCCAGCACGCTTCGGCGCTAGAGGATGCCGGCATCACGCATGTTCTACCCGCCGAGCACGGCGTGGTGCTCACGGTCGACCTGTGCCCGTCGCGCAAGCCGCTCGACGAGGTTTTGTTCAAGAGGGTGGTGGCGTCGTTCTCGCCCGAGGAACACCCGGTGCCCATCGCACTCGCGGTGACCGGCCTGTGGATGGAGGAGCACCCCGCCGAACTGGATGAGCTTCAGCGCCTCGTCCATTCGGGCAAGCTCGACATCACCTGGATCAACCACTCGTACCACCACCGATTCGATCCCAAGCTGCCGCTGCCCAATAACTTCCTACTCGAGAAGGGCACATCCGTTGAAGACGAGGTTCTGCGCAACGAAATTGCCATGATCGCGCATGGCCTCACGCCCTCGCCGCTTTTCCGCTTCCCTGGCCTCATCTCAGACTCCAAGCTGGTGCGTGAGGTGATCGGCTACGGGCTCATCCCGGTCGGCAGCGATGCCTGGCTGGCCAAGCGTGAGCAGGCGCACCAGGGTGATATTGTGCTGGTGCACGGCAACGGCAACGAGCCCACCGGAATCACCGCGTTCCTGGCGCTATTGGGCAAGGAGGGCAGGGAGATCAAACAGCGTCAATTCCTGCTGCTCGACATTCGCGAGGGCATTGAGGACGAGGAGCGGTGACAGCGCATACCCTTGACGCTGGTCTTGGCTGGGGCTAGCTTAACAAATTACCCCGACTTGACTTACACCGACTTGACGGCTGCCCGCTGCGCGGGCAGCACGCCTCTCCGATGGGGAAGGCAAATTCGCCTTTCGGTTCTTCAAGCAAGGAGCGCACATGACATTCTGCCGTTTTCTGTGCAGATCGGTTGCCGCACTCGCGATTCTGGGGGGTGCCTGTTCGGATAACACTCCGACTTCCAACGGGAGCGGAGGTGCGCCGGGAAATGGCGGTGCGACAAGCAGCGGAGGCAAAGTTGGCAGCGGCGGATCTGGCTCGGGCGGTACGACGAGCGCCCAAGGTGGCATGTCTAGCGGTGGCGCGAACGCCCTGGGTGGGAGCGCTAGTGGTGGCGTGGTCGCGTCAGGTGGCAAAACCAGCACAGGTGGTGCCACCGGCCAAGGTGGCACGTCTAGCGGGAGCGGGGGCGCCTCGGGCGGGAGCGCTACGGGCGGCGCGATGGGTTCCGGGGGCACGACCGGTTCAGGTGGCACGAGTACCGGTGCAGGGGGAACTGTCGTAGGCGGAGCGACCGGCGCTGGAGGCAGCACTGGCGGGGGCGGCGCCATTCCCCTCAAGAACCCTGCGGTTCCGAGTGCCGGTTGCGGCAAGGCTACGACAGTGACCAATGGCAAGAAGACGATCACGAGTTCCGGCACAGCACGAACGTACATTGTCGACATTCCCACCAACTACGACATGAACAAGCCCTACCGGTTTTTCTACTGTTCCCACTGGATCAGCAGCACCGCAGAGGCTGTCGTCAGCCAGAACTACTACTTTCTTAAGCCGTTGGCGACGGCAGCGAATGACCCCGCCATCTTCCTCGCCCCTCAAGCGCTACCGGGAAATCCGAATGGAACGTGGGATACGTCAGGCCCAACGGATCAAATCCTATTCGACGACATCCTGGCCTATGTTAAGGAGAACCTTTGCATCGATACGACTCGCGTCTTCGCCACCGGTTTCAGCTACGGAGGCATGATGACCTATTCCCTGTCGGCGACTCGTCAGAAGGACATTCGGGCCGCCGTGGGCATCGCTCCGGCAAACTACAACATCTACGTGGGCACCAAGACCCACCAACCAATCGCGTGGATGCAGACGACCGGCATGAGCGACTGTACGTGCCCATGGGTAGAAGGCCAGCAGGTGTGTGGGGGCACGCCGAGCACAACCAACGGGTCGAAGTACATCGCCATTGAGCACGGCACCGATAACGGATGCACCATACCGGATCCCATACCGACCTGGACATCAGGCGCCCATCTTTGCGTTGACTTCACAGGCTGTAAGGATAGCTATCCCACCAAGGTTTGCACCTTCAACGGCCCCCATACGAACATCAACAGCGATCCCGGCTCCAGCGCCAACTGGATTCCGACGGTGTCTTGGACGTTCTTCACGCAGTTCTAGCTGAACGGGGCATCCCCCGCTAATACACAATAGCTGGCGGAATCATGCAGTCGGCGGTGCAGAACACCTGACCATCGGGGCCGTTCTGATCGCTGACCGGATGCAGCTGGCCATCGAGCTTCAAGCCATTATTGCCGCCAAGGTCGCATTCTTCGCCCAGATCGGTGTCCACCACGCCGTCGCCACAGGTACGCGGATTCTGGCAGGCGATGCTGCACAGGAGCTTGCCGTTGGTCGCGACACCGTTTTGCTTGCCGAGGTCGCATGCCTCGGGTCCGCCCGGCTGGGATTGCACGACGCCATCGCCACAGAACGGGCCCCACTTGCACTGGGTGGTGCAGCCGCCATAGGTCGTGTCGTTGTTCGGCCCCGCACAACCGGCAGGTAAGGTGCCCGTGCCGTCCCCGCAGTCGCACTCTTCGTCTGCAACCGCCACGCCGTCGCCGCAGGTGGGAACGCATTGGCTCTTACCCGCGAGGAAGTTGGCCAAGGTCAGCATGTAGTTCGAGCCGCAACACCAGCGCTCGGCCTGGAACACGACCACCTCGTAAACGCCGCCGATGGCTAGTTTCAGATCGACGGTCGCGTTCAAGGATGAGTTGTTGGGGTAGGTCACCTGAGCCGTACCGTTCGTGGCGTCGAGAACGACATTGGCCACCGCGCGGTTGTGGGTCCCGGGCATCTCCACCGCCATGGTGCCGTTGATGAAGACCCATACGTCGTCGTCGCCGGTGAATTGGAGATTCTCGTTGCCTTCATACTGGAACCAGTAGCGCAGCTCGGTGGTGAAAGAGAAATTGTGATTCGCCCAGCTGTTGCCAAATCCCAGTCCTTGGTACGCGTGGCAGGTGCGATCGTCTGGTTGTCCTTGGTCATAGTGGTAGGTAACTGCCTGCCCTGTGTTCTGATCGAGGATCGGCTTGGTGAGATCGTCGAGTGGGAAGAAGCCGCAAAGGTCATACCAGGGCTTGTCGGCGTCGCTGTTCATTGCGTATGTGGTCTTGTTGGTCGCGCTCTGCAACAGGGTCAATGTCTCGTAGTAGGTCCTGTTGACGCCGCCGACGTCGCGATACCACTGGTCGAATTCCTTCTTGCCGGTGAAAAACAACTGCGTCGGATTCGAGACCGGATCCTGGGTCGGCCCAGCCCAGACCGGCTTGCGGTCGAGGCCCAACGCCGGTCCAAGGACGCCCTTTCCCTTCTGGAGGCTGTCGTCGCAACAGTAGTGTCCGAAATCGGGATGGCCCGTGGGCGGAGTGCCGTCTTGATACGATTGAAAATCCCGAGCCACGAGTGGGATGGTCAGGCTCGCTGGCGGGTTGTCGTAGGCAGACTTGCAGGTCCATCCCTTTTCGATCGTGCAGTCGTGCGAACACCCGTCGCCATCGAGCAGGTTGCCGTCGTCGCATTCTTCGGTTCCGCGCAGCAAAATTCCGTCACCACATCCGGTCTTGCACGCGCCCACCGCGCTTGCGTCCGTTCCGCACTGGGGCTCGACTTGGCAGGTTGGGGAACATCCGTCGTAGGGCAAGGTGTTGCCGTCATCGCAACCCTCGCCGGCTTCCTTGACCCCATTGCCACAGACGGTCGCGGTGCAGGTGCTCGGGGTACCGGTGCATTGGAAGCCGGGCTCGATTTTACAGGTCGACGAACAACCATCCCCGCTCGCCGTGTTGCCGTCATCGCACGTCTCGAAGCCCTTGATGACGCCTTCGCCGCACTTGGGCTCGCAAGGCTTGCCGGGCACGCGGCAGAGGAAGCCGGTCTCGATGGTTTGACAATCGCTCGAGCAGCCATCCCCGCCGACAGTGTTGCCGTCGTCGCAGGCCTTGTTCGAGGTCAAGACGCCGTTCCCGCAGACCCCGACGTATTGGCAGGGCTTGCCTTCCGTGGGGCAGTTCCAATTCGCCTCGATCTGGCAAATCCGGCTGCAGCCGTCGCTGCTGACAGTGTTGCCGTCGTCACACTGCTCGCTGCGCTCGATGACACCATCCCCGCAGGTCCCGCCCACGGGTCGATCTCCGTGTGCGTCGGAGATGGTGACGGCACGCGCGTCCAGGTTCACCACGGGACCACCACTTGATCCCCCAATCGCACTAGCGCCGCCCTGACCGTCGCTGAGGACCGTGGCGCTACTGCATGCACCGGTCACGAGTAACGCCATTACGCACAAGGCGGAGAGCTTCGTTTCGGCCGAAGCATCGCCAAGAACGCAACCCTTGGAAGTTCGATCTTTCGTCATGACAAGACCCCTTGGCTTGCAGCCATGATTGGCGCACGGTTCCCGATGGAAAGCGTGCACGCAGGATTTTCACAGCGTAGCACTGCCTGCGGACACAGCCCGTGCCGAAATTCCGGGAAACAAGAGCCAGCAGTCGGGAAAACGTCTGAATCTCACGCCGCACCGGCTTCGGCGGCGTTTCGCGCGCACTTCTTGATGGTGCGTTTGCCGACCTTGATGCCAGAATAGGAGAATGCACCTGACAACGGAACGCGATTCGATTCCGAGTGCGGGGGGTTGGCGTCTTCCGCTGCTTGTTTGTCTCGTACTCGCGGCGGGCTGCGCGAGCGGTTCGTCGGGAACCGCTGCTGGCGGCGCAGGCGGCAAGGATCAGACAGGCGGGGCGGGCGGCGCCAGTGGAACGGGTGGAGGCACCGCCGGTACGACCGCAAGCGGCGGCTCGACCGCAGGCGTGGGCGGAAGCAGTTCAGGAGGGAGCACCGGCGCCGGCTGTGGGGGTGCCTGTGGCGGAAGTGGCGCAATACCCGACGCAGCCGTGGATGCACCCCTGGTCTGCATCGGTCCCACGGTTTCCGAAGACCCAACTCTGCGCAGCCCTGCTCCCCGTCCGGATGCCGCCGCAAACGTATGCGGAGCGTGGGCCCTGACCGACGGCGTGTGCTGTCCCCAGTATTGCAGCAACGACAACAAGTCCGAAGACTGTAGTTCGTGCGGAGGACCTGGCTCGCCTCAGTGCATCGTGGTCAATAGCAAGGCATGTACTTCGGGCCGCTGGCCAGAAGTCCATTGCGTCTCCGACAGTGAACCCTGGCACTATTCCCGTTCGACACACTTCGGGCTGACTTCCGGCGGGGCTTGCGCGTTCGGCCTGTACGGGCTTTGCACGACAGCCTTCAATTTCACCGACCCAACCTTGGGGAAAGCTTGCAAGACCTTCTGCAAGACCTACCCTAGTCTTTGCCAAGACCCCGCAAGCACCACGCTGCGTGGAAATTTCGCGGCCCCTGACGGCGACTACTACACCCAATTCTGGCCCAGCCTGCCAGGGGACAACGACAACTACTTGAGCTGCGGCGAATGCTTTCAGCTCGTGCGCACCGACAAGGACGGCACCGACTATCAGCCCGGCAGCACTGGCTACACGCCGCCCATCACCCTTCAAATCGTCGATTCTTGTCCCTGCTCGGCCAATTCCAAGTGGTGCTGTGGCTCAGGACGCGACCATTGCGGCGAGGTTTCCGATTTCAAATACGGCTGTCCGCTGCCACCGGCGCCGCCGGTGCCGCCGCTCGACCACGATCCGCTGCCCAATGAAAGCCTCCATCTGGATCTGTCGGATATCGCCATGGCCCGACTGCAGACCGGTGATGCCAATGGGCAAATGGTGGATGGAGTCATCCCGACCCGCTACCGCCGCGTGCCTTGCCCGGTAACCGGCAACATCCACATCCTGGTGAAAAACGGAGGCGCCTACTACTTCTCTTTCAGCGTGGTTAATGTTTCCGGTCTCGGATCCTTGGTGAACGTCGAAGCCAGACTTCCGACCGGCGACTGGGTGGCGATGAAACGCGACCCCAACTACACGCCGGCCAGGCCGCAAGAGCGCTTTGGCACCTGGGTGCTTCCGCAAGGGGCCGGACCTTTCACACTACCCTTGGCATTGCGATTCACGGACGCATCGGGACGCTCCCTCGTCTCGGAACAAGCGGTCACGAGTTGGGATCCACCGGCCACCACGGACCCGGACCTTGCCGCCCTCTACAAGGAGTTCTATTACATCGACACCGGCGTGCAGTTCTGAGGCACGCATGTTGCGATAGATTAAGCCTACTCGCGCTCGGAGGGACCTTCGTCGGCGGCCGGCGGAAAGTGCACGGCGCGCATGGCGGCAGCGTAGGACTTTGCCCATGCCTCGGAGCTGGCGGGTGGGCGCAAGATCAGGCCGAACGCGATGACCAGCGCGACCACGCCGAGCGCGCCGATGGCGACATCGGAGCCACGCACAAGGCCGCGGCGCAACCAGCGCGGCGGCGTGAAGAACCCCAAGATTCCGCCGGAAACAAATCCCGCGGCGTGGGCGATGTTGTTGGCGTGCACCATGAGGCCGAAGATCAGGGTGTAGGCGGCCCACTTGAGCATCTGGTTGCGCATGGTGCGGCCCACGCTGGTGCCATCGCGCTGCCCCCAGCCCGCCGCGGCTCCGGTGAGGCCCATGATGGCGCCGGACGCGCCGGCCGAAATGGCGAACATGTCCATGGCTTGGCAAGCGGCGAACCCCACGATGCCCGTGAACATGAACAAGAAGAGCATGCGGCCACGGCCGAAGACGTCCTCGATGGCAGGGCCGATCTGAGCCAGCGCGATCATGTTGAAGACGAGGTGGATGAGGCCGATATGCAGAAAGACGGCGGTGGCGTGTCGCCACACCTGTCCGGCCCGCAGCGCGGGCAGGTAGTACGCGCCGAGGTAGATGAGGTCGTCGCTCGCCACGCTGAAATAGCCAGTTCCCGGCCGCGCCAACATGAGGCGCAGATATGCGACTACGATGATCATGCCGAGCAAGGTGCTGACCGAAATCGCCGTGGGCACCACCAGGCCAAGGCGACCGAGCAGTTGCCAGGCGTGCGCACCGAGCGTGGCGTTGCAGTTGATGCAGCGCCGTTCCTGTCGATCTTGCACCTGCCCGCAGCGTGGGCAGACCTTGTGTTGATAGCCCGCGTGGTGAATCTCGCGGCTCGCCCGCTGGCGCCAGTCTTGGAGCGCCTTCTGCCAATGCAAGAGCCTCCAGCGCACGCGCATTCCGTTCAGCCCAAGCGTCGTCGCCAGCTTAACGATGCTTTCGATGAGATCGCTGTCGTGGTGGTCGTTCGGGGGCATGGGGCGTGACCGAAGGCCCTGCAGTCGGTCTCGGCTGCGGTCTACGTCACCTTCTTGTTGGCGGCACTAGGGTTGGAACTCTCTGTTTCAACTCGCTGGCGCAGGTATTCGGCGAAGCCACGCGGAAGGTGGAAGAGCAAGCCGAAGCGGCCCATGCGTATGGTCTCGCCGCCCTTGAGGGTGTAGGGTTTGCGGGGTGCAAGCTGCGTGTCGTTGACCCAGGTGCCGTTGGTGGCGCCCATGTCGGTCAGCCGGCATTCGCCGTCGACCACTGCGATCATGCAATGGTGGGTGGAGATGGTGTACTCGGGAATCGCCAGATCGTTGTCCGAGGTGCGGCCGATGCTGACTGGTCCAGGCAGCGAGTTGCGGCCCTTGACCACCGGAAACACGCGGCCTTCGAGCGCCGAGACCTGCAACATGGCGCTGTTGCTGGTGGTTGCCATGGTTCCGCTCTTGCTGGTGTTCTCGCCCAGAGCACCCGTCATGCCGGTCACCACGAGCACGGGCCAAGGATAGGCCTTCACGAACGGCTGGACTCCCAGCCGCCGATACTCCGCCTCGTAGTCAGCCAGGTACGTTGGCATAGTCACCACTATACCATCGACGGTGTGGCGACCGCGCGGCTCGATCTCACCCGCCCCGCGACGAAGCGACCGCGCCCAACGCTTGCGCCACGTCGGCGACGAGGTCGTCGGGGTTCTCGATGCCGGTGGAAACTCGGACGTTGGCGCTCGTGATTCCGGCCGCGCGGCGGGCCGCGGGCGTCATCGAGGCGTGGCTCATGGTCTCGGGGTGTTCGACCAGCGACTCGACCCCGCCCAAGGATTCGGCGAAGGCGAAGATTTCGAGAGCCTGGATGAATCGGAAGGCGGCCTGCTTGCCACCGCGAATATCGAACGAGAGCATGCCGCCGAATCCGGTCATCTGTTTCTTGGCCAAGCGGTGCTGCGGGTGCGAGCGCAGGCCGGGATAGTAGACGTGCTCGACGGCTTTGTGTTTGGACAGGAATTCGGCGAGGGCCCGGGCGTTGCGTTCATGCGCGGCCATGCGGATGGGCAAGGTGCGAATCCCGCGCATCACCAGCCAGGCGTCGAAGGGCGACGAACAGGTTCCCAGGGCGTTGACCATCGCGGCCACCGCGGTGGCGTGTTCGCGGGTGCGCGAGATGATGGCGCCGCCCACCATGTCGCTGTGGCCGTTCAAGTACTTGGTCGTCGAATGCACCACGATGTCCGCGCCCAAGGCCAGTGGCTTTTGAAAAATGGGCGACATGAAGGTGTTGTCGACGATGGTCAGCTGCCCGCGCTTGCGAGCGATGTCGCAGATCTCGGCGATGTCGACCAGTCCAAGCAGGGGATTCGACGGGGTTTCGATCCAGATGGCCTTGGTTTCCGGCCGAATGGCATCGCGCACGTTGCGCGGGTCGGACATGTCGACGAACGAGAACGCAAGTCCCCGCGCCGCCAGGACCGAGGCGAACAGGCGGTAGCTGCCGCCATAGATGTCATGACCCGCGATGATATGGCTGCCGGCTGGGAACAAAGCCATGACCGAGGTTTCGGCGGCCATGCCGGTGGCGGTCGCGGTGGCGCCAGCACCTCCTTCCAAGGCCGCCAAGCACTCCTCGAGCGCCGAGCGTGTCGGGTTGGCCGTGCGGCTGTAGTCGTAGCCCTTGGTCTTGCCCGGCGCCTCGAAGGCGAAGGTCGAGGTGGCGTAGATGGGCACCGCTACGGCATTGAAGGTGGTGTCCTTGCGCGTTCCCGCTTGAACGCAGACTGTTTCTGTCTTGTATTCGCGAAGCTTGTCAGATTTCATGGGTGGCAACGTCCGTGCCGGCTATGCTGGCATGCGAGATGGCACGAGGCAAGCTGGCAGCGCCGTTGCCCCCGTTCTGAGCGAATCGGTCGCCGCTCGGAGCTCGCTACGCTAGAATCGCCGCGTGGCCCCGCTCAATGTCCTCATCATCGATGACGAGAAGAACATTCGGCACACCCTGCGCGTGTGCATCGAATCGCTGGGTGGCAAAGTAAGCGAGGCGTCCTCGGCCGAGACCGCGGCCGAGGCCGTAGGACGTGCGACTTACGACATGGCCTTCCTGGACCTGAAACTCGGAACACAGAACGGGCTCGATGTCATTCCCACGCTGCTGGCCGAAAACGCGGATCTGACCATCGTGGTGATTACCGCGTACGCCACCATCGAAACCGCGGTCGAGGCCATACGCCGCGGCGCCTGGGACTACTTACCCAAGCCCTTCACGCCCGCCCAGATCCGACACACCCTGGACCGCGTGGTCACACAGCGCTCCCTGACCAGACGTGCGGCCGACTTGGAAAGCCAGCTCAGCGCCGAAACCCCGGACGTGCTTCTCGCCTCGGCCGCGCCCTCGGTGCGCGCGGTCCTGGACATGGTGGCCCGCGCCGCGCAGTCGGATGCGGCCGTGCTCTTTCGCGGCGAAAATGGGACCGGCAAGGGCGTGCTTGCACGGGCCTTGCACAAGCAGAGCAAGCGAGCCGAGCGACCCTTCGTGCTCGTCAACTGTCCCACGCTTTCCGAGGAGCTTTTAGCCAGCGAGCTTTTCGGGCATGCCAAAGGCGCCTTCACCGGTGCCATCCGCGATCAGATCGGCCGTGTCGAAGCCGCCGAGGGGGGAACCGTGTTCCTCGACGAGATTGGCGAGCTGCCCGGCAACTTGCAGGCGAAACTCCTGCGCTTCTTGCAAGAAAAGCAGTTCGAACGGATCGGCGAGTCGCGCACCCGCCAAGCCGACGTGCGTGTCGTCGCCGCCACCAACCGCGACCTGGATGCGGATGTGCACGGAGGCCGCTTCCGCGAGGACTTGTTCTATCGCCTGAACGTCATCGAGGTGAAGGTGCCGGCCTTGCGCGAGCGCCGCGAGGACATCTTGCCCCTGGCCCGGCACTTTCTCGCCTTCTTCTCACGCGCCATGGGGCGTGCCGTCCCCGAGCTTTCTCCCGCCGCCGAGCGCGCCCTGGAGGAATATGCGTGGCCCGGCAACGTGCGCGAACTGCGCAACACCATCGAACGCGCCATGATTCTCTGGCCCTCGCCGCGTCTGGAACCGCAGGCATTTCCCGAGCGCATCGCCGGGGCCAAGGAGCGGGGACCTTTTGTCGGCGGGGAATACAGCGTCGAGGCCATCGAGCGCGCGCATATCCTGGCCGTGATGGCGCGCGCCTCGTCTCTCGATGCCGCCGCCGAGATCCTAGGCATCGACAGTTCGACCCTGTGGCGCAAGCGCAAGAAATACGACGAGTAGAGGCAGCTACAAGCTACGGCGCCGCTACGGTTCCTGCCGAAGGTGGCGCCACGGGCGGCTGCCCGAATTGCCGATCGAGGGCCAGGTTGAGTTCGAGTACGTTCACCGTAGGGTCGCCGAGGAAGCCGAAGTCGCGGCCCGAGACGGCTTCGTCGAGCGAGGCTTGGATGCGAGCAGCACCAACCCCGCGCGCCGCCGCCACCCGTGGAACCTGCCACACGGCTGCGCTGGGACTGATGTGCGGATCGAGTCCGCTGCCCGATGTGGTTACCAACTCGACGGGAACTTCACCGACGGCGTTGGGGTTCTGCTTGCGCAAACGCTCGATGTCGACCTTGACCCGGTCCTGCAGCTTGGCCGACGTGGGGCCGAAGTTCGATCCACCGGAGGCCAAGGGATCGTAACCGTTGCCTGCCGCCGACGGGCGTGGCTGGAAGTAGGCGGGGTTGGCGAAGGTTTGTCCGATCAGTCGCGAGCCCACCACCTTGCCGCTTTCGTCCTTGGCCAGACTGCCGTTGGCCGCGCTCGGAAACAGTACCTGCGCCAGGGCCGTCATTCCCAAGGGGTACAAAATGCCGGTCAGCACGAGGGTTACCAGGGTTGCACGCAGAGCAATGACGAAGGTCTTCATGATGAGTTTCCTTAGACGAGATGAAGTGCTTTGAGCGCCAGATCGATGATCTTGATGCCGATGAAGGGCGCGACAATGCCGCCCAACCCGTAGATGAACATGGAGCGACGGAAAAGAGCGGCGGCGCCGAGCGGCCGGTACTTCACCCCGCGCAACGCAAGCGGGATGAGCAGCACGATGATGATGGCGTTGAAGATGACCGCGGACAGGATGGCGCTCGACGGTGAAGCGAGCCCCATCACGTTGAGCGGCGCGATCTCGGGGAACACGCCCATGAACATGGCCGGCAGAATGGCGAAGTACTTGGCGACGTCATTCGCAATGGAAAACGTCGTCAGCGCGCCTCGGGTCATGAGCAGCTGCTTGCCGACTTCCACAATCTCCAACAACTTGGTTGGATTCGATTCCAGATCGATCATGTTTCCGGCTTCTTTTGCTGCCTGCGTGCCGCTGTTCATGGCCACGCCCACATCGGCCTGGGCCAGGGCCGGCGCGTCGTTGGTGCCGTCGCCGGTCATGGCCACCAGCTTGCCCTTGGCCTGCTCGGCTTTGATCAGGCGCATCTTAGCCTCGGGGGTGGCCTCGGCGAGAAAGTCGTCGACGCCGGCCTCCTTGGCGATGGCGGCGGCGGTGCGCGGGTTGTCGCCCGTGATCATGACGGTGCGAATGCCCATGGCGCGGAAACGTTCGAAGCGCTCCTTGATGCCGCCCTTGACCACGTCGTTCAGTCGCACCACGCCCAGCACGTTTTTGCCTTCCGCAACCGCCAGCGGCGTCGCGCCTTGATCGGCGATCTTCTGCGCGATTTCCGTCAACGCCGCCGGCACCTCGCCGCCCATGGATTCCACCCACGACTTGATGGCGTCGACCGCGCCCTTGCGGATCTTGCGGCCGTCGAGGTCGCAACCGCTCATGCGGGTGAGGGCGGAGAATTTCACGAATTGCGCGCCCAACTGATCGATGTTGCGTCCACGCAGGTTGAACTTCTCCTTGGCGAGCACGACGATGGAGCGTCCTTCCGGCGTCTCGTCGGCGAGGCTGGCAAGCTGGGCCGCATCGGCGAGAGCCTCGACCGTACTTCCGGCCACGGGGATGAACTCGGTCGCCATGCGGTTGCCGAGCGTGATGGTGCCGGTCTTGTCGAGCAGCAGGGTGTCGACGTCGCCCGCCGCCTCGATGGCGCGGCCACTCATGGCGATGACGTTCTTGCGAATCAATCGATCCATCCCGGCGATGCCAATGGCCGACAGCAGCCCGCCAATCGTCGTCGGAATGAGGCACACCAAGAGCGCGACGATGACGGTGGTCGAGAGACGAATCGACGAATACGCCGCCAGCGGTACCAAAGTCACGCAGGCGAGCAGGAACACGATGGTCATGCCCACCAGCAGAATGTGCAGCGCGATTTCGTTGGGTGTCTTCTGCCGGCTGGCGCCTTCGACCAGGGCGATCATGCGGTCGAGGAACGTGTGCCCGGGATCGGAGGTGATCTTGATGACGATGCGATCCGAAAGCACGCGCGTTCCACCCGTCACGGCCGATCGATCGCCGCCGCTCTCGCGGATGACTGGCGCGGACTCGCCCGTGATGGCCGATTCGTCGACGGAAGCCACGCCTTCGATGACCTCGCCGTCGCCGGGGACCAGCTCGCCCGCGTCTACGACCACGAGATCGCCGGTACGCAGGGAATCGGCCGCTACGCTTTCCTCGGGACCCTTGGGGGACTTCAGGCGGCGCGCGGCGGTTTGCGTGCGCATCTTGCGCAGACTCGCGGCTTGCGCCTTGCCACGGCCTTCGGCCACCGCCTCGGCCAGGTTGGCGAAGACCACGGTGAACCACAGCCAAAGTGAAATGCTGATGGTGAACCACAGCGGCGCCGAATCGGCCGTCGGCGCGATGGCATCGCGCAAGGCGATCAATGTCGTCAGGATGCTGCCGATCTCGACCACGAACATCACCGGGTTGCGGATGACCTTGGCGGGCGAGAGCTTGCGCAGGCTTTCTTTGCCTGCCTCCTTGAGAATCGAACGATCGAACAGAGCGATGGCTTGAGCTTGAGGACGCATTAGAACACCTTTCCGGCGGCGGCGACGAAGTGCTCGGCCACCGGTCCAAGCGAGAGTGCGGGGAAGAAGGTCAAGGCGCCGACGATCAGAATGACCGCCACCAGGAGCCCGGAGAAGAGCAGGCCATGTGTCGGGAAGGTCCCTGGCCCGGCGGGCACGGTGCGCTTACCGCGCATGGAGCCGGCGATGGCCATGACCGGGACCATCATGAAGAAGCGGCCAAAGAGCATGGTGATGCCGAGCGTGGTGTCCCACCACGGCGTGTTCGCATTGAGCCCGGCGAAGGCGGAGCCGTTGTTTCCGGCCCCACTGGAATAGGCGTAGAGAATTTCCGACAGGCCGTGCGGACCGGCGTTGTTGAGCGACGACGTGCCATAAGACGCCACCGCAGACCACGCCGAGAAGCCCAAAATAACCAACGGGAATATCAGGATGTAGAGCATGGCCAGTTTCATTTCCTTGCCCTCGATCTTCTTGCCCAGGTACTCGGGCGTGCGGCCGACCATGAGGCCTGCGATGAAAACCGACATCAACGCGAATATGAGGATGCCGAAGAGCCCTGCGCCCACGCCGCCGAAGACGACCTCACCAAGCTCGATGTTGACGAGCGGGACGATGCCACCCATCGGATTGAAGCTATCGTGCATGGAGTTGACGGCCCCGCACGACGTGCCGGTGGTGACCGTGGCGAAAAGTGCGGAGTTGGCCACACCAAAACGCGTCTCCTTGCCCTCCATGTTGCCGTGTTCGTGGTCGATGGAAAATGCGGACATGGCGGCGCTCGGACGCGACTCCGAAACGTAGGCGGTCGTAATCCCGGCGGCTAACAGGAACGTCATGGCCGCCAGCAGGACCCAGCCCTGCTTCTGATTTCCGGCCATACGGCCGAAGGTGTAGGTCATCGCTGCTGGAATGCATAGGATGAGCACCATCTCGATGAAATTGGTGAAGGGTGTCGGGTTCTCGAACGGATGCGAGCTATTGGCGTTGAAGAAACCGCCGCCGTTGGTACCCAGCTCCTTGATTACTTCCTGCGACGCCACGGGGCCGAGGGGAATGACCTGTGCCGCGCCTTCCAGGGTCTTGAGGTGCAGGTAAGGCGCGAAGTTTTGCACCACACCCTGCGACACCAATATCAACGTAAAGATCACGCTGATGGGCAGAAGCACGTAGACGATAGAACGGATCAGGTCGACCCAGAAGTTGCCCAGCCCCTTGTCGTCCTTCTCGCTGGGCTTGCGGGTCAGCCCACGCGCCAAGGCCAGCGCGGCGCCAAGTCCCACGGCGGCCGAGGTGAAGTTGTGCCAGGCCAGACCCGCCATCTGGGTCAGGTAGCTCATGGTGGTCTCGCCCGAGTAGGACTGCCAGTTGGTGTTGGTGGTGAAGCTGACCGCCGTATTGAACGCCAGATGCTCCGCCGGTGGCGCGAGCTTCTCCGGATTGAACGGCAAAATGTGCTGGAGGCGCTGGATGAAATAGGTCACCAGGACGCCGAGCACGCTGAACATGAGCAGCGCGGCCGTGTACTCCTTCCAATTCTGCGCCGCAGGCTGCTTGATTCCGCACAGACGCAAGAGACCGCGCTCGACCGCGCCGAGAGTGCGCGCAAAGGGCCGCTTCTCACCTTCGAACACGCGGTAAAGATAGATCCCGAGCGGCTTGGTCAGCGCGAGGATCACCAGCAGAAAGAATGCAATCTGAAGCCAACCGTTTGCTGTCATGGGGGCTCCTTAGAAACGCTCCGGTTTGACGAGGGCGTAGACCAGGTACACGGCAAGGGCGACCGCAAGCAGGCCGCCCAGCGCATAGTCAAGACTCATGATTTTCTCCTAGCCGGGACGTTAGAGTTTCTCGCACGCCTTGGTGTAGAGCCAAGCGCCCGCGAAGAAGCCGATGGTGATGAGGGTGAAGAGTAGATCTTTCATGGCATTCGCCCTCGTGCTTCAGCATGCCTCGTGCCAGGCTCGCGATGCGGCCGGCGCGCGGAATGACGCCGCCGAGCGCGCCCGCGGGGTTGCAAAAGGAAACGGGGGCACCCCGGCAGACCGCAAAATGCAGTCCGCTTGCCGGCCGTGCCGCGCCGACCGATCCAATGGACCGGGGAAAGGAGCGGAATTCATGGCGCGCGGGGTTGGCCTTGGCCTTGCTATGCCTGATACTCACCGTATCAGGCCATGACCAATCCACCCCTGCGCCCACGCGCCGAGGATTTCCTCGAGCTGGTTCAAAAGAGCAAACGCGGCAGGCTGAAGCTCTACATCGGCTTCGCCGCCGGGGTTGGCAAGACCTATCGCATGCTTGAAGAGGCGCACGCCCTCAAGAAGCGCGGCGTGGACGTCGTCATCGGATTCATCGAAACCCACGGCCGCGCGGAAACCGCGGCGTTAGTCCACGATCTCGAAATCGTGCCTTTGCGCCAGGTCGAATACCGCGGGGTCGTCATCGAGGAAATGAGTCTCAATGAGATCCTCAAGCGCAAGCCCGAGGTCGCGCTGGTCGACGAGCTGGCGCACACCAATCCGCCCGGCAGTCGCAACAAACGGCGCTACCAAGATGTGCTCGAACTGATCGACGCCGGCATCAACGTCATCGGTGCGTTCAACGTGCAGCACCTGGAAAGCTTGAACGACTTGGTCGAGCGGGTCACCGGCGTGGTGGTGCGCGAGACCATTCCCGACAGCTTTCTCAAGCAGTCCGATCAAGTCGTCAATCTCGATCTTACCGTCGAGGATCTTCAAGAGAGGTTGCGCGCCGGCAAGATCTACGCCGCCGATCGCATTCCGTGGGCGCTGGAGCATTTCTTCAAGGAACAGAACCTGACCCATTTGCGCGAACTCGCCCTGCGCGAGGTGGCTGAAAGCGTCGAGCGCGCCACCGTGACCCGACCCATGGCGAGCGACGGTAGCGGCGCGCACATGACCGCCACGCGCAGCCGCGTGATGGTGTGCGTGTCGTCGGGGTCGCCACGGACGCCCATGCTGGTGCGCCGCGGATCGCGCATGGCCGGCCGCTTCAACACCGATTGGTTCGTCGTCTTCGTCGAAACTCCGAACGAGGCACCCGAGCAGATCGACTCGGAATTGCAGCGCCACCTGTTTGCCAACATCGAGAAAGCCAAGGAACTCGGCGCCGAAACCGTGCGCCTTAAGAGCAAGGATCCGGTGGAAGCAATTCTCGATTTCGCGCGTTCGCACAACGTCGGCCACATCATCGTGGGCCGCTCTCAGCAATCCTGGTGGAAGCAGCTTTTAGGGCTCTCGATTCCGCTGCGCCTGGTGCGCGAGGCCGCCCAATTCGACATTCACATCGTCTCCCTCGAAGACGAGGTGACGGGATGACCTTTCGAAGCAAGTTGATGCTGACCATGGCCCCGCTGGTGGTGGCCCTGGCTTTGGTCGGCACGATCTCGGGCATGGTGGCGGGCGTCCTTGCTCGCCAACCCGGACACATTTGGCAGGACAACTACCGCAGCGTTCTCGCGGCGCAACGGATGAAGGAGAGCATCGAACGCATCCAGCAATCCGTCCTCATCAGTCTCATCGGTCGCGCCGATGCAACCCAGTCCATCCCGGAGAATCGGGATGTTTTCGAACGCGAATTCGCCGTCGAGGCAAGCAACATCACCGAGCCGGGCGAAGGCGAGGCGGTCGATGAGCTGCGCAGGGCATGGTCGCAATACAAGCAGGCGCTCGGCGCGTATCTCGGTGCCGAGGTCGGAGAAAGCCAGCGGCGCGACCTGGCACTCGGTGCCTTGACCCATGCCTTCACCCAGGTCAAGCACAGCGCCGACGAAATCTTGAATATCAATCAAGACGCCATGGTGCTCAAAGGCCAGCGCACCGAACGCCGGGGCGCGCGTTTCGAACGCATCCTCACCATCGCGGTGCTGGTGGCCTCGGTCCTGGGACTTCTGGCATCGGTCAGTCTCACCGCGCGACTCTTGCGACCGCTCAACGTCGTGTCGGCCGCCGTGCGACGATTCGGTCAAGGCGACATCCAGGCGCGCGCGCGGGTGCAGGGCGAGGACGACATCGCCCGACTCGCGCAGGAATTCAACACCATGGCCGACCACTTGGAGCGCTATCGCAAGAGCTCCCTCGGCGAGCTCTTGCAAGCGCAACAGGCGTCGCAAGCCGCCATCGACAGTCTCCCGGATCCCGTGCTGATGCTCGATGCGGCCGGGAGTTTGCAGGGCACCAACGAAGCCGCGTGCACGGTTCTCGCCATCGATCCCGAGGAAAGTGGGAGCGCGTCCCTCGAACATATCGACCCTGGCGTGCGCTCGCTGCTCGACCGTTTGCGTGCCCACGTCGTCGGCGGCCGCGGCGCCTACAGCCCTAAAGGTTTCGAAGATGCCCTGCGCGTCCCCACGCCGGACGGCGAGCGTATCTATCTCCCGCGCGCCACGCCTATCTATGGAGAAAATGGCGGCATCGCGGGCATGGCGCTCGTGCTTCAGGACATCACCCGCCTCTTCCGCTTCGACGAGCTCAAGAACAATCTCGTGGCCACCGTCGCGCATGAATTCCGCACGCCCCTCACCTCCTTGCGCATGGCCATCCACCTGTGCACGGAAGAGGCCGTGGGGCCCCTCACCGCCAAGCAGTCGGATCTGCTCTTCGCGGCCCGCGAGGACTGCGAGCGCTTGCAGGCAATCGTCGACGACTTGCTCAATCTGTCGCGCCTGGAATCCGGCCGCATCGACCTCCAGAAGCGCAGGGTCGAGCCACAATCTTTGGTGGACCTGGCCATCGACGTTCACAGCGCCGCCGCGAAATCGCAACAAATCACCCTGCGTTCCGAAGTCCTGCCTGGCTTGACCGAGGCCTTCGCCGACCCCGATCGCCTGCAGCTCGTTTTCACCAACCTGCTCAGCAACGCCATTCGATACTCTCCGGCTGGCTCCGAAATTTTGGTGCGCGCCCTGGCCGAGACGGCGGACGCGGACGCCAAGCTGGCAAGCGGCCACGACTTCATTCGCTTCGAGGTCATCGACCACGGCCCTGGGATTCCGCTCGAACATCAAGCAGGGCTTTTCGAGAAATTCTTCCATGTGCCGGGCGCACCCGGAGGCGGGGCGGGCCTGGGCCTGTTCATCGCGCATGGAATCGTCCAAGCGCATGGCGGACGCATCGGCCTCGACAGCACACCTGGAAAGGGTGCCGCCTTCTGGTTCACCGTCCCGGCCGCCCCTGACCGGCCGGCCTAGCGACCGCTTGGCTGGCCCCGCAATACGCGCACGTAGCCCTGCTCGTCGATGTCGATCAGGCGCTCCTTGAGAAGTCTTCCAACCGCGCGCTTGAAGGCCTTCTTGCTCAGGCCAAAAAGGGCGCGAATCTGTTCGGGATCGGATTTGTCCCCCAGCCTGGGTGCGCCTGGGCGCCCGAGCAGTTGCAGGATCTTCTCCGCGTCGGTCTCTAGCTCCTCATGCGCATGCCCGCGCAACGACAGCTCGATCTTGCCGTCCGGGTGAATGTGCGCCACGCGAAAGCGCGCCGCCTGGCCGCGCGCGAGCGAATGGGGTTCATGCTTGGGCACCAGGCCAACGAAGCCGCGCTCGATAATCACGAAAAGCCCAATCTCGGGATCTTCGCGCCACGCCTCGCCCTCGACCCACTCGCCACGCGCGAATTCGCGGCTGAATTCGCTGCTTTCCTGGCCCAAAAGCTCGCTGATGCGCATGGTTCCGGCGAGACGGCCGGTGTTGTCGATGTAGAGGCCGATGGGATGCGCTTCGCCCACGCGCAGATCCTTCGTCTGCTGCGCGAACGGCACCAGCAATTCCTTCGGCAACCCCCAGTCGACGAAAGCGCCGAACTCCGTGCAAGCCGTCACCGTGAGAAAGGCGACCTCACCCAACGCCAGCCTGGGTACTTTCGTCGTGGCCAACGGACGCCCCTCGGAATCCAAGGCCACGAAGACCGAAATCTCGTCGCCCTCGCGCGCGCCGGGCGGGATCTCGGGTCCGAGGAGAAGAACGGCGGCGGCCTCCGGGTCCGCGCCTCGCTCGACTAGATATGCCCCTGGACTGCCGAAGCGCTGGATCTCCAGCATCGCGAAGCGGCCGATGTGGTCGTGAAAACTAGCCATGTTCACCGGGGATGATCGGGTCAAGCATGACGAGATTGCAGCCATGTCTGTCGGAGCGGGACACCTTGAACTTGCCCACTACCAACTAGTTGAACGTGATGCTGGTGATGCAGAGGTTGGTGACGACGAACAATGCAAGCTTGGCTCTCATGGTTGAATCTCTTGGGGAACTTGGTCCGATCCCGCGGTGGGTAATTTACCCCAAAAACCGCGCGAAGATCCGCTCTTGAGGTTGCGTCTCAGGTGCGTCCATCCATTTTGGGTTGCAGGCGAAGCCCGCGCCACGATCACCGACCCGAGGCTGCAATCACCGCGCTGACGCAGAGGTGGTCGGAAGCTTGGGTGTCGCCGATAGCGAATTCGACGGCGCGAAGCCCGTGTCCGGTGAAGATTCGGTCGATGCGCAAGAACGGCAGCTTGGTCGGATAGGTGTACCCAAAACCGCGTCCGGCCTGCGTGAACGCATCGTCGAATTCACCGAGGTTGTCGTGCATCACGCGACTCAGGGCCGGCAGGTTGAAATCGCCGCCGATGATGACCGGGCGGCTGCTGGCGCGCGCGGCGGCGGCCAGCGCTTCGACTTGGCGACCGCGGCGGTAGACATTGAACCTGAGCGCACCATTATCGGGTCCGATCAGAATGTGTCCATGCCGCAGCTCGTGCAGAAATCCGCTCCCGCGCATGTCTTCGAGGCCTTCCCGGGGCGAGATGGTATGAACGCTGAAGACATCAATCGGCCCATGGCCCGTGTCGATGGTGTAGGCCATGAAGTGCCCGCGGCCGTCGCCGTCCTTGGTGCCGCCACCCACGCCGGCCTGGTAGTGCAGCGTAGGAGGCTCCCTGACCTCGAGAATTGGAAAGCGAGAGGCGATGAAGAATTGGTCGCGCTGGTTGGTGTGCCAACCGGCAAAAGCCTCGCGCAATGCCGCCGCGACACCGTCGTGAGTCTCTTGCAGCAAAACCAGATTGGGCCGCAGCTTCGTGACCTGGGCTACGATGCCAGGCACGCCACGCGCGCCGAGATCGATGTTGTAGCTGACGATGCGGATGGCACCCTCGTCTTGCGCAGCCCGACCGTCGCGGCCAAGCCCCAGCTGCAGACCGAGCAGGGCGAAGAGCGCGAGCATCAGCACTGCGATCTGCGACACAAACCACCGACGACTTGCCCATCGCCACGTCGCCGCGAGCACGATAGGTGCGGGAAGGAGAAACCCGACCGGCGGAGCATAGAGGCCCACGACCGGCAGCCACCAGCTCCCGTCGGAAAATCGTAGCAGCGCCCACGCCGTCAGGAGGGCGAGCGGATAGGCGATGCCCACCGCCACGGCAAAGCCGCGGCGCCAGCGGGCGGCTCGTTGCTGTCCATCGGGTCCCGGAATAACCCGAGTATTGCTGATTGATTTCATGGAGTCGGAGTGGGGCAGTATACTTGCCAGACATCACGGTACAAGGCGGGCGCCCCTGATGCCCGTGCGTTCGATGCAGTTTTTTCGGGCAACGCTGTGCTAGGGTGGATGGCAATATGAAGGTATGTGTAGTTGGCACTGGCTACGTTGGACTCGTTGCGGGTGCCGGGTTCGCGGACATGGGCAACAGCGTGATCTGTTGCGATGTCGACGCGGAAAAGATCGCCGTGCTCCAGCGAGGCCAGGTGCCCATCTATGAACCCGGTCTGGACAAGCTGATCGCCCACAGCGCGCAGGAAGGCCGACTGACATTTACTACCGATGTTTCTAGCGCGGTGGCCGGTGCCGAGGTCGTGCTGCTGGCCGTGGGTACACCGCCCGCGCCCGATGGCTCGGCTGACCTCCGCTACATCTTCCAGGCCGCGGAGACCGCCGCGCGTGCGCTTTCCGGCTGGGCCGTCTTGGTGACCAAGTCCACGGTGCCGGTTGGGACTGGCGATAAGGTCGAGGCTATCGTGCGCCAGCACACCCGACACGACTTCGCCGTCGCCGCAAATCCCGAGTTCTTGAAAGAGGGCGATGCGGTGAACGACTTCATGAAGCCCGATCGCGTAATCATCGGGACTAGCGATCCTCGCGCGCTGTCTACCCTGCAAGCTTTGTACGCGCCCTTCACGCGCTCTTCCGATCGTGTCTTGGTGATGGACCGCCGCTCGGCCGAACTAACCAAGTACGCTGCCAATGCCATGCTGGCGACCCGCATATCATTTATGAATGAGCTGGCGAATCTCTGCGATGCGGTAGGCGCCGACATCGAACTTGTGCGCAAGGGGCTAGGCTCTGATGGGCGTATCGGTACCAAGTTCTTGTACGCGGGTGCCGGTTACGGCGGGAGCTGCTTTCCCAAGGATCTGCGCGCGGTGATCAACACCGCCCAGGAAGCCGGCACGAGCCTTCGAGTCCTGACTGCGGTGGAGGTCGCCAACCAGCAGCAGAAACACTACCTGACGGAGCGTCTGCGCAGCCACTTTCATGGCGATCTTGCCGGTCGTAAGATAGCCGTGTGGGGGCTTGCTTTTAAGCCAGGAACCGACGACGTGCGCGAGGCCCCGGCTTTTGTGCTCATCGAAGACCTGCTTGCCGCCGGCGCGCGGGTATCGGCCACCGATCCCGTCGCCATCCCAGCGGCGCGCAAAATCTTGGGTGAACGCCTGGAGTTCCAGGCCTCGAACTATCAGTGCGCCGAGGGCGCCGACGCTCTTGCACTGGTCACCGAATGGCACGATTACCGCCGCCCAAACTTCGAACGCCTGCGCAGCATGATGCGATTGCCCGTGGTCGTTGACGGGCGCAATATTTGGGAGCCATCCGAGGTGCGCGCGGCTGGGTTCACGTACTATGGCGTGGGGAGAGGGCAAGGATCGGCGGGCTAGGGGCTGTCCCCGATTCTCCGCGTGGAAAAGGAGCGTTAGGGAAAAGCAGCGCTCGACTACTGCGGGCTTGCGCCGGGACGCCCCCTCTGGGAACGGAAGTCAACGGCCGCGCGGTGTGCGTCCATGACTTTCTCGGGCTCCGGTTGGCATCCGCTCGATACGCGAGCGGATCACCTGCGCACGTCCGGTCGGGTGCGCTCCCGGCCGCACGCGCGCCGAGCTTGATCTCAGCCGGGTCGCCACCTTGGCCAGCAGACAAATTAGCCGTGCTTCTTGCAGAGTCAAGCAAGACGCGATGAAGAACAGGCGTGCATCGCCACGCGCTGAGCGACAAACGATGGGCTCGTCTGCAACGCGTGCTTCCACCCCAAAGAACTGAACCGCGTGCTACGCGCGGCGACCGCCTGTTCATCGATGCCGTGTTGTATAGGGCCAAGACGGGCCTTCCCTGGTGTTGCCACGCAAGCAGCCGTACGGCGCAGCGCCGGTCTGCGGGCCCCAAGCCGCGGCCTCGTGGTATTCGATCCACAGCTGCTGCAATGTCACCCCGACTCGTCGCAATTCACGGTGGACCCAGTCGAAGTCTATCGGCGTACGCCGAGGTGGCTCGTTGCGCCCCAGTAGGCGAAACAGCCAGCTCTCGACCTCGGCGTCGTCAAGGGACTTCGCTTGGTACCAGGTCAGACCGGCCTCGTGAGCTCGGCGAAGGTAGTCGGTGATCGCCCCCTTGGAGACACCGGAATACGCACCTAGATCGATTCGGGTCGATTCAGCTCCGTCGATTTAGCTCCATGGAACGGATGCTCGGTGTGCTTGCAATCGGCGACCGCTTTCGCAATACTCATGACCCGCCGTTCGGCAGCTGTAGGGCCACATCCTGATATTGTGACACCGGTATGCCGTACAAACAGATTGACTTGGACGAAATATCTTCATGATGGAGAGACGACAGGCTGTATTGGATGTTCGCACGGTTGGCGCTGAGGGGCCTCCGTCCAAGCGGATACGTCTGGCGTCGAGGACGACGCTTGGCCACCACCAGGACAATGACATCCTCCTCCCCGACGGAAGGCTATCGGATCACCACGCTGAATTTCAGCAGCGCGACGATTCATTCTATGTCGTGGATCTAGAAAGCGCGAACGGCACCTACGTGAATCAGGTTCGCGTCGAGCGCGAACGGGCTCTCAGCGATGGCGACATCATTACAGTGGGTGCGTTTTCTCTCGTCTTTCGCGAGCCTGAGCCACCCGTGGAACCCAATGAACCCAAAGAAAGCTCGGAGAGCGGGGTCGTGATGGCGGTGGTGGAGGACGAATACAGTTCACGGACAACTCATAGCGCCCTGGAGGCTAACGCGGACCAGAATGTGGGCTTGTTCTGCAAGGCTACCAATTCCTTGATCGCACATCAACCATTGCCGGAACTCTACGACAAAGTCCTCGCGACCATTCTCGACTCGATCGCGGCGGAGCGCGCGGCGATCATGTTCCTGGAGGGCAAGTCTCGCTTGCTCACACTCAAAGCCACGCGTTCTCGCTGTGGTCTGGAGCCAGGGCCAGTAAGGCGCGACATCGTCCAACGGGTGCTCAAGAGGCGTGATGCTCTCCTGGTGCCTGACGTTCCTGAGGATACCACCTCGCTCGATCCGCCTGCCGCGGGCGCGGATTCGATTCGCTCGGTCATGTGCGCCCCTTTGTGGGTAATGTCGAACAAGGACGGCAAGCGCAGGCTCATGGGAATGCTCTATGTGGACAGCCATCGCGACCGCCCCCCTCTCACGGATCACGATCTCCATATCCTGGTCATGCTGGCGAACGTCACCGCGACGAGGATCGAAAACGCGCGCTCGCTCGAGGAGATGCCCCTAAGCCGACAGATCGAAGAAGACATGCGCCAAGCCGCGGAAATCCAGTCCGACTTGCTTCCTCGCAGCGCGCCCCTGATCGAAGGCTACTGCGTCTGCGGAACGACAGAGCCATGCCGTGCGGTAGGTGGAGACTATTTCGATTTTGAGTACGACGGCCGTGTGTTGAGCATGGCGTTGGCGGATGTTTCCGGTAAGGGCACGGGCGCGGCCATGCTGACGGGGGCTCTGCGGACCGCAGTCCGTGCGCGCTGGCGCGATCCCGATCTGACCCTGGCTGCGGCACGAATCAACCAGACGTTCCACCAGAACGTGCCGCCCGATAGGTATGCCACCCTTTTCTTCGCGCGTCTGGACCCACCGACCGGTCGACTGGAATATGTCAACGCGGGCCACAATCGGCCCTTGCTGATACGGCCTGACGGGCAGTGGCTCCGTCTGGAAGTGGGAGGCACCGTGGTGGGTGCCTTTGCCGACATGACCTACCGCCAAGACACCGTTCTGTTGGGGCCAGGGGCGTGCTTGCTCGTGTTCTCGGATGGCATCAGCGACGCATGGCCTGACCACGATGAGGCCGACCGCCAACTGGTCAAGCTTGTGCTGGCGCGCCGTTGGGGAGACATCGTTGGTCTTCGCGAGGAGATCTTCCGAGCCACGGACCGAACCCATGATGATCGAACACTAATCATCCTCAATCGGCTCGTAGACAAATCCCTGGTCCCATGAAGACAGGTGAAACCCCACCGGTCGGCATAAGTTTTTGGAGTTGTGCTATAAAGGCCCCGTCGTGTGCCGACTCCTGATCCTGTGGAATGTGTTGCTGGCGGTCGCGGGATGTGCGAGCAACCAAGCCTTTGACTATGCTCGCGAACCGGATCCAAGCCGCCAGGAATTCGTCATCGGGGTGGCTGACATCCTACGGATCAACGTATGGCGAATGCCGGAGCTCTCCGTCGATGCCAAGGTGAGGCCGGATGGCACGTTGACCATGCCTCTTGTTGGCGACTTTCCCGCTTCTGGCCGAACATCTTCGGCATTGCGTGCTGAGATCGAGTCCCGACTAAAATCCTTCGTCAAGGAGGATTCCGTGAATGTCTCGGTGGCCGTGTTCGAAGTCAACAGCTACCAATTCACCGTGGCAGGAAACGCAGAGCATCAGGGGCTGTTCACCTCACATCGCTTCGTGACTGTGACAGAAGCTGTGGCGCTCGCCGGGGGACCGAGTCGGTTTGCATCGCTATCCCGCGTCGTGATCATTCGTCCATCGCCGGCTGGCCCCAAACGCATCCCGATCGATCTTGCGGCAATCTACAGTGGCGAACATCCCGAGATGAATCTGACCCTTGTCACGGGTGATACGATCCACCTTCCGTAGTCCCGAAGCGGCGGGAGCGGTAGACGGTGGTTGCGGCAACCAAGCGGATCTCCGCTACTACCCGAGACACACCGAGATGCCGAATGCGACGAGGGTGATCTGGGTGGGGACGATGCATCGGACCCATCTTCGGTTCATGGTATTCTTCTCGTCTCTCATGGCCAGATGCTTTCGACGGCCAAGCTGTGCAGCCTTGGTTGTCCTCCTTCTTGGGACGGTGCAACCAGGGTATGCCGACACACAATACCACCTGGTTGCCGGAGCCTTTGTCGGTGCAAGCGATAACCCTCACGCACAGCCAATCGGCAGCCCCGCGCAAACCGATGGTTTTGCAACTGCGCGCGGAGAAGTCGAGCTGGGGCATATTGGCCGACTGTCAGCAGAGAGACTCGCCTATGCAGTAATGGCTACATCATGGCTGCGGGACACGCAGTCCTCCATCACACAGACCCTGAGCCTGTCAAGCAATATCCAGGCCAGTCCTCTAGCTCGAGTCACGCTGCGAGCAAGCGCGATGCTGACGCAGTTCTCGATGGTGGACACGGCTACGGCAAATGATCCGAGCACGGTCGGACCGCTGCCCTCCGGAGAGCAGAAGTTTTTGGGAATCAATGCCGGAGAGGATTTCTCGTGGCAATTCGGCAAGCTCTGGAGCCTCGCACAGGCGCTCGAGGGTCACCTATACGACCCGATCACCAATCAGCAGAGTGCAGCCGGAAGCAGGGGCGCCACGCTCGGGGCCGGCTTGAGCCATCTATGGATTCGCGACAGCGCCACCCTGCAAAGCCGAGCTGGAACGACGGTGAGCAGCGGCGGCGCTATGCCCGGACGCGTCGCCGCTCTAGGAGACTTGCTGCTAAATTGGCGCCATGAATGGACTGCTGAAATTGCCCACGAGCTAGGGGCAGGTGTCTCCGCAATTCGAGTGGATCAAACGCGCACCCTGCCTGTAGGCTTTGCAAGCCTCAGCTGGCGACGTGCGACGGACCAGATCGAACTTCGAGCGGAGCGCTCTGCAACATCGAGTGTCTATGTCGCCACCGTCTATGAACAAAGTTTTGTCCGCCTGGGGATAGGTATTCCAATCGATCGTTCCCAGGCGCTCCGGCTACTTGCGGCCGCCGACTTGGAACACGATTCGGCACAGGTATCCTCCGCCGGATTGTCAGGGACCGCCAACGTCTTGTTTGCGCGCTTCGGGCTGCGCTGGCAGCCGGGTGGCACGTTTGCCTACGGACTCGAATACACCTTCCGGGATCAGCGCGCCGACGCCGCGGATTCCGCCTCCTCGACGTTTGCCTCGTTTCGTCGCCAAATGGTAACGCTTACAATTGAGGGGCAGTATCCGAGCAGGTTCATGTAGCCCGCCCCGGACCGACCGCCTGACCTCCGAAGACTCCTCTGTTGCGTATGACCGGAGGGCTGATTGCCTGCCACGCAAATGCGAAGCATTTTCGCTCAGTCGGCTCCGCTGCTTATTGTCGAACGCTCAGCAACAGCACGGTCGCCCGACGGAAGGGCCACAAAGTCGCCCGCCGGGCAAGGATGATCCGTTGCGCCGGACGATTGCTCTTGGGGGTTCTCGGCCGCCAAGGTGCGTGGGGGAGACCAGATTCTCAACGTCAGCCAACGGTTGCCTCCGCTCCTTTCCCAAGCGCGAGCTATCGCGCCGAGGAAGACAACGGAGATTGCGAAGTACAACGGCCAGAGGGGCGTGTGCTTCAGACGCAGCACGGCCAGCAACGTGAAGTAGACGTAGTACTGGAGCATGAACACGAGCAGGCTGCTTCTGCCAACCGTCGAGGCCCATCGGAAATACCCGGCAAATCGCGGCCAAGTTTGCAGCTTCGAAGCGGCTGCAATCATGAGAACACCCATTCCCCCATACCAAAGGAAGTACAGGAGTGACGGGGGGGATTTCTGTCCCAGGCCCGTAAGCGTGTACGCGCTGGTGGCGCTGACACCGAGCTTGAGAAGACCAGGTCTGCCCATCCAGTAGATGCTCTTCAGGAACAGAGCGACGCCCATGATCGAGAAGCCCACCTTAGCAAAGTGCACGTGCCAATGGCCTGCGCCAGCCCCGGAAGCACGCTTCGCGAGAGCTTCTCCCAAGCACGTGCTCGCAAAATATAGGCTGAACCAGGGGAGCAAGGGAAAGGCATAGTGCAAGCTATGGAATGAGTACTCGTAGTCACCGAAGATGGTTTCTTTGATCAGCTCCAAGAACCAGCCGCCGGGCGTCCACGACGCCACCACCAACCAGGAGACGAGCATCAGCCCGAAGGCAAACCCAAGCCGCGTTTTGGGCCGCATCCTTGAGACAAGAAGCGGCCCAAAGATCAGATTCACGGCCACCGTATCGGTGATGTAGACGTACTTGAAGGACTCCCAAAATCCGCCAGACCAGATGATATTGCCACAGCAGAGAACTACGCGACCAATGGTGAGGAGAAAGAGGCCTCTATTGGCAAATGATCGAACGACCTCTGCAAACCGTTGTCTCTTCGTCGCGTAGAAGAACCCGAGCAAGGTGCCGCTTACGACCATGAAACTCGGCGCGGAAAGCAAAGTCAGCGCACGGACAAACCTCAGCGGGGCCCCGTTGCCTCTGACGTAGGCACTCACGAAGTGCGAAAGGCAGACGAGCACCATTGCCGTCCCCCGTGCCGCGTCGATGGCTTCAATGCGGCGGGGATGGGCATGATCGACCACAGCTGGGATCGACTTGGCCGCCGTGAACACGGTCGTGGAGTTTCCGAGCCCAGATCCTGAAAGTCAAGAACCAACTTAGCTAGGGGAGGACCTCCTAACAGGCCCACTTCTGTCGTGCGCGCCAGCAAAGCGCAAGGCGCGAGGTTCAAGCTTCTGGCCCGCGCAGACCATTCGACAACGTGGTGCTAGCGCACGTGAGATAGGCAATAGACGCGGGAGACCGCCACCCTTCGCACTTCTTTCCATCGAAGGGTTCGATGGACCCACAACGCCGGCAGATTTTCGAGCCAATAATACCCGAACACCTTTTGGAATCCGTCGCTTCTTATCTCGTGCAGCGCCGTGGTCTGGACCAAGTTCGCCAGATTCTTGCCCCGCTCGTCGGGAAAGAGAGCCAGGTCAAATGCATAGACATCATCCCTTCCGCAAACTATTGGAAGCCATCGGAGATCGGGGTGCCTGCAGTTATCGAGCGCGAAGGCAGCGCTCCAATACCAGACATCGCCAACCACCACACCTGCCCTCGCCAGAGCTACGCCTCGGTAGCCGCGCCGCATATACCTGAGGACCTTTTCGAGGCGCTTGGGGCTCTGATACAAGATCCGCGGAGTGCCGTGGGCATTCGGCGCAACCACGTCTGCCGTCACTCGGACGATCTCCAGACCAGCCTTCTTGACGGCATCTCCCAGCGGCTGAAGAGAAGCTAAGTCCTTTTCCACCAACACCCCGACTCTTGAGAGGAAGATGTGCTCCTGCAGATGGCGGTAGGCTCGGTTCAGGCGGGCTGCCTTGAGAAGCCGCTTGACCCGAGGATTTCGCGCCAGGAGGTGGTCAATGTAGGCATGCATGGCCGACGGCGTGCCTGGAATAGGATAGGAACGGATTGCTGGCGAAGACGGGCCCCACGACGAGGAAAAGAGGATATCACGACGGAGGCAATGTCGTCCACGTCGTTGCCCATGTCGCTGCCCACGAAGCACAGTCGTGACGGCCGACTTCGGCGCTTTGTCCAAGCCGACTTCGCCGGGACGTAG
>Ga0224559_1000378_pt1 | contig 30504 bp, 19 predicted proteins | sample 714S33034metaG_FD_180676 | JGI IMG/M metagenome (GOLD analysis project Ga0224559, IMG submission 180676) | Peat soil microbial communities from Stordalen Mire, Sweden - 717 S3 30-34 | ecosystem: Environmental > Terrestrial > Soil > Wetlands > Peat | place: Sweden: Norrbotten County, Stordalen... | reverse complement strand
GGCCCATTATGATTATATTACGCAAAATAAAATGTATTTTTAAAATAATAAAATAAACACCCATTCAAACACTCAAAACACAGCAGCAGAAACCTTCAAAAAAATAAAAAAATCTAAGGGGCTAAAAGTCTTTATCTAAATCACATCCTGATATTGAGATTTACACATGTACTATAGATAAAGAAGTGAACAAAGATGGATATATCGTACCTGGTCTTGGTGACGCTGGAGATAAATGTTTTGGAGTTCCAGTTAAAAAAATAGGTTGAAAAATTAATAAATAGTTTTACCATGGGCTACAGCTACAATACAAGGTAATCCACGAACTTCTAATGAATAAATTGCTTCCATTCCCTCTTCTTCAAATGCTAATACCTTCCTTGAAACTACCTTACTAGTTAGTAGTGCTGCTGCTGGTGGTGTTACTGCAAAGATAGAACTATGTTTGTCTAACGCTTCAACAGTACTCTCACCAAGAGCACCCTTTCCTAAATGAATCTTGACTCCCGATTTAGCAAGATATGGTATACTTTCTTCAATTTCTTCCTTGTTACTTGTGGTGGGAGATATTCCTGCTGCACTTACAGCTGTGTGCATTATTACAGATCCTTTAAGATCTACTAAATTCTGGCCATTTTTTATTGATTTTACAAGTCTAGGGAGTGCAGCATCTCTACCAGTTAAAACTGTACCATATATTTCTATTTTATCTCCAATCTTAAGTTTATGGGCCGTACTATCTGTTATTGGAGTATCTAAACGTTTTATTTCGTTGTTAGATTTGGTCAATTTAATCACCTAAATGACAAAATATTTTCAATATTAAATTCCGTTTATACGTTTAAGATCGTCTAACAATAAAGTTACATGATTCTCTTTGATGTGTGGCATTACTATGATCCTTATAGCCCGTGGATATGATGATTTAGAAACTGCCCAGCCTAAAGTTTCAAGTTGTTCCGCTAGCTCATCCACTGAAATCTTCTTTGATCTAAATGCAACTATGTTCAACTGCGGTTCGGTTACAACTTCATATCCTGAATCGATAATGCCCTGATATAAGAGTTTAGTGACTTTCATGCACTCATTTGAAATCTTTATATAACCCTCTTTGCCAAGATACTTCATAAGTGCCCATGTTGCAGCTGTAGAAGCTCCAGTTCTTGTTCCTACAATCGTTGACTGTCTATTTTCGGTTAAATAAGGTGTTTCAGTGCTCATTGAATCCAAGTATTTTTTCTCTCTGAAGAGTATTCCACCTGTTGGTATGGGGGCCAATCCCATCTTATGTGGATCAATGGTAATTGAACAAACACCTCGAAGTCCAAAGTCAAATTTAGGTAATTTATAGTCAATTTCATTTAAAAATGGGATGGAATATCCTCCAAATGCTGCATCGACATGGAGATAAATATTATTTTCTAGACAAATATTCGAAAGATCTTCTATTGGATCTATCTTTCCTAATTCGGTTGTGCCTGCAACTCCAACAATTGCAACAGTATTTTTGGAAATTAATTCTTCAACAGATTTAATATCCATTCGATAATTTCTATCGAGTTCAGCTTCATTTAATTTTAAACAAAGCATATCTGCTGCTTTTTTAAAGGAAAAATGTGCTGATCTAGGGACAATTATTTCAGGATCGGTAATCGTAGGGTCTTCTTGAAGTGTTATGTTTCTTGCAGCCCTCATAGCCATTATGTTAGCTTCGGTTCCACCTGTAATTATATGACCATGAATGTCTCTTTTCCCAAGAAGATCACCCAATAATTTTATAACATCCGTTTCCATAGCTTTTGTACCCTTGAAGAGACCAGGATCTCCTAAATTAGATTCCATAAACATTTGATATGCTTCTAATCCAACAGGATGTGGACAGGTACACATTGAACCTAATATTCTACCTGAACTATGTGTCATATCACTGCCTTTATACTCTTTAAGTTTTTTGAAAACTTCGGTCTTTGATATTCCCTTTTCTTCCATGGTTACCCCTGAAAATAGTGTGAAAATAAAATTTTACTTGTTAGATTATGATTTATTTAAAAAAATAAAAAAAAATAGTTGGGGTTTTACTGTCCCATCAAATAATCAACCAAATTTACTCCTGCAGAACTTTCCTTGCTGCTTTGAGCATTAATTTCTTCTCCACTCTAGCAACTACTTCCCTTACTGTTGCAACTGCATCGGTATTTGCAGATACGCTGGTAATACCAAGCTCAACCAGTTGTTCAACAATATCAGGCATACTACCTGCTTGACCACATATACTGGTTTTAACACCCGCTTTGTTACACTCTTTAATAACCATTGCAATCAATTTCATAATTGCAGGATGTCTTTCAGAATATAATCCTGCTACATGTTCGTTGTTACGGTCTATTGCAAGTGTGTACTGTGTCAAATCATTGGTACCAAAACTTACAAAATCTATTCCTTCAGCTATGAAATCTTCGATTGTAAGAGCAGCTCCAGGTGTCTCAACCATTATTCCCCACTCTATATTTTTTTGTGGTTTAAGACCAACTTCTCTCGCTATTATCTTAGCTTCTTTGAGCTCATCAGGGTGCTGTACTAATGGAAGCATAATTCCTATGTTGGTGTATCCTTCTTCATGTAACTTCTTAATGGCTTTAAATTCTGCTTTGAGTATTTCAGGCTCGTCTAATTCCCTTCGAATACCTCTCCAACCTAGCATTGGATTGTGTTCATATGGTTCATCTTCGCCACCTTGAAGTGATTTGAATTCATCGGTTGGTGCGTCAAGTGTTCTATACCATACTGTTTTTGGATAAAATGCATCTGCAACCTTTAAAATATTCTCAACAAGAGCCTTAACTAGTTCATCCTCTTTACCATCTTTTATGAATTTCTTAGGATGAACTCCTAATGCTAACATCATATGTTCTGTTCTGAGAAGACCTACACCGTCTGCACCAGTTGCAGCAGCTTTTTGAGCTGCTTCAGGCATACTGACGTTAACTTTAACCTCGGTTACAGTTAGTATAGGGGCGTTTTGAATACCAGTTGTTGGTGTTGAATCTATTCCCGAATCTTTTTTATCTGATTTGAGTTTTCCTTCAAAAACAAAACCTTTACTTCCGTCGAGTGTTACAATGGAATTTTCTTTCAATATTTTGCTTCCATCGCCGGTACCCACAACACATGGTATTCCAAGTTCCCTTGATACTATGGCTGCATGGCAGGTTACTCCACCTTCATCTGTTATGATACCGTCTGCTCTTTTCATTGCTGGAACCATGTCTGGAGTTGTCATTACAGTAACTAGTACATCGCCCTTTTCAATTTTATCTAGTTCATCAGTGTTTCTGACAATTTTAACTGCGCCAGATGCCATACCTGGACTTGCTCCTAATCCTTTGGCAATGATAATCCTTTCAGTGGATCCTTCTTCGCTTTGATCTTTCCCCGTATCCATATTAAGAGTTGTTACTGGCCTTGACTGCAGCATATATATTTTACCGCCTTCAATTGCCCATTCAGTATCCTGAGGGAAGTTATAATGTTTATGAATAGTTTTTCCGAGTTCAGCAAGTTGTGATATCTCATCATTGCTTAATACGCGTTTTTCAGCAAGATCTTCAGGCACATTCACCATTACAGTGTGTCCTGTGTCAGGATCTCTTTTGAACATGACCTTCTTGTTGCTGATCTTGTAGTCCAAGACTTCACTCTTTTCTTTGTCGTACCAGCAAGTATCCGGTGTTACAGTCCCTGAAACAACACCTTCACCAAGTCCCCAAGCTGCTTCTATGAGAATTTTTTCTTCACCTGTTGATGGATGGACAGTAAACATTACACCTGCTTTTTCTGCGTTAACCATTTCTTGTACAACAACAGCAATGTAAACCTTGGAATGATCGAAATCGTTTTCTTCTCTGTAAAAAATAGCACGTGATTCAAAAAGAGATGCCCAACATTTTTGAACATATTCTACAACTTCCTCATTACCTCTTATGTTAAGATAAGTATCCTGTTGACCTGCAAAAGATGCTTCAGGCAGATCTTCAGCTGTTGCAGATGATCTAATTGCAACAAAAACATCCTCTTTGCCAATACGATGACAAAGAGCATTGTATGCTTCGATTATTATGGTGCTGATCTCATCGGGCATTCTAGTTTCAATGATTATCTTTTTGATCTTCACTGAAGCTGCTTGAAGTTCCTTGTTGTTTTCGACGTCGAGAGCATCAAGGATGTCCATTATTTCATCGAAGATTCCTGTTTCTTTTATAAATTGATCGTAGGTTTTGGATGTTACAACAAATCCAGGGGGTACTGGTATCCCTGCACGAGTTAATTCACCGAGGTTTGCGCCTTTTCCGCCTGCTATTGCAACATCTTCCTTTCTCAGTTCTTCAAAAAATTCGACATGCTTCATGCTAAACACTCTTTTTATTTTTTTTATTTAACCAGTTCTGCGCCTTCTTCAACTTCAATTCTACATGTTACCGGAAACTTCATAGCTGCTCTTCTTAAAGATTCTTTAGCGTCTTTAAAGTTTCTTTTGTTTGTGTAAATAGTTAAAACCTTCTGATTAGGTTTTACAATTGCAACAGAGCTTACGGGTTTTCCGAATGCCTTCCGCATACCGTCCTGAACCCTATCAGCACCTGCTCCTGTAGCCATTGGATTTTCCCTCACGATATGATGTGGATAAACCCGTATTTTCAGATGGTAACCCATTCTTCCAGCTTTTCTCTGCATGTATCTGTTTGAAGCTATCCTAGCTGCTTCAAGTGCATTGTGAGACAGATGTGCTGATTCTTTAACAACAAGTGTGACCTTTAAAGGGAAGTCGCCTGATAGGTTTCCCATATCATATTGAACTATTCTTGAACCTGGAATTTTCCTGATATAATCTTTTCTAGTATATGCTCTAGTCATAAAATAATCCTCCTTTCTAGAAAGTTTGTGTTTATAAGTATAATAAACATTGCCTTAATAATATACCCATATTAATTTAACTCCATATTCCATATAAAACATCAATATACCAAATCAACCTGATTATGAAAATTGTAATTAACTGGAAAAGGAGAGGTTCGAAAAACAACCCTCGGGTACATTGTGATATTTATTGTCACAGACTTATAAAGTATTCGCTATCAATAAGATCATCATATAACAATGGAATCTAGCTTGATTATTGTGATTATACTAACCAAATATCGCACAATAACAACCTTTTAGAAATAAAAACAACTGATGAACCAATGGATCCTTTAGATAAGATTTCTAAGTTAAAATTAATAGATTCAGAGATTATGGGCAGATTATAATGAACCATTATTATTTCAATAGGTATAGAGAATAATTAAAATGTAGGAATTATATATGAAAATCAACGCAACAATAAAATTCGAATACAAAAGGGAAGAATACACCAAAATAGCCTTCAAATCCCTTGAACCAGATAACATAGGGTATATAAATTCATTTATCGATGGTAAATATCTAATCTGTAATTTGAGCGGTAATTCGATAGGTACCATCCTTTCAACAGCAGATGACTTGATATTCTGCGAAATGATGGTTGAAAGAACATCCGAACTATTGGATATTGAATAGAAACAAATCTTGAACAGGAGATAATTATGATAAATCTTAAAGCTTTTACAGTTGGTTTTGGATTTATATTGGCAGTAATAATATTTTCAATACATAAAATAAGGGAAAGATCTGCACACAAAAAAAAGATAATTGAAATGAAAAATCGTCGTAAAAGACGTGGCAAAAAAAAGAATAAAAAAAAGAATTAAAAATGTGAATATATCACAGATTTATTATCTATTCCTTCTTCTCTTCTTCGGTTAAAACTTCTTCTACTATTTCTTCAGCTTCTACTTCTTTAACAGCTTCATCAACAATTACTTCTTCGGCTATCTCTGCTTCAGCTTCTTCTTCCACTTTTTTCTCGAAGACATCAACAAATTCAACTTTTTCAATGTTCTCCATGTTTTCCCAGATGTCCCTGGCTATTCTGAACCTGGCAAATGTAATGTCCATGTATGGTTTTTTATCAAATTTAGCCATTTCATCCATGGCTATTCGAACAACACCATCAATTATTTGTATGTCGTGTTTGTCAGAATCGAGATTTGGTGCTGAGTAATGTAGTTCGATCATGCTTTTAACCTTGTCAACATCGTCTTCTATTTCTTTAATTACTTTGATGTTGTATTCTAGGTTTTTTCCAGCAAGTTCATGGTTAAAGTCTACCCTTACTCTTCCACCACTAACACTCCTAATAATTCCAGTAGTCCCGTCAGATGTTATTGCCATACCAACTTCTGGTTTCATTCCCTGTTTCTTGAATTCTCCCATTGGTATGAGTTGTAAAAGCTTTGGATCTCTTAATCCAAATCCTTCTTCGGGAGTTATTTCTACTATCTTCTCTTCTCCCTCTTCCATTCCTATAATTGCTTCGTCAAGTCCCTTTAATACGTGTCCGCCACCTACCACTATTGGTATTGCACCGTAAGATTTATTATCTAATTTAATTCCAGCTTCTTCCGCCACATTTTCATCGGTTGTATCAAAGACATTACCTGTCTCCTGAACCTTTCCTGTGTACTCAAGTCTTATAAAATCTCCTTCTTTCACTGCCATATCTCTAGCCTCCTGTGGGGTATTCTTTTTCGAAATTCATTTAGAACTTCTTTATTTTTATATTTTAATATACGAACAACAGATGGGTATCTGTCTATATACTTATGTACACCCTCCTTAAAAATACCCGCCTCAAGTGATGACATTACCCTATTTTTGTAGTGTCTGCTAAAACCTTGAGAAATAGATTTTTCAACATCTAAAATAGTATTGAAGGGCCTGTTATTTATCAAAGTCTCTGCTGTAGTATTATCAATCAATGTAAGTGATTTAAGGTCCTCAATAGTGATATTATTTACCCTTTCAAGTATTCCATTCTCATCACGTACATTGTGAAGGGGTGCATTACCATTATCAATTTCCTTCCTAAGTATCTTAATTGTTTCAGGTGGGAGCATATCAACAGTAGCATCCAGATCACCTGAAATAATGGATTCTCTTATTTTGGTACCACTAACACCTTCCAGACGGTTCACAAAGATGAATTTTCCCTTAAAATCAAATCCAATTTTTTTCATTGATTTTGAAAGGGAAACTATAACATAATTATCTTCATCGAGTTTTCCATTGAGAATTATTTCCTTAGACTCCATATCAACAATTTTATAGGGTTTAGGTGCAACACCGATACCCTTTTCTATCCTCTTTAGAATAGTTTCAAATCCTGGAAATGGCCTGTATCCTCTAGGGATGTAGTCCGCATCTAAAGCCATGAAAGTCTTGGCCAGACAGAGGGAATATTGACCCGAACCCATTATACCCATTGGAGGCCCTTCAACCACTATATCTGCCCCTACCGCTATTGCGGTTTCTGCACGTGCTTCACGTGTCATAATATATGGGAGTCCCCTTCCACTTCTTTCCAATGGCCCTGGTACAACAGCAACAAATAAGCTGTCTGGAACTTGGCTTTTTGATTTGTACATACAGTATCTGTGCCCAAGATGTAGAGGAGAGTATTCTGTAAAATCTGCAATTATATTAATATCCCCTTCTACTTCACCATAAATAGGTTCAGTCTCAAAATCCTTCTTTAAAATCGTCCTATCTCTATCAAGGATTTTTCTGATTAATTTTTGACTATCCAAATTAATTACCCCTATTATTAAATTATAATTCTATGTATACTATCATAATAATAGTTCTATGAATCAAAAGATAAAAATATCATATAAAATATAAAATTATCAGGTGTAAAAATGTTGGATCTCTGCTTATCAAACTGTAAAATTGTCCCTGGAAATATCATGTGTAATATTGGAGTGGATGAGGGCAAAATTGTTTCAATAAAAAAAATTCCTATTTCAGCGGAAAAAATTATCGATGTTTCTGGAAATATTATATTTCCGGGATTAATCGATTCCCATGTACACATGAGAGACCCTGGTTTCACCTACAAAGAAGATTTTAGAACTGGTACTGAAGCAGCTGCAACTGGAGGTTTCACAACTGTGCTGGATATGCCAAATACCAAACCTGTAACCAACACAGACAAAGCATACATGGAAAAGCTTAAGATAGCTGAAAGAAAAAGTCTTGTCGACTTTGGTTTTCATGTGGGTGCTGATAATTTAGACCAAATACAAAAACTTGCTTCATTAAAACCTGCTTCATTCAAGATATTTATGGATTTGTATGAAGATGATTTTTTATTAAAAATGTTTTCCAAAATATCTGAGTTAACCAAAAATAAGGATTATAAACCAGTTGTATCACTTCATGCAGAGGATAATAAAATTGTTGATCATTGTACTCAAATAAAAAAATCTGAAGGTGAGTTAAATCCAACTATTTATATAGAAGCTCGGCCTTCCCAAGCAGAAGAGGTTGCTGTATCTAAAGCAATTTCATTTGCTAATAAATTTAATCTAAACATTCATATCTGCCATGCTAGCGTGAAAAAATCCTTAGATTTAATAATTAATGCCAAGAATGATGGTTGTAATATTACATCAGAAATAACACCACATCATCTCTTTTTAGATTCAGAATATCTGACAAAGTTTGGAAGCTTCGCAAAAACAAACCCTCCACTTAGAAAAGTTGCTGATAAAATATGTTTAAAGGATCTACATTTGACTGATTTGATTGGAACGGATCATGCACCTCACACAATTGGGGAGAAGAAACATAATATCTGGGATGCACCTCCTGGAATTCCAGGACTTGAAACAGCATTACCATTACTTTTAACAAAAGTAAACCAGAATAAGATGTCTTTTGTTGATGTTAAAAGATTGTTATGCGAAAATCCTGCAAGGATATTTAACATACCAAATAAAGGTTTCATAAAGGAAGGTATGGATGCAGATTTTGTTGTAGTTGACATGAAAAAGGGAGATATTATTAAACCTGAAAATTTTCATTCAAAAGCCCATTATTCACCATTTGAAAGCTTTAAAGTAAAAGGATTACCTATTATGACGATTGTAAGAGGGAATGTTGTTATGATCGATGGTGAAATCATTGATAACAGTGGAAAATTTGTTTACAGTTGAAGATATTTAGTTTATAATTTATTTAATTTAATTACAGATAAATTTCTACAGTTGAATGATATTTGTAGGTTTAATATATTTTATTTTCAAATTTTCATAATATTGTATAATGTAATGTTTAAAAAAGGAAATAAAATAATTAGGGATTCTTATCCTATTTTTGTTCTATTTCTTCCCACCGAAATAACTAATCCACTAACTATCATTAGTATTGCTAGTATCAAAGCTGTAATTGGTGTTCCTGTGTGTTGCATTGGAATTGTTTTTCCTTGAGAATTCCCATATAATCCATGGCATTTTTCATGTTTTCCATGATGTTTAGCCTTTTTTACATTAACTGTTGCACTTGCTGCCCTATCATTTAATGTAGGGTCATATGTTGAAGAGTACACTTTTGCATTGTTCTGAATTATTCCTACAGTTTCAACTCCAGATTTTATGTTCAGTATTGCATTTGTGTTTCTTAATACTGTTCCAATTGTCCATATTCCTGTTTTTGGATTGTATGATCCGTAGTTAGTTGATGATGAAATGTATGTTAATCCTTTAGGTAATTTATCAATTACATAAACATTTAATGCAGTGTCGGGGCCATGATTATGGACTATTATTGTGTATATAATTGTTTCGTGTAATGATGGGTTTGTTGGTTTGACTGTTTTTGTTATGGATAGATCTGCTGCTTCTGGAACATTGAGTGTTTTGGAGTCTTGGTTGTTATTTGGGTTAGGATCGTACTCATTTTCCCCTGTTTTATTTGCTGTATTTGTTATATTGCCAGTTTTCTCTATTTGGGCAAGGATGGTTAACAACATTGTAGTACCATTGTTTATATTTCCTATTATCCAAACACCTGATGTGGAGTTGTACGTTCCTTGTGTAACGGTTGATAAGATATATTTCAATCCAGTAGGGAGTAAATCTGTTACTTGAACTCCGGTGGCTTGATCTGGACCGTAATTATGTGCTTTAATTGTGAATGTAACATTATCCAGATAGTTAGGAGTTGTTGTACTTGCATATTTCATAATTCCTATATCTGCAGTTTTTAGGTGTGTCACTACCGTTGAATTCATATCTTGTGAATTTAGACTTGTTACTGTTGCAGTGTTGATTATGTCTTGATTAGCAGATTGAAGTACTGTACCCATAATAAATATTGTTTCATTTTGATTTGCGATGAGAGTGTCTAAATCTAAGTATCCTGATGCTGGTGGCCATGGACTCCATGTACTGGTATTTCCTGAAAGTGAATATTGTGCTCCTGTGACTAATGGGTTAATATCATCAAATAAATGGACATCTAATGCATCTGAAGGTCCGTTATTTTTGATGAATATTTTATAATTAATAATTCCTCCAGGTAGTACAGATGCATTTCCAGTTTTGATTATAGTCAAATTAGCTAATGCATTAACATTAGTTAATGCACTTGCATTAGTTACATTAGGATCTGTAGGAGATGTTACATTAGCCGTATTATTCAGTACAGTACCATTAGGAGTATTAGAAGGAACAATACCACTAAACACTAATGTTTTAATATCATTTGGCGCCATAACATCCAGATTATAAGAACCTGTCCAACCACCCATCGGAGTGCCATTTAATGTCCACGTTACACCAGTTAAAACTGGAATAATATCATTTACAATTACATTTTGAGCATTACTAGGACCATCATTCGTAACAACCACAGTATAAACCAAACTATTACCAGCAGTAACCGTAGCAGCAGCTGTTTTAGTTATAATCAAATTAGCCAAGGTATTCACATTGGTAACAGCACTAGCATTAGTTACATTAGGATCTGTTGGAGATGTCACATTCGCCGTATTATTCAACACAGTACCATTCACAGTTGAAGATGGAACAGTACCAGTAAACAGTAATGTATCAACCTCACCCGGTGTTAAAACACCTAAGATAGTTGAACCTGTCCATAGACCTTCAGCTACACCATTCAAAGTCCACGTTACACCACTTAAAACCGGAACAATATCATCCACAACCACATCTTGAGCATCACTAGGACCATTATTCGTAACAACCACAGTATAAACCAAACTATTACCCGCAGTAACCGTAGCAGCCGCAGTCTTAGTAATAGTCAAATTAGCTAACGTATTCACATTGGTAACAGCACTAGCATTAGTTACATTAGGATCTGTTGGAGATGTCACATTCGCCGTATTATTCAACACAGTAACATTCACAGTTGAAGATGGAACAGTACCAGTAAACAGTAATGTATCAACCTCACCCGGTGTTAAAACACCTAAATTAGTTGAACCTGTCCAACCACCCATCGGAGTACCATTTAATGTCCATGTTACACCACTTAAAACTGGAATAATATCATTTACAATTACATTTTGAGCATTACTAGGACCATTATTCGTAACAACCACAGTATAAACCAAACTATTACCCGCAGTAACTGTAGCAACTGCAGTCTTAGTAATAGTCAAATTAGCTAACGTATTCACATTAGTAATCGCACTAGCATTGGTCACATTAGGATCTGTTGGAGATGTCACATTCGCCGTATTATTCAACACAGTACCATTAGGAGTACTAGAAGGAACAGTACCATCAAATAGTAATGTATCAACCTCACCAGGTGTCATAACACCTAGACTAGTTGAACCAGTCCAACCACCCATCGGAGTACCATTTAGGGTCCATGTTACACCAGTTAAAACCGGAACAATATCATTTACAATTACATTTTGAGCATCACTAGGACCATTATTCGAAACAACCACAGTATAAACCAAACTATTACCCGCAGTAACCGTAGCAGCTGCAGTCTTAGTAATAGTCAGATTAGCTAATGTATTCACATTGGTAACAGCACTAGCATTAGTCACATTAGGATCTGTTGGAGATGTCACATTCGCCGTATTATTCAACACAGTACCATTTACAGTTGAAGACGGTACAGTACCATTAAATAGTAATGTATCAACCTCACCAGGTGTCATAACACCTAGACTAGTTGAACCAGTCCAACCACCCATCGGAGTACCATTTAGGGTCCATGTTACACCAGTTAAAACCGGAACAATATCATTTACAATTACATTTTGAGCGTCACTAGGACCATTATTCGAAACAACCACAGTATAAACCAAACTATTACCCGCAGTAACCGTAGCAGCTGCAGTCTTAGTAATAGTCAGATTAGTTAATGTATTCACATTGGTAACAGCACTAGCATTAGTCACATTAGGATCTGTTGGAGATGTCACATTAGCTGTATTATTCAGCACAGTACCATTTACAGTTGAAGATGGAACAGTGCCATTAAATAGTAATGTATCAACCTCACCCGGTGTCATAACACCTAGACTGGTTGAACCAGTCCAATTACCTTCAGCTACACCATTCAAAGTCCATGTCACATTACTCAAAACTGAAACAATATCATTTACAATTACATTTTGAGCATCACTAGGACCATTATTCGAAACAACCACAGTATAAACCAAACTATTACCCGCAGTAACCGTAGCAGCCGCAGTCTTAGTAATAGTTAGGTTAGCTAAGGTATCTACGTTGGTTAGTTTAGTGTCGTTATTGTTGTTTGGGTTGGGATCGGTTGTGTCAGAAGTTGCATTAGCTGTATTGTTAAGAATTCCTGCTTGTGCTGACGGAGAGACAATTGCATTTATTTGTATGGTATCATTATTACCTGATAAGATGTTACCCAAGGATAGAGTCCATGGATTCACTGTAATACTAGTAAATGTACCCCCATTTAAGGAATATTGTGGATTTATTAATTGATTGAACCATGAAGCAATGAATGTGTCTGTAAATGTTACATTATCTGCTGTATCAGGTCCAAGATTTGTTACAATTACAGTGTATGATACTCCTTGGCCAGCATCTACATTTGAAGTTCCAGTTTTTATTACTGAAAGATCAGCACCAAAAATATGTACTTGAGAACTGCTTGAAACAGGCCCATAATCCCTTCCACCATTTGCTAATGAAGTGTAGTTCATATTGGCTGTATTAGTTAAGTTTTGACCCGCAAATATTGTGTTGTTGTTTACTGTACAGTTAAATAATATTGTTACATTATTGTCAGATAAAGTCAGAAGTGGAGAACTGAAGGTTAATGTACTTCCAACTACACTCAAAGCCCAAGTTGGAGGTAATACTACTGAATCTGGAACATAACTCAGACCCACCGGTAAGTTATCTATTACAACAATGTTATTAGCATCTGAAGTACTGGAATTACTATGTTTAATGAATAATGTGTAAGTGAATTGTTCTCCAATTACTAAGTTGTTTGTACTTGCTGTTTTTGTAATAAGCAAGTTAGGTTCAACAACTTTAATATTTGCAGTGTCTGAACCTGCATTTACACTCTGACCTGTTATATTCTGGTAGAAAAGTGTTGCATTGTTAGTTAAGTTTTGACCATTAATGTTTCCAGCTATATCTAGAACCTGTACAGTGTAGCTGATACTTATATTTCCATCCTGTGAAGCAGTTGTGTTACCAAAATCAAAGGTATAATTGTTACCGATTGATGTTACATTAAATTGAGTTACCGAAATTCCTGTACTCGCATTGTAATTGAATCCACTTAATCGCAGACCCGATGGTGCAACATCAATGACTGATAGATCATTGGTTGTTCCAATAGGCAGAGTTATAATTAGGTTTTCGGTTGCTGTATCATCAATTGTACGATTTACAGTTTTCTGCCCATTTACATTTTTGGATATTGTTGGATTCCTAACAGTTACTGTGGCAGTTGATGTGGCTATAAGATTATTCACCGCTCCTGCTGGCTGTGTAGGATCTCCAGTTCTTTTACCGTTACTGGACCCGGGAGATCCTGAAGTAGCATTGTTTGTACCTTGATCCCCTGGTAGTGATGTGCCTGTAACTTGGGCTGTGTTGTTTACTTGCTGGCCGTATGTTACATTGGTGTTTACTTTTGCTTGATAGGTTATATTCAGATATTGTGTTTGATTTAACTGGTTTATGTTAATATCCAACAAATTAGATGTAGAATTGTTAGAATAGATTATAGTGCCATCACTAGGAGTTATAACAATATTACTCAAACTATTATAACCAACTAAAGGATCGAGTACTTGGAGGTTGTAGGCGGGTGCACCATTAGTATTGTTATTGTTAAGGACTTGGACGTTAAATGTTACAGTTTGTCCACCTTCCACAGTTGTAGGATTGGCGGTTTTAGTTATGGATAAATGCGGCACGATGACGTTCAATGTTGGTCCGATGCCCGTTAATGTTTGGTTCGCTCCAGTAGCATTTGTGAAATTGAATGTTACATTGTTGGGTATTTGAGTACCGTTCTGATTGGCATTTATGTTAAGTACAGTTGCATTGAAGATTATACTTATAGTACCATTGTGAAGCCCATTACTTCCATTAAACAATATATTACCAAGATTGAATGTGGTATTAGTAATTCCAGTATAATCTTCATACTGCCCTACAGGTGCTGTAAATACGAATCCTGAGGCAGTTATATCACTACTACTCCTCATAATCATTGCAGTACCAGAATTATAAACTAAATTAGATGGTAAAATATCACTAAGCGTTACATTATTGGTACTACCATCAGGAATTGTTAAAGTTAGGCGATAAACAACTACTTCTCCAATCATTACATTGTTTCCTGTAGAATCTGGCTCAGAAGTAGAATTCACTACTTTAGCTATCGATGGAGCAACTGTTTTAATATTCACCACATTAGAAGAAACTGACGATACCCTAGTCTGATTAAAAACAGTAGGCATGGAATAATATATACCATTAGCTTGGTTAGTAAATGTTGAGTTACTTGGAACATTATTTGTGGCGTTAACTGTGAAGTTGAAGTACTGTGTATTGTTGCCAGATGTATTGTTAAGGAAAGTTCCAAGATTTCCAATAATGTACACAGTGGATCCATTAATATAGATATTGTAACCCGTTACTGGAGTGTATACAAAAGTTGTTGGGTCAAATAATATGGAATTTAATAAATCAGTTAAACTAATCTCATAAGCAGGAGAATTACCAGTATTTGTGACTAGGAGTGATATATTCATCAAATCACTACCATCCACAGGGTTAGGTGTTACCGTTTTTGCAATAGTTAAATTTGGCCCCACCAATGTAGTGTTCACTGATGCTGTAAAAGGCCCATGACTATTTTCATCCCAAGTAAGGTTCACATTATTTGTTTTCGTATTACCAACAACATTTCCAGTGACATTCATAACCAACGCTTCTAAATCTATATAGAAAGTGTTGTTATCCATTAAACTGATTGATGCACCGTTGAATAGGAAATTAACGTTCTGGCCTATGGTTGTGGTAGTCAATGAGCCCAACGTACCATCCCATGTAGAACTGTTTAGATCTGATGTTACATAAGCGAATCCAGAAGGTAAACTATCTGTAACTATGAGATTATCTGCCTGACCCTCGGGCAAGGTAACTGTTATACGGTATGTTACATTCTCTCCAATGGCAAGGTTTCCTGTAGTTCCATGGATGGTTGATCCAATTACAGCCTTGCTTATTGTAGGATCACCTGCTCTGAAAGTTGCCCATCCAGAACTTGTATAATTTCGAGCGTTAGGATCAGGATTGGTTCCATTCAAAAGAGAGTAATAATTTGTATATGCTGTATTGTTGAACGTTGAACCGAGCGTAACATTGGTAAGTACAGTTGCATTGAAAGTGAATGTCAATGTTTGATTAGGTGTGATGTTACCACCAGTAAATGTTATGGTATTAGATGGATAACTGTAAATAAAACCATTTTGATTAGTACTTTGAACACTAGTCAAGTCAAAAATGTTGCCAGCAGTGCTTAAAGGGTCTGTAATCAAGACATTGTATGCAGTTGAGTTTCCAATATTTTTTATTTGAAGAGTAACAGTTACTTTCTGTCCTCCAGCCCCTACGTTAGGAGTAATTGTTTTGGTCACCTGTAAATTTGGTTCAATAATAGTTACATTAGCATTACTATTGATTGGACTGTTTCCAATATTTGACCAATCCATAGACGCTGCATTATTCTTAACAGGTGTAGTATGTGGCGGGTTAGTTGAATTATTATTTGCAACCAGGAAATCCAAGGATATACTAAAAGTGTTGCTTCCATTAGTGGTGTTTGTGGTTCCAGGGAATAAAAATGTAAGCAAATTACCAACTTGAGTAAAGTTAACCGTAGGAAGCACAATATTAGGGTTATTGGATATGTTATAATCTTCAAAGACCAAGCCAGCAGGTATGGTATCGGTTATGACCAGATCATTAATTTGTCCAGCAGGTAATGTTACATCTAAATTAAATCTTCCAATTTCTCCTATAGTCAAATTTGAACCAGTACTAGGCCCATCTTGAGAACCAACAAATATTTTCTGGAACTGCGGACCCAACATTGTAACTGTGGCATTAGCTTGATATAAAGTCGGATCTGTCACGAAATTAGTACTGTCAGCTGGAGGTAACGATGTAAAATTTGTGATCTGTGCAGTGTTATTCATCACCTGTAAAGGGTATACATCACTACTTAAAATAGCATTATAAGTTAAAATAATGGTGTTATTGGTTTCATTGGAAGCAAATATAGGATATAAAGTACCAAAATTTAAACCTGTCCCAAAAAGGTCTCCTAAACCTGTTAAATTAATAGAAGGACCTCCTTGATAACTGGCCGTGACTGTTGGAGTTCCGTTAATGTAGATACCCAATGAGGATAGTAAATTATCAGTTATATTTACATTATAAGCCGGAGCATTACCAGTATTTTTGATAGTTATGGTATATGTAACATTATTTCCTGCCTGGCGTCCAGTATTGGGACTGGCAGTCTTAGTTATAGTGAGTTGTGGCTCATTTGTAACAAGTGAAACAATTTGATTATTCGTAAACATCTGCATGACTGTGTTGTTGTAGTTCACATTCATCCAGTTGGTTAAGTACAATCCATTAGACATCGGATCTCCAGTAGCTGTGACACTGAACAAAATATTTACTAAACTGGTTGGCTGGGTTGAATTGTAAATATTCCCATAAAAGAATTCTAATGTGTTTTGTGAATCATCAACCACCAAAGAAGGAATAACACCACTTAAATTACTCAAAGTATCATTACTTGTTAATTGCCACTGCCCAGCTGGAGGGGAAGTGTTTCCCTGAGAAAGAGGTGCTTGACCTGTTGTGAACTCGTCTGCCTGGAATAATGGGATGGGTAAATAATCTGTAAGATAAAATTCTCCTAGATTGGTTGTTGGTACGGAGACTTGAAGTAAAAATGTAACTATATCTCCTGGTCTGATCTGGTTGGTTGGACCTATATCTACACCATTTCTCTGTACATCATAGATCTGTTTTTCAGCAGCAGGTGCAACTATTAGCACAGACGTGGAACTGCCATCAGACACAGGATTGTTACTGTTAACTAATTTCGAATTTCCAATTACTGCATTATTTACAGTGTCACTTGAAACAATTGGTTTGTCTGGATTTTCATAATTAATATTAATTTGAGACCAGAAATTTATATTACCCTGAGTTGCACTGTAATTACCTCCGGTGTAGTTTCCACCCGTTAATGTTCCAGTGATATTATTGTTTATAAGAAGTTGGGATACATTGAAAGTTAGATAAGTTATTCCAGATGTTGAATTATAAAACATTTGGAACTCACTCGGATCTGAAAGGTTGAATTTGAGATTAACTAGTCCAATATTCGGAAGGTTTAATGATAAGGTTGGATTATGGGTAAGATCTGTTAAGAAAGTCTGCCCATCACCTAAGGTATCATTGATAACTAAATCATTCATTGAGAAGTAGTCAGATACTTGGAAGTTTACGGTGTAATTCAAAATATCAGTTGGTCGTGGTGCAGATGGAGTTGTTATATCTACTACATTTTTTTGAACTGCAAGGGATTTCAGGTAAAGTGTGTAATTAGCTGATGAACTAACATTTGTACCATTGTAAGTTCCAGTAACATTAGCCACATTAGTAGCGTTAACAGGAAGTCCTGTAACTGGATTGATCACTGATTGTGAGGAACTGTTTAGTAGCGGGGCAAAGACTTGATAAGTGATGGTCTTAACATCACCTAAGATCCCTGTAACATTGCCGAAACTTATACTTAATATTCCACCAGGGGTAGTGGTTGAAGGGAGTGTAACAGGAGTTCCACCATCATAATTGGTAACACCAATAAATTGAAGATTATTAGGAATCACATCACTAACAACTACATTATTAACCGTCCTGCCCGCTGCCACATCTACACTAAGGGTGTAAGTTACAGGATAATTCCTACCAGTAGCAGTCTCTTGCTCATGTGCATTACTTGTCTTGGCAATTACTATAACTGTAGGAGTTACCGTGGTTGTGACCTTTGTACCTCGAAGTGGTATGGTCCCTGTTGCATTTGCACCAAACCTGAACACCGGATATCCAGTTATGTTTAAAGGAACTCCTAATGTGGAATTACCTAATAAAAGGGCATTAACATTTATAACAGCTGTTGGTTGGCCCATTGTAAAACTACCTAGTGGATATATTAATGTATAGAAAGAATATCCTGGAGTTCCAGTTACAGTTAATCCAGTAAGAGGATCTGTAAGCACCCCTGAAACAGGAAAAATAAGTGGGGAAGACACTGTTACAGGAGCACCAAGAAAAGTCGCAGATTTAAGTTGTATCTGAGACGGAAGAATAAGCTGAACCACCGGTCCAAATCCCGTCATATTTCCTGTATTGTTAAAATTTAGGTTAAAGTTAAAGGTCTGATTTAACAATTGTGTAGACGGGGCTGTTATAGTGAGACTGGGCATTGGACCTAGCCTAAAATTTGCAAATCCGTAAAAATTTTGAGTTTGGTTTTTTTGAGTAACCACCACATTCTTGGTTGATGGCACATGACCAGGATAACTTGCTGTAACACTATAATTCAATGATTTACCACTAAATTTTAGAATATACGAACCTTGAAGATTTGTAATTGTTTTAGCTATAAAAGTACCGTTCACAGAAGTTACTGTAACTGTAACACCTTGAAATGGCTTTCCATTATCACATCTTGTGACGTTACCTACTATTTTAATGATTTTGCTATTATTTAAGCTGGAATTTGTGTTATTAGTGAGATTATTTGAAGAAAAGATATGACTAACAGAAGTTAGATTTGTAGAATTATTAGTGACATCTGCGGCTGCTGAAGTACCAGTAAAAGCTATAATTATCAGGAAAATTGATGTTAAGAGAATCTTTTTATATATTTACCCCGCCCCCCAAATAATTGAAACACAATATGATAATAACAATTTATATAATCTAAGTTTTTATTTGAATTAATCTAATTAAAACTATTATAAATATGTGAAGTTTGTTATTATCCCCATAATTAAAATCAAACTCCCCTACATCGATGGTATTATCCTAATATTATATAAAGTTATTTGGGAAATCACAAACAAGTTTATTTGATGTTATTTTGCTAACAATCTCCACAAAAATCTAAATTGTATGTAAATTAGGTTTATCGTATTTCAGCTTTAAAATTGAATGCATTTTTTTAGTTATTACAAAGGAATATGTTTTTCGAATGTTTAATTAACAGGAGGCTGTCTCATAATTCAAAATCTAGAAAAAAATAAGTATTTATATGCCTTTAAATTCGAAATAATCAAATATTAGAAGTGCAGAAAATATTTGTGAGACAGCCTCAACAGTTCAAAAAAAGAACGAAACATGCAAAATTTTAGTAAAAATAAGTTAGTTCATTAATTTTTTTTGAATATTATTCTCAAATACATTCAAAATTTAATATTCTGAAATAATCTAAAAAAAATAGGAATGTGGTGGAAATTCCACCTTTAAAAAATTATTTCATTGAAAGTGCATCTTTTGGACACGGTTCAATACACTGATCACAGAGTATACAATACCCTTTAAGAGGTACTTTTTCTCCTGTGAGTTTCAGCATGTTGTACGGACATACTTCAATACAGTCACCGCATTCTGTGCATTTGTCAGGGCTGAATGAGATCCTGTTTCGTTTAACGACTTTGCCGTCAACTACTTTATCGATCTCTGAAATGGTCAGTGCACCCTCAGGACAAGCAGTTGTACATGCACCGCAACGTGTACACATTGCATATGATGGTTCTGCATCCGTCTTGATGTCACCTGGTACTTCCATTCCAGTATTTGTTACCACTCTGATTGCATCAGTAGGGCATATTCTTGCACATGCACCTATATGGTCACATTTCTCTTCATCCCAAACTATTCCTTCTTCAGATGCTGGTTTTGCAGGTCCTAATTCAACCTCAAGTTCTATTGCATCTACAGGACACAGCTGTTCGCAGAGACCGCATGCTGTACAAATCTCTGGAAGTTCAACTGATAATGTAGATGATTTAGGTATAATGAAATCACCAGGACATGCTTCAACACAGACGTTACATCCAATACAGGTATCTTCGTCTACTTTAAACTCAAGCATTTCTTTGGAACGTTTTTCTGGTTTCTTGCCTGATATGTAAACTGCATTCCATGGGCAGGTCTGTGAACAGACTCCACATTTGATACAGGTTTCCTCATCAATGACAATACTTCCTCCAATTTTATCGAGGGTTATGGCATCTACTGGACATTCGTCCACACACATACCACATCCAACACAGTCCACTATGGCTATAGGTCCGCTTATGTCAACATCAACTTTGCTAGGTTCTTTGACACCTTCAACACCTATAACTTCAACTGGGCATATGTCAACACATTTCTCGCACATTACACAGTATCCTTCTAGTGGTACTTTGCTCATCTTACCTTCATCAAGTTTCAATACCTGTGGTGGGCAAATTTCTACACAGTCACCACATTCATCGCAAAGTGATGGGTTGTAAGTTACTCGAGATTGTATTACACCGCTCTCATCAATTGAAATTTCTTCTGTTTTCAATGCACCTTTTGGGCATATGTCCACACATTTGGGTGCGCCTCCACAGACGTCACAGTAGATCACATCTTCCGGTGACACTTCTATGGCCGCTGTAGGACATGCACCCTGGCATGCGCCGCATCTGATGCAGTCTTCCTTGTTGACTACTATCATTTTTTCACCTTGCGGGTTAGACCTTGTTTATGAGGTGTCCCTCACTGTCGTATACTTCAACTGTTGCGAGTTTCATATTTGTGTCGATTGTGTGAGTTGCGCAGGATAGACATGGGTCGTATGCCCTTATTACCATTTCCATTAAGTTGAATATCTTGTCGTCTACTTCAACACCAGGTTTGATGTAGTCTTTAGCAACTTTCTGGATACCCATTTCCATTGCAGGGTTGTTTTGGATTGTTGCAACAACAATGTTTGCTTTGGTAACTAATCCGTTATCATCTGTTTGGTAGTGGTGAGTTAATGTTCCTCTTGCTGCTTCAACTATTCCTACACCTTCACCAGCTTGTCTTTCGATTGGACCTGGGAATTTCTCACCAGATAAATCTCCTTCTAGTGCGTCAACAGCCATTTCTGAAGCTGCAACTAGTTCGATTAATCTTGCCCAATGGAAGAGTAATGGTTCGTGTGCGTATCCGAAGGTGTCTTTGAATTCTTTAAAGTATTCCTGGGCTATTGGTGATGGCATTTTGTCAGCCACGTTAAGCCTTGATAATGGAGCTACTCTGTAAATTCCTTCAGGATAACCTAAGTCTTTTATGTAAGGGAATTTTAACCATGAGTATGGTTTGACCTTTTCAGCCATGTAGTCAAGGTAGTTTTCGCTTCCAAATTCAGCGTATATTTTTCCTTCCTTGTCTTTCATCCTCACGTCACCGTTGTATACATCCCACACACCTTTGTTAACAAGACCTGTGTGGTAGGTTTCAACATATCCTAATTCTTTAACAAGGTCTAAGTTTTCAACAAATATTGGTTTTGCAAGTTCGATTGTTGCCTGTGCAAGTTCAACGTTTCTTTGTGCCTTTTTCAGAAGATCCTTCTGTGTTTCAGCATCAATTTCTGTTGCGATACCACCAGGTGTTGATGATGTTGGGTGTATTGATCTTCCACCAGTTGCTTTAACAATGTCTAAAGCGTTTTTTCTGAGTTCAATAGCTTGGAGAGCAACATCAGGTGCGTCTTTAATGATCTGGAAGACGTTCCTTGTTTTACGGTCTTTTCCTGCTATGAAATCTGGTGCTGCTAGGAAGTAGAAATGGAGTGCATGTGAATGCATAAATGAACCCCAGTTCATTAACTCCCTCATTTTGTAAGCAGTTGGTAAAATTTCATCGTCTTTAAATCCATAACACTGATCGGATGCTTTTGCAGCGGCTAAGTGGTGTTGTACATCACATATACCACAGATCCTTGGTACTATCCTAGGAACCTCTTCAATTGGTCTTCCTTGGAGGAATTTTTCAAATCCACGGAATTCCATAACATGAAGTCTGGTTTCCTCAACATTTCCTTTATCATCGAGATGGACTGTAATTTTTGCGTGACCTTCAATTCTTGTCACTGGTTCCATTGTTAATTTAACCATTTATTTTCCCTCCTTTTGCATTTTCATTGGTATTAATGCAGCTGGAAGTGTGTAAGTGTAGAATGTACCTACAATATCATCTAACTGGTCAGCAACTTCTTCTGGATCAACAGTTTTATCATGTTCAACACCGAAGTCTGATCCTATTGCACTGATCATTTTTGCACCTTGGTCGGTAACTTTTGCTGTTGGTCCATAACATCCTCTGCACTGTATGCCTATTGTTGGGCATTCTGCTCCGCAAAGTGATATTGTTGATGGACCCATACATACAAGTCCCTGTGGTACTAGGCACATTTCTTCTTCAGGTCTTCCAAGTTCAAATTGCCTTATGATCTTGTCCATAGCCATACCTTCTGGTGGTTTTTCTCTTGGACATACTTCACATAGGTTGGTTTGTGGTAAAGTTATAGGTTTTCCTGTTAAAAGTGCCACAAGTGCTTCTGCAAGAATCTCAGATTTTGTTGGACAGCCAGGTATGGATAGATCCACATCTATTGCTTCTGAAAGTGGTCTCACTCTACTTTCGAGGTGAGGTACATCTTCATTTGGTATTATACCTTCTTCATTGTAGGTACTTGCTGAGTTGACGTATGCTTCTTGTGTAAGCTCATCAACTGTGTGCAGGTTTCCTAGTCCAGGTATTCCTCCATATACTGCGCATACACCGTAAGCTATGACAATTTTTGCTTTTTTTCTGAGCATTTCGGCAAGTTCACGGTTTTCATCGTTACGAATTCCACCTTCAATTATAATAACGTCCAGATCATCTGGAACTTCATCGTATTTAACATCCATGAGTACAGGGCTGAATTCGAAGTCTGCTAGTCCCATCACGTCTATTATTGCTTCATGTATATCTGCAATGGACAGGTGACAACCGGAACATCCAGCCAACCACATGGTCGCTATCTTAGCTTTTTCTGCCATACTATTTCACTCCTCCGTTTATGCTTCAACTGATAGTTGTTCCTTGAGTGGGGACTTACCCAGTCCTTTGATACGTTTTACCATCATATCAACGGTGTTCGCGAATTTTTCTCCTTCAGATGCAGATATCCAGTCATGGTAAATTCTTTCCCTTCCAATACCAAGATCATCTGCTAATTTATAAATTAATCTCATTCTTCTGTCTAGTTTATAGTTGCCTGCATCGTAGTGACAGTCACCGTGGTGACATCCTGCTACTATTACACCATCTGCTCCCTCACGGAATGCTTTAAAAACAAACTGTGGTTCTATACGTCCTGAGCACATAACTCTTATTATACGTACGTTTGGAGGATATTGCATCCTTGCAGTACCAGCGGTGTCTGCTCCACCGTAGGAGCACCAGTTACAACAAAACATAACGATCTTCACATCATCCTCAGCCATAGAGTTTCCTCCTGATTTATCAATGTAACATCAAACTTCACCATTATTCCGGTGAATTTTATTAATGTACATTATAGGATAGCAAAATAGTTATTATAAAGGTTACTCAAAGAACAATTCCGAAAAGCATATATATTAGAATATTAATCATCTTGTTTTTATTACTTTGATGAATAACAACAAAATATTCGCCATATTAAACATCCATAGACATTTTTAAAGTTTTATCTACATATTAAATGATTTTAAATATATATTAATGTTTAAAGAAAATTTTTAAGGAATATTATAGTGTTTTAGATTTTTTTTTATTTTAGTCTTTGTTGTATACAATAGTACCATCCAAAAAGTAATATCCCACAAAATAATTTAATAATTCCTTAACAGTTAACAATGTTAATTTAATGAGCAATTAAACATCGTTAAATAAAACAAAAAACAGAAAAAGTGTTTGAGTGAATAATTTAAAATAAAAAGTTGGTGGTTAGACTGCTGCTTGAAATAACTGATCTGGCTGTTGAAGTCAGTGGAAAAGAAATATTAAGCGATATAGATTTATATATAGACAAAGGCGAAACACATGTTCTCTTAGGACCTAATGGAAGTGGAAAAAGTACACTTTTTATGTCAATGCTTGGATTTCCTAAGTATAAAGTTATTAGAGGGGAAATATTGTTTAAAGGTGATGATATAACCCATATGACAACCACAGAAAGGGTTCAATTAGGTTTAGGTGTGAGTTTCCAAAACCCTCCTGCAATAAGAGGAGTTAAACTTAAAGATCTGTTGAATATAGAAAGCAGTAAAAAAGGCGCCAAACCAGTTTCTGAAGAGCTTTCACCTGAAACAATTGCATTGGCTGATAAATTAAAATTCAGTGATCAGTTTCTAGAAAGGGATGTGAACCTAGGATTCTCAGGCGGAGAAGTTAAAAGATCAGAGATTCTTCAGCTTTTAGCACAACAACCCGATTTTATAATGTTCGATGAACCTGATTCAGGTGTAGATATCGAAAATGTTGAACTCTTAGCAGAAGAGATAAATGTGCTATTGGACAAGGATAAGAAACCAGGACTCCGTGAAAAATCAGGTTTACTCATTACCCATCTGGGATATATTCTAAATTTTGTAGGTGCAAACACTGCACACGTTCTCATGGATGGTAAAATAGCTTGTTCAGGAGATCCAACTGAAATATTAGAAGATATAAGAAAAGAAGGGTTCAAAGGGTGTGTGCAATGTTGCGGAATACATTAGAACGTGCTGAAAAAGCTAAAAAGAAAAAAGCAGCCTTAGGAGAAGACATTGACTTTGAAAATTTTGAAGGGGAAGAAGCTGGAGAACATGAGGAAATTGAATCATTAAAAGATCTCTCAAATAAGAATAAGAAATCCCTACTTAAAGTTGGTGTAGATGCCTCAGAAGCGGGTAGAGCTGGTTCATTTTTACAAATTGATCAATCCAAAGTATGCAGTAATTGCAAATCAGAAGCAATAGAATTAATGGGCCTTCCACAAGCCATTGAAAAATATAACTGGGTTAAGGATTATATGTGGAATGCTGTACCCGTAGATACTGATAAGTACACAGCAAAAACTGCTCTTGGAGAACCTGGAGGATATTTTATAAGATCGCTTCCAAACACCAAAGAAGTATTCCCTATCCAGGCATGTATGTTCATAGGCGATGAAAAAGTTGCACAAACAGCCCATAATATAATAATTGCAGAGGAAAATTCTGAGTTACATATTATAACTGGTTGTTCAACTGGGGAAGATGTTCAGTCTGCTATGCATGTTGGTGTTTCAGAATTTTATCTAAAAAAGGGGGCTAAGATAACCTTCACAATGGTGCACAATTGGGCCGAGCAGGTTGAAGTTAGACCAAGAACTGGTGTAATACTAAACGATGACACCACATATATCAGTAATTACATACTAACCAGTCCAGTGAATACAATACAGACATATCCAACTGCATACTGTCAGGGAGAAAATTCAAAAGTTGTTTTCCAGTCAATATTAGGCGGTCAGAAGGATTCTATTTTGGATGCAGGTTCAAGAGCTATACTCACAGGGAAAAATTCCAGTGCAGAAATGATAACACGTGCCGTATCCAAAGATGAATCTCAAATATATACAAGGGGCCATTTAGCAGGAAAATCTCCTGATGTGAGGGGCCATCTTGAGTGTATGGGATTGGTTTTATCTGATGACTCATTGATCTATTCCGTTCCTGAGCTTGAGGGAAGTTCAACCGATCTTGAACTATCACACGAAGCAGCAGTTGGTAAAATTGCCGAAGAAGAGGTACTTTACCTAATGTCAAGGGGCCTTACAGAGGAAGAAGCAGCTTCGATGATCGTTAAAGGATTTTTAAGCATGGACATAGCAGGTTTACCACCGGAATTAGCAGCTGAAACTAAAAAAATGATTGATCAAAGCGTTCAGGGAATGTAGAAAAGACAGTTTAAAGAGAATTTATTTATAATAAATTCTTTTAATTATTTTTTTTTTAATTGAAAAATATTTTAAAAATTAAAATATAGAACAGTATAAAAAGAGTTATTAAATTTGATTTCAATTTGAATTTAGATTTATTGAAATTATAATAATGAAAAATTTAGTGGGTTTATTCTGATATAATTATGAATTCGCCCACTTTCTCTACGCTACCGAACGGGACAAGTAAGTTGTCTCCCTTTTTCTTAGCACCTTTAATATGAACATTTCGGCCCTTTTCAACCTTTATAACTACATCGGTTATCTTTCCGGTTTTACCGTTAATTACTAACTCTTCGAGTTCTCCGAGTATACGTGCGTTGTTAGTAGCAACTTGGTATCCCTTGATCTCGCTCCAGACCTTTTCTTCCCCTTTAATAAGTTTTCTCTCTTCAATAACCATAGATATCACCTAAATTTTTAAGCCACTGTTACTCAAAACATTCTCTAAAAATACTATATCATCACAGCTATTAATATTTACTGCTAGTTCAATTTTCCCTAACTTCAGAACTTCCTCATCTTGTTGCTTGTTGTTACTTCTTAATATATTTAATCCCGACGGAACCACATCTCCCAGCACAATACTAGGCTTCAAACCATACTCCCGAAATATATCCACCGGGACTGCAATGCACATCGCGGGTTTACTACTCCTATTATACTCATTGAGCACATGATCAATAGTTTCATTTGTTATTAATGGCAAATCAGAAGTAATTGTCAATATAATATGATCAGAATTATTTGAAAAATTCTCTGAAATATAATATTGTAAATCTTCCACATAACCATTTCCAGGAGTTTGAAAGATTTTAATATTCTGCTTTTGTAAATATAACGATGTTTTAGGAGTGTTTGGACTTGTTGCAACTATTATATCTGAAACTTCTTTAGATTTGGTGAGTGCATCAATAACATGTTGTATCATGGGAATACCAAACAATTCAATAATTGGTTTTTCAGTGTCACACTCCATGCGTGCGCCCTTTCCACCAGCCATTATAAGTGCTGTTACCATTTTAAAGTTACTCCATTATGGGATAATAAAAAAATATTTATCCTTTGTTCTGCAACTTTCTCCTTGGTCCTAGTATGCATGGTCCACCTTGACAACCACCAACAGGATTTTTTGGAGTTCCAAGGGAGTTCATACATCTTGCCATCATTGCTGCTCCCATTGCAAGTGCATCTGATACGAAAAGGGTTTCTTTGAAATATTTCCCCGAATATTCGAGTATTAATTCTGGCTTTTTACCGGTTATTCCTGCCCTTCCAGTAATACCCAACATAGATCCTTCTACAATAACACCTTCATTATATGCTTCTTCGATTAATCTTTTAACAATTGTGGCACTCACATGGTCCAGAGTAGCGAAGAGGGTGTGTATTCCTTCATTCTCGTATATTTCATGGCCTAATTTCACTAATTCTGATATTTCATCACCATTTCTACCTACATCACAGCCTATCAGAGTTGTACCGGCATCATATGCTGCCTTTGGATCTACTGGTACAGTACCAAATCTTTCCCTATCTTCTGGAACTTTTCTAATGTCCACATGTTCATGAGCTTGATCAGCATATTTTTTGGCAGCTTCCCAGTCAGCACCCTTAATAATTCCTTTTTTATACAGATCAAGGGCTGCTCCACCCCTTTTATCTACCATTTCTGTTCCTCTTATTATTGAATCTGAAATAGCTCCTGCTAATCCACAGAAATTTCCAATTGTTCGAGCATAGGGTTTATCATTGTTGGTTATACGTCCTGCAAGAGTTGTTCCAAAATCTAATGATACACATGGATTTCTAAAATCTGCCTTGGTCCACATGGAAGCGACCTTAATTCCAGCGGTTACCAGTTCACCCTCCATTTCATTTGCTACAACAACCCTTCCTGTTGGTGGAAGAACACTAACTACAGCCCCATCGAACATTACCTTGTCAAGAAGGGTAAATCCCTGGAGACGTGAAGGAAAATTTTCTTTACTCATTGCAGGAGACATCTTTCTCGGTGGTATTCCTGCTTCAAGACATCCCTTTGCAAGTGCTATAATCAGATCTCCCACTTCTTCAGGTGCTGCAAATCCTGCTGTAACCCCTGTGGATCTAACAACAAAATCTAAATCTTTTTCTATATCCACATGTGCTTTTTTAAGCGATTCTAATATTGTTCCTTTAACCATTTCTGCTACAGATTCCTTGGTTAATTCCACTTCCCAAACAGTTTCACCAAAAACTTTTTCCCCTTTTTTTGGAGCTCTTATGTCACGAGTCATCTTAACTGTTTTATCGAGAAGGTAAGTACGGCAGGTAGTGAGGTTTGTAGCTGTTAAAATGCATTTTGTAGTGGTGTTTCCAAGTTCAACAGATGCAACCACGTAATATGTATCTGCCTCCATTGAAAGGCCTGAACCCACAGTTTTCTTCATAAAAGGTGTTGATTTAATATCCTCAGTGTAAATGTAGTGACTTTTAGCGAATATAGGTTTTGGGCCCCTGCTCAGTAAATTACCAAACCGTGACATAAAAATACCTCCTTAAAATTAATTATAAATTTTTTAAATAAAAGTTTCCTAAGATTAATTCTGTTAATTTGATATAAATTTATTGTTAAATAAAACCACGAGATTAGAGTAAAATAAAATTAATAAAATAAAAAGTAATTATTTGTTTAATATCATAGTCAAAAAAAATAGTAAATAATTGCAGAAATTATCTGCAATTAACTCTCATTAAACCTTAAGATTTATCCTATGAATGGTTTGGCTATTGTTAGCATGATTACTATGGTTATGATTATTCCAATTACAACCATTGGTATTCCTGCTTTTAATATCTCTTTTATATTTACATAACCAGTTCCATATGCCATTGCAACTGTTGGATCTGCCATTGGGAACATGAACGAAAGCGAACATGAAATAGCAACAGGCACAGCATAAATTCCTATAGGCTGCCCCTGAGCAGCAGCTAAAGTCACAGCAAGAGGCACCAAAATTGCTGCAAGAGCAATGTTAGACATAACCTGAGTGAAAATCACCGCAATAACCATCAACAAGAGCATTATGGTAACTGTTGATACATTAGCTCCTAGACCACCAATCAGATGAGTTATAATATACGATGCAGCACCTGTATTTAAAAGTGCAGCTCCAAGGGATAATGCTCCTCCAAAGAAGATAATTAATCCCCAATCCACACCTTCTTGGGCATCCTTCCAATCTATAACACCAGAAACAAAATACAATGAAGCACCAATCAAAGCAACAGAATAACTGTCAAGACCAGTAATACCAGTGGTAACCCATAATCCTATAGTAAAGAACAAAATAGCAGCTGTAATCTTCTCAGTCCTAGTAATAGAACCCATAACACTCATAGCATTAGTTAAGGTTTCATGTCCACCTACTACTCCTTCAACCTCAGGTGGGAAAATCCAACCTAATAATTTCCATGTTACAAACAACATGATAATAGCAAGCGGAAATCCAAAAACCATCCAATTAACAAATGGTAAGTGAGTATATGCAGCAGCCATTAAGTTCGGTGCAGTACCAATCTCAGTACCAAAACCACCGGCTAAAGAACCATATGAAGCACCTAAAACCATTGCCTTAGCAAAATTACTGTTACCCTTTTCAGCATCATTAATTCCAAACAATGGTATTATGGTCTTGATAATTGGAAGTAACATAGCAAAAGCAACAACATTCTCAATCCAAGCCGAAAGAAGACCAGTCGAGAAAACAGCAGCAAAAATACTCATACCCGGACTTGTACCAACTTTCTGCAACATCCAATATGTGAAACGTTTTGCAAGTCCACTTTTACCAATAGCAACAGCTAAAATAAATCCTCCAATCATCAAGAAGATAATAGGATTAGCAAATCCGATAGCAGCAGCAGAAAAACTTTGAA
>Ga0224559_1000377_pt1 | contig 30647 bp, 27 predicted proteins | sample 714S33034metaG_FD_180676 | JGI IMG/M metagenome (GOLD analysis project Ga0224559, IMG submission 180676) | Peat soil microbial communities from Stordalen Mire, Sweden - 717 S3 30-34 | ecosystem: Environmental > Terrestrial > Soil > Wetlands > Peat | place: Sweden: Norrbotten County, Stordalen... | reverse complement strand
ATAATATCTAATTTAAATTTGGACTCTGTATCAACTTCCAAATACGTGCCTCATGGAGACTATTAAAGCTCCAACTTCTCTTTTTATAAAAATAAAGTCTGTTATTTTCTTTGAATAACTCTATTCCAATATTTTAATTTTATCATAAAGGTTTTGAGCACCTATTTATTCGAATTTTAAGATGGCCTCTAAGTTCAACCGCTTAAATCCTATCCTCTTCTAACCGACTTTCAAAACCTCATGATTTTGGGCTATGGGTCTCAGAGAACGGCTTCAAAGAATGTTTCATGGATGCATTTTCTACAAAGTAGACTTAAATCAGATTACTTGAAGGTCATACCTGAAATCTGCCGTCTCTCCAACTTTAGTCCCTAATGGAGATGGAGTTTGAGTCGGGATTTTGAACTTGGAATCAAGTATCAGTTTTTGAGATTAAACTTGAGGTATTTTAAAGTTAAATTTTAGCAGATGCTTTGATATTAAGCCTTAAAGTTATATCTCCTTAGTTTTAATATTATAGAGAATTTAGATATACCTCATATTTTCACAAATACTTATGTAGACATTATAAACTAACAGCCAAAAATTAAGTTTATCAAAAGCCTCTATAGTTCTGAGCAATTTTCCAGCCATCGAAGGTTGGATTGCCCATGACCAGATAGGCTAATCTAGTTTGGTTGCTCTTAATTTTGGAAATGCTCTTGAGTTCTGTATGTGCTCAGGATGAGAATAAGATACTTAAAAACGGAGGATCTCCTGATATTTGTAAAGGGGATGAAAATATGGACATCCAGAACATAAAAGTTTTTACTAGCGCATTCGAATCTAATGATACTATCCCGAGAAAGTACACTTGTAACGCAGAGAATATAAATCCACCTCTGGAATTTAGAGGTATTTCTGAAAAAGCTGAAAGTTTAGTGCTTATAATGGATGACCCTGATGCTCCCATGAAGGTATTTACCCACTGGATTGTCTGGAATATAGTACCTATTGCAAAAATAGATGAAGACAGTATACCAGGGGTTGAGGGAATAAATGATTTCAGGAAAATAGGGTATGGAGGACCATGCCCTCCTTCAGGAACCCACAGGTATTTTTTCAGAGTTTATGCTCTGGACAAGCAGCTTGGGCTAAAAGCTGGAAAAAGCAGAAAAGAGCTTGAAAGCGAGATGATAGGCCATATCATAGCAGAAGGAGAGATTATGGGAAAATACAGTAAAACTTGAGTGTTTAAAGATGGTGATAGTGACAGAAAAAATATATGATGAAAAAATATATGAAAATAGCGAAGATTTTTTTAAAAAATTTTGGAAAATACATAGAAAAAACAACTTTTGAAGCAAAAATCTTCCCGAGTTTTGAAGAATCTTCCAGTTAGGTTATTGGTGTTGTTGCAACTGTTGTTGTCTGCAGTAAAGGACACTTTGAATTACCTACTTACGTATAGGTAAGCACCCTTAATGCAGGGCACTCAGAAGCCTGCTAGGCTATTTATCACCAGATTGTGTCTACTACCAGTTTGGCTATGATTTACTGTCTTTATGCTTTAATTGTGGCTTCTATTCTTATTATGGGGTATGCTTGAAGCCCTCACAACGATCAGCATGTCTAGATCTTTTAATGGTAATGACAAGAACTGTCAATGAAAAGATAAAAACTGTAACTAAAATATAAATGAGAGTCTTACTGCTTATGCAATCCTATACTGGATTGTACAACCAATTTTATAATGAAGCGATGATTTAGGTGTTTAAAAGAAAACAAAATGAGACGAAGGTTAACGTCATAACCTACCTCAAATACTGGATATTCGTGCCCCTCCGCACTCTTTAATTAATACTAATATATAAACACAAACTAAATTTATAGCATCATGGGATTTAAATCACAACAGATAGTTGAATAAACTATATAAATGAGTGTTCATGCCCGCTTATTCTTCTGACTTACCTGCCTGTTCTAATGAAACTTGCGTCAGCGTTCTTGCATGCAAAGTTTCAATAATTTCGGAGAAGTAAATATGTGATGTTTTAGGCTGGTGCTTTTTTAACTACTCTTTAATTAATCAATCAGTAAAAATATCCTCAAAATAATCTTCTTCAGCTTCAATAATTACCTTTAACTTATAGCTTTTCCCATTGAATTCCAATTTTCTAATTACTCTTTCGATACATGTTGTGCATTCGGATTTTTCTGGAAATTTATCTATAAGATTCTCAATTTCATGGATTTCATTCGTTGTAAGTTTAATCATCAGACCCTCCAAAAATTTAATTTAGTTTTAATGAATTTTCACATCATTCCCTTATCCAATTATAACTTTTTGACTGACAAAACTTATCTAAGTAGGATCTGTTATAATCCTTTTGCTTTTTAAATAATTAAAGGTTTAATGTTATTAATCTTTCATTTTAACTGCTCAGTACCAATTAAAAGCCTTATTTTATAGATCCAATTTTCCCTTATAACTTGAATCAGGTCCTCGAACAATGGCTATGTTATTATGTCCTCTATAATTCTTATTATCAACTTTGCCCACTTGTACAAATACGTACTTTTGGATACGAGCTCGAGTGATAAAACTATCTCTTGAGGCTGAGTTCGATTATTTAGTTGGGTATGTTAGAATAATATTATATTTTAGCAGATAATTCCGGTAAAAATAAGTCGAATATCTATCCCCATGTTGAAAATAACTGTTTTAGCATTATAGAAAATTCCGGTGTTATTAAAAAGATCAGCTCTTTTCACGCTTGTCCACTTTACTTTAAAGACCCAACCCTAAATACGATTCAAAACCACAATCTTTGAAGTTGCTGGTAATTCAATTAGTTCCTGATACGTAAAGCTATGTGAATTCTTTGGAAGACAATCAATCAGAGTTTTATCGAAATACCTTAAAGTTGGATTCTTGATTTATGTAGTTTATGTTTTATGCCATTTATTTCGGAGTTCACCTGTGTAAATTCTAATTGGATTCTCAAATCATATGTAATTTCAAAATAGGTTCAACTGATAAATTTACAGAACCAATCGTATAATATATATATGAAACTTGTTAACCAGAACATTCCTATGTAAAAGCTTAAATTGGCTCCTACAGTATGAACTAATTTATAATTTTTGTTAAGAATTTCAAGATTAATTCATTGTCATGAATATATCTATTACGATTCTTCCATACTTAAAGTAATAACTATGATTGAACCTGAATGGTGAGAACAACTTGGTTTCAGAGACTTTAATAAAAGATCAATCGAACTGTGATGGCTGTCGGTTTTTTTCTCATTTTTAGGATAAGGATATTTGGACAGGGATTCAGGCAGATGTAAGGAAAGAAGTCGGGATTTTGATGGATTGCATACTTTCGGTAGTCGGATAAGAAAATTTTCATCTATCCTTTTAGTAACGTCGACTATTAATGCTACTTATGCATCCCTTATCCAGAAGTACACAATTGACTGGTATCTCATGAAGAATACCCAGAAAGTATGAAGGTTTTTCAAAGAGAATTTCGAGAGGCACAGCTTTCTCAGAACACCTATCTACTGAGAAAACTTGAGGATAACGAAAGAATGTGATGGAAGACCAAATGAGGAGGTCCAAACATCAGTTTAAGCCTATAGCTTGTATCAGTGTCATTTCCATCCCTTTTTTAATGTGGATTTATTAATATATAAGCGGTCACGGATCAGCTACCATAGTTTTCCCCTTTTGGAGTAAACATCTGTAGACTCTCATGCTTTTGGCCCTTTGCAGTTAACATCCAGAAAATTGACTACAACCGTCTCAAAGCTTCTCGCTCAATAATATAAAATCGAATTAATTCTCATTGAAATTATTCGGAAACTGGCTATAGATTAGTAAGCAATGATGACTGGTTTTACCATCTATTCTATTATTTCCTTTGTGACATAAATAGGCTTTAACCTTGTTACTAAAATCTCCTTTATGGCTTTTTTGGTCCTGCCACTTCAATTTATTTTTTATTGCTTAAGGGTCTCATCTGAGTCTGTGATAATAAATACATAAGTTCAAAAATATACTCAAAAAAACTACAAAATATTTTAGTGGATGATATGCATAATTTCGACTCCAGAACTCTAAAATATTTTATTTCCTGGAGCCAATTGCAAAAGAAATGAACTCGATCTATATATAAAGTTTTTTCTTGCAAACTATTGAAAAAGTTGTGACATAATAATAGTCATTCGAAGCTATAGTAAATCAGAATTACTGAGATTACCTTATGGGCATAATCGTGTCCAGCAATATAATCCTATTCTACTAAAATAATTCTTAATTCTGATTTTTTTACCTGTACAGAACCACGATCCTTCCGCGTATCTCTATCAGTGTTGATCTTGTGGCAGATGCAATTTCTTCTGCAATAGCTTTCAAGTCTTTTCCTTCTTCAGCACTCTTCAGTACCCTTACCTTCACAAGCTTTTTAGCTTTTATCTGCTTATTCAATTCTTCGATTAAAGTATCAGTTACCCCATTTTTTCCGATATTTATGATAGGATCAATTTGGTTTGCTTCAGATTTCAATTGGTATAATTTTTTCTTCTCCATCAACCTTCCTCGCATTGATAATGATAAAGCTCCTGCCAACTATGAAATACTTCTATTCCTACCAACGAAGATATTATAACTGCTAAGAAGAAATCATTTCCTTCTGTAAGTTCTTTACCATTGAACCATATTTTTCCTCTTTCTCATCAGTACCTTTATTCGAACTTAACGACACAATGTAGGTGGATAAAGCGATTTCTCTTTTTCCTCATCAGCATTTTTATCACCGTTTACTGAGAAACTTAGAAGTGATAGAAAATATTCTTTTCAAAATACATATTAATTCTTTCCACCATCTTCTCCTAAAAATTTAACATTAAAGTACACGATGCTATCTTCCTCACTTGCTCTCATCTTCCTCTTTTCCCATAATTGCGATTATGCACCAACTATTTTTACACATTTATCAACCTAGAATATCTCAGTTTCAACAACTTTCCTCCTTTGAATTTCTCCTTCTTTGAGATCCGATCTCGTCTTTGTATATTCTCGCCATTTATAACAATATACTATAATAGTTGTGGCAATTTCCTTTGACAGAGCAATACTTGCCTTTGCATATATACTTGACTTCTTCTTTCGGTCAAAATACTTTTTTAACCTGCTATATTTCCTACTGCTGCATGAACAATCTGCAATTGAGTGCACCTTGCTACCAATGATACTCTTTTTGTAATTCCTCCTTTGTAAAATCCATCGCATATGGTTAGATATTCGAAAAAACTCCAAGCTATGAAGCAAGATTAGTTCCTTTTGACCAGATTTTTTTATATTCTGATTCATTATTCTTTGATTTCAACGATATATTTAACAATTTTTAAAATAGTCCTTTTGTTTTTTATCAAGTTATGGGGATTATTATAGAAATATGTCTCCAAAATCTCCATCTCTACTCTTTGTCAACATTTCCTTGTTTGTGCTTCATTTTCTTTGGATTTATCTGCTTTTGCATATCTATGATCTGAGTGTATAACAATAGATTCCTGAATCAATGTCTCTTTTATTTTTAAACTAAGGCAGTTGAGTTGCTACATAACTATCTGAAATTTCGTCTTCTTGCGTTATCAATAGGTTTTTTTTCCAAATAACCAGAATGTGACACTGTCTTGTATGTGCTCAGAAAGACCAAGACATTTTCTGATAGAAATTCAACCAATACATTGTTTCTCAAGTTCAAAGTCGGAAAGGCTATGTCAATGCTGTAAAACATTCATTTTAAACATAAAGGTGATATCAGCTTCTGAGTATCTCTGAAACTGTTTTGTTAATAATACTTGAACTTAAAAGTGGTATGGAAAGATTTCTTCCAATCAGTTAAAAAATCAATTTAAGCAAATTTGTCTCCAACTAATTGAAGATGTTTGTATTCTTCATAAAGAGCAAAATAAGTAAGGGTTTTCATGAGTAAAAATTACTTTTAAGAGATTTAAACTATACAAGACTCAAATGGATAGAATTTATCTAAATTCTCTAATCCTAGAATATTAGAACCATGTTGGAATGGATATTTCTCTGGTTGCGGGAAAAAGCTTTATTTAATCTTCACCGTGATTCTCATAAGCTTTAACTTCAACATTATCAAGAGAGTGACTGCATTCTTCACAAAAGTTAAAAGAATGCTCTATTAGCTCATAAGAAGCATTAACCACTTAATAAATCTTTTCTGGATTATATCTTCACCTCTAGGTTTCTTGCCAACCTTTCTGAAGCGATTCTTGAGATTTGATTTTTTATTGACAAATAAAATTAAAAGAAGACAGTTTGCTACTGTTACGACCATTTTGATTTAAACGAGATTCTAATAGAATTTACCTTCTAGTAAGTTCTTTGATTTCGAGATTCAAGACCCTCAATATAAGCAATACCTTTAGTGTTTGAAGCATACAAGAAAGAATTTCTTCATTTTTTGAGATTATATTGTCAAATGACAAATTTTTTTGATCCGTTGGATATTTAACAGATGAAACAATGAAAAATTATATTTAGGAATCTCAGAGGACTCGAAAGCAGAGTTTAACTTATATAGATTCGAGAAATGTGATCAAATAAGAATAGACTATTTACAAATTATATAAACAAAGCGAATTGTTTGAAGGATATCCCATCATTAGGTAGAGTAGTAGATGCAATTTGATTTTACAGAGATTTGAGACCAAAAAAATAAATTGAATCCTGATAACAAATTTTTCCAGTTTTTGCATTATGAAAAACTTTCTTTTTCATTGGCAAAAATTATTGATTACTTGGTTTAATAACTTGAAAAAATACAAAGCTTAAAATCTATTGATTAGAATTGTGCAAAGAATAAAAGACAGTTGAGTATAAAAGGAAAATAGAAAATTAAAATAGTAAATGAAAAGTAATTATTCACCTACAAAAATAATTTGATGATACCTACTTTGACACAACAGAAACTTCTGATTCCTTACTGATGAGAAAATAGGACAATCATCAATAGCCTATAGTTAAAGGAAATCAGCCCACCAAAATTTGTTAAATGAATTTTAGTAAAGATGGCTAAATATATTGTTTTTTTTAGGCTGAACTATTACTTTTCAATGAAAGCAAAAAAAGTGAACGAACATAAGAAATTTGGCATTATATTTATGTACACAGATGTAGAATTCATTTACTTATTTAGCAACTATTTATTCGTCGAAAGTTAGCTTAATTTTTAAGCTACTTTCACATTGGGAAAACGGATGCCATTCTTGTGTACATCGATGAAAAATGGGTAAATTAAGGTAAAATATGAAGTAAAGTCAATAAATGAATATAAAAGATTCAATTAAAAAAAGCAGATCACTTCGATAAATCTCTAAATTTAACTATCCATTCCCACAGCATTTGCAAGCATATGATGAAGTTTAGAAGTTCCTCGAATTCTTCTGTAGTGAAGGCAAAAGAGCATAGTAAAAAAAGTGGATGAAGATAGGTTTGGATAGAATCAAAATTAGGTTCGATATGATGGGAGTAATGAACTAAAAGGGGTTTGCATGAGCATGAAAGAACAACTTAAACAGCGTTTAATTGAGCTCAAGAAAGAGTATGAAGCTGGGCAAAAAATAAAGGAATATCTCGATTTAAAGCTTGTAGAACTTGAAAACAGAAAAAATAGCATGAGAGAGACCCTCCTTCGGATTAGTGGAGCAATTAATCTACTCGAAGAGGTATTGGATGAAAGTGAGGAGGTACAAGAGAAGCTGATTAAAGTAGTTTTAACTTCCGAAGGTACTGTAGAGGTGCCAAATGTTATGAGACAGTCCCTTGAGAATGCCAAGAAAAATCTAAAAGAAGCAGGACTCGCAACAGGAGAGGTGATCGAACAAAAAGGTATTCTTCCAATAGGTGTTATGGCTGGGGAAATTATCAGACAAGAACCTAAACAAGGAACAAAATTACCAGCAGGTTCAGCTGTAAATCTTGTAGTTGCGGCAAAAGGTAAGTATCACCAAACAGGTGATAAAAAATTAGTATGTAGCTCATATTCCGGCTGCAAGTGTGAGCAAAATAGGGAATTAGATTTACGTTTGTCTAAATAAAATAGACGATTACCTTAGAACTAAAAGAGCTACTCCAGGGAGTGACTTCAATTTTTGGTTTTTTTGAGAGCTCAGAGACCAAGTGGGCTTTGAGGCTCTGTTAGGAAAAATTTCTAAATAAATTTTAAGTCATTTCAAAAGTTTTAGTAAAAGCAGTGATATGTATGTAAATATATGGAATTGCATCCCATATTAGGAGATTCCAGTTTCCACTGCGATTTCATCCAGACTGAAAAACAGCTGTAAGAGGAATAGAAAATACTGAAGAGCCAGATAAAAGTTTGAAAGATCAAAATTTCGGTTGCTAATCAACTGCAAGCAACTGGATATGTTCTTACTACCGTTATGGCTATAAGGGATTATTTAATATCAAATATTTTAATTTGCTAAAGTGCTTCTTACCTTCCCTGAGTATCCTTATTTTCAACATAGTTTTTATTGATATTGGGAGTTGTACCATTGACAACAGTTCCCATACATCCTACTTCACTCTAAAGTTCACCACTGAATGGTATTTTTAATATAGATTTTCTTTGAAAATTATTCGTGATGTGATATTTGGTATTATCTGCATTACCCATGAGGAAAAATATTTTGTCCATTAACAACGAAAAAATGTACATGATATTATCAGTAACGATTGAATAGAATTCAAAGCAGTACCTTTTAACAATTTCAAAGCATATCCATAGATTGAATAATCTAGCATTTCGATAAACTCATAAATTTCAAGATATTCTATCCAATATATAGGCTCTTGTCGAACTTGAATGTTTATCTAAATACTTGATTAATTCTGCCATTATCCAGAAAGAATTTTATGATAATTCATACAGAATTAAAATCTTTGTGATATTCGATTTTATGAACACAATGATATGGATTCCAGTTTAATTTTATAGTACCAAAGTAGATTAAAGAGAATTTAGATAAACCTAAGACTTCAACAAATTGTTAATATTGGCATAATAAAGAATCAGGCATAAATTAGAGTTTAGCAAAATCCTCAAAAATATAACTCATTTAGTTAATGACTGTTCGAGGAAGTTTCCAGCTCCACAGCGAACTTTGGGAAATTTTACTGAATAATTTATGTACTTTATACTACATTAATAATTTATGTAATTGTACAGATGTTCGCATTATTTGACCTTGGGATACGGTGTCATTCTTTTAGCAACTGTTATCTCCAAGTGGATCCTAGTAGTATATTTGGTGAAAAAGGGGAATTTAATGGAATTGACACTGAAGTTCGGGAATAAAGTCGCTGTAGCAGATGTGAGAAAGCTCCATGATATGGAAGATGTACTTTTTGATAAGGAATGGTTTGAAAAAACAGAGGAGATAAATAAAGATATATATTACATGTTCAGAGATCTCACTAAAAATGACGATGATCTTGAAGTAATTAAAGGCCATCATCTCAGATATGATATTACTGTAATCCCTCCCGGAATGCTTGGGTTGGAGTATACCAAAACTGTAGGTCACTACCACCCACAAATCCCTGGGACAGACATTTCTTATCCTGAAATTTATCAGGTACTTGAAGGTTCTGCTACTTATCTCCTGCAAAAAGTGGAGCATGAGAATGAGGATGTCCTTCTGGATGTCGTAGTTATCACAGCAGAAGAAGGGGATTTAGTGCTTGTACCACCAGGATATGGGCATGTGACCATAAATGCTTCTGAAAATACCCTCAAAATGGCAAACTGGGTTTGCCGCGATTTTTCCTCCATTTATGAGCCCATTAAAAGGCTTTCTGGAGCTTCCTATTTCCTTCTAAAAGATGGCTTTGCCAAAAATCCCCTCTACAAAAATGTTTTACCCATTCGTTACCTTAAACCTCTGGATTATAACAACTTCGGACTGATTTCGGGAGAAAATCTATATATAATCGTACATAAAATTGAAAAACTTAACTTTTTGACATCTCCACAAAATTTTTTAAGGTATTTAACAGGGATGGTCTGATAGACAAATTTTAGCGATTTTTCCGCTTAGACGCTTATTTATGAGTATTTCGATAAACTTCTGATTTTCATGAGTTATTTATATACCAATTATGAGCATCTAACTAAATGTAGAAATTTTGCGGATACCCCTATATTATGATTTTCCTCTAGTTCCCTCCCGAAACTCTCTGCCATAACTTATGGATCCTGTTTTCCTTATATATACACAGAATGCTGTCTATTTCCTCAATATGAAATCACTGAAAAAGAATATGCACATCCTCGAATAACAGTTATAGATAACTCAAAATACTTTTTACCTTACTTTTGTGACTATGAATGTCATCCTATCTTGAACAAAGGTTGCATCAATTTTGGTTTTTAAAAACCTTTTTGAAACTGATCAATGAATTGCCATCGAAGGTTCAAAAATGTGATTTTGATCATGGATGCTGACTTGACTTTGAGGCAATTCCACTTCCTAAATAGATTGAGTTATCTAAATTGTCGAAAATAGTAACAAATATTGTGGTTTAGACATTCTCAAAACATTTGTTTTCATTCACTATTCAATAGTGTATCCGGTGAAAACAACAACTTTTCAATGGGTGATAATGGAATTTCTACCCTTAAAAAGATGTACGAAGATGAAATGGAGTACTAAAAGATAAAAATTCAAAATATGAAGACTGTAGAAACTTAGTACCTTTTTAGTTGATGAACATATGAAAATCATCAGTTGTATGAACTTATTTGTGGGAAAAATATTTGAGAGATTGCATGAGGAAGAAAACTTCATGTACTTTCATGCCAAAATTGATCTGACTTTCAATGAATTAATAGTAGGTAAATAGGCAAACAAATGCTCATCTGTATATCTGTAGAATATCAATATTATATAGCTTTCATTTAGGAGGCTGGGGCTAGGAGCCGATAAATTCTCAGAGAATACAGATTAGCAATTATACACAACTTATAATAGGTATAAATACCTTCAATTATGGAGGATTTAAATGCAGAAAAAAGTATACCGTCTTCAGTTTATGTCATCTAAAATCAGGGATCTCATGTACAGGACTACATTCAATCCCAAGAAAATGGATGGAGATATCATACTTAATCTTTCAATTATTAATAAGAAAGATCTTGACGACGTCCTTAAAATTTTTAATATGGTGATCTCAAGTGGGCTTTCAGTAACACCTTATGTGAAAATAATTTCAGAGGGTGAGTCTATAGGAGATCTTACTATTGAAAAGGGAAAGGTAGCTATCGGGACAGTATGCAGTATAACAATTGACGGTGTACTGCTTAAAGCGGGGATTCCTGTAAATCCAAAACTTGGTGGAGTCGTTCAGATCCGGAATGGAGGTCCAGTGCGCTTCACTGATGTACTGACGTATGTAAGCACTACCGTAGACCCACTTGAAATTCTAATGTCACAGGGTATTACCTCTGTCTCGGAAATGCTCAGGACAGGTTCAGGCAAGATTCTTGCAAACCTCAGAGAAGTTCCAATGATTGCAAGAGAAGCTATCGAAATTTGTCTTTCAGACCTTCTGGATGCGGAGTTCAGCGGAATTCTAGAAGTAGGAGAACCAAATAAAAGGGTTCTAGATGTTCCAATCGAGAGGGATCATCTTGGAATAGTTGTCATCGGGGGGACAAATCCTATGGCTGTTGCACAGGAATATGGAATTTCAATAGATACAAGCGCGATGTCAAGTCTAATTTCATTCAAAGAAATGAGCAGGATTGAAGATATATTTTAAATCATCTTATATTGATCTATTGAACAAAGTTCTATATTTTTACTGAATCTATTACACTAAGTTAAGCTTCTCGAAGTATATGTCCAAATGTTATTTTACGTTGAATGTGCCTTTTTTCGTAGCTGTTCCCCGATAAACATATCAAGCTTCTGGGTAAATTCTTCCGTTGTGCTTTTAGGGATAGTCGCTCCTGCTGCGATATCATGCCCCCCCCCCACTCCTCCAACTTCTGCTGAGACCACAGACATGGCTTCTGCAAGATTTACTCCCCTACGGAGAAGGTCCTGCGTTGCCCTACCTGAGACTTTGACTCCTTCATCGGCTTTTGCAAATGCAATAATCGGAAGGTTTCTATTCTCAACTAGTATAGAACTCATACCTGCAATAATTCCTACTATGGTTTCTTTTATCTCCGAACCTACATCGAAGTACTGAATATTTTCCAGCTGGATAACTCCTTTTTCTTTAACATACATGAGCCCATTAACAAGGTTCTGCCTATGTTCGGCAAGCAATTTGCGGGCAAATTCATACGCTTTCTCTCTATTTCCCATGCACACTGAAAGTCCAATTTCCGCATGGTCATAGCGTGCAGTAGCGTTTAGAAGGGTAGAAAATTCTGAAGCGTCCCTCATCTCTGTTCCTTCTCTTTCTTTAAGGAGGACGTAAACTTCACCTATCAAGCGCTCTATCTTGTATGAAGGTATTCCAGATTTGAGGCAGTATTGAATAAGTCCTGAAACAATTTTTTGTTTTTCCGGGATCTCAAGGTCAATCCAAAGCCTCCAGCGTTCATCTTTGCTGAAGCGAATGTTGAGAGAATGAAGAAATTCAATGCAGGCCTCTTCGTTACCCGTAAGTCCCGGAAGATAAGGATCTGAGGCGTACTGAAACAATTTATAAATTGGGCGGGTTTGCTTTCCGAAGAGTGTCAAATCTTTTTTGAATTGGAGGATTTTTTTTTTTACTCCTGCTTCCAGAATTTCTCTGTTAATCCCAATAAGATGCCCCATTTTCAGATGTTGCATGTCCCCCACTGCTCCGACTATGGCTAGAGGCGAGAGATCATTATTTTTCCCAAGGGCCAAACCTAGAAGATAGGTACTTCCCGAGCCACTTAGTTCATAGGAGCCGTTTGCTCCAAAAAGGTGGGGATTAATGTGAAATTGAATATTTCCCTGGGGCTGATGATGATCTGATATTACAGCATTTATCCCGCGAGATTTTATCAATTCGCACATTCCACTTCCTAGATCAGTAAAAATAACCGTGTCATGATTTTCATCGGCTATAGCATCAAGAACCTTTTCATCAAGTTGCTTTACGAAACGTGTCGTATATTCGAACTTTCCCCGCTCAAGGGCTGTACATATAATTCCAGCAGAAGTCAGCCCATCAGCATCAATATGGGATACAACATGAATTGATTTCTGTTTTTTGATTTCGTCAGCACATTTGCCTGCTTCTTTCTGAAGTGCTTTCATTGCCAATGACATTATTCTCTCCAAGATTTTTATTTGTCCCAGATTATCTTCTTTTTCTCAATTTTGCTTATAGTCCCAGTTACTTGGGTTGATTCTGTAATCTTTTCCATCTCTTTTGATTTCTGAAAAATTCCGAATTTCCTGTAATGTGAATTTGAGGTTCTGAGTAAGATATTTTTTCTTCAATTCTTCCCAGGGAATCATATGTGCTTCTCTACTATGTCCTGCCCCAAGGCGAAGTTCCACTGCAAGAAAACCCCGTCTTCCTGATTTATTCAGGTAATTTGAAATCCTTTCTATCTGATGAATTCCTTTTTTGTCCACATTAAAGTGTTGTGAGAAGTAAAGTGCATTTGCCCCTTTATCCACGGAGATACTTTTGCACTCAATTCCCAAATATAAATCGGGATTAAGAGAATCAACAAGCACATCCAGAAACTGGGGAGTAAACCTGTGTTGTTTAAGCCTGTAGGAGACGGCTCTTATTCCATTTTCTTCAATGTATGCATTAAAAGAGTTTACAAGCATATGTTCAAACTCAGTCATGAAATCTCGTCTAATGTTTGCTTTATTTTACTTAAGCTTTTTACTCAAAGTTGATTTTTCTCGATCAGATGGATAAAATAAGGGTTTTAGCTTGAGTAATGTCTCTTTCATGGGGAGTCAGCAACAATAAACAATTCAATATTGAAAGGGCAATCCAGAAATGGAAAGGTACTGTTGTAGGAATCGAAGAAGAGATTAAGGTAATTTTTGAAGGTGATGGAGCATTAGAACATGTTGATTCAATGTTTCTAATGCCATTCTAAATTTTGCCTTTTGATTTTTTTTTCGTTGTGCTATGAATGATAGGGAAGGTGAAGAGATGAGTAGAACGGTGTATTAAATGATTTACGCAAGACTTCAGCCAAAGAGAATCATTGACGAATTTGGGAAAACGCAAGCTGATTATATGAAGTCTTTAAGGACTCTAAACCAAAAAAAGAGAGATGGGCACGCTGAGATTCGAACTCAGGACCTCCGCCGTGTGAAGGCGACGTCATAACCGTCTAGACCACGAGCCCTTTACTGGCTATATATAGTTCTATGAATCAGCAGCATTCTATAGTATTTATTAGGTATAAGTTTATCGGCTACTTAGAAAATCTGAAAAATTATTCTCAATATTTTTCGACAATGTGTAGACTGTTATCCAAAATAATTAATGTCAATAAGTTATTAAGTAAATAATTTCTACATAATATATAGCGTTTTTTTGCACAATATATAAATTATTGATTTATAGCTCATAGCAATTCGTGAAACGACCGATGTTTTATTCAATCAGTCTCTGAAATAATGATTGTAACATAAAAACGTATCTTAAGTCCTTATGTTATCATCAGGCTAACTGAAAAACTGCCATGTAGATTATTGATTAATTCTGATTTCCATTTCTTCTGGCTGTGGTGATTTATTTAATAATTTTTCGCTAAGTATGGCTTTTTTTATGCTAATTAATAGATTTAATTTGGTATTATTTTGTACTATTGTTGAATAAATTGAATTAATTGTGAGCTAAAATCAGGGAAATGGGTTAGGGGATTTCGGTAAAACTATGATTTCAACAAATCGCTTGCATACCTCTATAAACAAACAGCAAAAAAAGAGACTTTTCGCAATCCTCTTGATTTAACTAATTGTGATTAAAGTACTCCTTCAACTAAAAATATTAAAATTGTTTTTGATATGAAACATTCGCATATTTTTATATTTGCACATTCTTATGTACTTTAAAAGCAAAAACATTAGTTAGTCAAATTGGAGAATTTGTGAGTAGGGGCCTAAAAACAATAACAGGCTACTGGAAGTATTTTTTTCGTCAACGACGGAATAATTTGAAAGCTATAAACTAAAGTCAAATTGTATAAAATTGAACAAATGTACGAAGAGATATAAGTTAGGAGAGAGCTATAATGAAAATTGAACAAAAGTTAACTTCACTAGCTTTAACTGGATCAGTCTTTGCTTTATTTTTTATTCTCTTTCCATCTTACTGTATTGGCTGAACCGGTCATCGACACCATCGATGGATGGGTAATTCATTGTTCGTAAGTCATAGAGCCCGTGAAGCAACTGTCTAGTCTCGTTTAAGGACTTTATTTCCTTCTTTAATTGTTCAACGGTGACCTTATTGCCTGTAAGCTGTTCCATGGCGCCTTTAAATTTATCTAGCTCTCTCAAAAAATATTTTAGGGCATCTGAGCTGTCGGATCTTTGCGGAAGGTCGATCACATAGGTTGAGACATAATTCCCCAATAGCTCGTACATTTTTTTCTTACTATCGCAGGTATTTTAGGCGACGATTATATCTATCATGCCGAAGTGAGAGCAGGACTTTACACCCGAACAACTGTTATTAACAATCGAACCAAAAGAAGACTTGACAAGCGGGCAGATATTCCTAGGTAAATATTGTTCTGCTATTGACACGGTTTCGTTTTTGCCCCCGCAAAGTGTCATACGGTCAGAACCTGCAGCAAAGATTATCTCATCAGGCACGAACAGACAAAAAGTACCAACTTTTTTCTTTCCAGTTTTCCTTTCCTCAGCTATCTGAGAAATTCGCGCTTTATATGAGTTTTTAATATAATCAAGACTGTTAAACTGTTTCATATTCTCTACAAATCATTCATGATGACTTTATTAAAGCGTATTCTATTCCTGCAAACTAGTTCCGGTTTTCTGCAGCTCTTCGGAAGTTTCAGACATCGAAAAATACTTAAAGTTCACTTATCAGTTTAATAAAATAGCTAAGTTTTAGGGCAAAAAAGTAGCTATAAGATTGTGTTTTTATCGTTACGTTTGGCTCTCATATAGGCTAACAAAGTGACAAACGCAAAAAACTATTAGTTTATTGAATGGAAGTATTTATGCAGAACAAACAAAGGTTAGTATTTGTAAAAACGTAACGGAGAATGTTTTATGAAAGTTGGCTTAATCAGATGTTTCAAACAGAAGATATGTGTCCTACTACTGCTTGTTTAAAGATGATGAGAGAAAAGAAACTGGCTTTTGAAGGAATTACAGAACACATTGAAGTAATTGGTATCAATACTTGTGGTGGCTGCCCAGGTAAAAAAGCTGTAACAAGAGCAGTAAAAATGGTAAAATGGGGGTCTAACACAATTTTGTTGGCTTCTTGCATATTTAAGGGCACTCCTATAGATTTCCCCTGCCTCATGCACAAGCAATAAAAGACTCTATCTTTAAGAAACTTGGCAATACAGTAAAAATTATTGATTACACACACTAATTTTGCCAGTGTACCGAAAGTTCTGCAAAATAGGATTAACTCTGCATCTTTTTCTTTCAACGCAAAAAAGCAGGATGCAGAATTAATGGTTATGCTAACAAAGTTAGATCTCTCTTGTGTCATTGATGCACATTTTTGTGTTAAAACCTGTGCATCGGTGAAAACGATAAATCCTATTTTTTGTGATGCAAGAAAAAGGACACAGAGTCAATCATATTTTACAGAACTTTAAGTACACTGCTGCGGCAGATATCTTTTTTAACGTGGCAATTTCCTAGTTTGACAGTACAAAATAGAAACAATAGCCTGATTTTTAGAAGCTGAATTGTGACTATGAATTTTTCATGCCTCATTCATGTACCCAAGGCTCTTGGGAGTTGAGATAATTTCTTACACTAATTGCCTCTTGACGGCTGATAAATGATAAGCTTTTCTGCTGCTAGGGCCAAATCTCGTATCGAAAGTCGCATCTATTATATAGAAAATATTGAAAAAAGGAGTGAAAGTATTTCCTATTTCACTTTTTGAGAGCTTTCTGGGCCCATCTTCGGTGAGCTCTTTATCAGAGAAAGCCAGCATGAAATATTTACCTCCTTCCTTAAGCATCTTCCATACCTCTCGTGCAAAAATGGGCCTTTCCTCATCCATCAGTGCATGAAAAAGCCAGAATAGATGATGACATCGAACTCACCCTCCATGAAAAGACGGTCCATCTGTAACACATTTCCAACTACAAAATTTACCTTAACATGACGCTCTATAGTCTTTGCCTTTGCGCTGGAGATAGCAGCTTCAGCTAGGTCTATCCCGGTGACATCATAGCCATTCATAGCTAACATTATCGCGTTTCCACCTCTTCTGCACCCTATATCAAAAGCTCTACCAGGTTTGATTTCCTTGGCTTTTATAAGTGCCTGAAAAGCGGGTTGTAGGTGATCAAGATCCCACGGCGGCAAGCCTTTATACGCTTCATCCCAGTATTTTAAAAATACATTTTGATTCCTTTTTCTGGCTTCTCTAATAAGTTCTCTTTCGATTGGAATTTTTCTATTACAGTCATTTCGGTAACTTTTGCCTCTTGTGCTATTTTGCGGGTAGTTGTATCCACATATCCTTCGCTAATGAATAACTTTTAAGCGGCGTCGAATATTCTTTCTTCTATATCTTGCATGATAGTAAAATTACTCTTTTCAACTATTTATGTTTACACTTTATTTACAACTTATTTTTAGGTTGTATTTTAATTCCTACGAGGATGCTAAGGAGCATGAATACTGAGTATTTTGAACATATCTGGAGTTACTAATTTACCATTGATTAAACTGGAAATTGGCTGCAATTATTCAAAAACTCAAAATAAAAAAGTTTGTAACTATTCAGCGAGCAGCGTACCAAAAGTTCTGTAAATTCTAAATGGTTCTGTAGTGCCAAAATTCCAAGAAAAAAGAACTGGGAACTGTATTTCTGTTCAGTAATTTTGGACTAATATCAATTGACTACTAATGGACTTCCCCCACTCATGGGTAAATGAAAATTAGCAAAGTGCTGAAAAATTGACATGACGATTGCCTATATCTATACTTGTTAGTTAATCACAATTTTGTCTAGGTATATAAGTTCAAGTTTGCTGCTCAATAATTCTCTCCTGAACTCTTTATATCCTAATTTGTGGTATAGATGGAGATTTTTGTGCTATTTGACCCGATAAAGAGTTCAAATCGGGATACATTTTGGTACATGATCTCAACTTTTGTCATTAAATGAGTACCTATTTTTCGATTACGCCACTTCAGGTACACGATCAGCTTGCCTATGTGGCAAGTAGTGCCTACGTACGAGCTCGTACAGATCCCACAATTGAATGCTTGATGACGGCTTTGAGAAACATGTGGGTACTAAACTCGTCTTGGATCTCTTCAGCGGTTTGAAGTAAAGGGGGTATTGTCCAGTCATTGTAGATTTGAGCCTCACTCTGGTATGCCAGCTTCTGAAGAGCTAAGATTTCAATTGTGTCCTTAAGGCTAGCCCGAATAATTTCAAGTTGTTCCACCATGTTTCTTATCCATTTAAATTTTGAAATTAACAAATCCAGTTGGGATTATACTCACTTGGAATACAAAACCAATAGCTTTAGACATACAACTCCCCAATATTCAAATTTTAACTGTGACATTCACCATACTTGATTTTGCATCATAAGTGCTTGGGTACAATGCCTAGTTTCAGATACTAGAAATCCAAATATTTGTAGATATTTGGTATGTAAATAAGAAGTATAAATAGTATTATATCTCCTGTACATTACCGGTGGTACAAGCAATTAGTTGAAATCAGAAGTTTGTTAAAATTTTCTATATTTTAACATGCTATTAATTTGAACAAAATAAAAAGGAATGAAATAAATGTTGAAACAATCATATAGTAAAATGAAAAAGGTACTTGCTATTTTGCTGACAGTACTTTTTATTGTATCTGTGACAGCAGTGGCAGCTAACGCACATAGTGGAGGTCACGGAGGCTTCGGCGACGGCTGGGGTTGAGGAGGTTATCCCTACTGGGGCTATGGTACTGAATGTGTATGGATAAACGGTAATTGGAGTTGCCCATCATACGTAGGAATGCCATACACGATGCCAGCTTCAGCACCTGCAGCTCCAACTACAAGTCCAAATTTTGCAGGAGTAGCTATATTTTCATAAACAGCATCAACTAATTAAGGAACATCATCAGCAGCAACAACATTGACATATTCTTCAGGTAACAATTGAAGCTATGTCAATAATATTCCCTTCAGTCATCGTATAGGATTTCGATAAACAAAGAGTAAAAATTATAAAAAATGAACTCATTTAAAATTATAAGCTTTTGCAGTGACTATTAATTTAGATTAAGCCACTTTATATATATAGATTAAAACTCGACGTATTATATATTTATATTTATTTCTTGACTCAGTTCCTAAATCCAATGATGTAATAAGTGTAACACAATCAATGGTCTTATTCTATTTATCTGGGTGATGTTATTTTCAGAATACTTCTAAATTTCATCGCCAATCTCTTTTATTCCGCCTTAGTGTAGCAATGGCATCTGCTTCAATGCATGAAAATATCAACCATGTAATGATGGATGACCTTATAGAGAGCTTGATGCATACAAGTTCAGTAATTCGCTAAACTTTCTTCTCCACTTTTTCCCCTTCCATTTACTTCAGCCATTCACTACTACCTTAACCTCTGTCTTTTCCGTATACGCTTAAACTTTATACCAAAATCGATGTATATATAAATATTATATTAATCAATGTTTTATCAAATGAGAAAATGGATTATAAAGTATTAATTTTTTTTTACTGGTCTTAAACTTTGAGATACAGCATAAAAAAAATATCCAAAACGTTTTTCCGGGTACTTTCTCAAATCTTTTTACAACATTGAAAATTTAGTTTCGGATTCAGTTTATTTATATATTTTAATTTTGTTTAGAGTGCTATATGAGTATTTTTCTCTTATTCTACTATTTATTATGGTTGTTTGGCTAATTAGTTCCAAATGTTCCATGTTTAGAGTGCTATATAAGTATTTTTCTCTTATTTTACTATTTATTATGGTTGTTTGACTAATTAGTTCCAAGTGTTCCATGAGCTCCAGATGTTCTAAGAGTTCCATAAGCTCCATAAGTCGTAGATCAGTAATATTTTCTTGTAATACCACCACAGTCATGATTATATTGGTGATGACGAATGTGGTCATGTAAATTATAAGAATGATATCTTCTGTGATGTCCGCTTTAGTTTTCAATTGGGTTGTATCCGTCTTGGTATTGTGCAAAATTCACTATATTTTACTTTTATAGGAAATTATCATGAATATTGAAGTTTAATTTTAATTTAAAGGCTTATTATTAATTATTTTACCTGAAAAATATTTTGATTAATGCACAAACTTCCAATAAGTAAATTTATACACTAATTGTAATATTATATTAATGTCTATTAGTAGGCAAATACTAATTTAGTAAATAAAAAAAGTAAATAAAACGAAGGGGCTAAAAAATGTTGAAACAAATGAAAAAGACACTTGGTATTTTATTAGTAGTTTGTTTTTTAATGTCCGTGACCGCTGCAGCAGTAAGCTCAGAACCAGTTGTTGCTAAGGAGAAAAGCGTTGTAGCTAAGGAGAAAAAAGTAGTAGCTTAAGGAAAAGGAAAAAGCTATTGTAATCTTTAAAGATGTGAAGACTAAATTATTCAAGGATCACCACCATAGCAAAAGCATAGCTATGAATGGCAAAAAAGGTAAGGATATGGCTGTGAAAACAAAAAAACAGTAAAAACACGGTAATAGAAAACTAAAACAGCACAAATACGGCTTTAAAAAGTGAAATCAGTAAATCTATGCCTATAAATAGCTAATCGGCAAAGATATGATAGCTATCATTGATATCTGAAGCTGAAACATTGCTTAAAAATAAAACAAAGTCTCTAAGGTGTTTTTGGTGGTATTTAGTGATATCCACATAAAGGACTTACAAAACCTATCTGCTGATGCCATCATGGATATCACAAAGAGCAAAGAAAAATTATTCGAAAAACAATAAAAAAATTATTTAGATCAAATTTCAACAAATCTCAATTTCTAGCTAGATGTTTATAAAATCCACAATAAACAACTTGTTAAATTTGAGATTTAGTAAATTATCTATACTTTAGTTTTGTTTAGAGTACTTTATCATTAGTTATTTTGCTAATGTTTCTATTTATGTTTGTGGTTCAGTTTAATTAGTTCCAAATGTTCCCTGAGCTCCATATGCTCTATGAGTCCTATAAGTTCCATTAATCATAGCTCAACAATGTTTTCTTATTCTGGATGGAACTTAGAAAACTCAGAGAGTTTATCACAAAAACTGTGCATGAAAAGTACCATTGAAAAATTCATTAATTACTCAATACATGTGGTACTCCCCGGGATATTCATTATGATGCTTCCCATGATGATGTTTCCCGTGGTGTCCCTCTATGTGCTTCCCATCGTGGAAATCCCTGCATAAAACTTGCAATGCGTATTTCTCTAGATATATTTCTTGTCTCATGCGGATGCCAAATCTTCTCAGTAAAGCTACAGGAGAGCACCAACCTAATATAGCATATTGAAGCAGGAAGGTTAAAGCTATTATGGACAAAATAAGCCATTTTTTGCTCTTTTTTAAGCCAAGTATTACTCCAATAAAAGAAACTATAGCTGCACGACCTTCAATACAACGTCCTATATCCCACTCATTATCAAGCTTTTCAATCCTTTTGCTGATTTCGTAGTCGGTTTTGCCCGCATAAAACCCATTGCAGCTGTTTCTATATCAATGCCTGATTAATCTCTGGATGAGTTTTAGCTCTGACCTTATCTCCCTGGAGAAGTTCACTATAATTATTTATTATCACAAAGCTCCTCTCTAATTGATTATTTTTAATATGTATGACAAACCTAAACCCACTCTTCTTAAAAGTAGGTAAACATATTCATATAAATAATTATCACAATATAAAACTTCTACAGTTGAACTGGAAAATCATTGGCATTAAGCCTAAATGAAAATTCAAATAACAATCTTTATTGTACTCGAGTTTGTACCTCAATTGCGTAAGTCCTTAAACTATAAGACACATGGCCTGTGGGAAAAAAGAAACAAAAAACAAAGCATTGGCTGATTTAACCGGTGCAGGTGCACTGAGTGGTGCTTTTAGAGGTATGTGATTTGGCCTGATATTTTTTATTCCTTTATTTGGTTTAGTCGCAGGAGCTACGCTAGGTGCTCTGGTCGGTTCAATGAAACATATTGAAATCGATGAAGATTTTGTAAAATCAGTCCGTAGCAAAGTTACTGACGGAACTTCAGCTTTGTTTCTGATGGCTACATACACCGTTGAAGATAAGGTAGTAGAAGCTAGGAAACAAACAAAGTTTGAATTCATTGCTTCTAACCTGTCAAAGGAAGAAGAAGAAAAGCTGCATACAACTTTTGCAGAAGAATAAAGTTAGTCAAGAAAAAAATTAGATTTAACTAAGGAGTAAACTCTCTGGAAATCACTTTAGCTTTTGCAGAATTGATAGGCAGGCAAAAATTGTTGGTATTAAACTAATTTTTGGGATTTAAAGCTTAAATATCTTTTTTTGATTCTTTAAAATAGTACCAATTTACCTTTTTCGTCAAAATTGATTCTCGAATAAATACCAATTTTTGATATAGTCTGATCTAATAAACCAATTTATGCAGCTTTACAGAAGAATATAATCTATTTTCTCAATATTACAGCGGCTCCAAAATCTTGTTAGTCCTAAAAAAATTTTACACATTCGAAAAAGATAATAACTATTCAATCTATCAAAAATCAGTTAAATGACATATATTTTGATATAATAGATACTTCTGATTACTAACTGATGGGGATTAAAAAAGCATAAGCAATGACCTACAGTTAAATAAAATAAACCCACATTTATTTGATCGAGAAAAAAATCGAGCATTAAGAAGGCGATTAAGAGAGATATATCACTTAAAGTAAACCAAAAATAATAAGAAAATAAGCTGGTGGATACTATGAACAATTTACACTTTAGAACTTAAAAGCAATCAAATTTTTGAAGCGGTTATCACAAAATGGATTAAAGAATAAACTTATTTAAAAATGATTGTATGTAATCTATAAACGAATAAGATCAACATTAGTAACCGTACCGAATTAAATATGTCATATACCTAAAAAGTATAGAAATGTGGCGAAATAATACGCCAACATTTATATATTTATCCGAATAAGGCGCCTAGGCCCGCCATTCCGTCTTCTTCAGCATGATCTTCCTCTTCTTCTTCCTCAACAGAAACTTCTGCTGCAGCTGCAACATGTCCTGAGGCTGCAGGTGTTGCAATAGGGGGAGATACGGCTACAGGGGCTGCAAAAGCAGCCTTTGAAATTGCTTCTTCGATGTTTACGCCTTCAAGGGCTGCGACAAGAGCCTTAGCTCTAGCCTCGTTCACTTCGATGCCTGCGGCCTTGAGGACTGCAGTGATTGCTTCTTCGGTAATTGCTTTACCAGCATTGTGCAATAAGAGAGATGCATATATATATTCCATTGTTTTATCACCTAATTTCAATTAGCATAAATTTGTTTATCCAAAAAGGGCACCGAGACCTGCCATTCCATCTTCTTCGGCATGGTCCTCCTCTACCTCTTCTGGTTCTTCTTTTTGTACCTCTTCTTTCTTATCAGGTGCTTTGGCTGCTGTCGGACGTGGTACGGCCTCAAGAACCTTCTTCAGGTCATCACCTACTGCATCTGCACCGCCTTCTACGGCTTTAGATGCAATGGATATCATCTGAATATAGGCCCTTGACAAAAGGGCATCCATTATTCCTGAATCAAAAACAACAGCATTTAAACCAAGGTTTTTAGCTTCTGTAGAGGCCTTGGCCAGCAGAGTGCCAATTGTTGCACTTGTAGGGTATGCAGTGTTAATAGATAAATTGAAAGCGTTCTGATTTGCTCTGATAATATCAGAAATGTATTGGTTTTCGTCAATTTTAAGGAGTTCAGGCTCATAAATCATTCTTTCATCATAGGCTGCTCTTAGGTCCAACCCTATGATCAGAGGGTATATATCCAGCTTTAAGAGCATGGTTGCGAGTTTTTGGGGGACTGCCTCACCTGCTTTGCATACAACCTTTGTGTCCTTTATCGCAACTTTTCCGGCTTCAATTGAAGCAGGAATCCCTGCACTCTGTAGCTCACCCAAAATAGGTCCAGGGGGGAAGCTGGTAGGCCCTTTCTGAACGATGATATCCACCGGAGCAATTGCGCCTCCTCTGATAGGTGATGGGGTCTTTGTCTGTTCGAGCACTTTTTGAAGCTTGAAAGGACTTTCGTTAGTAAACACCAGAGCGGTCTGTTTATCAAGGTATTTATTCATCCCTGGAATGTTTCCCCCAAGTTGATTTAAAGCCCGCTCTGTGAGCGTGTTCCTGGATACTTTAACCACCACAATGTCTTTAAGGTTCCGACGAATCTTCTGGATCTTGACCGCAAGAATTCCTTCGATTCCTACCATTCCGAAGACCTTATGAGAAAGTATGAGTTTCTTAATTTGTTCGATTTCATCTTCTTTCCACTTCGGGATATGCTCAGTGTGATGCTTTTCTTCTGCCATTTACATCACCTTCTCTGATTTACCCATGGTTGTTGTGACATAAACCGACCTAAGGTTGTGCTTACCTTTATCCAGAATACGTTCCAACCTAGCTACAACAGTCTCAATGTTCTCGGCAAGGTCTTCAGGATTCATATCCCTCATTCCAACAGCCACATGAAAAGTAAGCCTGTCTTTCGACCTAAGCTTGACAGCATTCTTTTTGCTTTGAATCAGTTCACCTACATCCTTGTTAGGTAATAACGGAATAGGCATTTTTCCTCTGGGCCCGAAAACAATACCAAGATTCTTACCAATTGTCGGCATGAACTGAGTTTCTGCGATAAAAAGGTCACACTCATTTGCTAGAGTCCGTGCTCTATTCTTGTCAGCTGCCAGTTCTTCGAGTTCATCTTCAGAAATAACATACGCAGCACCGGCAGCTTTTGCCTTCAAGCCCACGTCACCTTTTGCAAAAACACCGATCTTCAGTTCTTTTCCGAGCCCATGTGGAAGAATTACTTCTTCATCGACCCTATTCTTCGGTTGGTTCATGTCAAGATATTTTAAGTTAATCGCCAGGTCCACGCTTTCAGAAAAATTGCGTTTTGGAGATATCTCAAGTAATTTCTTGACAACTTCCAGTATAATTTGTTCTGCCATCTTGTTCCTCCCTGTAGTATTTGAACTCGCCTGTTCAAGCAGCCTTAGAGGCTTGCTACAGTTGGTTTTAGGGCTTATAGTAAATCCGGATCTGTCACACTTGAAACATTAAACTGATAATAAATATCTATAATTTGTTTCAGTAGAACCGTATTCAGATTTCTTGAGCTATTAGTGGTATTCGATTTAAAACTATTGGTATGTAACGAAACTACGGATCAAAGTTTAAATGTTTTTGAAGGCTTACCATTCCTCACCGACAAGTAAATCATCGAACTTGCCATTCTCGAGTTCCCTCTGGCAGTCTTTGGCCTTGACCCCCTCTACAGCCACACCCATTGGGACACAGGTACCCATTACCTCTTTCATTGCTGATTTAAGATCATAAGAAAGCACATCTTCCTTCTTCATATGGGCAATTTTTACGACCTGCGGTATACTAAGGTTTCCAACAATTTCACTTCCCGCATTTCCTGATCCTTTTTGAATTCCTAACTCTTTCATGATCAAGGATGCAGTAGGGGGAATGCCTACTTCGATTTCGACATTTTTTTTATCATCAACAATTATTTTTATAGGAACCTGCATTCCATTATAGTTCTTGGTTTTTTCATTGATCTTTTCGACCACTTCTTTTATATTGACCCCGAGTGGACCAAGAGAAGGACCTAAAGGTGGTCCTGGACTCGCTTTTCCTCCCGGGACAAGTGCTTCAACGATACTTGTCATATGAGTTTCACCGATTTCAATAAGTATAAAGTTCGAACATCTTTTTCAATCTGTATCCCGAATTTGATGGAATCACAAATATCATAATTAACAAATGAGCTTTATGCATTTGTTTTCTTCATATAATTCACAGATACGCATTATGTTCTTTGACTTTGACATTTGTTATTTTTTAGACTTATTCTGCGCCACAATAACCATTTTTAGTAAGAAAAGCTGCATTAATTAGTAAAATCTACCAAATTAGGGAATTATTGGTAAGTCTATTTACTGATAAGCTGAAATTTTTCCTTCGAATTTTTCGTTCTTCTGCTACTAGACAACTGGCTCACTCATTTTCTCTTTTGAGTACCCTGACGGTATCGCCACGGATAGTGATTGGGATCGGGACCACAGCATCGAACAGCTCTACAGTAATTTCTTCATGGCCTTCATCAACTCTTTTAACTCTAGCTTTCTCCCCCTTAAAAGGTCCTGAAGTAACCTCAATAATAGCCCCCTCCTTGATACCAGTTACAGTTGGTTTAGGCTTAAGGAAATGCTCAATTTCAGCAACTGTAGAACTACCTTTCACAACAGCCCTTGCATGAGGAATAGTCTGGATTGCTAGTTCCACGATTCCAGATATAGGAGCCTCGACAAGCACATATCCTTTTAGCTCGTCAGGAGCCAGAATTGCCCTTATATCCAGTTTCTCTTTCTTTGAAATTTTGGCAAGGGCTGTTGCAACCGATCTTTCCTGGTTTGCTGTGGTTTTGATTACAAATATCTGGGAATCTTCATTCATTGAGCCACCCACTTGGGCAACATCGTCATCAATACATATATAATAAAGCCGATTGCTCCCACAGCCAGAATACCAATACCGGCGACTTTGGCAATGGTCAAGAACTCTTCCCTGGACGGTTTTTTTGTAAGTTTCAGGACCCTAATGTGTGCCCGGATAATCTGGCCAATACTTTTTGCAGTCTGACCAATACTTTCTGCAGTTATATTCAATTTTAACGGAGATTCTACCAATCAATTCACATCCAGGTATATTAGATTATTTGATCTCAAGTTTTTCGTTCATAGTTTTTCCTATATGCTCCCAATTAGTTTTGTACGCTCTTGATGTATTTTATTATCTTTTAGGAAGTACCGAACGGGTTATATTATTGATTCCTATTATATGAAGATATCACTTACACGGATAAACATGAATCAGAAATTTAGATATCGGATTATTTTTCTTCAAATACTTTAAATAGTGTCAGTATAAATTTTTCGTTTTCAATACCCAATTTTATCGGCAACATAATGCCTTTGCCATAAAAATAGTTTTCGATTGGATTTAGATTCCCATCCCTTACACTTTACACTTGTTATAATTTCCCGAGTTTTGAATCGATTGCATTCAATTCCTAGTGAAACTAACGATAGTTTTCGAATATCCCAGAAAATATTAAAAATCTCTTACTTTCTTACTCTTATAAAGGAAAACAGCATTTTTTTTCCAATCGAATATTTGATCCCTATTTTTCTTTGGTTTAATCACTCTACAAAATCAATTCCATATCTAAATGTAATATTTTTGTCACTTCCATGACCATAAATCTGGGCGGATGTTACTCCTGTGACTACGATCATAGTACGGACGGTCTGTTCGAGATCAGGATCAATCTGGGCACCCCAGATCAGTCGAGCATTTTTGTCTATCCGGCTGTAAACTTCCTGAACAACACTTTCAGCTTCCGAAATTGTCATGTCAGGTCCTCCTACAACGTTAACCAGAGCAGAGGTCGCACCTGAAATATCTACGTCAAGGAGCGGACTGCGCAGAGCTTTTTGTACGGACTCGACAGCTTTATTGTCACCTTCTGCTTCTCCGAGACCGATCATTGCAACACCTCCATTTTGCATAACAGTTCTAATATCTGCAAAATCAAGGTTTACGAGCCCAGGTTTTGTTATCAATTCGGTTATGCCTTTTACAGCTCTCATAAGAACTTCATCTGAGACTTTGAAAGCAGCCTGAAGAGGAAGTCTTGGAACTACTTCAATTAACTTATCATTAGGGACCACTATAACCGTGTCAGCAACATCCCTCAGGCGTTCCAAGCCAGCTTCTGCATTAGTTCTTCGAACATGACCTTCCACACTGAACGGAAGGGTTACTACTGCGATCGTAAGGGCTCCAGCATCCCTGGCAGCTTCAGCTACTACCGGTGCAGATCCAGTCCCGGTTCCCCCCCCAAGACCTGCAGTGATGAAAACCATATCAGCACCGTCAAAAAGCTTGTTAATTTCATCGATGCTCTCTATTGCAGCGTCCTCTCCGATCTGGGGAAGGCTTCCGGCTCCAAGTCCACGGGTTTTCTTTCTCCCGATAAGAATTTTTTTCCCGGAGCGTATATGAAGAAGATGCTGAGCATCAGTATTTATGGCGATGAGGTCTGCTCCCTGGATTCCTTCGCCCATCATACGTTGGATGCTATTTGAGCCGCCCCCTCCACAACCTACCACTTTGATGGTTGTTTTAAGGCTTCTAAGAATCTCTTCAAGTTCGGCATCCGTATCTGAGTCTAAATTAGAGTAATCTGAGTCTAAATACTCTCCCTGCCGGGCGCTTCCTTCCAGGGCAGATCGAGCAAGAGCTTCTTCCACAATGGATTTCATGCTACTGTTTTCCTCCATTATAAGGGGTGATATTAAACGAATAGTATTGGAAAGAACAACTTTATTCTAAGAATGAATATGTTTAGAGAATGACGATAAACCTCAGGAGAATTTCTATAAAACTCCATTTTTAACAAATTGCTAATTTATGCATTATAAGCAACTAGCCAAAAATTGGGGTTTATCGAAATTCTAACTGATTCTCACGAGCCATTTGTGAACAACTTATTAGCATATGACTAAAGTAATGAGTTTATCGAAATTCTCTTGATTTTTATCCATCACATATACGGTTTCCAATTTAATAGTTTTCCTTCGCCAGTTATTAACTTAATAATATTTTGCTTAATCATTTATTAACGTTCCCTATTTCCCACTTTCCAGAAGGTTTTTGCTCTTTACAGCTCCTATGATCCATTTTTTTCTTTGTCCACGATATTCTTTAATTGTATCACTTAAAATTTTCATTTTTTTTATTTTTTGTATTCTGAAGCCGTTCCTGTATTTTTACTTTTCCTTTTTTTCGAAATTTATCTTATCTGCATTTTCCCGATCAACGCCACACTTTAATATTCACATTTCAATATGATTCATATTCCAATTTCGATATCATTTTCATATATTTCCTGAGGAATTGCATAACAATTTATGCTTTTCCTCTGGATTCACCTAAGATAATGCCTGTTGCAATTAGATGGGCAACTCTCAAAGGCTCAGGAATATTACCTCTTGTCGAGGTGAGCTGGATTATCTTACCCACATTTTCCAAACTTACGCCTACTTTTTGAATGTATATGGAAGATCTTTCTCTATCACCACCTATTTTATATATTTTCCCGGCTTTTTTTATTATTTTCCATCGTTTTTCACCATCTGGGAAATGTTTGAGGGCAGATTTGAGTTTCTCAAAATTCGGATATGACCGCATGAACACAATTAAAGGAATTCCGGTTTCTCTGTAAAGCTTCTCAATATCTATAACATTAAAACCTGCATATGTGATTCCGTCGAGCATAATCGCTCTTATTTGGCTATAATGTTTACTATTTAGTATCATCCTACATATTACAGCTGTAGCATCAAGTCCATCCTTGGTAATATCCGAACGAAGGACTCCATCCATCCAGTCTCCACCCCGATAAACAGTCCCAACCACCATCACTTTTTCATTTAGAAGAGCAGAGTCATCTATACCCAAAATTCGGATCTCGCGTTTAATATGAAAATCTGAACTCACAAGTATTCTTTACACACAGATTGCAAAAATAGTTTGCCAATTTTTTATGAGTTGTTGTTTATAATGAATCATACAACATAAACCATAGAATACATCGATAAACTCATAAATATAATCCAATGCTTATAACTGATATAATTGACTCGTGTGAATCAGAGGTTTATCAAAATATTCCATCATTATTTCTTGGTAAAAAGATCCTAGAGGAGCTTCTAAGCTTGTTTCCCTTTCACACAAACATAGTTTCAGGGAGATTTCCAGTCGGCATCATCTTTTGTGTATCCGCAGCTATTGATACCTTGCTTACTGCTTCAAGGAAATCGTTCATCTCAACAAGTTCCTTGTCTTTCCTGACTGCAAACATGCCTGCTTCAGTGGCAATTGCCTTGAGGTCTGCCCCACTCATCCCTTCGGTGATTTTTGCAAGCTTCTTAAAATCAATATCTTCTGCAAGTGTCATCCTTTCGCAATGAATCTCAAGAATCTTTCCTCTAGCTTCTATACCTGGCATTGGAACATGGACAAGCCTATCAAAACGACCTGGCCTTAGAATTGCC
>Ga0224559_1000369_pt1 | contig 31093 bp, 29 predicted proteins | sample 714S33034metaG_FD_180676 | JGI IMG/M metagenome (GOLD analysis project Ga0224559, IMG submission 180676) | Peat soil microbial communities from Stordalen Mire, Sweden - 717 S3 30-34 | ecosystem: Environmental > Terrestrial > Soil > Wetlands > Peat | place: Sweden: Norrbotten County, Stordalen... | reverse complement strand
TGCGGATCGCGCCGCCTTCGACCGTTTTTGCGAGAACGCAAGTCCATGGCTTGATGACTATGCGCTGTTCATGGCCTTGAAGGATGCGCACCACTCAACGGCCTGGACCTCATGGGATGCAAAGATTCGCAAGCGAGACGCGCGTTCTGTGAATGAGTGGTCGCGGAAACTCGCGCCACAAATAAGCGCCTGCAAGTTCTGGCAATTCGAGTTCTTTCGCCAGTGGGAGCATCTCAAGGCCTATTGCGCGAAGCGCGGCATCCGTTTCATGGGCGACGTCCCAATCTATGTTGCGCACGACAGCGCCGATGTCTGGGCCCATACCGAGTTGTTCTATCTGGACGGCCAAGGCAAACCAACCGTGGTTTCCGGCGTGCCTCCGGATTATTTCAGCGCCACCGGGCAGCTTTGGGGAAATCCGATTTATCGCTGGGACGTGCTGGCAGCCAGTGGCTACAAGTGGTGGATCGAGCGCTTTCGTGCCACGCTGACGCTTTTCGATATGGTGCGGCTCGACCATTTCCGAGGCTTTGAAGCTTACTGGGAGGTTCCCGGCAGCGAAACGACCGCCATTCACGGGCGCTGGGTCAAAGGGCCGGGAGAAAAGTTTCTGTCGGCCCTCCAAAACGCATTTGGCGAACTTCCGATTGTGGCGGAAAACCTCGGCGTGATCACTCCGGCGGTCGAGGAACTGCGGCGAAAATTCGGCCTGCCGGGCATGAGCATCTTGCAATTCGCGTTCGGCGCTGACCCCCAGGGTCCAACGTTTCGCCCGCATAATTACAACCGCGATCTGGTCGCCTACACCGGCGGCCACGACAACGATACGACCCTGGGCTGGTGGTCGAGTTCAGGCGCAGGCGACAGCACGCGCACTGCGGAAGAGGTTCGCAAAGAGCACGAAGTCGCTCGCGCGTATCTCAACTTCCATGACGATTCCGAAATCACCTGGGTCATGATCGGGGCGGTGCTGGCTTCGGTCGCCGATGTTGCGATTGTGCCATTGCAGGATGTGCTGGGACTGGGCAATGCGGCGCGCATGAACCTTCCCGGCACGGTCAGCGGAAACTGGAAATGGCGGTATCGTCCGGGCGCACTGAGAAGCGAGTTGAGCGCCAGACTTCAATCCTTGGCAGCGCTGTACGATCGGTAGAACAATCCCCAACAGGAGAATCGAATCCATGAACAAGCCACCGCGCACGTTTTGGCAGATTTGGAATCTCAGCTTCGGTTTCTTCGGCATCCAGTTCGGTTGGGGGTTGCAGATGGCAAACATGAGCGCCATCTACGAATACCTGGGCGCGCGAGCCGACCAGATTCCAATTCTGTGGCTGGCCGCGCCCTTAACTGGATTGCTCGTACAGCCGATCGTCGGTCAGGCCAGCGACAGCACCTGGGGCCCCCTCGGCCGGCGCCGGCCTTACTTCCTGGCCGGCGCAATTCTGAGTTCGATTGCGCTCATCCTCATGCCGCGCTGTTCCGCGCTTTGGATGGCAGCGGGCCTGCTCTGGATACTCGACGCCAGCATCAACATCAGCATGCAACCCTTTCGCGCGTTTGTAGCCGACCTGCTGCCCGAGTCCCAGTGCACGCGAGGCTTTGCCATGCAGAGCCTGCTCATTGGGCTGAGCACGGTCATTGCCTCGGCGCTTCCTTTCCTGCTCACCAATGTCTTCCACCTGACCCAAGCCAGGGCCGCGGGGACGATTCCTTTCACCGTGCGTTTTTCGTTTTACCTGGGCGCTGTGGCGTTCATGGGCGCTGTGCTCTGGACCGTTTTCACAACCAAGGAATATCCGCCCGAGAATTTGGAGGAGTTTCGCAAGCAGAAGGCCGAGCGCGCGGGCATTGCGGCCGGGGCTAAAGATATCTTGGTCGCGGTGCGCAAGATGCCGCGTGCCATGAGGCAACTCGCCTGGGTCCAGATCTCGACCTGGCTGGGGTTGTTCTGCATGTGGCTCTACTTTCCAGTCGCGGTGCCGCGCAACGTCTTCGGCGCCTCCGACACGAACTCTCCCCTGTATTCCGCGGGGGCGGAGTGGGCAGGCGTTTGCTTCGGAATGTATTCGCTGGTGTGTTTCGGATTTTCCTTTTTGCTGCCTGTGCTTGCACTCAAGTTTGGGCGCAAGGCAACCCATGGCTTGTGCCTGATATGCGGTGGGCTTGGACTGCTCTCCGTGGTCTTGATTCACAGCAAGTATCCGCTTTTGCTTTCGATGGTCGGAGTGGGGATTGCCTGGGCCAGCACGCTCTCCATGCCCTACTCAATTCTTTCCGGATCGCTGCCTGAAGGGAAGACCGGAGTCTACATGGGGATCTTCAACTCTTTCGTTGTGATTCCGGAGATCGTAGCATCGCTCGGATTCGGCTGGATCATGGGCCATCTGCTCCACAACAATCGCATGGCCGCGGTACTGGCGGGCGGCATCTTCTTCATCCTGGCGGCTCTGCTGACGCAGCGCGTGGAGGACCTGGGCGACCCGCATCGTCGAAGCAATTCGATGCCCGGCAATGCCGTCGCAAGTTCCGAAGGTGTATCAAGGGCGGAGTAAAAGTGGTTCTTCCTCACATTTGATGAACCATCGCCGCCACTTTTCGGAAGGAGCGAATGGCGGTCGGATTGTCGCCAATCTGGAAGTACAAATTGGTAAAGCTCGCCAAATGGCTAAAGCAATTCTCCTATTTGCGTAGAGGGGCGAATCAAGCGGAGGGAGCAGGGGCCTTCAGGCCCCTGAATGAGGCAGGTGGAGCAAGCGGGCTTCAGCCCCGGACCTGAATGCCAACTCCAACCGTCATCACCCGCGCGAATCTCCTCTACACCATTGCGAGCAATGCTCTAAATGCAGTGGAGCATGTGGCGGTTTAACGGTGAGCCGGAGCTGATGCAGGCGGCGACATTCTGTTGCCTCCAACACTTCGGCCGCAGCGATATGGCCGGCGCACGAGGATGGTGTGCTGACGACCTGCGACTCGCTGGAAGAGCTGGACGCGCGCAAGAAGAACACGGCGGGTTGAGCGTCGCATTTCCGCGCCGGCTGTTGGTCGTCTGCGCTATGATGTTGGCGTGAAACGTCTAATTGTCAGCACTCTCGCCTGCCTGTTGGTTGCATTCAATGTTGCTCATGCTCAGAATGCTGCCGACGTCGCCAAGCCGGCCGCACACGCGGCGGCTCCACTCATCAACGGCTATCAGCCTGTCTGGTGGAAAGAAGCGGTAGTCTACCAGATTTATCCGCGTAGTTTTCAGGATTCAAACGGCGATGGCATCGGCGACCTGAACGGCATCACCAAGCATCTGGATTATCTGCAGAAGCTGGGCGTGGATGTGATCTGGCTCTCGCCACACTATGACTCGCCCAACGCCGACAACGGTTACGACATCCGCGACTATCGCAAGGTGATGAAAGAGTTCGGCACGATGGCCGACTTTGACCGCATGCTGGCGGCCATCAAGGCGCGCCACATGCGCCTCATCATCGACCTGGTCGTCAATCACAGTTCCGACGAGCACCATTGGTTCGCGGAGTCGCGGTCGTCCAAAGACAATCCCTACCGCGACTACTACTTCTGGCGCGACGGGCGTCCCAACCCCGACGACCCGTCGCACCCTCTGCCGCCCAACAACTACCCCAGCTACTTCTCCGGACCGGCGTGGCAGTACGATGCGGCAACGCAGCAGTTTTACCTGCACCTTTTCGCCGTCAAGCAGCCCGACCTGAACTGGGACAATCCCAAGGTGCGGCAGGATGTGTTTTCGCTGATGCGGTTTTGGCTGGATAAAGGGGTCGACGGATTCCGTATGGACGTGATTCCGCTGATCTCCAAGCAGCCCGGCCTCCCCGACCTGACCGCCGAGCAGCTCAAGGATCCGTCGCGCCCATGGGCAAACGGGCCGCACCGCGATGAGTATCTGCAGCAGATGAATCGCGAAGTGCTGTCGAAGTATGACGTGATGACGGTTGGTGAGGCGCTCGGCATTACGCTCGACGAGGAGCCGAAGATCGTCAACAGCGAGCGGAATGAACTGAACATGGTGTTCAATTTCGACGCGATACGCCTGAATCGCGGCGCGGGCGATACCGAGCATCCCTGGACGCTACCTCAATTGAAGGCCATCTACGACAACCATGCGCGCGTGTTGGGCAAGCAGGACTGGGATACCGTATTTCTTTCCAACCACGACAACCCGCGGCTGGTTTCAAATTTTGGCGATGACTCGACACTGGAATTTCGCGTGCGCTCAGCCAAGCTGCTGGAGACGATGCTGCTGACGCTCAGGGGCACGCCGTTCGTCTATCAGGGCGACGAGTTGGGCATGACCAACTATCCCTTTGAGCGCGTTGACCAGTTCGACGACATCGCGGTGAAGAACGCGTACCGGGAATTGGTGGTGACGGGGAAGGTAACGGAAGCGCAGTTCATTGCCGTTGTGCGCCGCATTGGCCGCGACAACGCGCGCACACCCATGCAGTGGACCGCCGCGCCCAATGCTGGCTTCACGACTCCTTCCGCCAAGCCGTGGCTCGCCGTCAATCCGAACTGCACAACCATCAACGCCGCGGAAGAGGAGGCCAATCCGAACTCCGTTTACCATTACACCCTGCGGGCGATTGCGCTGCACCACGCGCACCAGGCGTTTGTGTATGGCGACTACCGGGACCTGGACCCAACTAACACGCAGATGTATGCATATACCCGCTCTCTGGCCGTTCCTGGCAAGCCGGCAGAGCGCTTCCTGGTGGTTCTGAACTTTGGCGAGAAGCCTGTGGAGTACACGCTGCCGGATGGGATGAAGGCGGGCAAGCTGCTGCTGGCCAACGTTCCGGGCACGGTGGAAGCGGGTACGTCGACGTTGCACCTTGGGGCCTGGGAGGCGCGGGCCTATACATACTGAGTTAAGACTGGCCCACTCACCTTTGTCTCGGATGGTGTGGCCGAAGCCACCAACCCGCAAAGAGAACTCTACGGCTTTGAGCGCACCCGGGCCATTAGAGCAGCTCTCCTGTTGGTGTAGAGCGGTTTTGAAAGGGCACGACTTTAGTCGTGCCAAAAGATGCAGAGAAAAGTGTCGGGCTTTAGCCCCTGAGGGAATGCCTCACTCTATACCTTCGAGAGGAATGCTCTAGCAACCAACCAGCGAACGCTATCGCGGAAGCAGCAAAACAGTTTGGCCATGAGGACGACATCGCAGATCATGCTGTCGTCTTCATAGAGCCTCTTCAGGCCCTTATGAACGAAGCCCCGAAGCCTCGTCTGACCTGCTGTAGCCTGTCGCTTAACACTTGCCAACCCCGAGTCGCCTATCTCCCCGGAAAGTGCTCTGTTCATTTTCCGGAGTGCCTCTCGGGGTCACCGACCCGCATCCTTGTCTCCGCTATTTCCCCCTTGCAGCATCTTCGCGATCAGCACGTTGATCAGGCTGCCCTGATCTCCGCCGCCGCCGGCCTGAATATCCGGAACCAGCTTGATGTGATTCGACGCCAGCGCCGTCGCAATCTGCACAGCCGCGTAGTTGCCCGACTCCATCGAGTTGATCTTTAGCTTGATCACATCCGCTTCCGCCGTTCCAACGGCTTTGGTTTTCTCCGCCTCTGCATTGCCGACCGTTATGATCACCTTCGCATCCGCCTCGGCGTTGATGGTCTTCGATTGCGCCTGGCCGCTGGCTTGCCTCACCATCGCCTGCGCCGCGAATTCCGCGATCGATACGCTCCGCTCCGCATCCACCACGCGAGCCTGCGTATCGGCCATCGCCTTGGCCTGCTGCAGATCCTTGCGCGTCTCCTCGGCAAGCTGCTGCGTCTTGTAGGTCACCTGCTCCTGCTCGGCGAGCTTGCGGTCGGTGAGTGTCTTCATCAGCGCCTCAGGCGGAGTGATGTCGCCGATCAGCGTATCGATGGCGTTCACGTTGTACTCCACCAGCGCCGCCTGGATTGCTTCCTTCGCTTGCCTCTGCCGCTCCGTGCGCCCTTTCAGGAACTCGATCACATCCGAAGTCTGCGCCGCGTTGCGGAAGTAATTGCCGATAGTCGGCTCCAAAACCTGCGTCACCAGATTCGCCATCGTCCCGAATCGTGCAATCACCTTGGGCGCGTCGTTGCGCGGAACGTGAATGATCTGAGCCACGTCCAGGTTGAAGGTGAACCCATCCGACGACCGCACCGTGATCGTCGACAACCTCTCGTCCAGCTTGTGCGCCTCGCTCTTGCCCGTCGCCCAGTTCAGCACGATATTCGCCGTGGGCACAACCTCAACCTTGTGCGTGTACGAATTGATCGGGTATTTGCCCGGATCGAGCGGATCGAGCCACACGCCCTTCTGGCCCCTCTTCACCAAGTTGCCGTGCTTGAACTCGTCGCCGGTCTGATCCACGCCCTCAGCGCCCACATAGGCGATCACTACGCCCACGTTGGCGATTGGGACCTGGGTCATCGGCTGGATCTCCACCGTTGCAAAGCGCGGATTGATGAAGTATCGCCCGGCAAGCATCACCTGCTCCTGCAGGCCCTTGTGCCCGCCTGCGCCGATGAATCGCTCCGCGTCCTGGAACATGTTGTGGCCAGGAATCTCTTTGCCCGCGATTTCCCCGGTGGCCAGCGGCGCGCCATCCTTGGTGGTGACAATACCCACCTGGTTGTCCGGAATCTCCAGCACTTCAGCCGCTGCTACCGCGAACAAGCCCGTATTGATGCGGTACGTTCCCGGCGGAATGACCGAAATTTGCGGCCCGCGCTCGCCCCCATTGGCCAGAAACATCCTTGCATTCTGAAACGAATTGCAATCCACGGCCTTGGCCAGCACGCGGCCGCTCGACAGCGGCTTGCCGTCGCGCGCCTCCACTATGCCGATCTGATTCTTGTCGATGGTAGTGAAAGGCGCCAGCGTGACAGCATACTGCCACGCCCACAGACCGAAATGGATTCCCGGCGCAAGTGCGTCGGCCTGCACGCCCGCTTCGCCGTTCAAAGCCACGATCGCGCCGTCCGGCAAGGTGCGGTTCTTGCCGAACAGCACCCACTTCTTGTTGACGATTCCAATTTGATCCTTGGCAACAATGACCGTTCCAAAGAAATAGCGCAGGATTGCCTTGTGCAACAGCACAATCAGGAACAGGACAAGCACCCATACCCACTGACCCAGAAAGCCAAAATTATCCATAGTCTCTTCCCTTCATTTTCGAGGACGCCCCAGAATACACCCTGATCGATTTAAGGACTGTGACTCCGCTCAATCCGGTGGCGAACATCCCGATCTGGATACGCACCCAAAGCCAAATTGTTCTAGAGCGTTCGGTTCACAAGCCCTCGCCGGCCCCATCGCTTCTCCCACGTTAACCATCAATACGTGATCCCCATCACGTATTCCGAGATTCAACGATGCAACTATAGCCGTGAGTCCACCGGGACATTGGTTGCACTGAGCCACCACCTTTTCTCTTCGGAGCCCACAATTGAAGCTCGACCCATCGGCATTTCTCGCCAATCCGGAACTCATCGTTGCGCTCGATAAGCGATCCACCGCAATCTCCTGCGACGGGGAGCGAGTTCTGTTCCGTCAGGGAGACGCACCTGCGGGCCTCTACATCCTCCACAAGGGAGCGGTTACACTCACTCTCGAATCCGCCAAGGGAAAGCCGATCCTCTCCACGCAGGCAGAAGCCGGTTCGCTGCTTGGACTTCCCGGACTCGTCGGCGATGAGCCCTACTCGTTGACCGCGGTCGCCGGCATGGGAGCCGAAGTGAGTTTTGTCTCCCGCGACCAATTCACCGCCCTCATGCAGTCCGACCCGCTCTTGTCGCTCAAAATCCTGCAAGTCCTGGCCGCCGAGGTGCGCTCCGCACGCAAAGTCATCCTCGAACGCTGACTCCGCCGCCGGCGGAATTGACGCCCTCCCCTCTACCCTGAGAAACTCACCCCAATGCAATATCGCGGAAAAGTTGAACTGGCCGCGGAACGGAAGATCCGCGAGCGCAACACTCGCATCTACCGGCTCTGCCATTGGCCCATCTGGATATGGGTCTTCTTCCTCACTCCCGGACCCCTCACGTTTTCGCTCTTTACCCGCGGATTTCATTGGGGCAACTGGGCCTGGCTCGCCGTGGTCCTCATCGGCACCGGCATTGCCGGTCTTAACGGCCAACTGCCCGGCGCTGAGCCTCGCCCCTACATCCTCCGCTTCGATGAGGACAAGCCCAATCCCCTCTACCGCCGCATCTGCTACACCTTCGCCTGGAACGCCGTCCTCAACTTCGCCGTGCTTAACCTAGTCGGCCTGGTCGTCGCTTCCTACACCGGCGTCTGGTACATGAAGCAGATTTACGCGAACGCCTACTTCCCGCTCTGCGCCGTAATTCTGTTTCTCGGAGCCATCGGCAGGCTGCCCCGCGTAGGTCCCTCCACCAGAACCGAAGGCTTGGAGCGCCGCTACTTCTACGGCTCCGTCTGGGCCGTCACCGCCGCGCAAACCGTGCTCCTCGTCCTCTGGAAGACCCTGCCTCGCACTCACATTGCCGACCTGACCAAGCTCTTCGTCTATGTCGCCGCGCTGATTTTCATGGGGCTCTTAGCCCAGCACGGCAAGCTCTACCGCACCCGTCCCATCCTCCCCGGCGAGTTGATCGTCTCCGACTGAAGCTGCGCCTGGGCAGTGCGTAGGTGGGACGAGCTCGCTAATCGTTACCGGGAAGCCGACTATGTCGGCACCGACCTACTTCATGCGCATCAGCGAACAAATCTAATTGGAGTAATCCACGAAGCTAGTCAGGCCCCGCCGCCTCGTCCTGAATGTTGTCGCCTGACCCGAAGCGTCTCTCAATCTCGGCGCTGATCCAGTCCCGGATTTCAGAGCACTGTGGACGTGCTAACGCCTTTTCATCGAAGAGGTTGAACGACTTGTCCAGGTACTTTGCAGCAAGGCTCAAGTTCCACGGGTCGGCCGGAGACTCGCGAATTCCCGGCTGCCAAAGTTGCCTGCTGAGAGGGCTATCCGATGGTCCCGAGTTGTAGCGGCCGACGTGATACCAGGTGCTATGAGCACATTGGCTGAACGGCGTGTAGACGTAGTTGTAAAAATCGATGATTCCAGCTTCTTCCGCCATTTCCCGAGTATTCTTGCCGGACCACGCGCCAATGTTTACCTCGACGAGAAAGTGCCACCTCTGCACGTTGATCCACGCTTCACCAGCCTGAATGATCTGCTTCAGTCCCTCATTCGAGTCTTCGCCGGCTGACTCCATTCGATTCTTCCGATGTTCCAATTCAAGCTTCGCCTGTCCCAAGCCATGGTCGATGTACTGTCGCGCTCGTGTATTCGGATCAAGAAGAATCCAGGACAGCGTGATGTGGACATCCGCCATCGCGCGCAAGAACAACGGTGCAGAATGCGAATTCCATAACTGCGGGGCAGAGACGAATTCGATTGCTAGCGTCGCCTGCCTGGCCAACAGAGCGGTAAGTGCGCTGAATACTTCAGGCATTCGAAAATCCGGCGTGTACGCCTCGCACCGGACCCGAAGCTCTCGCCGAATCCGGTCTTCGATCGCATGGAGAAGATCTTCGAAACTAGGTTGATCGATCATTGTTTTCCCAGGGAGCTGAAATCCAATGGGCGCAGCTCAAGACTGCGCTTCCAAAAATATTGCACCCAAGCGTCGTCCGGGTATTTGGGGAGCGTACCACCCGCCAACATGTTTACGGCGGCACAAACCGACGCTCCGACTTCTATTGATTTTTCTGTGTTTGGATAATTCTCAATCTCCGGGAAGTCTGCTAAGGCTAAATCCGATTTAACACGCAGCCTGCCCGAGACGAAAGCCATATAGATGGCCTGCGCCTGGGCGAGCACCGCATTTCTCGACCTTTTATCTTCGAGTTCACTCAGACGACTCTCAAATCGCAGAAGATAGCCGACATCGACTAGACCGGTCGGCCGAAGGCCCAACAGGTTAGCGAGGGGACAGCCGGGATACAGATTCAGGAAGTCAATCAAGCATGCAGCCAGCTGGGGTAAGACACCGGCCTCAGACAGATGCGCCCTCAGTTCATGCATGTCCTCATCGGTTAGGCGACTGTAATCTGAAACGAACGCCCACCAACGATCATGGTTGCCCTGCTCTTTAAAGTATTTCGCAATTTCCTCAGCAACCTTTGCAGCGAACCGGTGCGAGACACTGTCGATCAAAACGTCCCACCAAACGAGCTCCGGCATGGTTTGGCTGGACCAGCTCGTAAATTCCCATCTGGGGGAGAGTTTAAGCATGGGCGGAACAAACTTCGTTCCAACCTTCTGGTAGGAGCCCAGAACTTTGCCGCTCTTCTTCTCACGATCTTTCTTCATCGACTTCGTCTTCTGCTGCCGAAGATTTTCTCGATTCTACTCCCAATCGCCGGGCGCCCCACGTCTCGATTCTTGAACCCTGGGATCGAGTTAGTCCCAAATAAACAAAGGGAAGGGTCTTTAGAACCCCTCCCTTTGACAGTTCTTTACCGCTGGGAATATGCCTTTCGGCAGGGATGCTCCCAGAAGTCTCGCCTTTGATATTAACATTAATCGCAGATTCGTCAATCAAAGAAACAGTATCTTCTGTAAGGTTTACATTTTATGGCACCTGCGAGGGACCATGCCGCCACCGTATAGCGAGGACTTTCTTATTGCCGTCCGAAGAACTGTCACCGCCGAGCGACTCAAACGGTATTTGGCCGCAACCCAAAACGACATATCGCGAGCGATGGAGTTATACGAATTGAATGTACAGCTGTGCTCAATCTTATACGGTTTGCTTCACGGACTAGAGATTGCGGTCCGGAATGCGGAGCATTTTGCTCTCACAATTGGCTACGGGTCGCACTTCTGGTACGACAAACCTCCCTTTCCGGATTTCGGCAAGCCCGCGGCGGGATGCGAAGGCCCCTCATGGCATGAATATGCTCCCCTCTCAACGTACTGGCGCGACCAGGTCGAAGAAGCCAAATTGAAGCCGGGCGTTGGCAACAGGCCGGGAAAAGTCATCGCCGAACTCACTTTCGGTTTCTGGGTTGATATCTTGCAAAGTCAGAATCACATGCCTCTGTGGGTCCTTCGCAAACTCAATCGGGCTTTTCCGAATACCAAGCGTACGCGCGGACAAATTCACGGGCGACTGAAAGAGATCCAATTGCTCCGCAATCGCATCTCTCATCACGAACGAATCATCACGTCGTCGAACGTTGTTTACAACGGCGACGGGTTCCTCACATTGAATGAGGTTGTTGAATGTGTCGAGTGGGTCTGCCCTCATACCGCTCAATGGTTGAAGACGGAATTTGGTTTTAATGATGCAGAGGATTTGCTCAAGCGAGTCGCCGGTATGGGAATTGCGCTCTAGTGCCGAAGGTCTCCGGCTGAGCCCGGCCGCAGATGGCTGCAGGTGGTAAACTCTCCTTCGGTATGCTCCTCGCAAGCCTGATCGTCGCGGTCGCCGCCTTCCTGCTCGGGTCCATCCCCACCGGATACCTGCTGATCCGCATCTTCCGCCATCGGGACATCCGCTCGATCGGCAGCGGCAACATCGGCGCAACCAACGTGCTTCGCTCCGGCGGCAAGAGCCTCGGCCTGGCCACCTTCCTCATCGACATGCTCAAAGGCTGCGCAGCCGTCTACCTGGGCGCTCTGATGGGCTTCCTGCTTGTCTCCCATGACCTGCCCCTCGGCGCAATCCGCAACTTCGAAGCCCTGGCCGCCCTATGTGCCGTTCTCGGACACATGTTCCCGCCCTGGCTCCGTTTTCGCGGTGGAAAAGGCGTAGCCACCGGCTTTGGCGTCTTCCTGGTCGCCGCGCCACTGGCCGCGCTCGCCGCCATCGGCGTTTTCTTCATCGTCCTTCTTCTGAGCCGCTATGTCTCGCTGGCCTCGATCCTCGGCGCCGCCAGCTTCCCCATCTTCGCCTGGCTGCTCGTCCGGATACAAGGAGGGGGAGACCGCACGCCCTTCTTCATCGCCGTAGAGTTCATCGTCGCCGGGCTGGTCATCGCCAAGCATCACCAGAACATCCGCCGCCTTCTGGCCGGCAAGGAATCCCGCTTCGGAGCCAAAAAACCCGCATGAGCCGCATCGTCGTCTTAGGTTCCGGCGCCTGGGGAACCGCCCTCGCCCTCTCGCTTCACCGCCGTGGCGGACACCGGATCACTCTCTGGGCGCACAGCCCTGAAGCCGCACTCGAAATCGCCGAGCCGCGCGAAAACATCCTCTTTCTGCCCGGCTTTCCCATCCCCGCCGAAATCGCCATCACCGGCAACGAAGCGGCCGCGGCCGATGCGGATATTGTTGTCTCCGTCGTTCCTTCCGAGTTTCTCCGCCCCACCCTGGCCCGTCTTGGCCCCCACCTTCATTCCGGCCAAATCATCGTCAGCGCCACCAAGGGAGTTGAAGACCGGACCTTCCTCCGCATGACCGAAGTGATCGCCCAGTCACTTGGCAAAATCGCCGAGCGTCAGGGCACGACTTCAATAGCCTGCCCTGAGCGGAGTCGAAGGGTGCCGCAAATGCAGCAAAATGAAGCTGGGGCTTTAGCCCCTGAGGAAAGCTTTTCGGGAATCCCCATCGGCGCATTCTCCGGCCCCAGCTTTGCCATTGAAGTCGCCCAAGCTCAGCCCACCGCCGTCACTGTAGCCTTTGCCGACCCGCAAATCGCCGCCCGCATCCAGAGCGAGTTCTCTTCCGAGACCCTCCGCCTCTACACCTCCACCGATGTCATCGGCGTCGAGCTCGGCGGAGCCCTCAAAAACGTCATCGCCATCGCCGCCGGAATTGCCGCCGGTGTCGGTCTCGGCCACAACTCCGCCGCCGCCCTCATGACTCGCGGCATTGCTGAAATCACTCGTCTGGCCATTGCCTGCGGCGGCCGCAGCGAGACCCTCGCCGGCCTCTCCGGCGTTGGCGACCTCGTCCTCACCTGCACCGGCTCTCTCAGCCGCAACCGAACCGTCGGCGAGGCATTGGGTCATGGCCGCAACCTTCCCGAGATTCTTGAGAGCCTCGGCGGCAAAGTCGCTGAAGGCGTTCGCACCACCCGCGCCGCCCTCGGCCTGGCCCGCCTGCACAACATTGAAATGCCTATCACCGAACAGATGGAGCTCATCCTCGACGAAGGCAAGGACCCGCGCGAAGCCATCCGCGAACTCATGCTCCGCCCCGGCAAAGACGAGCGCTAACGCCCTGTACCCCTTGATTCAATGGTCTCGTTCGCACCGTGCAAAACAAGACAGTATTCCCGCGCCTTCCCAACGCAGGATCGAAGAAGGACATCTTAAGGCCCCAAGCGAGAAATCTCTTTTTGAATCTCTGCGATCCTGGCTCGTCCTGAAAAGGAGAACGGAATGCATGGTTTCCTCACGAATTCCAACCTCATGGTTAGCGCGTTCCTGCTCATTCTCGGTCTGATCGCTGCCGCTGCCACTTTCCTTGACCGCAGTGCTCTGCAACCGATGCGAGTCGCCGCAAGGTTACGCGATTCCAAGGGCGGCTCCCCACCTGAGTCGGAATCGTGACCTCTTGCATCCACTCTTCGAGGCGAGAATTCAAGGAACCTCTGAATAAGTCGATGATTTGAATGGGCACGACCGGGGCGCCGGGGTGCCGGGGTGCCCCCTGGGCCGCGCCGGGGCGCGTGCCGCAAACGCCGTAAAATCAACGCGGACTTTAGCCCCAGAGGGAACGAACGGCTAGGATTGGAACTTTATCGGAGGTTCCCTCAAAGCAAGACTCTGAGAAGAATTCGAGCAGTCCGCCGTTTAGAAAATCGGAAAATCCCCAATGAATTCACTGAGCTATTTTGGCCAGCACGCCCCCCGTTTCCCCGCTTAGGATCGATTGCATTGGTCCTCCCCAGGGCCCGAACCGCCACCATCAACCTCCGATCACCGGGATGAACACCCGCACAGGAGTACGCAATGGTATTTCAATTCAACGGAATGTATTACAGCTTTACAACCACCCAGATCGTCGTCGCGGCATTTGTGCTTGTCGTCATCGTCGCGGTTGCCATTGCCGCCTACACTGAGCATCGCAAAACCAGGACGCAGGCGCTTCGCAAGCGCTTCGGCTCGGAATACGATCGCGAAATTCTCAAGAACGGCTCATCGCGCCAGGCCGAATCCAAGCTGGCCGACCGCGAATCCTACGTCAAGACCCTCGAAATCCGCGACCTCGGGGTCGGCGAGCGGGACCGCTTTCTCACCGAGTGGTACACCGTCCAATCCCGCTTCGTCGATCATCCCAAGGCCGCTGTCACCGAAGCCGACGACCTCATTAACGCGCTTCTTGAGGCCCGCGGCTATCCACACGCCACATTTGAGCAGCGCGCCGCCGATCTTTCCGTAGGCTATCCGCGCATCATGGAGAACTACCGCCTCGCACACGCCGCCGCAGTTCGTCTCGGCAAGGTTGAAGCCACCACCGAAGAGCTAAGAACCGCAATGATCCAGTACCGCTCAGTTTTTGACGAGTTGGCGCAGCCAAAGACGCCGGCCGAACAGAAGTCCGCGGCCTGACTCCAAGGGCCGTACATTGGAGCGAAGCTGGCCCGTCTCCCAGACAGGCCCAACACTCCGGGCTGGAATCCCAGGTCTCACCCCCGCCTTTTGAGACTTGGGATTCCACTTTTTCGCTGCACAAGCAATCATCATGAACGGGGCGCGCTACCTTCGCGGAGAGTTTGTCTTAGCCTTTAAGGTGCGATGCTTCTCTTCAGCTTTCGCGTGCATTCCCGCGGCGGTCCCCACGCACCGCTCCATGCCCACCCCGCCGATCTTCGACCACACAGGCTTCGGCTTCCCCGCCGACGACTACGGCTCTCTCAACTCCGGCCGGCACAGCATTACTGGGAGCCGCTCGAGAAGTTCTTCGCCTGATAGGTGATCCACCGCAGCAACACAAAGAGCGCGGCCTAAGCCACGCTCTTTGTGTTATCGGACTCCTGCTCTGTGCCTGGGAGCACCCCCCGGTACCAACCATGCCCTGCAGTCTTCCGCATCGGTTGAATTCAGTTATTTCTTTTCTCCGCCCGTGTGGCCGCGGCCATCGCGGATTTCATTGCCTTTGAATTGCGCGGGGTCCCGGCGTTGTGCCGCGGCCTTCTCGCCAACCTTTGGCGCCGATCCGTTATACCCGTGATGCGGGTCGAACGAGTTGTCTACGTTGCCACGGAAATCGTCATGTCCGTGAAACCACGGTCCGGCGCCAACGAACACGCCGCCAGTGAACCATTCCGGGCCGTAGTAGCCGTCGGGAACGCAACTATACGGAGCATAGTCGTAGTAGCCATAGGGGCAGTCCGGTGCGACTCCGATCTCGACCGTGACCTGAGCCGCTCCTTTGGGAGGGGTTACCGCAAACATCAACCCGGCAACAGCCGTTAACGCAAGAATCTTAAATCCATTCATCCATTCTCCTCACTTTGGCCGGGGTCACAGCTAGTCTGCCCCAACATGATTCACACTAGTGAGTCGAATCTCTTTTTGTCTGAGCAATATCGTCCACCATCTATCTGAGCGCCGCGCCCAATCTATCCATATCCCCCAGTAATCGCCCCAATAATTAGCAGCGGCTCTTTGCCCTCCGCCATTACCTCGGCAACTCCGAAAATACCCGGCTGCCCCCTTGCAGATAATTACCCCTTCCCGGCGCACAATTGATCTGGAGAGAGCAGAAAAGAAACAATCGCGGCTCCCGCGCTCAGTACCAGATAATTAATACCCCCCTATACCCCAGGCAGGTATCATTTCGCGACCCGCACCCCTCAAACAAAAGAGTTACAACCCGTGAGCTGCGCAAAATCACCTGTCAGACGCGCAAAAGTGACGCAATTAGCACGAATTAACGATCCATAAACCCTGTATTCTGAATGCTCCGAAGTAAATAGGGGAACGATTTTGGCGCAGCCAATGGATTGGACGATTCAGGTCAGGCAATTCAATTCGGGATTCGGAGCGAGGCTCATGCCCATCCTGCGCAAACACTGGCGTCTAGCCGGCGGAGCGTTGCTGCTGTGCGCGGCCGCATTCGGCGCTGGCCTGCTGGCGGCCTCACATGCAAGCCGACCGGCAGCCGTCGTCGTTCCGTATCCGCACGAGCTTGCCCAGGTCAGCTTTGCCGTGGCCGGCGATGTGATTCCGCACGAGCCGGTGCGTGCCGCGGCTGCGGCAGCGGCTGGCGCCGATCCCACCAACACCGCGGGCTGGGGCGCGCTCTTCAGCGATGTGAGCGACGTCTTCCATCACGCCGACTTCGGCTTCGTCAACATGGAAACTCCAGTCGCTCCGGCTCATTCGCGCGGATCGAAGCCGTTCATGTTCGATGCGCCAGTTGCGCTGATTCAAGCACTCAAGTCCAGCGGCATCAAGATTGTTTCTTTCGCCAACAACCACGTGATGGACCAGGGCTGGCCCGGATTCGCCGAAACCCGCGAGCACCTGCGCGATGAGGGCATGCTCTTTGCGGGCTCAGGCGACACGGCGGCCGACGCCTGGCAGCCCGTCATCACCGAGGCCAACGGCATCAAGGTCGGCTGGCTGGGCATGACTAGATGGCTAAACGGCAACCGCAATCCCGACAAAGCCGACCGGCCGCACGTGAACTTCTTCCCTTATCCCAACGAGTCCGGCGGTGCAACCGGCGCGGACGAGGCAGCCGTTCTCGAAGCCATCAAGCAAGCCCGCGCCAAGTGCGATTTTCTGGTGGTCTCAATTCACTGGGGCATCGAGTATGCGCCCGCTCCGCGCCCTGAAGATGTAGAGACCGCGCACAAGATGCTCGACGCTGGAGCGAGCGTCGTCGTCGGTCACCATCCCCACGTGCTACAGCCTGTGGAGACCTACACAACGCAGGACGGCCGCTACACTGTGATCTTCTATTCGCTGGGAAATTTCCTGTCCAACCAGTCGCGCACTTATGTCGATGGCCTCATGCCCGACAAGGACGGCGACCCTCGCGACTCGATGATCGGCCTCTTCTCGGCCGTCCGCAAGGACTACGGGCCAGCGGGCATCCGCGTTGAGCTGGGCCATGTCGGCATTCTCCCCGTCTGGGGCGAAAACAACCGCAACGAGTTAGCCCGCGGCCAGGCCAAGACCACTATCATCCGCCCGGTACTCATCGACCGCGAGATACCGCGGTTGCAGGCGCGGCTTGACGAGTTAAGCAAGTTAGCCGCCGCCGTCCCCGATGCTACGGCTGCGTCGACCGGCCTAACTGCCGACCAAAAGAAGGAATTTATCGAAGTTACAAATCAGCTCAAGTTATTAACTGACCGCCGCGCTCTGTTGTTAGTTCGCACCGGCGACGAGTATGTCACCGATCCAACAAAGCTCCCGGCAAAGCCGTAAAGCAGCATCGAGTTAGATCGAGAAATAGCTTGTCGGAACCGAAATCCTAAGCCAAAAGCGGAACACCTGCTTCGATTGCGGCAGCTCTGAGGTCTTTGTCGAGAGTGGCAAGCGGAATGCTGTTCCGGTGCGCGACGATTAAATAGGCAGCATCGTAAAACGATAGCCGGTATTGCCGTGCGAACCGAAGAATTGCTTGTTCATCCTCGGCCGGGTCAATTTGGATTGGGTAAGAAGAGAGTAGTTCGAGATACAAGGCGGAATCGCCTTCCGTCATCCGCCCTCTTCGCTCGTTGACGACCAGGAGATTGCGAACCTCGTACCACCACAGCGGCGGTACCAGGGCGATCTCGCTTTTGAGTCGGGTTGCGGCGATTTCGGCCAATGGAGAAGCCTCGTCAGCCAGCGCCCAGACTGCCGAAACAGAGGCGTCCAGAACGAATGCCATCAGGCGCGACCTTCATCTCTCATTGAGAGTATCTCTTCGACCGAGACCTTCCCGATGCGTTGCCGAAGGGCGCGCATTCTCTCCACGGCCCGCTCGACCCGTTCCCGGTCCACGCTTGCTTCAGGGACTATGCGAGCCACGGGCTTGCCGTGGCGGGTGACGATGACGCTAGCCCCGCGCTCGACATCGTCGAGGATGCGGAGGAACTTTGTTTTCGCTTCCGATGCTTGTATCGTCTGCATAAAGTGACCAGTCAATTCGACTGGTTGAAGTATAGCAGACTCGGCTTTTCAATAACCGCTGGCGGCTGTTCAGGCTTTGATCTGCGAACCCAAGCCAGCGCTGCCCGCGACGAACCCGCGCCTCGCCGCTCCAACTCTGCCGATGCGCCCGTATATCGGCAGTACTCGCGTTGAGCAGCGGTAATCTTCAGCCCGATTTCACCAGTCGATTTCATGGCCAACCAGCTTTCTGGAAGATTATGACTCCGGGCAACCAGGAATTCAATACCCGCTGGCTACAAGCCAGGCTTCGGTGAGATCGAAGCATGGCTTCTTCTCGGCCATCATCTGCGCATGGGCAAGCTTCACAAGTACATCGGCCTCCACATTCACGGGAGCGCCAACCGAGAGCGTGTGCAGATTCGTCCTCCAATACGTCAGCGGAAGAATTGCAATTGTAATCGCCTCTCCATCGAAGTCCGCAATTGTCAGGCTGATCCCCTCAACAGCCACCGACCCCTTGTGCACCATCCACGCCCGCACGTTCTCGGGGATCCACACCTTCAAGGTCCAATCCGTAGTCTGTTTGTCGAATGCCGGATCCGCCGGCGAAATGACCGGGTCAAGCGCAGTCAGTGTGCCCGTCCCATCCACGTGCCCCTGGACAATATGCCCGCCCAGCGGACTCCCCGCCGCCGTTGGCAGCTCCAGGTTGACCCTTGCTCCAGGCTCGAGCGACCCCAGCGAAGTCCGGTCCAGTGTCTCCTGCGCCAGATCGGCGTGAAAGAGCTTGGGGTCCACATCCAGCGCCGTCAGGCATACTCCAGAGACACCCAGCGAGTCGCCCTCGCGCAGCCGCCCAGCCAGCCCCGGCGCCTCGACCGTCAGCCGCCGCACGCCCCCGGTGTCCTTCAGGCTGATCAGCGTTCCCGTCTGCTCAATGATCCCTGTGAACATGGTTGCTTATCCCTTCGGCCACGGATCTTTCAGCAACGAGCAAAGCCCCAAATCGTTGCCGTATCGCTCCACCTCGACCTCAGCCATTTGAATAGGATGTGTCATTCCGCGAAAGGCCGGCACCGCATCCGAGCCCATGATCTGCGGCGAGACAAAAAGATGAATGCGGTCCACCATTCCGCCCTCCAGGAGCGCCGTATTCAGCCGTGTTCCCGTTTCCGTCAGCACCGTAAGAATGCCCTCTTCACCCAACATATCCAACACTCTACCCAGCGGCACGCGGCCTGCCTCTGCCGCCAGCACCTCCACCCGTACGCCGCGCCTCCGCAGTTCTTCAATCCGCTGCGAATCGGTTGAAACAGTGAAGATGACCAGGTCGTCTTTCGCCGTTGCTACCATCTTCGAGTCGAGCGGCATGCGCAGCGCCGAGTCCAGCACCACGCGCATCAGCGGCCTGCGCCGCCTCAGCCCGCTCCGGTCCGTCAGCCAGGGGTCGTCCGCAAGCACCGTATCCACACCGGTGAGCGCCGCATCCGCCTGCCAGCGCAGCGGCTGCACCGCCGCCCTGGCAATCTCGCTGGTGATCCAGTAGGGCTGTTGCGGCACGTGCTGACCAGCCGGCGGCCCGATTCGCCCATCCAGCGTCATGGCCACCTTCATCAGCACCAGCGGCCTCTTATGCTGGCTCCAGCGCGCAAATCCCTCGTTGATGCGGCGCGCCTCCGTCTGGCAAACACCCAGCGTAACCTCAATCCCTGCTTCGCGCAGCCGGTCAAGCCCATGCCCGGCAACGGCAGAATTGGGGTCGATGCTAGCTGCCACCACGCGTCCCAAACCCGCCGCAATCAGCGCCTCCGAACACGGTCCGGTGCGCCCGGTGTGGTTGCATGGCTCCAGCGTTACGTAGGCCGTGCCGCCGCGCAGACGCTCGCCCGCATGCTGGGTTGCAACTCGAAGCGCAACCACCTCAGCGTGATCCAGCAAGTCGTACTCATGCCACCCCTCGCCGGCCACCTGTCCCGCTTTATCCAGGATCACGCAGCCCACGGCAGGGTTGGGCGAAGTAACCCCGATGCCTCGGCGGGCCAACTCCAGCGCTCGCTGCATCCAGGCGTGGTCCTGCTCCGAACTGGTGCGCAACGTATTCATTTCATTCCAGCAGTGAGTCTACAAAGTCAGACGGCGAGAACTCCAGCAGATCGGTCATCTGCTCGCCAACGCCGACAAAGCGCACCGGCAGGTTCAGTTCCTGGGCAATGGCGACGGCGATGCCGCCCTTCGCCGTCCCGTCGAGCTTGGTGAGAACAATGCCCGTTACACCCACTGCCTGGGTGAACAGCCTGGCCTGCTGCAATCCGTTCTGCCCCGTGGTTGCGTCCATCACCAGCAGCACCTCGTGTGGCGCACCGGGGACGAGCCGCGCGGCCGTCCGCCGCATCTTCTCCAGCTCGTCCATGAGGCCTGTCTTGGTGTGCAGCCGGCCTGCGGTGTCGACGATCAGCTCGGCAATGTTCCGCGCCTTGGCGGCGGTGATTGCGTCATACAGCACCGCCGCCGGATCGCCCCCATGGCGGGTCTTGATCATCTCCACGCCTGAGCGGGCGGCCCAGATTTCGAGCTGCTCAATGGCCGCGGCGCGAAACGTATCGGCGGCGCAAAGCAGAACAGTTTCGTCTTGATTCCGGTACCAGGCGGCCAGCTTGCCTGCCGAGGTCGTCTTGCCGGTGCCGTTTACGCCGACCAGGAAAGTGACCTTCGGCGGCGCTTCCGCTATCGGCACGGCCCGCTGCGGAGCCTCAAGGATCGCTCGCAACTGCGCCTTGAGCAGGTCGCGCAATTCGTCGCCGCCCTCGATGGCCTGACGCCGGGCGCGATCACGCAACGCGTCGAGAATCCGGGTCGTCGTCTGCACTCCCAGGTCGCTGGTTAGCAGCGCGGCTTCAAGATTCTCCAGCGTGGATTCATCGACGGTTCGGGTGAGCGCTACGATGCCTTCGATTTTGGAAGAAAGCGACTCGCGCGTGCGGCTGACCGCCTGCTTCATCCGGTCGAAGAAGCCAGGCCTGGGCGATTCGGTTTCGGGAGCTGTCTCCGCGTCTTTTTTGCTGCCGAAAAACTTCATGATGCTCCAGATTTGAGTCTAGAGCATCGGGGGCGGCAAGCGAACGGGTCAGCGAGCCGGCACGGGCCGACTTGCTGACTTGCCGCTCGTTCTTAAGTTACTTCTTGAAGACCGCGGCCAGGCTTGCACCAGCCTCGGCGTCTTCGATCACCACGGCGGTGCTGATCTCGATCAGATCGGCCCATTTTGCCGCGCCCTGGTGGAGTGCGGCGGCGTTGTCGGTTTCGTAGAGGGCAAATCCGCCGCTACAGTCCACGTTGTGCCAGCGGCCAAGAAGGGTCACGCCCTCTGCGGGCGTTCCTTCGCCGGCGAGGAACCGGTCGACCGTCTCTTGCATGGTTCCGGGCAAAAGGGCCCAGGTTGACATGAATTTCATTCTTTCGTCCTCCAGGTTTGATTTTTGGATGGGGAAAACCCTCGGGCTTTGCCGAGGTGCCGATTGTAGAGCAGGGAACTGGCCGCAAGGAACCATAATCACAAAACGATGCTGTAAAAAAATGCTTGTCTTTGGTGGGGCAATTAGGGAAAAATCGCACAGCGGCGCTGAAGAAACGCTGTTCCCCAAGACGCAGGACGCCGCAACCACAACCAAGGAGGAGGTCGATGAGCAAAGTCCGAGTGCTAGTCGGGACCAAAAAGGGCGCTTTCATCCTCAGCGCGGATGGAAAGCGGGATAAGTGGGATGTGAGCGGCCCGTTCTTTGCCGGGTGGGAGATTTACCATTTGAAAGGTTCGCCGGTCGACCCCAACCGGCTCTATGCATCGCAGTCGACCAGTTGGTCAGGGCAGGTGATTCAGCGGTCCGACGACGGTGGCATAACATGGGCTGCGGTGGGCAACAAGTTTGCCTATGACGGTGTGCCGGGAACGCATCAGTGGTACGACGGCACGCCGCATCCATGGGAGTTCAAGCGCGTCTGGCATCTTGAGACGTCGCTTAGCGAGCCTGACACGGTCTATGCCGGCGTCGAGGATGCGGCGCTGTTCAAGTCCACCGACGGCGGGGCGACGTGGAATGAGCTGGCCGGCCTGCGCGGCCACGGCTCGGGTCCGCACTGGCAACCGGGCGCGGGCGGCATGTGCCTGCACACCGTCATTCTCGATCCCAGCAACGCCGGGCGCATATACGTCGCCATCTCTGCTGCCGGAGCGTTTCGCACCGACGACGCGGGCAAGAGCTGGAAGCCGATCAACAAAGGCCTGGTGTCCAGCTTCATGCCCGACCCGACCGCCGAGGTGGGCCACTGCGTTCACCATGTCGCCATGCACAAGGAGCGCCCCGGTGTGCTGTTCATGCAGAAGCACTGGGACGTGATGCGCAGCGACAATGCGGGCGATAGCTGGCACGAGGTGAGCGGCAATCTGCCCACCGATTTTGGCTTTGTGATCGACGTTCACGCACACGAACCGGAGACTCTTTATGTGGTCCCCATCAAGAGCGATTCCGAGCATTTTGTGCCCGACGGCAAGCTGCGCGTCTACCGCAGCCGCACCGGCGGCAACGAGTGGGAGGCGCTCACCAAGGGCCTGCCGCAGAAGGACTGCTATGTGAACGTCTACCGCGATGCCATGGCCGTCGACTCCCTCGACGAGTGCGGCATTTATTTCGGGACCTCGGGCGGACAGGTGTACGCGTCCTCCGATGCGGGCGATAGCTGGACGGCGATCGTGCGCGATTTGCCGACGGTGTTGTCGATTGAGGTCCAGACGCTGGCATGAGCGCGGAAGGTGAAGCCGTTCCGGAAGTACGCGTCGTGCTGCCGCAGCACCTGCGCGCGCTGGCTGGAATAGGCGCGGCTAATGAAGTCACGCTTGAGGTTGCCGCGCCTGTGACGGTGCGCCGCGTACTCGATGCGCTGGAGGCGCGGTATCCCACGCTGGGCGGGACGATTCGGGAGTATGGCACCGGGCAGCGCCGCGCCTTCATGCGCTTCTTTGCCTGTGAAGAAGATTGGTCGCATGAATCGATGGATGCGGAACTGCCGGCGGTCGTGGCGGAGGGCAAAGAGCCGCTGCTGATTATCGGCGCGATTGCTGGGGGATGATCGGAAGCAGTTCCGCAAAACCTCACGGTTTCACAGCCCCTGGGGGGGTGGAGGGTATTGATTCTCTGGTAACGGGGGGCGGCCCGGAGCGCTATCTGACACGTGCAACGAGGAGCGACGGCGTGGTCTCGGCCATAAGTTGGTGGTCCTGTGCCTGTCAATTTCAATTGTGCGCCGGAAGAGGGGAATTTTCTGCAAGGTGTGGCGAGGAAATTTCCGGTTCGTGTTCTGTTGGCGAGCGCGGAATCCCAGGTCTCCTTGGAAACAAGGCAAGTTTCTTCTACTGGCGAGGGCCCGGAACGGGCCGTCGGACGCTCCTAAGCAACATGCCTGTAAGTTGTTTAGAATCTCCATCGGCCAAAGCCGGTTTGTTGCTCTAAGGCGAGACGTGGGGCACCCAGCTAAAGCCCGACTCATTTCGCTGGCCTTTTTTGTCGGGGTTAAAACCCCGGCCTACCGGACGGGCCTGAAAATGCAAGAGCCATCCCTGCCGGGATGGCTCTTGTGCGCTTTACCCCGAGCATATACGCTACCCGTTGGGATTGCGCAGGGGTGACATCGGGGCTTACGAAGTCGATTATAGCGCGAACGCTCAAGTTCGTCCCAGAAGACCTTCCTGGACAACTCCCGTCGAGACATACCTCAGGGGCTAAAGCCCACGTTGATTCTTGGCCGCGTTTGCGGCACGACTAAAGTCGTGCCCTGACACAAAGTCATCGTGCATCCAGGCTTGATGCCGGGGCTAAAGCCCACGTGGATTGCAGCTTTATGCGGGGGTTGAAACCCCCGCCTCCCTCCGGATCGAGCTTTTCTACAGTGCGCAGAACCCCGGCCATTTCGAGCCGAAGCTTTTGAGCGTTGCATCCGCCTTTGGCGTCTTGCTTGATGAGGGCGAGGCGGTGCGGGGACAGGGGCCGAAGCTGGTACCCTGAAACCAGAGCTAAACACATTGGAAAGGCCGGAATCTGTGGTCCGGCGAGCGTGGGCATGGCGGAATTTGTCATCAAATTGGCCGATGAGCGTGGGCGGGTGCAGGAGCAGGTGCAGACTGCCGCGACCGCCGATGAGCTGCGGACGCGATTCGTTCATGCGGGGTACCACGTATTCTCGGTGAAGGCGCGGTCGGGGTTTGCAGGGCTGAAGCGGCGCAAAGTCAAACTGGAGCCGTTCCTGATCTTCAACCAGCAGTTTTTGACGCTGATCAAGGCCGGGTTACCGATTCTGGGCAGCTTGCAGATGCTGGCCAAGAACCAGAAAAACGCGCAATTCGCCGGGCAACTGGACGACATTTCGGAGCGCGTCAAGACGGGCGAATCGCTGTCGGCGGCATTCGAGGCGCAGACCGGGTTTCCGGTGATGTACACGACCACGCTGCTGGCCGGCGAGCGGTCGGGCAACCTGCAGGAGGTGCTTGAGCGGTATGTGAGCTTCCAGCGCATCTCGCTGACGTTCAGAAAGAAGCTGATCACTTCGCTGATTTATCCATGCGTGCTGATGGTGCTGGTAACGGCGCTGATGACGTTCATGTTTACGTTCGTGGTGCCGCAGTTTGCGACGCTGTACGAGCAACTGGGGTCAAAGCTGCCCGCGATGACGGTGACGCTGATCAACGTGAGCGGCTGGCTCAACCACAACATTGTTTGGATTTTGCTGGCGGTGCTGGTGATCGGCGGAGGAGGTTTCCGGGCGGCCAGGACGGACCGTGGGCGGGATTTTATAGACGCTTTCAGGATGCGGACGCCGATATTGGGGAAGATCTGGCTGAAGTATCAGGTGGCCTTGTTTGCGCGTACGCTGTCGACGCTGCTGACCGGAGGGCTGCCGCTGGTGCCGTCGCTGGAGACCGCGGCCAAGTCGATCTCTTCGAGAAAAGTTTCAAAGGCGGTGTTCGATGCGATTTCGACGGTGCGCGAAGGCAAGGGCCTGGCCGAGTCGATGGTGCGGACGAATATCTTTCCCGACCTGGCGTCGGAGATGATTACGGTGGGCGAACAGACGGGCGCGCTGCCGGCCATGTTGAATTCGGTGGCGGAGTTTTTCGAGGACGATGTGGCCAATGCGCTGACGGCAGCGCTGGCGCTGATTGAGCCCATCATCCTGATTATCATGGGCGTGGTGGTGGTGTTCATTCTCATCTCGCTGTATTTGCCGATTTTCTCGCTGGGGGCGACCGGCGGCGGGGCTGGGGGGTAATGCATGGCTGACGCGACAGTACTTGTGGTTCCATTGACGGCGGCACAGGATGAGCGGGCGCAGGCAGAGGCGCTGGCGCACCGCTATCACGCGGAGTTTGTGGACCTGAAGAACTTCAAGATTCAGCATGAACTGCTGCGCACGGTGCCGGTGGAGCTGATGTTCCGGTACAATTTTGTGCCCATCGAGCAGTATGCCGACGCTCTGGTGATCGCGGTGAGCGACCCGTCGCGGCTGATGGTGCTGGATGAGATTGCGGGTCTGCTTGGGCACCGGATTCTGGCTCGGGTGGCGACGCTTTCGCAGATCACCGACCTGCTGAAGAAGACGGAGCAGTCGCAGCGCGTGCTCGATGAGGCGAGCGAGGGGCTGACCTTCGACGTACTGACGGGCGACGACAATAGCGACGAAAACATTTCGATCGAAAAGCTGACCAGCGAAGAGGACATCAGTCCGATCATCCGGCTGGTGGATACGACGATCTTCACCGCGCTGGAGCGCAGGGCGTCGGACATTCATATCGAGACCAACGACGAGTCCGTGGTCGTGAAGTACCGTATCGACGGTGTGTTGCAGATGGCGATGGCGCCGATTGCGCGCGAACATCACTCCACGATTCTGGGGCGCATCAAGATTATGAGCGAACTGGACATTGCGGAGCGCAGAGTGCCACAGGACGGACGCTTCAGGGTGCGTTACAAGGGCCGGCTGATCGACTTCCGCGTGTCCATCATGCCGACCATTCACGGCGAGAATGCCGTGCTGCGCGTGCTCGACAAAGAGTCGATGAGCGAGAAGTTTCACCACCTGACGTTGGATGTGGTGGGCTTTGCCGAGGAGGACCTGAAGCGGTTCCGGCGCTATATTCGCGAGCCTTATGGGATGGTGCTGGTGACCGGGCCGACCGGATCGGGCAAGACGACGACGCTCTACGCGGCGCTGAACGAGATCAAGAGCGACGAGGACAAGATCATCACCATCGAGGACCCGGTGGAGTATCAGATTCGCGGCATCACGCAGATTCCCGTGAACGAAAAGAAGGGGCTGACGTTTGCGCGCGGACTGCGGTCTATTCTGAGGCATGACCCGGACAAGATTCTGGTCGGAGAGATTCGCGACAACGAGACGGCGCAGATTGCCATCAACTCCGCGCTGACCGGGCACCTGGTGTTTACGACGGTGCACGCGAACAACGTGGTCGACGTGCTGGGGCGGTTTATCAACATGGGCGTCGAGGCGTACAACTTCGTGTCGGCGCTGAACTGCATTCTGGCGCAGCGGCTGGTGCGCACGATTTGCGAGCACTGCGCGCAGACGGTGAGTTACGACGACGAGACGCTGCTGGCCAGCGGCATGGATCCGACCGAATGGCACGGCTTTGGTTTTCGCGAGGGAACGGGCTGCATGGAGTGCGGCGGCACTGGATACCGCGGGCGAACGGCGATTCACGAGCTGATGGATTTGACCGACCCGATTCGCGAAGTGATTCTGGAGAAAAAGCCTACCTCGGAGGTGCGCAAGCTGGCGCGGAAAGAGGGAATGAGCTTTTTGCGCGAATCGGCGCTGGACCGGGTGCGGCGAGGACTGACGACGCTGAAGGAAATCAACAAGGTTACGTTTATTGAGGCGTCGAGGTAGTGGTTAGTGGTTAGTGGTTAGTACCGCAGTAGTAGATCGGAAATTGCGGAGGGAGCAGGGGGTTTCAACCCCCTGAAAGAGAGCGAAACAACAGGGCCTTTAGGCCCGGGCCCTCTTCACTTTTCCGGCAAAGACTTCACCTGCAACTGTGGTACTGGTGTGGTGTCTCAGAAGTTTTTAATTGCGCGTGCGATGGAAATGCAGGTCCTTCGACTCCGCTGAAGAACGCTTCGCACAGGATGACCGTCTCTTCTTCGGTTTGGAGATTTAGGCAGGACGAGTGTGCGCACGATGGTGAACCTTTGAATTTGACGCTGAGCAAGGTAAAACTCGGGTCGGAGACGGGCGGACGGCCGCCGGCGGCGGTGGAAGTTTCGCCGGAGGGGGTGCTGGCCGCGGCAAATCCTGGCCTGGGGCAACCGCCGGTGTATGCTTTTCAGACGTTGCCGGCAGGGGCGATTTTGCCGGGAATCGGCGAACCGAATCTGCGGGCGCCGGAGGCTGTGGCGTCGGCGATTCGGGCTACTTTGGGCCAAGTCTCGCCGCGAACGCACTCGGTTACATTGGTGCTGCCCGACACGGTGGTGCGCGTTTTTGTTCTGGACTTCGATTCCCTGCCCAGCAAGGCATCGGAGATCTATCCGGTGCTGCGCTTTCGGCTGCGCAAGATGGTTCCGTTCGACGTGGAACACGCGGGGCTGAGCTACCAGGTGCTGGTGGAGAACAAGGATGAGTGCAAGGTGCTGGCGGCGGTGCTGCCGGGGCCGGTACTGGCTGAATACGAGGCCGTGGTGCGCGCCGCCGGATACGAGCCGGGGGCAGTGCTGCCATCGGGGCTGGCGGCGCTTGAAGCAGGCGAGGCCAGCCAGAGCATGGAAGCAGTGCTGATTGCCAATCTGAGCAACCTGGCGCTGACCACTTCCATCACCAACGGACAAGACCTGCTGCTCTATCGCACGCTCGATCTTCCCGACGACCCGGAGTTGCGTGCACAAGAGGTGCAGCGCGGTATAGCTGTGGCCGCTGCCTACTATGAAGACAAGCTGGGGTCGCGGGCACGCCGGCTCTACTTGTCTCATCACTTCGGCGCCGGCAATGGCAGCCACGGCGAGCTGGAAGCATTCGCGCGGTGTATCGACGACCCGGAGCTGACGGTGGTGGAGTTGGCGCCGCGGCCCGAATCCGGAGCGGTGACTTCATTGGGCAACGCAAGCATTGCCGGCGTGGCCGGCGCACTGGCGGGGACAAGATAATGCGCATCAGCCTCAATCTCGCAACCCGCCCGTTTGCCGACTTTGGGCCTGCGATCAAGCGTCTGCGCATCGCCATGGGGATTCTCCTGTTGATCGCGATTGGTCTGATGTTCGGGTTGCGCGCCTTTGACAAGAAAGCTGAGGCCGCGCGCGCTCGCGACCATTCGCTGGATGGTCAGATTTCCCAGATCGAAAAGGAGAGGGATGGTTACAGGGCGCTGATGCGGCAACCGGCCAACGCAAAACTGTTGCAGGAGGCAGCAACCCTGAACCGGCTCTTCGATGAGAAGTCGTTCTCGTGGACGCTGGCCATGGAGGACCTGGAAACCGTGCTGCCGGGCGGGGTGCAGGTGAGCACGCTGGAACCGGCGCGGGCCAAGGATGGTCACATTACGCTGCATCTGCGCGTGATCGGGCCGCGCGATCGAGCCGTCGAACTGGTTAGGAATCTGGAGCATTCAAAGCGCTTTCTTTCGCCCCGCATCGTGGGGGAGAATGCCGAGGCGGCTGGATTGCCCGGCGAACGGCTGGAACCGCCGAGCGAATCGAGTAAGGTTGACTTCGAACTGCTTGCCGAATACAACCCGGCTTTGCCCGGAGAACGGAAGACCGTGAAGAAGCAGGCAGCAGTAGAGGAGAGTTCAAAGAGCCGGGAGAGCAAAGTGAACCAGGGGCAGGGTCGGCCGCTCGGAGTCCGTCCTCAGGCCCTGCAACCTTTGAATGCAGGCCAGGGTCCAGGGCGTCAGCCGTATACCGGGTCGGGGCAGCCGCCGCTTCCGCCCAACCGCAATCCCGCACTGATACGCAATCCATCAAAACCATTAGCCGGAGGGGCGAAATGAGCGACGGCAGCCCAAAATCTCTTTGGCGCGAACGGCTGGCTTCTCCCCTGACCTGGCATTATGCCGGGTTCGCCGTGCTGCTCGTGGCGGTGATCGGATTGTCGATCCGGTTGGGGTTTGACTGGGCGGCCACCAACGGCCGCTCAACAGATGCACTGGCCGGCAAGCAGATTGAGCTCAAAGCCATGGAGTTGGCAACGGCTCCACTGCGCGGCCTGGACAAGCGTGTGGAAGAATTCCGGTCTCAACTGCAGCAGTTCTACGCCAAGCGGATTCCGCCTAACTACTCGTCGATCGCTACGCGGATCGGTGAGCTTGAGGTGAAGTCCGGAGCGCGGCTGTCAAGGGTTCAGTACTCGCAGGGCGCGCCGGGGCAGGAACTGACAGAGATTTCAATGGACGCGGGCATCAGCGGCGAGTATCCGGCCATCATGCGCTTTATCAACAGCCTGGAGCGCGACCAGACCTTTTTTGTGATCCGGGCGATGGCCTTGACCGGCCAGCAAGGCGGAGTGGTGAATCTGCGCCTGAGGGTTTCCACCTGGCTACGGCCCGCGGATGCGGCTGCCAGCGGCTTGCCACCCACGCCGGAGGCGACTGAAACACGCAGCGCCCCCGCTGGAAAGGAGGGCGAGTAGTCATGGCCCTTCCTCTGGGAACGGAAAATAAGAAGCAGGTCTATATCGCGGCTGCGCTCTTTGCGGTCATTCTGCCGATTGCGGCGTGGGAGATCTACGGCATGGTGGCCACGCCCTCCCGGCCGGTTCGGCCGGCAGCGCCCGCGGTGGCTCAGGTGCAACACGCCGCGGCCATCACGGACTCCGATGCGGCTGCCCCGGTTTCAACGGGTTCCCCGGCAACCGCGGGTCCTGCCGCTCAAAGGCTGAACGACAGCGACCTCGACCCATCGCTGCACTTCGACAAGCTGGCCGAGAGTGAGCTGGTGGAATATGCGGGCACGGGCAGGAACATCTTCTCCGCCGAATCCGTGCCAGCGCCCATGAAAATTGAGACTCCGATCACGAATGGGCGGAACGACAGGGCTAATGTGACCACCCCGGCTGCGCCAGTTGCGCCCAAGCCGCCTGCGATCGATCTGAAGTACTTCGGCTATACGCAGACAAAGGACAAGTCGCTGAAGGCGTTTTTTGTCCGTGGCGACGATGTGTTCATGGCAAAAACCGGCGAGATTGTCGACCATCGCTACAAGGTGGGGACCATCATGCCGGGGAGCGCGCAAGTGACGGACCTTCCGTACAACAACACGCAAACGCTGCCGCTGGCGGCGAATTAGCTGCCCGAGACCAGGAGCGCAGGACGATGACGACCAACCCAATCCGCCAACGCAAGCCTTCCGAAGAGGGCTACATGCTGGTTGTGGTGATGTTCATCCTGGCGATTCTGATGCTCTCTTTGACCGTGGCTGCGCCGGTGATCAAGAAAGAGATTCAACGCGACCGGGAAGTCGAATTGATGCACCGGGGGAAGCAGTACGCCCGCGCCGTGAAGCTCTATTACAAAAAGTTCGGCTCCTATCCGACGAACATGGATGCGCTGGTGAAGTCGAACAATATCCGTTTTTTGCGCAAGAAGTATGTGGACCTAAGCACGGGCAAGGAAGAGTGGAAGATCGTCCTCGTGGGCCAGCAAAAGACACCGCCCATGGGCTTCTTCGGCGAGCCGATCGGCGCAGCCGGCGCCACGGGTGGGGCGTCGGGAGTGACCGGAGCGACACCGTTCAGCAGTTCGAGCATGGGCGGATCAGGCTCCTCCGGCAGCGGCAGTTCGATGTTTGGCTCGAGCAATTCCGGGGCGGGGACATTCGGCCGTTCTACTGACCCGAATAGCGGGACGGGGAGTTCGTCTTCGTCCGGCGGAAGCACGACGTCCCAGTCGGGCACGGGCCTGACTGGGCAGACTTTTGGCGGCGGCCCGATCATGGGCTTCTCACCCAATAGCGACAAGGAGTCGATCCTGGTTTACAGGAAGAAGAATCATTACGACGAATGGGAGTTC